>Ga0182024_10020915_pt1 | contig 11920 bp, 10 predicted proteins | sample P32metaG_FD_120480 | JGI IMG/M metagenome (GOLD analysis project Ga0182024, IMG submission 120480) | Permafrost microbial communities from Stordalen Mire, Sweden - P3-2 metaG (Illumina Assembly) | ecosystem: Environmental > Terrestrial > Soil > Wetlands > Permafrost | place: Sweden: Stordalen... | reverse complement strand
GCTGAGACGACTGGTTCGAAGTGGGTTCGGCGCAATCAGTTCGTTTATTAACCGACGCTCTGGACTTCGTGCGAGAATTGCAGAGTGAATCGCGAAGTCGAACTCGGTGAATACCACTTTGCAACATCTGCTCTCGGTTTCGGAACCGCGGGTATCTTTCACGAGCCCAGCAAGCTGGCTCGACAACGACTGCTCGAATCCGCGCTCGGGGCTGGTATTTGCCACTTCGATGTGGCACCCATTTATGGCCTAGGTCTCGCTCAGGGCGAACTGGGTCAAGTCCTTCGCAGTCATCGAGAAGAAGTTGTCATTGTTACAAAAGTCGGCATCGGACTGACCCCACTGGCCAGGGCGCTCGGAAGAGTTCAGAGGCCTGCTCGAAAAGTCCTTCAAAAGATTCCGTCGTTGCAACGACAGGCCCGTCAGAGCGCAACGAGCCCTTCGTCCGGAAAATTTGGGGGCCTGTTATACAGGAGCACTTTTGACCCTCGGGCCGCTCAACGAAGTCTGGATGAAAGTCTGCGCGAACTGGACACGGATTATATTGACCTGTTGCTGCTACACGATCCCGAGCCGTCCCGGATCAATCCAATGGAGATGTACGGCCTCCTTGAGAGAGCGCGAACCTCCGGCAAAATTCGCTCGTGGGGTGTCGCCGGTGAGGCCGAACCGATCTCGGCCGTCATCAAAGAGTTCCCCGGTCCGACACCGGTAGTACAAATTCGAGACGACATCTTCCGACGAGACGCGTCCGTCTCGCTCCCATCACAATGCGAATATCTAATTACGTTTGGCGTCCTCGGCGACGCGCTGCCAAAGATTCTCGCGCACGTTACTTCGATTAAAGCGCGAACCCTGCAATGGAGCGACGCCGTCGGAGCAGACTGCGCCAACCCAGAGACCATCGTGACCTTCCTATTGAAGGATGCACTTCGCGCGAATGCACGCGGCACCGTGTTGTACAGCACTACTCGGCCCGCACGAATACGTGACGCCGTTGCTCTCTCTAATTGCGATGCGGATACATCAGACAGTGCGCTGGATACGTTTCGCCAACTGGTCGCCACTCAACTGGGACCGAGCGAAGCACCACCAAAGGAAGGTTCATGATCCTCGACGCACACGACCTGACCGGCTCCGCACTTTCGTCGGCGGATGTTGTCATCATCGGCGCCGGACCGGCCGGAATCGTAGTGGCACTCGAGATGGCGCGCTCGGGCTGCGAAGTGCTCTTGATCGAAAGCGGACGTCAGTCATATTCAGAACGGATCCAACAGCTCTCTGACGCTTCAGAGTACGACCACGACCTGCACGCACCGATGTCGATCGCAACGCGACGCCAAGTCGGCGGAGCGTCGAGGATCTGGGGCGGACGCTGCGTGCCGTATGACCCGATCGATTTCGATTCGCGTACATTCATCGACGATGCCGATTGGCCCATTTCGTACGAAGACGTGCTGCCCTTCTATGAGCGAGCGTGCGCGTGGATGTCCATCGGACGACCGGTATTCGACACTGCTGAGGCGCCCCAACTGTCGCGGCCCCTCGTCCCTGGCTTCATCAATGGAGACGTGCGCAACACGTCTCTGGAACGTTGGTCGCTTCCCACCGATTTCGGGCACGAGTACAAACGCCAATTGGAAGACTCGAAGAACATTCGCCTCGTCACCGGACTCACCTGCACTGAGATTGTGTGTGTGCCGGGGGCGTCGCGCGTGGACCATCTGGAGTGTCGAACGCTCGAGGGCACGACTACGCAGATTCGTGGACGACGCTACGTGCTGGCCGCTGGCGGACTAGAGGGCACGCGACTACTTCTTGCCTCCTCCGGACCCAGCGGCACGGCGCTCGGTAATCACTCCGATCACCTCGGCCGTTGGTATATGAGCCACCTTGAAGGCGTCATCTCCAACGTGCACTTCACGACCCCTCCACGTCAAACCCTGTTCGGTTTTGAGCGCGATATTGATGGCGTGTACGTACGGCGCCGCCTCTCCTTTTCTCGCGAATACCAACACGAGCGACAGCTACCCAACATCGTTGCCTGGCTCGCCAATCGCGAACCGGCGGACCCCAAGCACAAGAGCGGGGTCCTCTCGTTTGTCTACCTCATGCTCTCGTCGCCTCTAGGAAAATATGTGGCCACCGACGCCCAACGCCGCTCGCTTAGGGGCGAGAAAATTCCCGGTTCACCGTATGGCGAAGCGGAGCAAGGACCGGTCTCGCAGCACCTAAGAAACATCATCCGACAACCAATCGCCACCACGCGCTTCATCTTTAGTTTTGGAATGGGTCGCTTTCTCGCGCGGCGCCGGACGCCAGGCTTCTTTGTCTACAGTCGCGAAAATGTGTACCCACTGCAGTACCACGGCGAACATCGACCGCACCGTGATAGCCGCGTCACGTTGGCCGACGATCGCGACGAACTGGGCATGCCGAAGCTGCGCATCGACATCAAATTCAGCGAAGAAGATGTGAACGGAGTAATCGCCGCGCACGAGTGCTGGGACGCGTACCTCCGTCGAATCGGGTGCGGCCAAATTGAATACCTTCACGACAATCTTGGTGAGGCCATCATGTCGCGCTCAGGGGGAGGCTTTCACCAAATTGGAACCACCCGGATGGCGACGAACCCGGACGAAGGTGTTGTCGACGCCAATCTCACCGTTCACGGCGTAGACAATCTTTCCGTCGTCAGCAGCTCAACATTCGTCACCTCGGGCCAAGCCAATTCGACGCTATTAATTGTCATGTTGGCCGTGAGACTCGCCGAGCACCTGCACCAGTTAAATGATGCAGATTCCACTGCGGAAGGGCCGTGAGAAGGCAACGGTAGGTCTTCTTGACCATCGGCACGGTGGGGGACCAACTCTTTATAGCCTCTACGCCTCGCGCCTCCATGCCAGTTACGACGATCATTGGCAAGCTAGTGCTCGTCGTCTGGCAATGTTTTGCCCCGCTCCCCAGCGGGTCACTGCGACGCGCGGTGAAAAGTCGCGTACCCGGTATCCAGATCGATTTATTAACCGGCTCTTACGCCCTCCAAACGAACTACTCATGACCGACCGTCACACTGATTCATGACGACATGCGCGTGAGAGGAACTCACAATGGAAATGAACACAGAACAGGTACACGAGGACCAGATGGTCCAAGTTGCGCCGGACGCACCGCGGCGAGATTCCGATCGCCGAGCGCTACGGTTCTTGGCCTCACTCGCGCTGGTGTTGACCGTTGGACTAACCGGTTACTTTCTCGGTCGCGCCGATCACGGCACCGCCAACGCCGTCGCCAAAACCGGAACGACTCCGCCTCTATTCCCCTCCCCAGGAAGCGTTGGCAACGGAAATAACGGCGGCTACGGCAACTTCGGAGGTTATGGAGGTTTCCCCAACTCCTCGACCGCGCCGTCAGGCAACGCGCCATCATCGAAGGCTGACGCGGCCGCCGCGAAGATTGCGGCTTCCGTTGATCCCGGTTTGGTCGACATCAACACAGAACTTTCAAACCAGCAGGGCGCGGCCGCAGGCACGGGCATGATCGTGTCCTCCGACGGTCTCGTTCTCACTAATAATCACGTGATCAACGGAGCCACGTCAATCTCGGTCCGCGACGTGGGTACTGGCAAGGTTTACAATGCGACCGTCGTTGGTTATGACACGACGTCCGACGTCGCGGTGCTCCAACTGAAAAACGCTTCGGGCCTGTCGACCATCACGACCAACACGAAGGCCGTGACGAAGAGTGAATCAGTAGTGGGAATCGGCAATGCGGGTGGCGCTGGCGGTACTCCGAGTTACGCCCCGGGCTCGGTCGTTGCGGTGGATCAATCAATCACGGCGGGCGACGAGGAGAACCCGACTGGAGCAGAAGCGTTGACCGGCATGATTGAGATCAACGCGAACATCCAATCGGGTGATTCCGGTGGAGCGCTCGTGAACTCTACGGGTGAGGTCATTGGCATGGACACCGCGGCGTCTTCAGTCAACGAAAATCCCGAATTTGACTCCGCAAATTCATCGACGCAAGGATTCGCCATTCCGATCGGTACCGCACTCAGCATCGCCACGTCGATCGAACAAGGTCTTTCGTCGTCAACGGTACATATCGGCGCCACCGCGTTCCTCGGCATTGAGATCGCAGCAACTTCTGTGAGTCCGTACGGCGGATACGGCAACGGGTCACCGAGTACGAGTACCGGCGTCACCGTCGCCGGGACCGTCGCTAATGGACCCGCCGCTAACGCAGGCCTGAAGGCAGGCGATGTCATTGTCTCGATAAACGGAACGTCTGTGGCATCGCTCACGTCGATAGAGAACATCTTGCAGTTACTTAAGCCCGGCGACACGATTCATGTTGCTTACACCAACGTCAACGGCGCTCCGGCAACGCTCAACCTCCGACTTGGTTCGGGACCGCCCCAATAAGACAAGTTCATTTTCCAACGACGATTTCAGTTTCCCGCCAGATGCATTCAGGGTCTTGATCGTCGCACCTTGAACGCAATACCAAGGTCACTCGTTGTTCGCGCCAGTGCGACAGCGATGGTTCGAACTCAGTTGTCGTTATGAACGACGATGCGCTAGCTCGATAAGTCACCTTCCACCTCGTTCTGGGTTTCGCGTAACGCCGTGAGCAACGAGTCGACGACACATTTCATAAGGTACCTGTCTCAAAACTGTCACGCAGCGTGTCGCCAGCCCTAAGAATCCTTCTTACACTCGGCCGGTCCTTGAACAATTGCCGTAAATTTTTAGTATTCATCTATTAAGGCGTGAGATTGATAGACATTGCGCACAACACAAGGAGAAGCTTGGGACTATGAAAAAAACGACACAAGGACGCAGAAATTGGAAATTCACGCGTCGAACTCTCTGCGCGGTCGCCGTGATGACGTCGGGGGCATCTTTATTTGGTGCGGCCGTCCTGCCAGGCGTTAGTGGCGCGTCTTCGGGGTCGATAACCATTACGGTGTCCCAGAACAAAACCTGGGGACCAACGCTGACGCTGAAGGACGGCTTCACCGTCTACCGCCTGACGAAAGATTCCAACAACATGAGCGTCTGCACTGGCAAGTGCGCGACGGTTTGGCTCCCTGTTCTCTTGGCTCCCGGTCAAAAGTCCGCCGTCGGTGTGGGCGTGACCGGACTTGGATCATTTGCTCGAGCCAACGGCACCAAGCAAGTGACCTTCCAGGGGATTCCGCTCTACACCTTCACCAAGGACAAGAAGGCCGGAGTAGTGTCCGGAAATGTCAAGGATGGGTGGGGTCAGTGGTGGTCAATCAATCCCAAGAGTCCTCACACCGCTCCTAAAAAGAGCGGCGGATCCGGCAACACGACCACAACAACTGTTGGCGGCGGAATAGGTTACTAATCAATGGCAACTGTCGATTCGAACTATCCATACTCCCAGGGTGCGCCCCTGCGATTCGAGCCCCCTTCCTTAAGCGACCGCCTGCCCGCTCGCGTAAGGAAGTGGGGCCGTTTCATCCTGATGAAGGATGCCGGACCGACCAAGGCGTGGTACGGCGTACTCGCCATCACCGCATTCTGCGCGTGGCTGGGCATCATTGGCTTTCAGTCGTTGATGAGTACCGGCAGCCTGTCGCTCGCGGTGTCGTCGGCTCGGGCACGAGCCGTGGGCCCAGTACTGCTCGTCTTCGTCGGCGTCATCCTGCTCGCGGAACAACTCTGGCCCGCCGTCCCACGACCCCTGCTTTCGAGGGCCCACCTAGTTGACGCCGGGTACTTGGCGCTCTTTGCCATCATCGTGATGCCATTGCTCACGCTGGTGGAATCGGGTTTCGCGACCGAGATAAGCCGTCACGCCCACTTTCTGATGCTGAGCCGTCTACCGATCGGACCCCAAGTCGTGGGCGTCGCCCTCATCCTGATTGGCATTGACGCGATGAACTGGGCCGGCCACGTGGCCAACCATCGCTGGCTCACCCTGTGGCGACTGCACGCCCTGCACCACTCGCAAGAGGACATGAGCGTGCTCACTACGTTTCGCACCCACCCGCTCATCCACGCGTCCTACCTGCCGTCGCTCTTTCCGGCGCTGATTTTGGGGGCGAGCGGCACTGTGCCGGGGGTGGCGCTCATTGTCTACGGTTGCCTCATCACTCTGCCCCACGCCAACCTGCGCTGGACGTTTGGACCCTTCGGTCGGGTCTTTATCTCACCGGCCTACCACCGTCTGCACCACGCCGCCGTCTTCCTCGACGAACGCGGCACGGTCAACTTTGGTTTCGTGCTGGTCTGCTGGGACCAGATGATCCACCGCGCCGCCTTCCCCAACAAGGAAGCACCAATCGCCACCGGGCTCACTGGGCGGCCCGTACCAGTTGAACAGGCCGTATCGGCGCGGTCCACACCGCGGGTCATGGCCGCCCAGTTAGCCCAACCCTTCACGAGGCGTGCCGCGACTGACGGTCCGGCGTCGTGACACAAATCCGCTCGCTCGTAGCGCGATTCAACGCCACGCGTGACGCCCGACTCACCCGGGATCTGGCCCTCGTGGTGGCGCGTTTTGCCCTGGCCTGGATTTTCATATTCCACGGCGCGAGCACGCTGTTTGGCGCCTTTGGTGGCGGGGGTCTTCACGCCGAGGCGGTGTACTTCTCCCAATCGGCCCACCTGCATCCCGGCACCTTCTTCGCCCTAATGGCCGGCATCATTGAGTGTTTCGGCGGCATCGCCGTGGGCATTGGAGTGTTCGGACGTCTGGCCGCGGCCGCAATCGTTGGCGACATGGTCATGGCGATGATTACCGTGACCTACGCCCAGGGGATCGTTGGCAACTCCACTGGAATTGGCTACCAACTGAACGTCGCGCTGGCGGCCCTCGCCGCGGTCGTGGCCTTCATGGGCACGGGCCGATTCTCGCTCGATGCGCTTATTCGCTCCAGTTTCAAGAAGTAAAAACAACACCTGCTACTGGCGTGGTCCGCTTTTCGTGGACAGGGCGTGGAGCGAGTATTGGTCCCTTCCACGCCCGAGGGCACTCGCGTTGCTCGGTCCGATGTAAACAAGTGGACTGGTGTGGGACCTCACAATGACATGGTTCGCGGGCAGTTGAAATGACCACACGCCCGCGCCGGCGAGCACCACGAGCACCGCGGACGCAGTCCAACGCGGTAGTTGCTTAACGAACCAGGCGGCCAGCAACGCAATCAGACCGAGCGCCGGAACGTAGAAACGCACCACGTGTATCGGGATCACCGTGCCCAGCGTCTGGCCAACCGTCCAGGTGTACGTGGCGTACAGCGCCCACACACTGAACCAACCGACGCCGAGTGCCAGCGCCACCACCGCGTCCTGGCGAGCTCGCAGCCGCGGCGGAAAGCGCGGGTCCACCCGCCGACTCTGGATGAGACGAACAACTATCCACACCACACTGGCGAACGCGAGGATCAGCATCGGCATGGATTCGACGAGTTCTCGGGGCATGCGTTCGAGGTTGGGCAGGATGGCGCTGGTACCGAAGGTGATGAGACCCGACGGATAGCCGGTTGTGGTGGTGCCGCCATATAAGAGGTGATTGAGTTCAATACCGGCCGCCCCGAGCCAGACGACAACCGCCATCCAGGTCAGCACCGTAGCGCGCGACAACACGCAGGCTCGTCGAAGCGCGATCACCGCGATGACGGCTACAAGAAGCACCGTGACGTCGGTATAACGAATGAGTACCGCGCCTTCGAGGGCCAGAAACGCGATGAGACCAAGAATCAGGCGACGCGGGACCGCGTCATCTTTGGCGATGAGCACACCCAATAACAGTCCCGCCGCGCCCGCAATCAGCGACGCGTCGGTGAACGTGGGCATGGTGGCACGCCACGCGAAATTGAGTGCGGCGCCCGACACGCAGTAAAGCACCACGGCGTACGTTCCACCCCAGCGACCTAGCCAGCGGTGCGCCCCGTAAAAGAGTCCGCAGCAGGCGAATCCTCCATAAAAGAGCGGGGTCCAACGAAGCACGTGAAACCACTGAAAGCCAACCGCAAAGAACGGGTACCCCGGATTCTTTTGACTGATCCAGTTCCCGTTGGCCAGATGCGCCCACTGCACAATTCCTCCACCGCCGTGCGCGCTGAGCTGGGCCAGCAGCGCAATGTACTGGGGATTCGTCAACAGCACGTGTCCCTGACTGAGCGCCACGATCGACGCCCGATACGCGTAGTCGTCGGGTTCGAGCAGTTGCGGGGTCTTGAGAAGAACGACCACGCACATCGCGATAAATGCCCCGATCGCGATCCACACTTCACTTCTCAGTATTGGATCCTTGGGCACCGACGACGGTGGGCGACGGCTCGACGAAGGCATGGCAGGAGCCTACGACGGGCGGCAGTGACCGACCTAGTCGGTCCATTCCACTTTCTGAGGATGCGCCTAGGAGGGCAAAATCCTCGATATCTAAGGAATTTTAGGCGCAAGGAGCACGTTCGCCGATGTGATTCGCGACATCCATTCAACGGGTCGAGCCCGCGCGCGACATTCGCGTGGGCTCGTAGTGTGAACCAAGCATGACTTCTCTTTCCGTACTTGATCTCGCCACGGTTGCGACCGGTTCAACGCCGGCCCAGGCGCTGCGAGAAACCACCGACATGGCCCAAGTCGTCGAACGCCTTGGATACGAACGACTGTGGGTCGCCGAGCATCACGCGATGGCGGCCATCGCCAGTTCCGCACCCGCGGTGCTCATGGCGCACCTGGCCAACGCCACGTCGACGCTGCGAATCGGCTCCGGTGGCGTCATGTTGCCCAACCATTCGCCGCTCGTCATCGCGGAGCAGTTCGGAACATTAGAGGCCCTGCACCCCGGTCGGATTGACCTGGGTTTAGGTCGCGCGCCCGGGACCGATCCCCATACGGCACGCGCCCTTCGCCGCCACGGTGACTTGCGCGCGGACACCTTTCCCGACGACGTCGTGGAACTGATCAGCTATCTACTGCCGCGCGAAGGTGCAACCCCGCATCCCTTTTCGACCCCCGGAACGGGCTACCTGCCCCAGGTCTGGCTGCTCGGCTCGTCCACCTTCAGCGCGCAACTCGCCGGCATCCTGGGCTTGCCCTTCTCGTTTGCCTATCACTTCGCACCCGCGCAACTCGATCAAGCCCTCAGCGTCTACCGCGCGAACTTCACGCCGTCAATCTTGCTTGAAAGACCCAGAGTCATGGTCGCTGTCTCGGTGCTGTGCGCCGCCACTGACGAGGAGGCACGATGGCTGTCGGGCTCGACCGCGCTCAGCGTGCTGCAGCGGCGAACCGGCAAAATGGGGCTGCTGCCCTCCCCCGAAGAGGCACAAAACTATACGTTCACCAGTGCGGAGACCGAGATCATTGACGAGGCGCTCGCCAGCCACGTAATCGGCGACCCCGCTATCGTCCTGGAAGGACTCGAGAAGCTACAGGCGCGCACCGACGCGGACGAGCTTATGTTGTCAACCCGCACCCACTCCTACGAGGCACGGGTGCAGTCGTTCACGTTAGTGGCCAAGGCGTGGGGACTTAACTTACGTTGACTAGTCGCCGCGCGCGCCAGAGATAACACTCGCGAACTAGATAAGACTTGTCAGTCTTAGATGCCGATGTCCATTGTTTGACGAGCAATTTACGGCGTGAGAGAATTTCGAATGAAGGTTATTCTGCTCGCCGACGCGGCTGAATTCTTGGACCGGACCCGCGCATTTCGCTCCCAAGAGCCCTACCTCACCAACGTGATGGGTTCCACGGCGACGTCGGTGGCGACGGGTCTACGGACCTACGAAAAGATGTCGTGGTGGGTCGTGGAGGACGATTCAGGCTCGGTGTGCGCCATGATGATGCGCACCGCACCCCACAAACTGGTGCTGTCGCCGATGCCGCTCGAAGCCATTGACGTGGCGGCCGCAGCGGTCGCGGATCACGACCCGGAAATGCCCGGCCTTTCCGGTTCAAAGAGGCTCGTCGAACCCTTTCTCGCGAGATTCGTCGACCTGTCCCACCAGAATCTTCGGGGCGTAATCGAGCGCAATCTCCTGGTCTATGTCTTGAGTTCCTTGATATCGCCTCCGCCGGGGTCAGGCACCCCGCGCGTCGCCACGCCGAGTGAATTCGACTTTCTGATTACGTGGTGGAAACGCTTTGCCGACGACACCGGTGTGGAGCGGCACGGACTCGAAGAGGGGCTGCGTGCATCGCTTGACGATGAACGGGTCTATCTCTGGATCGATCAGGGCCAGCCCGTGTGCGCGGTGGGGCACTCGCCGATCGTCGACGTGCCCAGCGGAGCGGTAGCGCGCATTGGGCCGGTGTACACGCCTTCCGAGATGCGCCGTCGAGGGTACGCGGGCCAACTGACCGCGGCAGTGTCCGCACATTTGATCGGACAGGGACTAGGCCTCATGCTCTTTACCGACGCGGCCAACGCCACGTCCAACGGCGTCTACACCCGACTGGGTTACGAACAAGTCGATGAGATCGTAGAGTGCGCCGTCGTACCCGCGTAACGGGTGTTCTCGCGAGGCAAAGTTGGTAACTACAAGCGAGTGACGAGGCGACCAGCGGTGAGGGCGGGCGTCGGGGCCTTGGCCGACTTGAAGGCCAATCGATTGGCGGGCGTCGGGCGACTGATGAAGTAGCCCTGGGCCATATCACAGCCCAATTCGCCGAGCAGTTCCAACGTCTCGCTGTCTTCAATACCTTCGGCAACCACACGAAGTCCCATGTCGTGGCCGAGATTGATCGTCGCGCGAACGAGTTCGAGGTCACGGCCCTTGCCGTCAGCGCCCAGGGCGGTGATGAAGGTCCGGTCAAGCTTTAGTTCGCCCACCGCCAAGCTGCTCAGATAGGCCAGTGACGTGAAGCCCGCCCCGAAGTCGTCGATGGAGACGATGATGCCCATGTCGCGCAGCACCTGGATAACGGCCTGGGAGCGCACGAAGTCGGTGATGATCGTCGTCTCGGTGATCTCGATCACCAGGGCGTCCGCGGGCAGTCCGTGGCGTTCGAGCAACTCTTCGATCAGATCGAGAAAGCCCAATTCGAGCAGGTCCGTCGTCGCGACGTTCACCGACACCGCGAGCACTCGATCCTCGGCACGCCACGCCGCGCACTGTGACAGCGCTTCGTTTAAGACCCAGGTCGTGAGCGGCCACATGAGACCTGCCTCTTCGGCCAACGGCAAGAACTTCAGTGGCGGCACCAGGCCCAGCTTGGGGTGGGGCCAGCGCACGAGGGCCTCAACGGCCATGACCTGGTCAGTTCGCAGGTCCAACTGCGGCTGGTAGTGCAGGACGAACGCCCCCTCTTGAACCGCGACGCGCAGTTCATCGAGCAGATTGGGCTGGTCTTCGCCGCCGTCGAGGTCCTGATCGTAGAAGACGAAGGGGGTGTTGCCCAATTTGGCGCGGTACATCGCCACGTCCGCGCACCAGAGCAAACCCGGTCCGTCCGACGCGTTGGAGGGCACGAGAGCAATGCCAATGCTCGCACCCACGCTGGCGTTGATCTTGTGCAAGACAAAGGGCTGTTCAATCTCCGCGAGGATCCGCTTGGCCACGACCACGGCTTCGTCGGCGTCGGCGTCCATCAGCACCACCGCGAGCTCGTCGCCGCCGAGGCGCACCACTGATCCGGCATTGCCCACCGCCCTCGTCAGGCGCGGGCCCAACTGGCGCAGCAGTTCATCACCGGCCGGGTGGCCAAACGAATCGTTGATCTCCTTGAAGTGGTTGAGGTCGACGAAGAGAAACGCCATCTCGCGCGGTTGCGGCAATCCCACTTGAGAGGAAAAGAACATATCGAGAATATGGAATAACTGGCGTCGATTGCCAAGACTGGTGAGCTCGTCGGTGTGGGCCTGACGGTGTCGCTCTTCGGTGAGAATTCGCAGACTGCGCGCCGAAATCGCCAAGCGCACGCCCACGGTGAGCAAG
>Ga0182024_10020914_pt1 | contig 11921 bp, 11 predicted proteins | sample P32metaG_FD_120480 | JGI IMG/M metagenome (GOLD analysis project Ga0182024, IMG submission 120480) | Permafrost microbial communities from Stordalen Mire, Sweden - P3-2 metaG (Illumina Assembly) | ecosystem: Environmental > Terrestrial > Soil > Wetlands > Permafrost | place: Sweden: Stordalen... | reverse complement strand
GCGATCGCAGTCACGACGAGCTGGCAGCGGCGCTCACCGTCGGCGCCGGCCGCGCGGACGGCGCGGCGCGGCTCAGTCCGCAGCCGGGGCCGCGCGTGCGAGCCCGGGGGTGAAGCAGACCGCGTGACAGGCGACGCCCGCGTCCAGCTCGAGCTCGAGCGTTGCCTCGGTGTGGTGGGGGTGCTCGACGAGCGGGTAGCAGCCGGGGTGGGTGACCGTGACCATCCGCCCGTTCGCCCGTGCGACGCCGTCGCCCTCGAGCACGGCCCAGACGGCGCCGGCGGCGTAGGCGCCCGACCACGGTCCGTCGACGTCTGAGCTCTGCGGGACCAGCTCGGCCCCGTCGTCGTCTTCGGGGCGCAGCGGCGCCAGCGGCTTGCGCTGCACGTCCAACAGCCGTTGCAGCGCCAGCTCGGTGCCCGCGTAGCCGCCCTCGCCTACGTGGAAGTCGACGAGCATGAGCCGGTCGTCGAAGAGGTAGCGCGAGGGCCAGCCCTCGATCCCGTAGGCCCGCCAGAGCTCGAAGCGCTCGTCGAGCATCACTGCGTACTCGATCGACAGTCGGCCGACGGCTGCGCGCACCTGTGCTGGGTCGCGAGAGGGCTCGAAGCCCGCGGCGTGCGCGCCGACGACGCGCAGCCCGGCGTCGGCGTAGCGTTCGTGCCAGGCGCGCAGGTAGGGGAGCGTGCGCAGCGAGTTGACGCGGCAGAAGTCCCAGAACTCGACGAGCAGCGCCGCCGGCGGGTTGCGCTCGAGGTGCAATGGCGCCGAGTTGATCCACTCGGCGCCGTCGGGGAACGGAGGTGCCGGGATGGTCGCGATCGGCGGGCGCAAGCGGCGCGACGCTAGCAGCGGGCTAGGGATCTACGCCGTTGGACGGATGTATCAGCCGCACAAGGGCATCGTTTGCCCTCGGCGCGGTTTACTGTCACTATCACTGGAGGAGATCGGGGTGCGACGCGCGCGCCGAGAGGCGGCTGATCGTCGCGAGCTCCCTTGACATCTAGAAGGAGGGACCTTGCCCAAAGTCGCACCAATGCTTGCAGGGCTGCTGATGCTGCTCGCGCCTACCTCGGCGCTCGCCAACAGCAGTACGAATCCGAACGTCGTCGGCTCCTTGACAACGTCGGTGACGGCGAACTCGCTTAGCCTGGAGGTGCAGACGACGACGGTCAACGGCGCCGTGCCGCCGTATGCGACCAATGCTGTGATCCGCCTGGGCACGGGCGTCAAGCTCGACATGACCGACCCGGCGCGCTGTGTGGTCGTCACCAACTGTCCGAGCGACGGAAGCGTCACTGTCGGGAGCGGATCGGCGATGGGGGAGGTCCAGGCCGAGCCCCTGCCGAACCCGCCGCTCCAGGCACCCGTGGGTGTGATCGCCTACGCAGGCCCGCTGACATCTGGGCTGCCGTCCCTGGTCCTCCAGCTGACCGGGTCGGCCACGAACGCACTCGTCGGCACTCTGTCGCCGGACACCGGCGTCTACGGCACCAAGCTCACTCTGCCGGTGCCACCGATCCCATTGCCGGGCACGTCGGACAATGTCTCGCTGACCCAGTTCAGCACGACGGTCGGCGGGTCGCAGCCGGACGCCAGCGGCAAGATCAACAAGAGCTCGAAGAAGACGTTCACGCTCCGCCGCAAGGCGACGAAGACGTTCCAGCTGGCGTTTCCACTGGCGCTCAAGTACCCGGGGGCGAAGTACACCGGCAGCGTGAAGATCTCGGGCGCGGGCGTCAAGGTCCTGAAGAAGGGATCGGCGCTCGGCGGATCGGTCTACCGCGTCAAGGTTCGCAATACGGGCAAGAAGACGGCGAAGGTCACGATCACGACGAAGACCGTCGCCATGTGGCAGTTCGTGGCGATCGGAAGCTGCTCCCCACCGGGAGTCCCGTTCGAGGCGATCACCACGTACGCCGACGGCACCGTGACGGACGCGACGTCGACGGCAGCCTGCCCCTAGGCAGAGCCCGACGACGCTGATGCTCCACCGGGGCGGCCCTCGCGGGGGGCCGCCCCGGTCGCGTTGAGGGCGCCGCGGGCCGCCCTTGGCGTTGGCGATCGCCGCGTTTGCCAGAATCGCCGCGATGCAGCGAGCCCGACGCCTGCTCGCCGCCGCGCTCGCGGCAGGCACCGCTGGTCTGCTCGCACCGGCCGCCGCGCAGGCGCACGGCTTCGTCGGCAAGGCCGACATCCCCGTTCCCGTCTGGCTGTTCGCGTGGGCGGCGGCCGTCGTACTTGTGCTGTCGTTCGTCGCGCTCGCCGTGCTGTGGCCGGAGCCGCGCCTGGAGGGTCAACAGCCGCGGCCGGCGCGCTGGCGCTTGCCGGGGATGCAACGCGCTCGGCTGGTGCCGTTGCCCCCGATCGTCGACGTCGTGCTCGGGGCGGCCGGGATCTTCCTCTTCGGCGTCACCGTCTACAGCGGCCTCGCCGGCACGCAGGAGGGGATCGCGAACTGGTCGCTGACGTTCATCTACGTGATCTTCTGGGTCGGCGGCGTCTTCGCGAGCCTGCTGTTCGGCGACTTCTTCCGGCTGATGAGCCCGTGGCGAGCGCTCGCGCGCGGCGTCTCGTGGCTCGCCAACAAGCTGACGAAGGGCGAGCTGCCGGCGCCGATCGCCTATCCGCGCTGGCTCGGGCGCTGGCCGGCGGCGGTCAGCGTCGGCGTCTTCGCCTGGGTCGAGCTGGTCTACAACGACCGCGACACGCCGACCACGCTCGCGGTCATGGCGATTGCCTACGCCGCCTTCCAGCTCGTCGCAATGAGCCTGTTCGGGATCGAGGCTTGGTCGGACAACGGCGACGGCTTCGGCGTTTACTTCGGCCTGTTCGCGCGCTTGGCGCCGTGGGCGCGTCGCGACGGACAGCTCTGGTGGCGCCGGCCATTGTCCGGCGTGACCGAGCTGACGCGCGTTCCTGGCACGGTCGCGCTGCTCTGCGTGATGCTGGGGTCGACCACGTTCGACGGCGCCTCCAACGGGCCGCTGTGGAACTCCGAGTTCATCTCCCAGGGGCTGCTGAACGATTTCGTCCACCTCGGCTTCTCGACCAGCGTCGCGCTCGAGCTGGCGTTCACGGTCGGCCTGCTCGCGTGCATCCTGTTCTGCGGACTGCTCTACCGGCTCGGGATCGCCGGCGTCCGCTACGTCGGCGGCACGCTGCGCGACGGCCGCGACGCCGGCTCCATCCGCAGCGGGCGCTTCGCGCTCGCCTACGTGCACTCTCTGGTGCCGATCGCCGCCGCCTACGTGATCGTGCACTACTTCTCCTACCTCGTCTTCAACGGCCAGGCGATCATCTCGCTCGCGTCCGACCCGCTCGGCAACGGCGCGAACATCTTCGGCACGTCGCAGGTCGCGGTCAACTACAAGCTGATCGGCCCGACCGCGGTCTGGTACGTCCAGATCGCCGTGCTGATCGTCGGCCACGTGTGCGGGCTCGTTCTCGCCCACGACCGCGCCACGGTGCTCTACCAGCGACCCCGGGACGCCGCGCGCTCACAGGGCTGGATGCTCGTCGTGATGGTCGGCTTCACGTCCCTGGCGCTGTTCCTGATCTCGGCGGCGAACTCGCGCTGAGCGCGCCCGCGGCCGCGGCCGCGGCGCTGCCAGGAAAGCGCGCTAGCCGCCGAAAACCTCGCGCGCACGCGTCAGCGCCTCGAGCAGCGCATCGACGTCGCTGCGGACGCTATACGGCGCAAAGCTAGCGCGCGCGGTCGCGCTGACACCGAGCCGCCGCATCAATGGCTGCGCGCAATGGTGGCCGGCGCGAATGCAGACGGCCGAGCGGTTGGCGATCTCGGCGACGTCGTGGGGATGGATGCCGGCGAGCGCGAAGGAGATCACGCCACCGCGGTCGTCGGCGTCCGGTGGTCCATAGACCGTGACGTCGTCGCGCTCGGCGAGCCGGTCGAGCGCGTATGCGGTCAGCTCGCGCTCGTGGTCGCGCACGCGCGCCATGCCGATCGCATCGAGGTAGTCGATCGCGGCGCCGAGCCCCACGGCCTCCGCGACCATCGAAGTGCCGGCCTCGAACTTCCACGGCAGCTCGTTGAACGTCGTCTCCTCGAAGCTGACGCTGCGGATCATGTCGCCGCCGCCGAGGAACGGAGGCATCGCGTCGAGCAGCTCGCGGCGCCCGTGCAGCACGCCGATGCCGGTCGGCCCGAGCGCCTTGTGCCCGGTCCACGCGTAGAAGTCGGCGCCGGTGGCGGCGACGTCGACCGGCAGCTGTGGGACGGCCTGCGATCCATCGACGAGCGACACGGCGCCCGCGGCGCGGGCCCGGGCGGTGATCTCGGCGACCGGCGTGATCGTGCCGAGCACGTTGGAGACATGCGCGAACGCGACCAGTCGCACGCGTCCGCCGGCGAGCTCGGCGTCGAGCTGATCGAGCGACAACGTGCCGTCGTCGGCGACGTCGAGGTGGCGCAGCTCGGCGCCGCGCTCGCGGCACAGCAGCTGCCAGGGCACGAGGTTGGAGTGGTGCTCGAACTGCGTGACGAGGACGACATCGCCGGGGCCGACGTGCTGGCGGCCCCACGAGTAGGTGACGAGGTTGATCGCCTCGGTCGCGTTGCGGGTGAAGATCGTCGTCGCCGGATCAGAGCCGGCAAAGGCCGCGATCCGAGCGCGCGCGCCCTCGAACAGGTCGGTCGCCTCCTGTGCCAACGTGTAGACGCCGCGGTGGACGTTGGCGTTGTGCTCGCGGTAGAAGTCGTCGATCGCGTCGATCACCGCGGCGGGCTTCTGCGACGTCGCGGCGGAGTCGAGATAGACGAGCGGGTGGCCGTCGAGCACGCGGGCGAGAATCGGGAAGTCCTCGCGCAGGTCCAGCTCGGTGGTGATGGCGGCATCCACGCTGATCAGAAATCCTAGTGCGCGGCTAGGGTATCAGCAGGCTGAGCGCCCGTTACGGCGGGCGGAACCGTGGCGCGTGGCGGGGCTAATCGTGGCGCAGGACCGCGCCAGGCGCGCTCGACGGCGCCGGCCCCCCGCGCGATCGCGTCGCCTCGACGCGGCGGATGTCGTGCGCGAGCCCCTCGGGCGTGAGACCGTCGGGCGGGAAGGAGACGACCTCCCTACCGTCGCGGTCGAGCACGAGCACGCGCGAGGAGTGTTGCGACAGCGCTGTCTGTGGGACGACTCCGTATTGCGCCCAGATCGGTATCAGCTGCGCGCGGCTGCCGAGCAGGAAGTGCATGCGCCCGAGCATCCCGTTGCGCGCCTCGAACGCGCGCACGCTCGTGGGCGTGTCGTTCGCGGGATCCATGCTCAGCGCGAGCACCGGCACGTCGTGGCCGAGCTCATCGAGCGCGGCGCGGATCTGCTGCGCTTGCAGCGGGCAAAAGTCCTGGCAGTGGGAGTACATGAAGGCGAACACGACGACGCGGCCGTGGTAGCGCGCCAGCGACTGCGGCTCGCCGTTCTCGTCGTGCAGCGAGAAGCTCACGGGTCGGATGTTGGCCGGGGCGATCGCCCCGGCGTAGCCCGAGGAGAAGATGAACGGCGGTGGCGTCGGCTTGCGGAGCAGGAGCAGCGCCGCCAGCGTGCCGGCGAGGCAGGCCGCGAGCACGCCGAGGGTGATTCCCAGCCGGTTTGCCACCGCGCGAGCTTACGTGGCGCCGGGGTTGCGGCGACGCGGTCGCCGCGCGGCCAGCGCTTTCGGCGGCGCACGGAAACGCAAAGCGCGCCGGAAGCCGCGTCTACGGCTCGACCAGCCCGCGCCGCACGGCCCAGCGCACCAGCTCGACGCGGTCGCGCATCCCGAGCTTGCGCAGAACGTTGGCGCGGTGGGACTCGACGGTCTTCTCGGCGAGTTGCAGCACCTCGGCGATCTCGCGGTTCGTGTGCGCCTCCGCGATCAGCTTCACGACTTCCCGCTCACGCGGGGTCAGCGGCTCGTCGGGGGGCTCGCCACCCCCCGCGAGCCAGTCGCGCACAAGCGAGCGCTGGGCGGAGTTCGTCAGAAACGGTCGACCCTCGGCGACGGAGCGCACCGCCGCCACGAGGTCCTGGTCGGCCTCGCGCTTGAGCACGTACCCACCGGCGCCCGCCTTCAGCGCCTCGAACAGGTAGCGCTCGTCGTCGTGCATCGACAGCATCAGCACGGCGACGTCCGGCGCCTGGGCCTTGATCTCTGCCGCCGCTTGCAGCCCGGTCATCAGCGGCATCGCCACGTCGAGCACGCAGACGTCGGGGCGCAGCCGTAGCGCGAGCGATCGCGCCTCCACGCCGTCGGCGGCCTCGCCGACGACGTGCATGTCCGCCTGGCGTTCGAGCAGCAGCCGCAGACCACTGCGCACGATGCCGTGGTCGTCGGCGACGAGGATCTCGAGTGCCATCAGAGCGTCAGCTCGATCACGGTGCCGGCGCCGATCCGCGAGCGCACGGACAGCTCGCCGCGAACGAGCAGTGCACGCTCGCGCATGCCCGACAGGCCGCTCCCGCCTGGCTGTCCGTCGAGGAAGCCGCGTCCGTCGTCGCGCACACGCGCGATGGTACGTCCGACGAAGGACAGCTCGACGTCGATGTTCTCGGCCTCCGCGTGCTGGGCGGCATTGGACAGGCTCTCCTGGATCACGCGGTAGACCACGAGCTGCTGCTCGTCGGAGAGCAGTACCTGCTGGCCGTGGACATGGAACTGCGTACAGATGCCGGTTCGATCGCCGAAGCGCTGGACCTGACCCTCCAGCGCAGGCACCAGCCCGAGGTCGTCGAGCGCGGTTGGGCGAAGCTCGCGGGCGAGGCGCAGCAGCTGGTCCATCGCCAGCGCCGTCAGCTTCTTCGTCTCCGAAAGCTCACGACGCAGCTCAGGTGGCGCCGCCTGGATCGTCGCCTCGAGTCGCAGCATCACTGCCGTCAGCGCCTGGTTGACCTCGTCGTGTAGATCCTGCGCGAGCCGGCGGCGCTCCTCCTCCTGAGCGCGCAGGATCGCGCTTGCGCCCTGGCGGCGCTCCGCGGCGAGCCGGTCGAGCATGCGGTTGAAGGCGCCGATCAGGCGCACCTCCTCGCGCGAGTCGGCGCCCTGCGGCGCGACGCGTGCGCCCGGCCCGGCGAGGTCGACGCGCTCCATGTTGTCGATCAGCCGCTCCAGCGGCTTGACGCGGCGCCGCAGCAGCAGCGCGTTGACCAGCAGCGTGATGCAGACGCCGAGCAGGTAGACGAGGAACTCCCGTCGCTGGGCGGAGAGGTTCAGGCGCAGGTGCAGCGTCAGGCTGGCGACGCCGACTGTGACGAAGACGAGCAGCGCGTTGATCGCGAGGATCTGGGCGAGTAGCGGCCGGCGGCGGACTTGGGGCATGGCGTGGATCGGGATCTTGGAAATGGGGTCTTGACCCCATATCGGCTTTCCGAGGCTTGGGCGATATATGTGGTGTGAAGTTCCGAGCTTCGGGGCCGCCCAGCAGGGCGGCGACGGACTGAGGAGCAGCTGGGCCTTGTGGAAGCGGGGCGTCGCCCGGGAGAGGCGGCGCCCCGCTTCGTTTGTGGGGTGGAGCTGGCGGGGGCGGCGCCCCGCTTCGTCGTGGGGCCACCCGCGGGCGGCGCGGTGCCGTAGGCTCGCTCCCTTGGCAGCCGTCTCTCGCTTGGTGATCGCGCGCGAGTGGGGACGCATCGGGGTCACCGGCTTCGGCGGACCGCCGGCGCACGTGGCGCTGCTGCGCCGCCTGTGCGTGCAGCGGCACCGCTGGATGTCCGGCGAGGAGTTCGCAGAGGCCAACGCGGCATGCGGTCTGCTGCCCGGACCGGCGTCCACGCAGCTCGCGCTCTACTGTGCGCGACGCGTCGGCGGCGTGACGGGGGCGCTGGTTGGCGGGATCGCATTCATCGCGCCCGGCCTGGGCCTGATCATCGCGCTCGCGGCGCTGTTTCTGACGGGTCACCCGCCGACGTGGGTGCGCGGCGCCGGCGCCGGTGCCGGGGCGGCCGTCGCGGCCGTCGCCGTGCGCGCCGGCCTCGGGATCGTCGCGCCGGCGTGGGCGGGTCTCGGCGGCTCGCGCTCCGTCCGCGCTCGCTTCGTCGCATACGCCGCGCTTGGCGCCGTCGCAGCGGCGGCATTCGGGCCGTACGTGGTCGTCGCGCTGCTCGCCTGTGGCGTGGTCGAAGTGGCGATCGTCGCGCGCCCGGGACAGGAATTCAGGGCCTTGGCGGCGCCTCTGCTGGCGGTCGGAAAGGGCGGGCTCGCCGCGCTCGCGTGGACGGCGTTCAAAGTGGGCGCCCTGTCCTATGGCGGCGGCTTCGTGATCGTGCCGCTGATGCGCCACGACGCCGTCGATGCCTACCACTGGCTGTCCTCGCAGGGCTTCTCGACCGCGATCGCGCTCGGTCAGGTGACGCCAGGTCCCGTGGTGCTGACGGTCGCCGCGGTCGGCTACGCCGCGCACGGGCTGGCCGGTGTGGCGCTCGCGACCGTCGTCGCCTTCGCGCCGTCGTTCGCGTTCGTGATCGTCGGCGGCGCGCGCTTCGATCGACTGCGCGCCAATCCGACGGCGCGCGCCTTCCTGGGTGGGGCCGCGCCAGCCGCCGCCGGCGCGATCCTGGGGGCCGCCGTGCCGCTCGCCGGCGCGCTGCGTGAGCCCTGGCAGGCGCTCGTGCTCGCCGCCGTCTGCATCGCGCTCGCGTCGCGCCGCGCCGGGGTCGTCACAACGCTGGTCGGCGCCGGCGTGGTGGGCGCGGCCGTCGCGGTCGCGGGCGGCGCGGTCTAGCCGAGCGATCCCACGATCCCGCGCGGCCTCCGCACACGAGGCCGCGCAATCAATCGTCCGGCACGCCGCATCCGTGTGTGACACGGATCGCAGAATGCGATCATTGACCCATGAGCGACCGCACCGCGCGCCGCGTGATGATCGTCCTGTCGGTGCTCGGCGTGGGCATCGCCGGCTACCTCACGTACGTGCACTACGCCAACCTCAAGCCGCTGTGCGCGGCGGGCAACGCCTGCGAGGTCGTGCAGACATCGAGCTTCTCCAAGCTCGCAGGGATCCCGGTCGCGCTGATCGGGCTGCTCGGCTACGTGGCGATTCTCGGCTCGCTGCTGGGCCTGCGCGGCGAGCGGCAGGTGCTCGCGTCGAGCGCGCTGACGATCGGCGGGCTTGCCTTCAGCGCCTACCTCACCTATGCCGAGCTCTTCCAGATCCACCAGATCTGCGAGGAGTGCGCGTCCAGCGCGGTCATCGTGCTCGTGCTGACCGGTTTCGCCGTCTACCGGCTGCTGTGGAGCTCGACAGCCGCCGCGCCCCCGCCGGCGCGCGGCGGATCGACGCCGGCCGGTGACGCCGAGCCGTCCGAGAGCGCCGAGCCAGACGCGTCATCCGTGCGCGTCTGAACACGCGATCGAGCGGTCGCGTCTCTGTGATTAGGCGCTACACTTTGTAAAGCATGAGATGTCGATCAGCGATTAGGGGTTTTTGCCAATGAGCCCGTCGGGACCCGAGGTCATCCGCCAGATTCGCGAGGCCGTCCGGCAGGTCGATCCTGCCGAGGTGCGCGCGGAGCTCGGGAGCAACGGCACCGTGCTCGTCGACGTGCGCGAGCAGCAGGAGTGGAATGCCGGGCACATTCCGGGCGCTCACCACGTGCCTCGCGCCTTCCTGGAGTCGCGGATCGAAGGCACGGTCGCCGATCGCGACGCCCACGTGGTGCTCTACTGCGCCTCGGGCCAGCGTTCGGCGCTCGCCGCGAACACGCTGACGCAGCTGCTCGGCTACAGCAACGTGCGCTCGATGAACGGCGGCATCACGCTGTGGAAGGACCGCGGCTACGACGTCGTCGTGCCGCGCGCGCTGTCAGACGAGCAGCGCGAGCGCTACTCGCGCCACCTGCTGATCCCCGAGATCGGCGCCGAGGGCCAGCAGAAGCTGCTCGACGCGCGCGTGCTGCTGCTCGGCGCGGGCGGCCTCGGCTCGCCGGCGGCGCTGTACCTCGCGGCGGCCGGCGTGGGCACGCTCGGGATCGTCGACAACGACGTCGTCGACCTCTCCAACCTCCAGCGCCAGGTGATCCACTCGACTGCGCGAATCGGCACGCCGAAGGTCGAGTCCGCCGAGCAGACGATCCACGAGCTCAACCCGGACGTCGAGGTCGTCAAGTACCCCGTTCGCCTCGACGCCTCCAACGTGATGGAGATCATCGACGGATACGACGTGATCGTCGACGGGCTCGACAACTTCCCCACGCGCTACCTGCTCAACGACGCGTCGGTACGGCTCGGGATTCCCGTCGTCTCGGCCTCGATCCTGGGCTTCGACGGCCAGCTTTCTGTCTTCGCCCCCGGCGACGGGCCCTGCTACCGCTGCCTGTACCCGGTGCCACCGCCTGCCGAGCTGGCCCCCTCGTGCGGCGCCAACGGAGTGCTCGGCGTGCTGCCGGGAACGATGGGGCTGCTACAGGCGACCGAGGTCGTCAAGCTCGTCGTCGGTGCGGGTGAGCCGCTGATCGGGCGGCTCTTGCTGTACGAGGCGCTGGGCGCAACGTTCACCGAGCTGAAGGTGCGCCGCGACCCGCAGTGCCCGGTCTGCTCGCGCGACCCGAGCGACATCAGCGACGAGGAGATGGGCGTCTTTCCGGACTATGAGGCGTTCTGCGCCGCCGCCGGCTAGCCTGCCGGCATGGCGACGATCAAGATCCCTCCGGTGCTGCGACCGTCCGTCGGCGGCGAGAAGGAGATCGCAGCTGCCGGCGATAGCGTCGGTGCCGTCCTTCAGGCGCTGGCCGACAGCCACCCGGATACGCGCACGCAGCTATTCGGCAGCGCGGGCGACCTGAACCGCTACGTCAACGTCTACCTAAACGACGAGGACGTGCGCGTGCTCAATGGGCTCGAGACACCGGTCGCGGACGGCGATACGGTCGTGATCCTGCCGGCGATGGCCGGCGGGGCCGACCCGGCGTCCTAACCGCGCGACAGCAGATCCGTCCAAGCGTTGCGCCGATGCCAGGGGCAGAGAGCGCCGACCGTCGACGCCCTGCCGGGGCCTGGCTACACTTTCTGAAGTGGGATCTGTCCCGGAGCTTCGCAACCGCCCCTGCGGTGGCCGCTACGGCGACCTCGTCCAGTCGATCGGCAATACGCCGCTGATCGAGCTCAAGCGCCTCTCGCCGAAGCCGGGCGTGCGGATCTGGGCCAAGCTCGAGTCGCGCAACCCGACGGGCTCGATTAAGGATCGCGTCGCGCGGGCGCTGATCGAGGACGCCGAGGAGCGCGGCGCGATCGCGCCCGGTCAGACGATCCTCGAGCCGACGTCGGGCAACACAGGTATCTCGCTGGCGATGATCTGCTCGCGCAAGGGCTACCCGCTGAAGGTCGTGATGCCGGAGAACGTCACGCCCGAGCGCACGCAGCTGCTGCTCATGTACGGAGCCGAGATCGTCTACTCCCCGGGCGAGCAGGGCTCCAACGGCGCCGTCGCGATGGCGCTGGAGATGGCCGAGGCCGATTCGGCCTACTACATGCCCTACCAGTACGGCAACCCGGCCAACCCCGCCGCCCACTACAACGGCACGGCACCGGAGATCCTCGAGGAGCTCGACGAGATCGCCGCGTTCGTCGCCGGACTTGGCACGGGCGGCACGCTGATGGGCGTCGGGCGGCGGTTGAAGGAAGAACTGCCCGACGTGCAGGTCGTCGCCGCCGAGCCGATGCAGGGCGAGCCGGTGCAGGGGCTGCGCTCGCTCGACGACGGCTTCATCCCGCCGATCATCGACCTCTCGCTGCTGGATCGCAAGATCTTCGTGACGAACCGCGACGCGATCGTCTGGACGCGTCGGCTGCTCGAGCAGGAAGGGGTCTTCGCCGGCGTCTCCTCCGGCGCGATCGCGTCGATCGCCGTGCGCATCGCCGGCGAGCTCGACGAGGGCAACGTCGTCTTCATCGTCTGCGACGACGGCTGGAAGTACCTCTCCAGCGGGCTGTACACCAAG
>Ga0182024_10020913_pt1 | contig 11921 bp, 12 predicted proteins | sample P32metaG_FD_120480 | JGI IMG/M metagenome (GOLD analysis project Ga0182024, IMG submission 120480) | Permafrost microbial communities from Stordalen Mire, Sweden - P3-2 metaG (Illumina Assembly) | ecosystem: Environmental > Terrestrial > Soil > Wetlands > Permafrost | place: Sweden: Stordalen... | reverse complement strand
GCGGGAGGCGCCCGCCGGCCGCTGGCGGGAGGCGCCCGCCGACTCCAGCCCATACCCTAGTAGGCATGGCGCGCTCCGACGGTCTCCGTAGCTTCGAGATCCGTACCCATGGGTGCCAGATGAACATGCACGACTCCGAGCGGCTGGCCGGGCTGCTGGAGGAAGCCGGTTACCGGCGTGCCGAGGCCGGCGCGGCCGCCGATGTGGTGGTGTTCAACACCTGCGCCGTCCGGGAGAACGCGGACAACAGGCTGTACGGCAACCTGGGCCAGCTGGTCCCGGTGAAGAACGCCCATCCCGGCATGCAGATCGCGGTCGGCGGCTGCCTGGCGCAGAAGGACCGGGCGGTCATCACGGAGCGGGCGCCGTGGGTGGACGTGGTGTTCGGCACGCACAACATCGGCTCGCTGCCCGTGCTGCTTGAGCGCGCGCGGGTGCAGCAGCAGGCCCAGGTCGAGATCCTGGAGTCGCTGGAGCGGTTCCCCTCCGTGCTGCCTGCCCGGCGCGAGTCCGCCTACTCGGCCTGGGTGGCGATCTCCGTCGGCTGCAACAACACCTGCACGTTCTGCATCGTGCCGAGGCTGCGCGGCAAGGAGGAGGACCGCAGGCCGGGCGACGTGCTCGCCGAGATCCGGGCGCTCGTCGCTGATGGCGTGCTCGAGGTCACGCTGCTCGGCCAGAACGTGAACTCCTACGGGGCGGCGTTCGGCGACCGCCAGGCGTTCGGGAAGCTGCTGCGAGCCTGCGGCGGGATCGACGGGCTCGAGCGGGTCCGCTTCACCTCGCCGCACCCCAGGGACTTCACCGACGACGTCATCGACGCGATGGCGCAGACCCGCAACGTGATGCCGCAGCTGCACATGCCGCTGCAGTCCGGCTCCGACGCGGTGCTGCGGGCCATGCGGCGCGCCTACCGCAGGGAAAAGTACCTGGCGATCCTGGACCGGGTGCGCGCGGCCATGCCGGACGCCGCGATCACGACCGACATCATCGTGGGATTCCCCGGCGAGACCGAACGGGACTTCGCCGCCACTCTCGACCTCGTCCGCCAGGCCAGGTTCGCCGGCGCCTTTACCTTCCAGTACTCGATCCGCGCGGGCACGCCCGCGGCCGGGATGGACGGCCAGGTCCCGGCCGAGGTGGTCCGGGAGCGGTACGAGCGGCTCGCCGCGCTGGTGGCGGAGACGTCGCTGCGGGAGAACCTGCTGTTCGCCGGTCGCGAGGTGGAGGTGCTCGTCGCCGACGGGGAGGGCCGCAAGGACGAGGCAACCCGCCGGATGTCCGGCCGGGCGCGTGACAACAGGCTGGTGCACTTCGCGCCGGCGGACGCAGCGCCGCGGCCCGGGGACATCGTCACCACCGTGGTCACCCGTGGCGCGCCGCACTACCTGCTGGCGGACGGCCCGCCGCTGACGGTCCGCCGGACCCGCGGCGGCGACGCCTGGCAGGCCCGCCGGGACGGCCTGGCGGGCGGCGGCGACGCGGCCGTCCCGCGGGTACTGCTCGGCATGCCTGCCGTCGGCCGCCCGGCGTAGCCTTCCGTGCTCGTCGCGGCCGCGGTCTGCCCGCATCCGCCGCTGCTCATTCCCGCGGCCATGGGCGCGGCGGGCCTGGACGATGCCGGGCTGGATGCCGCAGCGCCCGCTGACGCCGAGCCGGATGCCGCTGGCCGCGATGCCGCTGGCCGCGATGCCGCTGGCCGCGATGCCGCTGGCCGCGATGGCGCGGGCCTGGATCGCGCCGGGGCTGCCGACGCGGAGGTGCGCGAGCTGCGGGCGTGCTGCGCGGCGGCGGTGGCCGGCCTGCTCGCGGCTGGTCCTGACCTGGTGATCGTGGTGGGCGGCGCCGCGCAGAGCGCTGTCTACGCCGGCCATGTCACCGGGAGCCTGCGGTCATTCGGCATTCCCGCCGCCGCTGGGTCCGCTGAGCCCGGCGGGCCTGCGCTGCCGCTCTCGCTGACAGTGGGTGCCTGGCTGCTCGATCAAGCGGACGAGAAACGAGCGCGCGGCGCCAGCCAGCCAGCCAGTGACCGGCCAGGCGGCCGGCCCGGCCACGAGCCCGTTGGCCGGCCCAGCCACGGGCACCGCGACGGGCACGGTGGCGGGTCCAGCGACGGGCACCGCGGCGGATCCAGCGGCGGATCCGGCGACGGGCACGGCGGCGCGGTGCCGTGGCGACGTCAGTTCCGGGCGGTGGCTTCGGGCCTGCCGCCGGCGGGCTGCCTGCGGCTGGGAGCGGAACTCGCCGGGCTGGCGCCGCGGGTGGCGCTGCTGGCGATGGGCGATGCCTCGGCGAGGAAGGCCGCCGGCGTCCATGGCGCCGCTGATCCGGCCGCTGAGCGCTACGACGCCGAGGTGGCCGTCGCGCTGGCGGCCGCCGACCCCGGCAGGCTGGCCGCGCTGGATCCCGCCCTTGACGACGAGCTGATGATCGCGGGCAGGGCCGCCTGGCAGGTACTGGCCGGCGCGGCGGCCGGCGCCTCCCTGCGCGGGCGGCTGCACTGCGCGGTCGCGCCTTACGACGTCAGCTACCTAGTGGCGTCCTGGGACAGCGCCGCGGCAGTTCCGTAGCGCCTGCTCGGCTCGCTGCGCCCGGCACTCGCTGCGCCCGGCACTCGCGGTGGCCGGCACTCGCGGTCGCAAGGCGGGCGCGCTGGCAGACTGTGGCCCATGCCGCAGCATGTGATCACCGTCGTGGGGCCGACCTCGACCGGGAAATCCAGCCTGTCGCTGCGGCTGGCCGAGGCGCTGGGCGGCGAGATCGTGAACGCCGACTCCATGCAGCTGTACCGGGGCATGGACATCGGCACGGCGAAGCTCACTCCGGCCGAGCGGGCGGGCGTGCCGCACCATCTGCTGGACATCTGGGAGGTGACCAAGGCCGCGAGCGTCTCGGAGTACCAGCAGCTCGCGCGGGCGGTGATCGGTGAGATCAGCGGGCGCGGCCGGATCCCGATCCTGGTCGGCGGGTCCGGCCTGTATATCCGTGCCGCGATCGACAAGCTCGAATTTCCCGGCACCGACCCGCTGGTGCGCGACGGGCTTGAGGCTGAGCTTGCCGATCTCGGAGCCGCCGTGCTGCACGCCAGGCTCGCCCGGGCCGACCCGGCCGCCGCCGCCGCGATCCTGCCGGGGAACGGCCGCCGGATCGTCCGGGCGCTGGAGGTGATCGAGCTGTCCGGCCGCCCGTTCAGTGCGACGCTGCCCGGCTACGAGTCGCTCTACCCGGCCGTGCAGATCGGCCTGCGACTGCCCAGGGACGAGCTGGACCGGCGGATCACTGACCGGGTCGCCGTGATGTGGCAGGCCGGATTCGTGGCGGAAGTGGGGGCGCTGGCCAGCCGCGGCCTTGGCACGGGCCGGACGGCGAGCCGCGCCCTCGGCTACGCGCAGGTGCTGCGGTTCCTGGCGGGGGAGTGGCCGGAGGAGCAAGCCGTCGCCGAGACCGTCAAGGCGACCAGGCGGTTCGCCCGGCGCCAGGAGGCGTGGTTCCGCCGTGACCCGCGGATCAGCTGGCTGGCTGCCGATGATCCCGGCGTGGCAGACCGGGCGCTGGCCGTGCTGAAGCAGTCCGAGCTGGCCCGCTGAAGGTTCTGGCCCGCCAGCGGACTCGTCAGCTAGGGTCTGCCGCGCGCCGCCCGGCGGCCGCCCGTCAGCTGCCATCTGCTCGCCCAGGCCCGCCGCACGGCGCCCACCCCGTCAGCGGCCGCCCGGCGCCCGCCGCGCCAGCAGACATCGGCTGCCGTCTGCCCGCCCGGCGCCCGGCAAGCCGCGCCAGCGGACATCGTCGGCTGCCGTCTGCCCGCCCCGAGCCCGGCGACCGCCGCGCCAGCTGCCTTCGCGCGCCAGCCATGTCTGTTCTTGACGAGCCTGCGATCTCGTCATATCCTTAGTCTATGACTATAGATAAACAAACTGATGAGCTTAGCGGGTCGGCCCTGACGGCCGTCCCGGCCGGAGGGAGTCGCATGAACGTCATCGAGAGCGCGGGGCTGGGTAAGCGGTACGGCCGGACCTGGGCGTTGCGGGATTGCACGCTGGCGATCCCGGGCGGGCACGTGGTGGCGCTGGTCGGCCCGAACGGGGCGGGCAAGACGACGTTGCTGAGCATGGCCGTCGGGCTGACTACCCCGACGGCCGGGGTGATCATGGTGCTGGGCGGTGACCTGGCCGGGTCGCCGGATGCGCTGGACCGGATCGCGTTCGTGGCGCAGGACGCGCCGCTGTACGGGAACCTGCCGGCCGCGGACATGCTGCACCTGGCCAGGAACCTGAACCGGCGCTGGGATCAGCAGTACGCGGAATCGCGGCTGCGTGACCTCGGCATCCCGCTGGGGCGGAAGATCGGGAAGCTGTCCGGCGGCCAGCAGGCACAGCTCGCGCTGACCGTGGCTCTCGCCCGCCGGCCTGACCTGCTGGTGCTGGACGAGCCGCTGGCCATGCTGGACCCGGTGGCGAGGGACGACTTCATGGCGTCCGTGCAGAAGGCGGTGGCCGATGACGGCGTCTCCGTGGTGCTGTCCTCGCACGTGCTGGCCGAACTGGAACGGATGGCGGACTACCTGATCGTGCTGTCCCACGGCCAGGTGCAGGTCGCCGGCGAGGTGGAGCACCTGCTGGCCGGGCACCGCATGCTGACCAGCCTGACAGCGGAAGCCGGCCAGCTGGCCGGACGCATGCACGTCGTGCACCGCCGCCTGGCCGGCGCGCAGTCGCAGTTGCTGATCAGGACCACGACGCCGGCCGAGCCGGCGCCGCCTGGCTGGGAGTCGCGCGGTGTCGGGCTGGAGGAACTCGTCCTGGCCTACTTGCGCGAGTCCGGTGCCGCGGTAATGCCCGGCCTGGCCGAAGTGCAGGCCGACACAAGAACGGAAGTGCAGGCATGAACACGCCAACCGCTCGGCCGCAAGGCTCTGAGACGCCATCGACCGCGGTCAGGACCATCCCCGTGGGTCCGTCGGCCGCATCCGCGCCGGCCGCTCGGCGCCGGCCCGTGCCGTGGACGCGGCTGGCCTGGGTGACCTGGCGCCAGCACCGGTTCATGCTGGCCGGCGTGGCGACCCTGCTCGGCGCCATGAGCCTGTACCTGCTGTACATGGGACTGAAGATCCACCATGCCTATGCCGCCATGGTCTCCTGCAGCCCGGGCCGCTCGCCGCACTGCCAGCAGCTGGCGAGCGTCTTCGACCAGTACTGGGGCGGCGGACGGGGATCCGTGGTCCAGGCGGGCGGCGCCCAGGAGATCTCGGTCCTGCTGCTGGTCTTCCCGGTGCTGATCGGCGTATTCGCCGGGGCGCCGGTCCTCGCCCGCGAGCTGGAGACCGGTACGTTCCGGTTCGCCTGGACCCAGGGCTCCGGGCGGCTGCGCTGGACGATCGCCAAGCTGGTGCTGCTCGCCGCCGCGCTGACCGCGGCCGCGGCCGCGTTCAGCGAGCTGTTCTCGTGGTACTACCAGCCCTTCCTTGCCGTCGGCCGGACTTATGAGTTCCTGCCCATCGTGTTCAACCTGCGCGGCGTCGACTTCGCCGCCTGGACCCTGGCTGCCTTCGCCATCAGCGCCTTCGCCGGCGCGGTTATCCGGCGCACCGTGCCGGCGATGGCCGCCTCCCTGGCTGCCTGGACCGTCCTGATCGTGACGACCATGCTGGTCCTGCGCCCGCACTACGAGGCGCCGCTCATCCTCAAGCACAGCTTCCCCGGCCCCACTGCATGGGTGCTGAACGCCGCCGTGTCGCCGACCGGCAACGGTCCGATTACTTACCAGCCGGCCAGCCGGTTCTGGACCTTCCAGTTCATCGAGGGCGGCTGGCTGCTGGTGCTCGCCCTGCTGCTCGGCGCGGCTACCATCTGGCTGGTCCGCCGCCGCGCGGCATGACCCGGTGCGGCTATCGGGGCGGCCACGTCGCCCCGATAGCCGCACCGGCGTTTCCCGCCGCCGCCTGAACAAACCCGAGCCGCCGCCAGATCACGGCCGGGCTCCCGGTGGCCCGGCCGAGATCAGCCCGAGCGCGATCGCATGGGTGACGGCCGCCGTCCGGTCGCTTACGCCGAGCTTGGCGAAGGACCGCAGCAGGTGCGTCTTCACGGTGGCCTCGCTGATGAACAGCTCGCTGCCGATCGCCGCGTTGGTCAGGCCGCGGGCGACCAGCGCGAGGACCTCGGTCTCCCGGCTGGACAGGACGTCGCGCCGCGGCTTGCGGACATGGGTGACGAGTCGCCGGGCAACCGACGGCGCCAGCACGGTCTCGCCGCGGGCCGCGGCGCGGATCGCGTTCGCGAGCTCGGCCGTGGGCGTGTCTTTCAGCAGGTAGCCGAGCGCCCCGGCCTCGACCGCCCGGACGATGTCCGCGTCGGTCTCATAGGTGGTGAGCACGACCACCCGGACACCCGGCGTCGCGCCCAGGATCGCCGCGGTCGCCGCGGCGCCGTCACCACGGGGCATCCGCAGGTCCATCAGCACCACGTCAGGCAGGTACCTGGCCGCCATCGCGATGGCCTCGGCGCCGGACGCGGCCTCGGCTACCACCTCGATGTCCTGCTCCGCCGCGAGCATGCCGCGCAGTCCCTCGCGGACGATCGGGTGGTCGTCGGCGAGCAGGACGCGGATCACGCCGGCACCTCCGCCAGCACGCGGGTCCCCGCCCCGGGCGCGCTGCGCACCTCGACGCGGCCGCCGGCCTGGCCGAGCCGGTCGCGCATGCCCCGCAGCCCGTACCCGCCGTTCACCTGCGCCGGGTCGAAGCCCTGGCCATCATCGGTCACCTCCAGCGACACCGCGGCGGGCTGGTAGCTCAGCAGCACCGCCGCGGACCTGGCGGCCGCGTGCTTGCGCACGTTCGCGAGCGCTTCCTGGCCGACGCGCAGCAGGGCCACGTCGAACGCGGCGCTCAGCGGCCGCGGCGTCCCGCTCACATCGAAGCTGACGCCGATTCCGGTCTCCGCCCCGACCCGCTCGGTGACCCGCCGCAGCGCGCCGGGCAGGGTCTCGGAGGCCAGGCCGGCCGGTGCGAGCGCGCCGATCAGCGCCCGCGCGTCCGTGAGGTTCTCCCGTGCCGTCTGCGTGGCGAGTCCGAGCTGCCGGCGGGCAGATGCCAGGCCCTCCCCGGCCGTGCCCTCCCCGGCCGGGCCGGCATCAGCCAGGCCCGCGCTGGCCAGGCCGGCCTCGGCGGCCTGCAGCAGCATGATGATGCTGGAGAAACCCTGGGCGATCGTGTCATGGATCTCGCCCGCAAGCCGCTGCCGCTCGGCGAGCTTGCCCGACTCGTGGTTGGCGGCGGCGAGCTCCGCGCGGGTCGCTTCTAGCTCGGCGATGAGCTCCGCGCGCTCGTTGCTCTGGTCAATGATCCGGTCAACGAAGCTGCCGTAGGCGTACGAGAAGCCGATGCCGAAGGCGGCAATGCCGAGCGCGGCCACGGCGCCGTCCAGGTGCGGCTGCCGGCGCACCAGCAGCACCGCGCCGAGGACGTTCAGGATCACGACGGGGATCATCGCCCGGCGGAACGGCAGCACGTAGAAGCACTGCGGGCAGATGGCGAACGCCAGCGCCCAGGCATTGGTGTCCTGGCTCACCACCACGGCGAAGAGCGCGATCAGGCCAGCCAGGTAGGCCGGCCCCTTCCAGCTGGACTCAGCGGACCGCATCACCGGGCGCCCGACGACGACATACCAGGGGACCATCGCGACGAGCGCGATCGTGGCGGCGATCCTGGACGGCGCCGACAGCTGGTCGGACTCGACGAACAGCAGGATCGCCACGAAGACGATGGCGTAGAAGACATCCCAGCGCAGCGTGCCGAGTTCCCACGCGTTCGGCTGCCGCGCTGGGGCTGTCAGCCGCGTTGGTTCTGCCACCGGAACGTCCTCACGCACACGATCAGGCCGACGCCAATCCAGGCCGCCAGCACCAGTGCCACCTTGCCATGTTCCCAGGCATGCGCCGGCTCGGCCACTGCCGCGCGGGCCGGCAGGAACGCCGATCGCAGGCCCTGCGCCATCCACTTCAGCGGGAACACCGCCGCCACCCGCTGCAGCCAGGGTGGCACGCTGGTGAACGGGATGAAGACGCCCGAGATGAACTCGAGCACGAGGAACGGCAGGGTGATCATCGGCGATGCGCTCCGTGCGGACCGGGGCAGACTGCTCACCGCGATGCCGAGCAGCGAGCACGCGGCGCAGCCGAGCACGCAGACCCAGGCGAAGGTCCACCAGCGCCCCGCGGACGACGGCAGGTGCAGGTGGTAAAACGCCACGCCGACGATCATCAGCAGCGTGATCTCGGCGATCATGCAGACGAAGACCTGCACGATCTTGCCGATGAAGTACGCCGTGTGCGGCATCGGGGTGCCGTAGAGCCGCTTGAGCATCCCGGCGTCCCGCTCGGCCGTGATGCCGATCCCGAGGTACTGGAAGCTGGTGGACATGATGCCGCCGGCGATCATGCCGGCCACGAAGAGCTGGCCGACGGTGACGCCGGGCACCGGGGCGGCCTGGCTGCCGAAGATGGACCCGAGCAGCAGCAGCAGGACGGCAGGCAGGGCGAAGATGAAGACCACGGTCTCCCGCTCCCGGAAGAACGTCTTCAGCTCGATCCGGCCTCTGGCCAGGCCGGTCGTCAGCAGGGACGGCAGCGGGGCGTCGGCCGCGGCCGCGGTCAGCCCGCGGGCGGGCGTGGTCGCGGTCACCGGGAGTCTCCGATCAGTTCCAGGTAGGCGTCCTCGAGCGTCGGCCGCGTCACGGCCAGCCCGGGGATCTCGCCGTCGGCCTGCCGGGCGAGGTCGGCGACCGCGCGGGTCGGGGTGGCCGTCTGCACGCTGCGCCGGCCCTCGGGGGTGTCCCAGCTGACCAGCGCGGGACGACCCGCACCGCCGATTTCGGCCGGCTCGCCGAGCGCCACCACCTGGCCGCCGGCCAGCACGGCAAGCCGCCCGGCGAGCGCCTCGGCCTCTTCCAGGTAGTGCGTTGTCAGCACGATCGTGACGCCGTCGGCGGCCAGCTGGCGGATGAGGTCCCAGAACTGCCGCCGGGCGCCGGGGTCGAAGCCGGTCGTCGGCTCGTCCAGGAACAGCAGTTCCGGCCTGCCGACGATGCCGAGCGCCACGTCCACCCGCCGGGCCTGGCCGCCGGACAGCCCGGCCATCCGCGCGCCCGCCTTCTCGGCCAGCCCGACGAGCTCGATGAGCTCGTTCGGATCACGCGGCCGCGGGTAGAACGTCGCGAAGTGCGCGATCATCTCGCGAACCGTCAGCTCCGGCGCCGTGGACGCGAGCTGCAGCACGATCCCGATCCGCGCCCGCCACGCCCGGCCCGCGCTGCCCGGATCCTCACCGAGTACCTCCGCAGTGCCATCGTCCCGGCGGCGGAACCCTTCGAGGATCTCCACCATGGTCGTCTTGCCCGCGCCGTTCGGCCCGAGCAGCGCGAACACCTCGCCGCGGCGGATCTCCAGATCGATGCCGTCGAGCGCGGTGATGTCCCCGTATCGCTTGCGCAGGCCGGTGACCCGCACCGCAGTGTCGTTTCCCATACCGCCAGCGTCTCGCCCGCAGCGCGGGCCGGCCGCCATGCGGACGATGGACCCGCTGTCCGTCAACTGGCGGATACCGGCTCGGAGGCCACCCTGCTAACGGCTGGGAGCCGGCACTGGCAGGGCGAGTCATTACCATCAGGGGATGCGGTTCGCCAAGGGGCATGGCACGGAGAACGATTTTGTCTTGCTGCCTGACTTCGAGGATGATCTCGCCCTGACGCCGGCGCTGGTGTCCCGGCTCTGCGATCGCCGGGCCGGCCTCGGCGGGGACGGGGTCCTGCGGGTCGTTCTTGCCGCGGCGCACTCAGCCGGCGCTGACGGTGATGGCAGGGCGGGTTATGGCGGGCCCGGTCCCGGGGGCGGGCCTGGCGGCGGGGCTGGCTTCGGCGGGCCTGGCTACGGCCTGGACGACCCAGACGAGCCGCCCGCTGAATGGTTCATGGACTACCGCAACGCGGACGGCAGCATCGCTGAGATGTGCGGGAACGGCATCCGGGTGTTCGCCCGCTACCTGCTGGATCACGGCCTGGTGCGCGACCTGGCGTTCACGGTGGGGACCAGGTCAGGCCCGCGGCGGGTGCGGGTGGAGCCGGACGGCTCGATCACTGCGGAGATGGGCGTTCCGGCGGTTCTCGGGCCCGGGCGGGCGGTCATCGGCGGGCGGGAATACGCGGGCCTGCGGATCTCGCTGGGCAACCCGCATCTCGCCGTCCTCGCGAGCACGCCGGTGGCCGGCATCGACCTGTCCGCCGCGCCGTTGCTCGATCCGGCCGAGTTCCCGGAGGGCGCCAATGTGGAGGTCGTGCGGGTGACCGGCCACCGGCAGGCGGAGATGCGGGTATATGAGCGGGGCTCGGGGCCGACCAGATCCTGCGGCACTGGCGCGGTGGCCGCCGCGGTAGCCGCCGCCATTGCGTCTGCCGGTCCTGGCGCAGGCGCGGACGCCGGCGGCGGGCCGGCCGCCGTTCCGGAGACCGCCAACGGGACCTGGGCCGTGGATGTGCCGGGCGGCAGGCTCGCGGTCACCCTGATCGGGACCGCGAGCCTGCTCACCGGGCCGGCCGTGATCGTCGCCGAGGGCGAGCTTGACGACGCCTGGCTGTCCGGGGCCGACGGCCGCTGAGTGATCACGCGCGGTCGCTGGCGAGCCACAGGCCGACGGTGACCAGCGCCCAGCCGGTGCGGCGCCGGATCGGGCGGCGGAGGCTGCGGCGGGCGTTACTGGCCCTGACCGTGGCGGCGGAGGTCGCCCGGAGCTCGGCGGTGTGCTGGTCGGCTGCTTGTTCTAGCGGATAGCTGTGCATTTTCCTGGCCTTCCTTGGTGCCTGCGTTGAGCAGGTTCTGCAGTTCGGGCTGATAGCCGGTGACGGGCTCAGCGGGCCGCTGCGCGGATGACCCGAACGTCGCCGCTGACGCTGCGGCAGACCAGGCTCAGGCCCGCGTCACCATCGCTGCCGGCCGGCTCCAGGTCACTCCGCGCATCCCCGGACAGCGTGGACAGGTCGAGGTAGACGCCGATGCCGGCCGGGACCGCGACGCTGATGTCGCCGGAAACGGTGTTGATCTCGCCGCGGCCTGCGGTGATGGAGTCGATCCGGACGTCACCGCTGGCGCTGCGCGCCCTGGCCGAGCCTTCCGCACTGCGGATGGTCAGGTCGCCGCTGGCGGAGTTCACCGTCACGTCGCCGCCGGCCCGGCCGATCTCCGCGTCACCGGATGCGGTGTTCACCTGCACCTCGGCGGCAGCGTCGTCCAGCCGCAGGTCGCCGGATGCGGTGTTGATGCTGGCCGAGCCTGTTACCTGCTCGACGTTCACGTCTCCGCTGGCGGTGCGGGCATCAAGGGAGCCGAGCTCCCCGGCGCACCGGATGTCGGCGGAGGCCGTCTTGAGCTGGCACGAGGAGCCAGTAGGCAGCTGCACGGTCATGTCCAGCGAGGTGCTGCTGAGCAGCCGGAGGCGGTCCGGCACGGTCACGGTCAGTTTCCCGGCGTCGAACTCGACGGTGGTGTCGGCGATGAGTTCCTCGCCGCGCTTGCCTGACCGGGACGGAACCAGTGACACGGTCGCCGTCGTCACGGGCCCGGCGGTCACGGTGATGCCCCCGGCCGGGAGCGAGGCCTCCAGGGTGATCGGGTCGGAGACGGGGAATTCCCAGGTAGTCATTGGCTCGGTCCTTCGCTGATCGCTGGAGCGGGATGGATGTGGTGGCCCGCTAGGGCCTCGCTGTACTCTGGCAGCTTCATGACGTCATCATGACGTCATATCTGGCATCTGTCAAGCGCGAGTGCAGTCACTATGCCGTCAACGCAGCGTCAATCAGTGTCCCGAATGCGTCATTTCCGGCCTGAGCTGCGCTGATCTGCCGTCACGCCGAGCGTGCCTGGCCCGGGCCGGC
>Ga0182024_10020912_pt1 | contig 11921 bp, 9 predicted proteins | sample P32metaG_FD_120480 | JGI IMG/M metagenome (GOLD analysis project Ga0182024, IMG submission 120480) | Permafrost microbial communities from Stordalen Mire, Sweden - P3-2 metaG (Illumina Assembly) | ecosystem: Environmental > Terrestrial > Soil > Wetlands > Permafrost | place: Sweden: Stordalen... | reverse complement strand
CAGCTCGGCATCCTCGACCCGCAATGGATCTTGATCCACGGCATTCACGTCACCGAGCTAGACATCGAGCACATGGCGCGGGTCGGATGCCATTTCGTGTACACGCCGACCAGCGAGGCGATACGCGGCGGCGGCATATCGCCCTTTGCCAATGCCCACCGCGCCGGGGTCAATGTGGCGCTGGGCACCGACGGGCCCATGGTCGATTATTCCGTCGACATGGTCGAGCAGATGAAGGTCTGCAGCCTGATGCAGCATGTCCGCCATCTCGACCCAACACGCATGCCGGTCGAACGCACTCTGGAAATGGCGACCATCAACGCGGCCAAGGCTCTCGGGCTTGAAAGGGAGATTGGTTCGCTGGAATCGGGCAAGCGCGCCGACATCGCCGTGTTCGACTTGAACAAGCCCTATGTCGGTGTCCTGCACCGGCCGCTGTCGAGTTTCGTCACCGCCGGCAAGGGCACCGACGCGCGCCTGGTGTTGGTCGACGGCCGGATCGTCTATCGCGATGGTGCATTCACACGTCTTGCCGACGGGCGGAGCGTGATCGCCGAGGCCGAAAGGATCGGCAGGACGATTGTGGACAAGGCCGGGCTGAGCCACCGCATGGCACCCGCATGGCGCATGTAACGATCGGAGCTTCTATGAACGGGCGGATGTGACGAAGCGTCCGGTCCAATTGCCCGTACTTTGCTGCTAAGGTCGTTGCAGGGCTATTCCCGCGAGGGCGAGGCGTATGGACGTTGTGGTCGAAGACGTAACCCAAATTTGGGGCGAGGAGCCCACCCAGGTGGTGGCGCTCGACCACTTTTCCCATCGGTTCCGGTCCCGTCGCTTCTCATGTCTGCTTGGCCCGAGCGGCTGCGGCAAAAGCACGCTGATCCAGATCGTCGGCGGCCTCGAATTGGCGACCGGGGGCACGGTACGCATTCAATACCCGGGCAAGGAAGACAACCCGCGCCCGCTCGGTGCGGACTCGGTTATGGTCTGGCAAAATCTGAATCTGTTCCCCTGGCGCAGCGTCATCGACAACGTTGCCTTCGGATTGGAGATGCGCGGTATTTCGCGCAATGAGCGTCACGAGCGCGCTCGCGCGTTGATCGCTTCCGTTGGTTTGCGAGGCTTCGAGAACCATCTGCCAGGCCAATTGTCCGGCGGTATGCGCCAGCGGGTGGCGCTGGCGCGCGCGCTCATCATGGAGCGGCCGATTCTGCTGATGGACGAACCATTCGCCGCGCTCGATGCGCAAACCAAGATCGTGATGCAGGAAGAATTGCTGCGCATTTTCGATCAAACCCACAAGACTGTACTGTTCGTTACGCACGCGATCGAAGAGGCAATTCTGCTCGGCGACGAAGTCGTGGTAATGACGGCGCGTCCCGGCCGCATCAAGGAGGTGATCCCGGTGGACCTGCCGCGACCGCGTTCGCTCGAGATGGTCAATTCCCCGGAATTCGGCACGCTGTTCGACCGAACGTTTCACCTAATTCGCGAGGAGGTGATGCGGGCGATGGAGCAGCAGGCGGAAATGGTGGCGGGTCACTCGTGAAACCGGACGGCAAACGCAAAACACGGCTTGCAGAGGCGGCGCTTCCCGCATTGAGCGTCGTGATTTTCCTGCTGGCGTGGGAAATGCTCGTGCGCTGGCGCGGGATTGCGCCGATCTTCCTGCCGCCGCCATCGTCGATCGCCGTGTACCTGTGGCGGATGATCGCCGACGGCACCATGGAATACAACCTTGGAGTCACGCTGCTGCGCATTTTTGTCGGCTTCCTCATCGCAGCGGCGACCGGTGTCGCGCTGGGCCTGTTGATGGGCATGTCGCGGATCGTGGCGCGTGTGGCCGACGTGTGGATAGCCGCGCTCTACCCGTTGCCGAAGATTTCACTGATCCCGCTGCTGATCATCTGGCTCGGCACCGGGGAAGCTTATCGCATCGTCATCAGCGCGATCACGGCGTTCTTTCCGGTCGTGATCAGCACATATTCGGGAATCCGGCAGGCCGATCGCGGGCTTATCAAAGCGGCCCAGGATCTGGGCGCCAACACGCGACAGATCCAGCTCAAGGTAGTTATCCCAGCCGCCTTGCCCAGCATCCTTTCGGGCCTTCAGCTAGGAATGGGCGTCGCCTTCATCCTCGTCATCGCGGCCGAGATGATCGGGGGGTCGAGCCAGAGTGGAATGGGGTATCTTCTGATCAACGCCGGGCAAGTGATGGAGACCGAGAAGGTTTTTGCATGCCTTTTAGTGCTTGCGGTGATGGGAGCGGTTATAATCAAATTGCAGCAATGGGCCGACCGTAAATTGGCGCCTTGGGTTTCGCATGATGGCCGTTGAGACGGCAGGGAGAGAACGATGAAAAACAATGCCCGGATTATCGCAATTCTGGCCTTGGCGGTCGCCACGATCGCGCTGATAACGCCGGACGCCGTCAACGCCGCCGATAAAGTCCGAGTCGGCGAGGGACCATTCATCACCGGCGGCGCATTCTACATCGCGCGCGACAAAGGCTATTTCCGAAAACTCGGCATCGAAGTCGAGACCAAATCCTTTATTGACGGAGCTATGGCCGTTCCTGCGATGATCGCCGGCGAACTCGACATGACGTTCATGACGCCCAACGCCAGCCTATTCAACAGCATCGCCAAAGGCGCGCCGCTCGTCATTTTCCTCGACCGCGGCAACAACAAGAAGGGCTTCGCCTATACGCTGGACAACGTCACCCAGGCGGTGGCCGACGAGGGCGTCAAATCGATGGCTGACTTCGCCAAACTTAAGGGCAAGAAGATCGGCGTCGGCGCGCTCGGCAGCATCAACCAATACAACATGGCGCAGGCGCTACTGAAGGTCGGTCTCAACCCGGCGAGCGACGTGCAATGGGTCATCAACATATCGCAACCGGATCTGATGAAGATGCTGGGCGCCGGGCAGGTGGATGCAACCGACCTCGCTTGGCAGTTCGGCGTGTTCGCCCAGCAGAACAAGTGGGGGCCAATCGTCGCTACCGGCGACCAGATCGTGCCCGACGCCGCAATCGGCCTATACGTGGTACGCAAAGATTTCCTGGAAAAAAACCGCGACGTCGTGGTGCGCTTCGCCATGGCCTATCTGCATGCGGCGAAGGAATTCAATGCTGCGGCGCTAGCACCGGAAAAACATCCTGACATCGTCGAAATCCTTGCCAAGAACACCGCGCTCAACAAGCCGGGCCTGGTCAAGGCGATCGCGCCGCACTGGTCCTACATCAACGAGAACGGCATGCCGCTCGTCGACTCAATCATGCAGATGCAGGATTTCTGGAGCGGAAAATATTTCCACTTCGTCGAAAAGAAAGTCACGCGCGCGCAGCTCTTCGATCTCGATGTGGCGAAGGAGGCCGAGGCTCGCCTCGCCAAGGAGAAGCCGTTCGAGCCATAATCGGATGCACAATGCATGTGGACTCTCGCGTGCACGCGGCAACTATCGGGTCGAGGAGTAGCGCCCAGGAAACGCCGTCTATCAGCCAGCGCGGCCTTCGTGCTCAGCGCATGACCTGATCCCACTTGTACAGATCTTGCTCTGCGCGGATGCGGGCGACGGTATCCTCTATTGTTTCCGTCGGCTCTTCAATTTTCTGTTGGGGGACGGCTTGCCGGAAGCGCGCCCCGAGATTGTCGCGCCCCATTTTCTCTCGATAGCCCGCACCTCTTCCTGCGTCAGCGCCGACGTCGGCGGAAATTTTTCCATCCAGCCAAATGGCCGCACCGCCTCGATGATCGCCTTGGAATGGGAGGTGCCGCCGGAGTTTTTATTTTCAGCGGTGATGCGTGGATCGAGCGCGGAGCTCCAAGCGTTGCGTACGATGTCAATCTGCTCGGAGGGCTCGCAGCGCGTCGTCACCGCCCACATCACGTCGGCGAGGTTAGAGGGATCGACATCGTCGTCGACCACCACGACAAGCCGTCCCATATAGCTGTTGGCTGCGGCGATCAATGCCGCTCGCTTGGCATGGCCGGCGTAGCGCTGCTTGAGTGCCACCACGGTCATGAGCTGCGCCACGTGCTGCCACACGCCGACCACGTCGGTGACGCCGGCCATCTCCAAGTTGCTCCAGATCGAGGCGGCGCGGAACGGCAGGCCGAAGTGAAAGCGCGGTGGCTTCATGGGCGGGGAGCCGAGCAGGATCGGATCGGTGCGATGGTGGATAGCCTTCACCTCCATTACCGCACACGGCCGCTTGTCGGCGGCGTAGTAGCCGGTGAACTCGCCGAACGGGCCTTCCGGCAGCGTCAGCTCGCTTGCCGGCAGAAACTCGCCTTCAAGGATGCTCTCGGCTTGTGCCGGCAGTGGCAGGCCGGTGAGCGGGCCAGACAGCACTTCGATCGGGGAACCCTTGATCGCGCCGGCGAAGTCGTATTCCGACTGACCGGTCGGCAAATATTCGAAGCCGGCAATGAACAGCGCCGGGTCCTCGCCGTTGACCACGGCGATCGGGCAGACCTTGCCCTTCTCCCAGTATTTCCGGGCGATGATCGCGCCGTGCCGGCCTTGGTGGTCGAACTGTATGGTGACCCTACTCTTGCTATGGACTTGGATGCGGTAGATCGAGGCGTTGATCCAGCCGGTGTCGGGATCACGCATGATGACTAGCGACCCCGAGCCGATGAAGGGCCCGCCGTCCTTGCGGTGCCAATAGGGCGCGGGCAGCATCCCTAGATCGACGCGTTTTCCGTCGGTCGAATGTTCCAGAAACGGCGCGTCTTTTACTGCGACCGGCTGCAGCGTCTTCAGTGTTTTCCGCTTCTCCATCCACGCCTTGAGCGCGTCGAGCGGCGCGAGCTTCGGGTCTATGCCGAGCGCAAGGGCCGCGCGCTGCGGCGTAGTTGTGGCGTTGGTGAAGACGCGAAATCCCTTCGGGTAGCCCTTAATCCGGTCGAACAGCAGCGCCGGGCAGTCGGGGCTACCGGCCGCGACCTCGGTGATGCCGCCGATCTCGAAGTGCGGGTCAGCGCCTTCGACGTGCCGGAGCGCGTTGAGGTCCTCGACCTGCTTGATGAATCCGCGTAAATCTTTGTAGATCACAACCGACTCCAATGAGAGCAATATTGAATTGAACGTCCACAAACTTATGTCGCTTGACGATCGACATCGCCAAACTTCCCCGTTCGCTCCGGCCGACCTGCCCGTTGTGGTCTCCGCCTGGCAAAATTATCCGCTTGACCATAGTCCTCCTACATCGGCGGAATACCGGCCTTCTGAATGATATCTCTCCACTTTGCAGTTTCGGAGACGATAAACTTCTGCAGCTCCTCCGGTCCCGGCGCAACCGGCTCTGCACCGAACTGGGTGAAGCGGGCGCGAACGGCAGGACTTTTCACCCCTTCAGCCAGCGCATTGTACAGCATTTCGATAATCGGCTTTGGCGTCCCGGCTGGTGCTAGCAGAGCGAGCCAGCCGAACGTCTCATAGTTTTTCAAACCGGCTTCTGCAGTCGTTGGTACGTCGGGCAGCGCGGTCATGCGCTGCCTGCTGGTGACGGCTAAAGCGCGTGCATCGCCGCTTTGCAGCATGCTGAGTACGTTCGGCAGGAACTGGAATCCGAGCGGCACCGCGCCAGCGATGAAGTCCGGCGTATATTCTGCAATATTACGATAAGGCACATGCGTAAGTTGCACGCCCGTAATTTGCTCAAAATAGACGCCGGCGAGGTGTTGTGAGCTTCCGACACCGACCGACCCGTAGTTCATTTCCGGATGCGCCTTCGCATACGCGATGAACTCTGTGAGTGTTTTCGGTGGGAGTTTGGAATTGATCACAATGACATTCGGCAGAATGGCGAAGAGTGAGATCGGCGCGAAATCCTTCTCTGGCTCGTAGCCGAGTGTTTTGAACAGCGTTTTGTTGGCCGCGAGGGGACCGGATGTGCTCATCACAAGCGTGTATCCGTTGGGGGAGGCCTTTGCCGCCGTCGCCGTGCCGGTGTTGCCGCCCGCGCCGGGACGGTTTTCGACGATGAAATTCTGGCCCAGCGACTTCGACATTCCCTGCAGAAGGACGCGCGTGACGACGTCGCTTGCGCTGCCGCCGGCGAATGGCACGATCACCTGAATCGGTCGGTTCGGATAGTCCGTGACCTGCGCTCGCGTGGTAATTACCGAAGCGAGGGATAGTGCAAGCACGATTGGCAGGAGCATCAATTTTTTCGTTTTGCTCATAGCGCGTCCTCAAGTTTTTGGTTTCATTTAATTTACGGCCACCGCTATACAGCGATGGCCACCACCAGCTTTGGCAGTCGATTTTCTTGTTGGCGCGACCGCTCACCGCGGTGCGCCGCAGTTCAAGTTCCTTTGAATTTCGATGGCCGTTTGCTGTGGAAAGCTTCCACGCCTTCGCGAAAATCGTCAGATTGCCGCAGCCGGCTATAGCAATGTCCTTCCAGCTCGATCGCGATCGAGAGCGTCGAGTCTTCTGTATCGTTGAGAAGGTTCTTCGCGGTACGCTGTGCGAGCGGCGAGAATGACAGTAGTTCGTCGACCAGAGCGTCGGTCGCCGCTTCGAGCTTGGCATCGGGGACGCATTCGGTGGCGATGCCCCAATCGAGCGCCTGTTTGCCGGGAATGCGCTTGGAACGCATCACGATATCCTTGGTGCGCGTTATGCCGACGATCTTCTGTAGGCGCGCCGAGCCGCCCGAACCGGGAATTTGCCCAAGCTTTTGTTCCGGCAACGCGTAGAAGCAGGTTTCCGACACGATCCGGAAATCGCAGGCCAACGAGATTTCAAAGCCGACACCGAAGCAGTAGCCGCGATTGGCGGCTATCACCGGTTTCGAGCAGCGCGCTGGGGCCGCGATATTCCAGGCGAGTTTTGAAACGTGCTCGGGCGAAGCCTCCATGAAGCCTTTTATGTTGCCGCCGCTAGAAAAATGCTCGCCTGCGGCGCGCAGCACGATCACGCGCACGCGTTCGTCCACGTCGAGCGCCTCGAAAACCAGTCGCAGTTGATCGCGTTGCGGCATCTCGATCACGTTGAGCGGTGGACGGCGCAGAATGATGTCCGCGCGCAGCTTTTCGACGGCTAGATCAACCTCAAAGCCGTCAAGTCTCGCCAGGCGCGGATCGTTAAAAGCCATCGAAGTCATACAGCGGTTCCTTGTCAGCGTGCTTTATCCTCGATCTCGAATTCGCCGGCCACCAGCTTGCGGCGCAGCAGCTTGCCCACCGGCGATTTCGGAATGTCGTTGACGAACACATAGCGGCGCGGGCGTTTGAAATTGGCGAGGCCCGACGTGCGGCAGAACTGGTCGAGATCCTCGTCACTTACCGGTCCGCCCCGTTTGATGAAGGCGGCCACGATCTTACCCCATCGCTCGTCGGGCAGACCGACGACCGCGACTTCCGACACCTCCGGATGTAGCGAGAGGCAGCTTTCGATCTCGACCGGAGAGATATTTTCGCCGCCGGTTATGATCATGTCATCGACGCGGCCGGTGACGAACAGGTCGCGGTCGGCGTCGAGGTAGCCGGTGTCGCCAGTGAAATACCAGCCATCGCGCAAGGCCTTGGCATTCGCCTCCGGTCGCCGCCAATAGCCTTCGAAGGCCTCGTTGCTTGCCAGCAGCGCAATGATCTCGCCTTCTTCACCCGCAGCCGCGGTCTCCTCGGGCGTTTTGGCTCCGAGCTTGACCACGCGAATGCGTTGATTGATCCCGGCCCGGCCCGCCGAGCCAGGTTTTGCCGGCGCGTTCTGGTCGATGGTGAAGGTATAGATTTCCGACGAGCCGTAATGGTTGACGAACAGATCGGGTTTAAAGGCGGCGTTGAGCTCCTTGAGCAGGCCATCGGTCATCGAGGCGCCGGCAAAGCCGAGCTTGCGTACCGAACTTACGTCGGTCGTGGTGAAGCGCTCGTTATGAATGAGGTCGTGATAGAGCGTCGGAACGAGATAGAGGTTTGTGATCTTCTCGGCGGCGATGAGTTCGAGGGCCTTCGTGACCTCGAAACGTGTCAGACATGCGAAAGCGCCGCCGATCAGCGACATCGCCAGTAGCGAACGTACACCCATCGTGTGATAGAGCGGCATAACACCGAGGGTTCGCTCGCCGTGCGCGTATTGATTCTGAGCGACATGAGCCACGGCGGCCGCACGTTCCGTTTGCTGACGCCGCGGCACGCCTTTCGGCTTGGCCGTGGTGCCGGACGTGTAGAGCATGACCGACCAGGCCTCGGCGCCGACGCGCGGCTTGGCATCGGCGGTCTCGCGCTTGAGCAACGTCTCGAATTTTATTTCGTCGCCCCGCGCTTCAGCAAGCGCAATGCGCTTGCGCGACTTTGCCTCGCGTGATTCGCGCAGAGCGTCTGCCGACACCTCCTCGAAAATGATCGCCTTCGCTTCAGAATTTTCAACATAATAGTCGATCTCGTCGGCCTTGGACCGCCAATTGATTGGAGTGATGACGATACCGGCGAACTGGCAAGCCCAGTGAATGGTCGCCGCTTCCCAGCGGTTCTGCAGCAGCGTCACCAGATGATCACCCGGCATCAGGCCAAGTTCGTCGAAGCCCGAGACGACAGCCGAGACGCGCCGGTACCATTGCGCATAGGTCATGCGCACGGAGCCATCGACGATAGCGAGGGCGTCGGGATCGCGCTCGACGCTGGCGAGAAAGCTGTTTCCGAGGTCAAGCATGAGCAGTTCTCTCCCGGCGGTAATCGCTCTCTGTCTCCATTACAGATCGCCGAGGCCGTATTCCGTCCAGCGGGCTCTCACGCGCGCCTCGTCTTCGGGGGAAGGTCGCACAGTCGGTGGAAAGCGCTCACCGCCCCACTTCTCCTGGCGCGGGTTTTTCCACGAGCGTGTGGCGTCGATCAACATCCGGTTCCAGAGGCCGGTGCCGAGCTGCTTCACGTCCCGATCTTCCAGCGGTGTGCTTGGATCAATGGGGGAGCCAAAAATCCCAGGAAAGATAACCACACCGCCTTCTCCGGCGTTCACGCGATGCGCGAACGCCCATTCCACCTGCTCGTCGTCCGCCGGGTCGATGTCCTCTTCCACCACCGTGACATTCTTATAGCGGTACTGGGCGGCGCTATTGCCCCAAAGGGCCGCCGCGATCTGCTTGGGCTGACCCTGGTAGTGCTTCTTAATCTGAACTCGGATGTTTACGCCGTTAGTGATAGGCGGCGCGTAGACGTCGAGGACGTCGGGAATGCCGGCGCCATTCAAAATGTTCCAGGCGATAGCGGCCCGCTGCACCGAGGACATTACGCTGTTCTCGCTGTAGGAGCCTGGCAGCGTGCCCTCCAGTGTGCCGCAAAAGATTGGGTCGCGACGGTGAGTAATGCAGTCGATTTTCATGGTCGGACGCGGCGTGGGGAGGTCGGACACGTAGCCGGTGAATTCGCCGAACGGCCCTTCAATCTCGTAGGTCGCCGGATCGTCGCTGATAGTCCCCTCGATGACGATCTCTGCGCTCGCTGGAACTTGCAGGTCCACCGTCTCGCAGCGCACCAGTTGCGCCGGCTCACCCCGGTAAGCACCCATCACGTCCCACTCGCACACCCCGACCGGGAGCGGCGATCCAGCCAGGAAGGGCATGATGGGATCCCAGCCAATTACGCACGCGACCGGCATGGGCTGTTTGAGGGCGGCCCACTTCGCGAAGTGGGCCCCCCAGTGCTGGCCGCCCTTGATGAGGAGGAATGGCGTAGTATTTTTCTGACCGATCATGCCCCGGTAGAGACCCACGTTCATCACGCGCGTCTCGGGGTCTCTGGTCACGATGGCAGAGAAGGTATGGATGTAGCGTCCGCCTTCGAGGTAGTGCCACTTGGGAACCGGGAACTCCGTCTGATCGATGGCCTCGCCGCGAATGATAACGTCCTTCACCGGCCCGGTATCGACGACCTGCGAGGGAATCGTCTCGCGGTTTTTCTTCATCACGTGCTGGACAAGTTCGCGATTGGAAACCTCGCGGGGAAACCCAAGGGCGAGGCCCAGGCGTGATCGGGCGCCAAGGCCGCTCACGAATAGCTTCCCGCAGCGTCCGTCTTTGTAGCCCTTCACGTTCTCGAACAGGAGTGCGGGCCCCTTCTTCTCGAGAACGCGTCGGGCAATGGCCCCGATCTCGCGGTCCCAGTCAACCTCGGCCGTGATTCGCCGCAACTCACCCTCCTTTTCGAGGCGGGTGATCCACTGCCGCATGTCCATGAAGCCCATCGTGTTTTCACTCCCAAATTCGCTGACGCGAGAGGTCCTGGCGACAGGCCTGAATCTTTTTCAATCGATCCGGCCCGGCTGGCCGATCGAGTCCGCCGCCCATGTTCGCGGCATTAAATCCCGCAATGCTTTAGGTCCGCAATGGGTCTATTCTGTCGAAAGATGACCAACGAATTTGATGTGCCGGCACCCAGGCGCGCATCCCTTCAATGCGGGCAGGGCAGCTATGCGTGCTGCCACACGCAAGTTTTGAAAATCGAATAGGTATCCTGTTAGCGCACACGCGGTACCTGCGACCAAGGGAGAAAGTCATGAATGCACGGAGAGCTTTGGTTGGATCGCTCGCCATCGCCGGCGCGGTGGCTACATTCGCGGTCGGACCGGCATGGGCTCAGGAGACTGTAAAAATCGGATTGTCAGCACCGATAACGGGGCCGTTCGCCGAGAACGGCAGGCAGATGGTGGCCGCCGTGAAGCTCTATGTTGAGCGATACGGAGCCAATGTCGCGGGCAAGAAGATCGAGGTGATCCTGCGCGATGATGCCGGGGTTGCGGACCAGGCGAGGCGCATCGCCCAGGAACTTGTCGTCGTGAACAAGGTCGCGATCCTCTTTGGCTATAACCCAACTCCGCCCGCGCTCGCGGTGGCGCCGATTTCCGTCGAAGCAAAAATACCGGAGATCGTAACGGGGTCATCCGCATCGATCACTACCCAGCGGTCACCCTATATCGTGCGGACCTTCGCGACGCAGGCCCAGATAACGGTGCCGATGGCGCGATGGGCAATCAAGAATGGCATCAAGCGGGTCGTCACGCTGGTGGCGGACTATGCGCCGGGTATAGAGACTGAGAAAGCGTTCATCGACGAATTCAAAGCGAGGGGCGGAGAGATCGTCGAATCGCTGCGCGTTCCGCTGCAAAGTCAGGATTTCTCGGCCGCCCTGCAGCGCGCCCGCGATGCAAAACCGGAAGCCCTATTCGTCTGGGTTCCCGGCGGTCTCGCGGGCAGTTTCCTGCAGCAATATGTGGAGCGCGGCCTGCAGACGTCCGGCATCAAGCTGATCGGTCCCGGCGACATCACGGATGACGATGTGCTCAATCAAATGGGCGATGCGATGCTCGGCATCACGACATCCCTTCAATATTCTGCCGCGCATCCGTCCGCAATGAACAAGGTCTTTGTGGAGGACTTCAAGCGCGTGAGCAACGGGCTGCGGCCGGACCACGTGGGGGTCGCCGTTTACGACGCCATGCATCTCATCTACGAGGCGCTGAAGAAGACCGGCGGCAATACTAACGGGGACGCCCTCATCGCGGCGATGAAAGGCATGGCCTGGGAGAGCCCGCGCGGGCCGGTCGCCGTCGACCCCGATACGCGCGAGATGATCCAGGACGTGTATATCCGCCGCGTCGAGCGCGTTAATGGCGAATTGTACAATGTCGAGTTTGACAAATACGAAGCTGTCAAGGATCCCTTCAAAGCATCGCAAACAAAATAGCGAGGATTAGAAATCGGTCGCGTGACTGAACGTAGCGTGTTGGATTACGGCTTCAGGCCTTGTGTGCCCCCTGACCCGAGGTGGACATCGCGCAATCGCCGCGAATGGCCACTTTTTCTGGCGGCGTCTTTTTTTATTTTTTACGCTGAGGTTGTTTTTCGAAAAACAAGTGTCCCGTAGTGCACATGCTGTCTTGCAAATTGTTCTGCGCGGGCCAAGGCT
>Ga0182024_10020911_pt1 | contig 11922 bp, 7 predicted proteins | sample P32metaG_FD_120480 | JGI IMG/M metagenome (GOLD analysis project Ga0182024, IMG submission 120480) | Permafrost microbial communities from Stordalen Mire, Sweden - P3-2 metaG (Illumina Assembly) | ecosystem: Environmental > Terrestrial > Soil > Wetlands > Permafrost | place: Sweden: Stordalen... | reverse complement strand
TGGAGCTTGCTCTGCGCCCTCTCCTGAGTCTCGGCATAGAGGTCAAGTTGGGCTTCCAGCGCGACCAGAGCGCGCTTGATGCGCTCGCCGGCGGCGAAGGAGAGGGACTGCGTGTCGACGGTGACCTGGTCGGAGGCGGCGCGGGCGAAGAGTGCGGCGATCTCGGCGGGTTCGAAGTTGTCGGCCTCGATGGCGCGGCGCAGGCTGGCGTTGAGGGCGTAGTTGGCGGCGACGGCGAGCGCGGGCGGGGCGGCCATGCCGGACTCGGTGAGGAAGCGGAGCAGCGAGGCGTGGTTCTCGTAGATCTTGCGCAGGGAGTCCTCCATCTCGGCGAGGGTGTGGTCGAGGATGGTGCGCAGGATGCGATGCTGCTCGTCGGCGAAGAGCGAGGTGAGGGAGTAGGCGAGGGAGCCGAAGAAGCGGTCGATGAGGCGGATGACCTCGGGCACGTTGGCGCGAGCGATGGCGGCGCCCACCTCGGCGGAGAATGCAGTGAAGGCGGCTACTTCGGTGGGGTCGGTTGTGGCGAAGCGGCGGACGGCGGCGGAGAGGTTCTGGTCGCCGAGGTGGAGCACGGCGAAGCAGATCTCCTCGGCCTCCTCGGTGATGCGCGAGCGGATGTGGGCGCGGCCGAGCGCGACCCGGCTGCGGCCGGAGGAGAAGGCCTCGTGCGCATCGCGGCGCACGTCGAAGCAGAAGAGCTCGCCGTCCTCCGGGTAGATGCGGAAGATGGAGCTGATGGCGAAGTGCGCGCCCACCTGTTCCAGGCCGATGCGCAGTGGGACGACGTAGCGGCGGTAGATTTCGGCGCCGTTGCCGAACTCCGGGAGGTTGGACTTGGCGCGGGCGAGGATTTCGAGGAAGCGCGCTTCAAGGGCCACGCCGGGGGGGCCGAAGAGTTTGGCGGCGAGCTGGAGGACGCGGCCGGCGTAGGCGATGATCTGGATGGTCTCGATGCCGGAGATCTCGTCGAAGAACCAGCCGCACGAGGTGTACATCAGCTGGGTATGGCGCTCGAGCTCCATGAGTTCGAGGACACTGGTGCGCTCCTCGGGCGTGAGCTTGCGGGTGGCGTGGCGGGCGAAGAAACGGTCCTTGGAGGCCGTGGAGCGATCGAGCACGACGTCGATGTACGCATCGCGCGCGGCCCAGAGGTCGGTGAGTAGAGGCGCGGCGAAGTCTTCGGCCAGGGGGGCGGTGGCGTCGCGCAGGAGATCGAGCGCCTCGCGCAGAGGCGCGCGCCACTTCTGGTTCCAGCCGAGCTTGCCGCCGTTGCAGCCGCAGTCGGAGCGCCAGCGCTCGACGCCGTGGGCGCAGGACCACGAGGTGTCCTCGGCGACCTCGGCCTCCCATTGGGGAGGGAAGTTGGCGAGGAATTCGCCGTAGTTGGTCAGCCGGGCGTTGGAGTTGGAATCGGAGTCGGACTCAATCCAGTGCATGGCGTAGGAGAGCGCCATCTCGCCATACCTGTGATGGTGGCCGTAGCTTTCGCCGTCGGTGGCGACGTGGGAGAGCTGCGCGGCTGGTGCGGGTGAGTCTGAGGTGGGCGCGTGGAAGCCATCGAGCAGGCGGCGGGCGAAGGCTTCGCCGGAGTTGAGCAGGCCCTCAAAGGCGATGGCGCGGGAGGCAGGCCCGTCATAGAAGAAGACTGTGATGGAGCGGCCTTCGTCGAGCTGTACGAGGTAAGGATGGGTGGTGTCGACGCTGGCGTCGGGGGTTTCGGTCCAGTCATCGGCTGAGCGTTGTTCGCTGTTCGTTTGGAGCGGGCGGATGCGGGCACACTGATGCGGCGCGAGGATGGTGAATTTAATTCCTTCGGCAGCCATCAGGTCGAGCACGCCGCGGTTGACGGCGGTCTCGGCCAGCCACATGCCTTCGGGGCGGCGGCCGAAGCGGTGCTCGAAGTCGGCGATGCCCCAGCGGATCTGGGTGAGGGCGTCGCGGTGGCTGGCGAGCGGCATGATGATGTGGTTGTAGACCTGCGCGATGGCTGAGCCATGTCCGCTGTAGCGCTCGGCCGAGGCCTTGTCGGCATCGAGCACCATGCGGTAGGTGCGCGGGGCCTTCTCCTCCATCCACTTCAGCAGGGTGGGGCCGAAGTTATAGCTCATGCGCGCGTAGTTGTTGACGATGCGGACGATTTCGTTCTTGCGGTTGTTGATGCGCGAGGCGCCGTTGGGCGCGTAGCACTCGGCCGCGATGCGCTCATTCCAGTCGTGGTAGGGCGCGGCGGAGTCCTGCACTTCGACGGTTTCAAGCCAGGGGTTCTCGCGCGGCGGCTGGTAGAAGTGGCCGTGGATGCAGACGTAGCGGGTCGCAGCTGCGGCGGAGGTCTCGGGCGACTTGGCGGACTTTGGACTTGGGGAGGGTCGCTTCACCATGGGCAGAGATTAGGGTAACGCGGGTAGGGAGGATTGCGCAGGAGGGGGCTGAGTTCCAATCTAGGAACGCATGCAGTGAGCTGGCCCAAACAGGTTGACGTCTAGACGTCACGGGATTATGGTTGCTGCATGAGCTTGGCTCCAGGAGCAGTGCGTGACTCGATCATCGGCTATCTACAAGGCACTGGAAGCGCGTCGCTGGACCAGATTTACAGTTTTGTCTCCCGCGAACTGGGCGAAGTGCCAGCTTCATCCGTCCGTTCGTATCTGAACCTCAATTGCCCGGAGAAGTTCACTCGACTGGAAACGGGGCGATATGCGCTGGCCTCCGAAGTTGCGCTTACGATATGTGGACCCTCCCAGGCAAAAGGAAGACGGATCGGTCTAAGCACTCTATATACAACCGACTGCATGAGTTGGCTGGGAGGGCGGGGCGAGAACAGCGTACATGCAGTTATTACGGATCCGCCGTATGGTCTGCACGAGTACACAGCCAAGGAGCAGGGCAAGCTACGAGCAGGAAAGGGCGGCGTCTGGCGGATTCCGCCGTCTTTCGATGGTCACCAGCGTTCGCCGTTACCACGTTTTACGGTGTTGACCGACGACGACCGTGCTGCGTTGCAGGTGTTTTTCAAAACATGGGCGAGGCTGCTCTATCGCGTGCTGGTGCCTGGAGGAAATGTTGCTGTTGCAAGCAATCCGCTGCTGTCGCACCTCGTCTCGAATGCATTGGCTGGCGGAGGATTTGAAGTGAGGGGTTCCATCGTCCGGCTGACGATGACAATGCGTGGAGGCGATAGGCCGAAGAACGCGCATGCAGAATTCAGCGGAGTAAGCGTGATGCCGCGTTCGATGTGGGAGCCATGGGTGATCGCGAGGAAGCCGCTCGAGGGGCGGGTGCAGGACAATCTTCGCAAGTGGAAGACAGGAGGCTGGCGCCGAATCTCGGAGCGCCAGCCTTTCGGGGACGTTATCAAGTCCAGCCCTGCGACCCAGCGCGAACGCAAGATTGCGAATCACCCGTCCCTGAAACCACAGTCGTTCTTGCGGCAAGTCGTCTATGCCGCGCTTCCGCTTGGCGAAGGCATTGTCCTCGATCCGTTTGCGGGATCGGGTTCCACCCTGGCTGCGTGCAATGCGGTCGGCTATTCGAGCATCGGCATGGAAAAAGACCCGGTCTATGTGGAGATGGCGGAGAAGGCGATCGGGCCGCTAAGCCGGATCCAGCTTGTAGACCCAGTTCCTCCGCAGCTTTTTGATTCCCTCGCGGTCTAGAGTTGCTGTCCGTGTTCCCAATTCTCCTCGTGCGTTCTTCCGGAAGTCCTCAACGCCGACGTGGGACAGATACAGTTCGGTGAATCGCATTGCTCGCCTGCTCTGCGCAGGCTCCGATTCGGTATCGACCTCATAGACAAAGACGCACATCCACTGGTTGCGTCCACCGTGCGTATCAACCGCTCCGCCCTTCTTGCGCGTGGTCTTGATCTCAACGCCCTCTTCGCTGGCCTTGGCGCTATTGTTTGGATACCGGCCCTGCAGCAGCAGATCGGGGTGGCCGTTGTGGTAGCAGTTTTGAACCAGCGTTCTGGAATGTTTGGCGATGCTGGCCGTGAGCATGTCCGACAACAGGCCGGACATGTTAGCGGGACGAAGGAGATCGTCCAGCCGCGGCAGCCCGCGTTCCAAAAAGAATGTATTCACGTCGAAGAAGAAGTCATAGGCATCTTCCATTGCAATCTGGAAGTCATCGAGACGCAGGGAATATGGAAGCACGGCTGGCTGGTTAAACCGCGCTTTATCGACTTTCTCTCGAACCTGCATTGCTCTCCGATCTGTCGAGTCAAGAGTAGTGGAAAATCGTGCGGCTGCAGTTAATCTCCGGGCTGCGGGGTAAGCGCGCCGGAGGCGAGGTCGCAGGCGCGCCACAGGTACCACGTGGCGACGGAGCGCCAGGGCGCCCAGCGCGCGCCGCGCTTCAGCATCTCGGCGGGGATGGCGAGATCGGCGGGGGTGACCTTGTCGGTGGGCTTGAGTTTGCCGAATGTGAGGGCGAAGCCCTTGCGCACACCGTAGTCGCTGACGGGAAGGACGTTGGGGCGACCGAGGCGGAAGATGAGCAGCATCTCGACGGTCCATCGGCCGATGCCGCGGACCTGGGTGAGGTGCTCGATGATGGCATCGTCCGACATGCGGCGGATGCGGGCCAGCGTGGGCACGGTGCCGTCGATTGTCTTGGCGGCGAGGTCGCGCAGGGCGAGCGTCTTGTTGGCGGAGAGGCCGGCGGCGCGAAGCTGCGGGGTGGGGCAGTCGAGGATCTGCTGCGGCGTGGGATGGGCGCCGGTGCCGGAGGCGGCGAGCGTAGGCACGGGCGCGAAGGACTCGAGCAGGCGGCGGTGGATGGTGGCAGCGGCCTTGCCGTGAAGCTGCTGGTAGACGATGGATTCGACCAGAGCCTCAAAGGGAGACTGCGCACTGGAGACGCGCAGGGAGAACGGACCAGCGCGCTGGATGAGGCGGCCTAATTTAGGGTCGGCGGCGGCGAGCGCGCGGCAGGCGAGTGCCGAGTCGTAGGAGGGTTTACGAATGCGGCTGGGATGCATGGGTTTGAAGGTACGAGGTTCGCGGGTCGAGACGCAAGAGTGGACGCCCACGCAAGAGCTCTGGGAAGGGGTGCCTGCAGGCCCGACGCCATTGTTCCTGCGCTCTGCGTGCGGTTCAGGTTCGATAATCGGATATTCCTAATATAAAAACAGTTGGGTGCGGGGCGGCGCTTTGAAAAACCAGTTTTTCCGCTGCTATACTCTGAGTCTCAGATGAGACCAGCGTGAGTTGCATCACAGACAAAACAAGTATTCGGGAGGCGATTTCCGTTGCTATACTCGGAGCCGCTCGAAGGACCTGCCCGACAGTATCCATGCTGACGCCACCAGCCGCCGCGGCGCAAGCCAAAGGCGAATAGCCCGTACGCCACCAGGAACCGCGCACCCTCCAACCGTGAACATGCAGAGGACACAGGAACGCACTCATGGCGCAAGTTTTTGAACGCAGTTCGAACGCGCTGGCCCGGGCAAGTCTGGTACTGACGGGCCTGATCGTCATCGCGCTCGGAGTCACACTGGACCAGTTGCAGCGGTCGCCCTGGGTGACGCGGCAGGGACAGCGGCCCGACCAGCCGATCCCGTTTAGCCATATGCATCACGTGCAGGGTCTGGGGCTGCAGTGCCAGTACTGCCATACCTCGGTGGAGGTGTCGAGCTATGCGGGGATTCCGCCGACCAAGACCTGCATCAACTGCCACTCGCAGATATGGACCAATGCGGCGCTGCTGCAGCCGGTGCGAGACAGCTGGGCGACGGGGCAGTCCATCCAGTGGATCAAAGTGCATGACCTGCCCGACTTTGTGTACTTCAACCATTCGATCCACGTGAACAAGGGGATCGGCTGCGCGAGCTGCCACGGCCGCGTGGATGAGATGCCGCTGATGTATATGCAGAACTCGCTGCAGATGGAGTGGTGCCTGAACTGCCATCGCAACCCGGCGGCGAACCTGCGGCCGACCAGCGAGATTTACAACATGCCGTGGGCGGGCGCATCGAGCGCGCACCCGGTGTGGTGCGCGAATACAGGCGACGACGCATCGGGATCGGGGCCGACGGCGCAGGCGGTGAGCTGCACCACGCAGAATCCAGGCAGCAACAATCCTGAGCTGACGATGCTACAGATCGGGCCGGGAACCAGACGAGGCGAGGCGGGGCCGGCGTCGGGATCGGGGTCCAAGTTGCAGCCGGTGCCGCGCTATGGCGAAGGTATGACGGTGAGCGATGTTCCGCAAGGCGGACTGACCATGCCGGCGCAGTATCAGGAGTTCACCAGCCAGATGGACCTGGGACGCTACCTGACCAGGCAGTACCACATACGCCCACCGAACGAGTTGACCAGCTGCGAGACATGCCACCGATGAAGACGACTGAGGCAGGGAACAGGGAACAGCGAACAGCGAACGGCGCCGCGCAGGTGGTGACGTCCATCGCGCCGGCAGCGCCCGCGAAGATGACGCTGGCCGAGGTGCAGGCGAAGCTCTCCGGCAAGACAGGCAAGCGTTACTGGAAGAGCCTGGATGAACTGGCGGAGAAGCCTGGCTTCCGGCAGATGCTCGAGGAGGAGTTTCCGCGGCAGGCAGGCGAGTGGGTGGATGCGGTGAGCCGGCGCGGATTCCTGAAGGTGATGGGCGCGTCACTGGCGCTTGCCGGGATGGCCGGATGCACCAAGCAGCCGGACGAGCCGATCTTCCCGTATGTGAAGGCGCCGGAGGACCTGATCCTGGGTAAGCCGATGTACTTTGCGTCGGCGCATCCCTTCCCGACGGGAGCAATCCCGGTGCTGGTGAAGTCGGACGCGTTCCGGCCGATCAAGGTGGACGGCAACCCGGACCATCCGATGTCAAAGGGCAAGTCGGATGCATTCACCCAGGCGACGCTGCTTGATCTTTACGATCCGGACCGGTCGACCAAGGTGCTCTACCGCGGGCAGCCGGGTGACTGGGCGGAGTTCCAGGAGGCGTTTGCCGATGCGGTGAAGGCGACCAGCGGTGGTGCGGGCGTCTACTTCCTCAGCGAGACGATTACCTCGCCGACGCTGGCCGCGCAGTGGAAGCAGGTGCAGACGAAGTATCCCGCCGCGAAGCTGGTGCAGTGGGAGCCGGTGAACCGCGATGCGGCGATGGCGGCGTCGAAGGCGGCGTTCGGCGACTACGCGGACGCGCAGTACCAGCTCGAGAATGCGGACGTGATTCTGTCGCTCGATGCGGACTTCCTGGGTGGCGTCGCGCATCCGGGATTTCTGCCGATGGCGGCGGCGTTTGCTGAGCGGCGGCGTTTTGATCCCACGAAGACGATGAACCGGATGTACGCCGTCGAGACCATGGCGACGGTGACGGGTTACAAGGCCGACCACAGGCTGGCGCTGAAGCCGAGCGAGCTGGTGGCGTTTGCGCAGGCGCTGGCGGGCGGCAGTATGCCGAGCTCGCAGAATCCCGACGCGATGAAGTTCCTCATGACGCTGCAGGCGGACCTGAAGGCTGCTAATGGCCGGGCGGTGGTGATCCCCGGCGAGCAGGCATCCCCCGAGGTTCATGCTGCGGCGTATGCGTTGAATGCCGCCATTGGCGCGGTGGGCAAGACGGTTATCTACACCGAGACGGTGAATCCGATTCCGTCCGAGCAGGTGGCCGACCTGAAGGCGCTGGTCGGCGACATGCTGGCGGGCAAGGTGCAGTGGCTGGTGATGCTGGGCGCGAATCCTCTGTATGCCGCGCCGCGCGATCTCGAGTTTGAGGCAGCCTTCAACAAGGTTCCCAACACGGTCCACCTGGGGTCGCATCTGGACGAGACGGGCGTGGTCTCGGTCTGGCACATCAACAAGACGCATTATCTGGAGAGCTGGTCGGACGCGCGCGCGTACGACGGCACGATCTCCATCATCCAGCCGATGATTGCTCCGATGTACAACGGGCACTCGGCGCACGAGGTGCTGCAGGCGCTGCTGGATAACCCGGAGATGTCGGCGTACGACGCGGTGCAGGCGAATGCGAAGACATACCTGAAGGGCGACTTCGCGAGTGCGTGGCGCAGCGCGGTGCACGCGGGCTGGGTGGACGGCACGGCGTTTACGGGCGCGTCGAAGGTACCAAAACAGGGAACAGGGAACAGGGAACAGGGAACAGGAAGTGCGGCTGCGCCGATGTCGCAAGCGCCGAATGGCACGGTCGAGATTCGCTTCCTTCCCGACCCCTCGCTCTACGACGGGCGGTACGCGAATGTGGGCTGGCTGCAGGAGCTGCCCAAGCAGATCACGAACCTGAGCTGGGACAATGCCGCGCTGATGAGCCTGGCGACGGCGGAGGGCCTGGGCGTCAACCAGAACGACGCGATCGAGATCGCCTCGAACGGACGCAAGGTGATTGCGCCGGTGCTGGTTGCTCCCGGACATGCGGACGGCGCGGTGACGATGCATCTGGGTTTCGGACGGCGCGAGGGCGGGCGGGCCGGTGCGGGCGTGGGGTTCGACTCCTATCTGCTGCGGGCTTCGGATTCCGACGGCGGAGTTTACTGGACCACCGGCACACTGAAGAAGACCGGCGACATCTACGACATCTGCGTGACCAAGGTCGACTCGATTGAACACCGCGGCGCGTTTGCCCAGCTGGACCTGAACAAGAAGGAATACGACACCGAGGGGACCTACTCGCTGCCGGGGCATGAGGCGATGGAGCGGGCGATCATTCGCTACGCGACGTATGACGAGGCGAAGAAGAACCCCGGCTACGCCAAAGAGGAGGGCCCGGGTGTACTGGTCGATAAGGTGGGCTACGCGCCGGAGGGCGAGGCGCCGGCGCACGACGAGAGCTTCTTCCCGGATGCGTGGCGCTACGACCACAAGGACGTCTCAAGCCAGCAGATTCAGAACAAATGGGGCCTCGCGATCGACCTGAACTCCTGTATCGGGTGCAACGCGTGTGTTGTGAGCTGCTACGCAGAGAACAACATTGCGGTGGTGGGGCGCGAGCAGGTGAAGATCGGGCGCAACATGCAGTGGATCCGCATCGACACCTACTTCGAGGGCGACCTGCATGCGCCGCGCGCGCACTTCCAGCCGATGATGTGCCAGCACTGCGAGAACGCCGGCTGCGAGCAGGTGTGTCCAGTGGGCGCGACGGTGCACACGCCCGAAGGACTGAACATGATGGTCTACAACCGCTGCGTGGGCACGCGCTACTGCCAGAACAACTGCGTGTACAAGGTGCGGCGATTCAACTTCATGCTCTATGGCGACTGGGACTCGGAGAGCATGAAGTTCATGCGCAATCCGGATGTGACGGTGCGCTCGCGCGGTGTGATGGAGAAGTGCACCTACTGCGTGCAGCGCATCCAGGAGGCGAAGATCACTGCCGACAAGGAGAACCGCGCGGTGCGCGACGGCGAGATTGTGACCGCGTGCCAGCAGGCGTGCCCGTCCAGCGCGATCACCTTCGGCAATATCAACGACCCCAACAGCGCAGTCTCCAAGCGCAAGGCGACAGAGCGCGACTACCAGGTGCTGGCGGACCTGAACTTCCGTCCGCGCACCACCTACACGGCCGGCGTTATCAACCCCAACCCGGAGCTCGCATAGTATGGCGACGAAATCTCCCATGCACGATCCGCACCCCGACGCAGTGCTGGACCCGATGATCGACCCGCGCACGGGCGAGTATGCGGTGATCGCGCCGGGGCATAACTTCAAGAGCGTGACGCAGAAGATCGCGGGCATCGTGCTGACGTCGAACACGCCGCTGGGCTGGTTCGGCGGCCTGGCGGTGGCGGGCGGCGTAGCCACGTTTCTGATCATCGCGCTGACGTGGCTGTTCCTGAAGGGCGTGGGCATCTGGGGCGTGACCATCCCGGGCGCGTGGGGCTTTGCCATCATCAACTTCGTGTGGTGGATCGGTATCGGCCACGCGGGCACGCTGATCTCGGCCATCCTGCTGCTATTCAAGCAGTCCTGGCGCAACTCGATCAACCGCTTTGCCGAGGCGATGACCATCTTTGCGGTCTGCTGCGCGGGCCTTTTCCCGCTGATCCACGTGGGCCGGCCGTGGGTGGCGTACTGGCTGTTCCCCTATCCCAACACGATGAACGTGTGGCCGCAGTTCCGCAGCCCGCTGGCGTGGGACGTGTTTGCGGTCTCGACCTACGCGACTATCTCGGTGGTCTTCTGGTACATCGGCATGGTGCCGGACTTTGGCACGTTGCGCGACCGGGCGACCTTGCCGGCCGCGAAGTACTTCTACGGGATGCTGTCGATGGGCTGGCGCGGTTCGACGCGGCACTGGATCCGCTACGAGACCGCGTCGCTGCTGCTGGCGGGGCTCTCCACGCCGCTGGTGCTCTCCGTGCACACCGTCATCAGCTTCGACTTCGCGGTGGCGGCCATGGCGGGCTGGCATACGACGATCTTCCCGCCCTACTTCGTTGCCGGCGCCATCTATTCAGGTTTTGCGATGGTGATCACGCTGGCGGTGCCGATCCGCAAGTTCTATCACCTGGAGGATCTGGTCACGCTGCGCCATCTGGACAACATGGCGAAGGTGATGCTGGGCACCGGGCTGATCGTGGGCTACGGCTATGGCATGGAGATCTTCATGAGCTGGTATGCGGCCAGCCATTGGGAGTTCTTCATGATGTGGAACCGCATGTTCGGGCCGATGGGCTGGGCCTACTGGATGCTGATCCTGACCAACCTGGCCATCCCGCTGACCACGCTATGGTCGCGCAAGCTGCGGGTCAATGCGCTGTTCCTCTTCCTGCTGTCGTTCGTTATCAACACGGGCATGTGGTTTGAGCGGTTCGTGATCGTCGTGACCAGCCTCTACCGCGATTACCTGCCCTCAAGCTGGGGCACCTACCGCGCCACCATGTGGGACTATATGACGTTCATCGGAACGTGGGGGCTCTTTACCTTCCTGTTCCTGCTGTTTGTGCGCTTCCTGCCCATGATCCCGATGTCGGAGATACGCATGATGCTGCCGCAGACCAAGATCCGCAAGGGCGGCGAGGACGCGGAAAAAGTGATTCAGGAGACCGTCTGATGCCAGTGCGCGAGGGAATCTACGGACTGCTGGCGGAGTTCAATACTCCGAGCGAGCTGGTGCACGCCACCGAGCAGGCGCACCGCGCCGGCTATCGGCGGATGGAGTGTTACACCCCCTACCCGGTGGAAGAGGCCGCGGTGGCACTGCGCTTCCACAAGAACCGCGTGCCGCTGATCTGCCTGCTGGGCGGTCTGCTGGGTGTGACCACGGCGTTCCTGATGGAGACATGGATCTCGGTGTGGTCGTATCCGCTGAACATCGCAGGACGGCCGCTGTTCAGCTGGCCAGCGTTCATCATTCCGGCGTATGAATGGACCATCCTGTTCTCCGGGCTGTCGGCTGCATTCGGAATGCTGGCGCTGAATGGGCTTCCGCAGCTCTATCATCCGGTGTTCAATGCACCGAACTTCCGCAGCGGAGCGACCACCGACAAGTTCTTCCTCTGCCTGGAAGCGGCCGATCCCAGATTTTCGGTGAATGAGACGCGAGCGTTTCTGGAGCAGTTTTCGCCGGCATCGGTGGTGGAGGTGGAGCTGTGATGCCACCGGCAGGGAACAGGGAACAGGGAACAGGGAACCGAGTGCAAAGAACAAAGCAGATAGCGCGAGCGGCGGCAGGATGCGCGGCAATGGCGGCGATGCTGGTGCTCGCCGGCTGCCGCCAGGACATGCAGAACCAGCCAAAGTTCATCCCCCAGCGCGGCACGGACTTTTATCCCGATGGGCGCTCGGTCCGGCCGCAGGTGGAGAACACGGTGGCGCGCGGGCAATTGCACGAGGATTCCTACTTCTACACCGGATTGCAGGATGGTAAAGAAGGCAACGCGATGCCCTTCCCGGTGACCATGGCGGTGCTGGAACGCGGCCAGGAGCGGTACAACATCTACTGCACGCCCTGCCACTCGCGCGTGGG
>Ga0182024_10020910_pt1 | contig 11923 bp, 13 predicted proteins | sample P32metaG_FD_120480 | JGI IMG/M metagenome (GOLD analysis project Ga0182024, IMG submission 120480) | Permafrost microbial communities from Stordalen Mire, Sweden - P3-2 metaG (Illumina Assembly) | ecosystem: Environmental > Terrestrial > Soil > Wetlands > Permafrost | place: Sweden: Stordalen... | reverse complement strand
GGTGAACATGCCCAACGAGGCAACCGTCGAGGACATCGAGCGCGCGTACACCGATGGTTGGAAGCTCGGGCTCAAGGCGGTCGCGATCTACCGCGACGGCAGCAAGAAGAGCCAGCCGCTCGCGACGAGCATCGACAAGACCACCGGGCATCGCGTCCAGGTTGTCGAGCGTCCGCTGCGCAAGCGCCTTCCCGCCGAGCGCACCGCCATCACGCACAAGTTCGAGGTGGGTGGCCACGAGGGCTACATCACCGTCGGCCTCTACGAGGATGGCACGCCCGGCGAGATCTTCCTGCGTATGGCTAAGGAGGGTTCCACGGTCAGCGGGCTGATGGACTCGTTCGCCACCGCGGTGTCGCTCGCGCTCCAGTACGGCGTGCCCCTTCCGGCGCTCGTCGACAAGTTCTCGCACACGCGCTTCGACCCGCAGGGTTTCACGCGCAACCCGGAGATCCCCATCGCCAAGTCGGTGATGGACTACATCTTCCGCTGGCTGGCGTCGCGCTTCCTGCCGCAGGAAGAGCGCGATCGCCTCGGCATCATTCGCCGCGAACCAGACGGCAGCGTGACCGAACCGGTGTCGGCCGCTGACGCGGAGATCGAAGCCATGGCAACGATTCCGATAACTCCTGCGGCGACGGCGCGCAAGCCCGTGACCGCGATTCCGACAATCAGCGCCGGCGCCTTCATCAACCAGGAAGACGCACCAACCTGCAGCGACTGCGGCAGCCTTATGGTGCGCAACGGCGCCTGCTACAAGTGCCACAACTGCGGAGCGACGAGCGGCTGCAGCTGACGTCTTAGCACCTCCTCCCCTCTCGCCCGGGCCGCCTCCGAAACGCTTGGAGGCGGCCCTCTTTTATTGGGTGGCGTTGACACCCGACGATCGTAAGTGTTAGCTTACGGTGCGTGGCGACTAACCAACTTGCCGGATGGTCTGCCCTGGGCGATCGCACCAGACGGACGATCTTCGAGCGGCTCACCCAACGCCCCTATGCAGTCGGCGATCTCGCCAAGGGCCTGCCCGTGAGCCGACCGGCCGTCTCGCAGCACCTCAGGGTGCTCAAGGAGGCGGGGCTGGTCGTCGACCAGCCCGCCGGCAACCGCCGCATCTACGCGATCAATCCGGACGGCCTCAGCGAACTTCGTGCAGAGCTCGATCGGTTTTGGACCAGTGCAATGACGGCGTACAAGTCTGCCGTCGAACAACCAGAGGAGGAGAAGACATGACCACGCCTGCAGCAGCAACGTCCATCCGCCACGAGATCGTCGTCGAGGCGCCGATCGAGCGCGCGTTCTCGGTCTTCACAACGGGCTTCGGGAGCTTCAAGCCGCCCGAGCACAACATCCTTGGCGTGGATATCGCTGAGACGACCTTCGAGCCGCGCGAGGGCGGCCATGTCTACGACAGGGGTGTCGACGGCAGCGAGTGTCGCTGGGCGCGGGTGCTCGCGTACGAGCCGCCGCACCGAGTCGTGATCAGCTGGGACATCAGCCCGCAGTGGCAGATCGAGACGGACATCGAGAAAACCAGCGAGGTCGACGTGCGATTCATCGCCGAGACGCCGAACCGCACACGCGTCGAGCTCGAGCACCGGAACCTCGACCGCCACGGAAACGGTTGGGACGCGGTCCGCGACGGCGTGGACAGCGAGTCCGGATGGCCGCTCTATCTCCGCCGATTCGCTGACGTCGTGGCGAAGTAGCTGCCGCCCGCCTGGAGGCGGCCCGCTTTTACGCCTGCGGTGCCGCTGACTCGCGATCGTCGAGGAAGGCCCACCAGGCATCGGCGGCGGCGCGCGCAGCCCCGACAACCCGGCGTTCCGGGATGTCGAGGGCTGCCAGCGCCTCGATCCCCCACTGCGCATGGTCCACGTCCATGGTCGCGTGGATATCCCAGAAATACGTGCCGGTCACATCGATCCCGTAATGCCGGCGCAGTCCGCTCGCCTTGGACGAGGCGATCCCGGGTGCCTGCATCTCATACGCGACAACCGCGGCCAATCCTTCGGCGCCGCTCGACGCTGTGAGCGATTGATAGGTGTCGAGAAGTCTCTCGGTGCCAACGGTGGCCGGCGCGTTCTCCGCACCGACCGCGTCCGCGAAACGGGCGAACGCAGCGACGTGCGGCTCCGGGTTGCCTTCCTCATCGGCGAGGTTCTGCGACACGAGGTCGGAGGCTGCACCCGGCTCGAGGCGGCTGAGCAGGTCTCGGAGCAGGCTGGGCAGCGCCGTTTCGAAGTATCGATACTGCGCGGCATACGCGCCGAGCTCGCCGGGCTGCAGCGTCCCTGCCTCCCAGCGGAGGTAGAAGGGATGCGTGAGCAGCTGGCGGTCGGCCAGTGCGAAGTCGAGGGCGGCTCTCAGTTGATCAGCGTTCATGGCAGTCCCCTGGGTAGGGCGAGTGGACGACGCCGCAAAGAGTACGTCGACCGTCAGGCGTCAGGGTGCAGCGGTCTCAGCGAGACCCCATCGAGCTCCCGCTTGATCACCGCGTAGCACTCGCAGGACACGCTCTCCAGCCCGTCCCGGTCGACGATGGTCACGTGTCCGCGCGTGTACCTGATGAGCCCGGCGCGCTGGAGGATGCCGGCGGATACCGAGACTGTTGAGCGCCGGGCCCCGAGCATCTGCCCAAGCAATTCCTGCGTGATCATGAAGTCATCCGCCTCGACACGGTCGTGGCTCATCAGGAGCCAGCGGCTGAGGCGCTCCTCACTCGAATGGAGCCGATTGCACGCCGCCGCCTGAGCGATCTGCCCGAACAGAGCCTGTGTATAGCGTTCGACCAGCGTCTGGAAGGCGCGGCTGTGCCCGAGCCATTCGACGAAGACACCCGCCTCGAGCCGAAGGCCATGGCCGGCAACCTGCGTGATGGCTCGCACCGCGAAGCCGCCCATCGGCAGGACGAGCGGAACTCCGACGATTCCCTCGTTACCGATGGTGGCCACCTCGACGACAGCACCGCTGTACAGCGGAGTGACCAGTGAGATGACCCCGTCGGTCGGGAAGTAGACAGCGTCAATCGGGCCACCAGGTTCGAACAGCACGGTTCGAACATCGAGAGTGACGTTGCTCGCCGCCTCCAACAATTGCAGTCGTTCCACCACGGGAAGGGCGGCGAGAATGCGATTCTCGCGCTCGGGTACGCCGTCAGTGCCTGTTATGTTCAGCCTGCCAAATAGAGAGCGCGGATTCCGGACTACAAGCAGCAACCGAGGACGGTTCGGCGGCAGGTCCGCCTTATCACCGCGTCGCACCGGCTGTCGTCTGTACGTGCGGGCGCCATCGACCACCAGTTTGGGCGCTATGTGGCATCAACGGAATAGACGTCTTATCACGCGGACCTAGGCGGAACGTCACGAGCCCGTTCACTGGCAGCCTCCAGCGCGACGCGATCAGTGAGATCAGTGATGGACATGGCACGGGCGAAGAGAAAGCCCTGACCGAGCACGCATCCGAGGTCGCGGAGCGTTGTGGACTCAGCCTCGGTTTCAATGCCCTCGGCGATCATGGTCGCGCCGATTGCGGAGCTCAACCCCAGTATTGCGGATGCCATATGGCGCGATTCCATCCGCTTGTCGATGTCGGTGACGAAAGCACGATCGAGCTTGATCACATCGACAGGGACTCTGCTCAGACGCGCGAGTGACGAATACCCCGTGCCGAAATCGTCGAGCGCCACCTTGACCCCGGCGGAGCGCAATCGTTCGAACGTCTGTCGAATGTGCGGGACATCATCCATGAGCACGCTCTCGGTCACTTCGACCGTGAGCGCGTTCGGCGGCAGCATGGTTTGCTCGAGAACCTGTTCGAGCCATTCCCAGAACATGCCACCCGTCAACTGTCGCACCGAGATGTTCACCGAGAGCTGGATGCCGTGCTCGAGCTGGAGCGATCGAGCATCCTCGCACGCGGTGGTCATCACCCACTGTCCGATCTGAATGATCAGCCCGCTCTGCTCGGCGATCGGGATGAAGTCCCCCGGCGCGACTGCCCCGCGATCCGGATGAGTCCACCGGAGCAGGGCTTCGCATCCGACCGCCAGGCGGCGACCGAGATCGACGATGGGCTGATACGCGACGCCGAGCTGGCCCGCCATGAGCGCAACGCGCAGTCCGGCCTGGATGACAAGTCGATTCTCCGCCTCGAGACGCATGGCTCGGTCATACACGCGGCACTGGTCGATGCCCGCATCCTTGGCCCGGGACAGCGCCCAGTCAGCATTGCCGATGAGCGTCGACGACGCTCCGACCATCTGTCTGATTGCAACCCCCACCCCTGCGGTCACCCTGAGCAGACGGCCGTCCACATCCATATCCGCGCCGAGCACGGTGCGGATGACTTCAGCTGCGGCCGTGGCATCGGCCGGTACAGCGTCAGCAGGAAGGACCACCGCGAACTCGTCGCCGCCATTTCGCGAGACCATCGCCCCCGGAAATGCCTTCGACAGGCGACTGGCCACCTCCAGAATCACTGCATCGCCCGCAGGCAGTCCCATGCCTTCGTTGATGAGCTTGAAATCGTCAATGTCGACAAGAAGCAGCGATCCTGGGCCTTGCTCGGTGAAGGCCATCGTGTTGAGGTGCTCGATGAGCGCCGAACGGCCGGGAAGCCCGGTGAGAGGATCGTGTTGCGCGATGAACAGCCGAAGGTCTTCAGCTTGATGGCGCGTTGCCTCAGCGGATACCTCGGCGGTGACGTTGGTCGAGACGGAGATGACCCCGATCACCGTGGAGGCGTCGTCGCGTATGGGTCCGTGGAGGCTGAGGTAGGTCTCACCATCCACAACCGTCCGCGTGGTCGACTCGTATCCCAGGAGAGCGTTTCGAAGGGCCGCAAGGGTTGGTCGGTGCGACGTGAATTCGCGCACGTGTCTCCCGATGAATACCTCGGGAACCGTTCCGTGCTGCGACAGGCCGCCGGCAACGTACGTGAACCGGAGGTTGGTATCGAAAGCCGTGAAGGTCATGGGCAGTGCGGCGATCGCGCCATCGATCAGCGCCTGGCTGCGCCACTCCAGGTTGTCGGACGCCCGCTGCCGGGTTTGATCCTGAAGGCTGACGAGAAGTCGAAAGGCTCGACCATCGTCATCGCGCATCACCGCGGTGGTGGCAAGCGCTGGAAGGATGGTGCCGTCCCGGCGCTGGAGAAATCGTTGCGCGACATATCCTTCGGACGCTGCGTCGCTGACCCGTTCGAGGATATCGTTGGCCGGGCTCTGTCCGAGCGGAAATATCACGGCGATGTCCTCGCCGACCAGTTCGTCGACGCCGAATCCCACCATCGCGCAGAACGCCTTGTTGACGACGTCGATCCGGAATGACGGGACATCGATGACGAGTTGACCGACTGCGCTGCGCTCGAAGAGCGACTCGTAAAGATGCTTCCCTTCCTGCAGGGCCGCGGCATGAGCAGCCAATCTGCTTGGGTTGAGCCTTCGTACCACGTCAGTCATGGAGCCCGAAGTCGAGTCGCGAAGGAGTTGATGTGAACCGATGCGACTCGCTGACAGTCGTCATCCACACCAGTGTGGCCCCCCACTGGTCGCATCGCCGTAGACGACGTATCACGCCGGTATAGACGGAGTGTCACGACGACGGCGTGATTTCCATTAACCCTTCGCCGATCACACGCGGTCACGAATTGGCGTATCTCCTGGCGGGATGGGTCTTCTCACCCCGCCGCGCCACAGAGCGAGGAGTTCCCGCTGGGAGTGCACCCCGAACTTCTGGAAGATCGCGCTCAGGTGGTTCCGCACGGTGGCCTGGCTCAGATACATCTCCGCCGCGATGGTCGGCACACGCTCTCCGCCGAGCAGGCGAGACGCGATCTCCCACTGCCGCGGCGACAGCTCAGGAGCGGCTGGAATCGCCAGGTGTGCGGCCGTCTCGATGAGGGGCGCGAGGGCGCCCGCTGCCTCGATCTGTGCCGCAATTCGCCTGAGGTGCCCGGCGAGCTGGCTCGTCCCGGTGGAGTCCTGCATGTAGGGCTCGACGGACGGCATGGCGATCAACGAGAAGGGCAAAGTCCCGTCTCCCTCCAGAGCGGTGATCACCGCCTGCACGGTTCGCCAGCTGCGGTCTTTGCACAGCCGCACTCGAACATCGGCGCTCCTGTCGGTGGTTGCCCGTGCGAACGCCAGGAGCAGGGCGGACAGGTCATCCCGGTGCGTGAGCTCCAGGATGGACGACGCGAGCAGCTCGCGAGAGGGTCGACCAAGGATTGTGCCGGCGTTCGCGCTGATGTGAGCGATGCGCCAGCAGTCGTTCAGGGTGATCTGCACGTCGTCAAAGTCGAAGCCGGCCCTGCTCCGAGGGACAGGCGCGATGACGTCTCCGCCGATGCCTGCGTTCTCGGCTTCTGAGACCTCCGAGGCGATCAGGAGCCCGAGGTCGGGACCGCTGCTGGAACGGACGGCCCAACCCGAGATCTGCAGTTCGACACTGGAGCCGTCCGATCTCTTGAAGCGACGCCGGCCCCGGATCCCGTCGAGCATCCGCTCCCCGACCAACCGGAATGTCTGAGCGGCCTCCTGCGGGCGCTCCGAGACCGAAAGGTAGTCGAGGCCGACTCCCCGTTCGGGCGTTGTTCCGAAAAGCTCCGCTGCCTTATCCGATATCTCGACGAAGCGCGTCGTGGAGAGTTGGACGAGGCCAATCGCCAGGGGGCTCGTGCGAACCGCCTCCCGCCACATCGCTACCCAGCGGGCGTGGCGGTCGGCCCTCCCTGTGGGTTGGCTGAGGTGGTGGTCCACGTCTCCTTCCTTGCGCGAGTCGCCCACGGCTCGGTTTGCTCCGTTCTAGTCAATTGACAGTGTCATGTGACATAATACCAGAACGCGGGTCTGCAAGTTCGCTCGTACCGTGAGTGGAGAATTAAGGACATGGGGTCGTCGCGAGTCGGGCAGTCGCTCAGGTCAGCGCGCGAGCGTCTGGGGTGGAACCGCGAAGCGATCGCGTATCACTCGGGCCTCAGCGTCGCGGCGATCACGCAGATTGAATCTGGCCGCCGCCAGGAGGTCCGTGCCAGCAGCCTGGTTGCTCTCGCGAGTGCACTCGGGGTCAGCGTCGACTATCTCGTCGGTGGCGCGGCAACCGTCGCTCCGGCGCTCCTGAAGCACCGGGTCCTCGAGTACGGGTCCGATGACGAGTACCTGGCGGCGACGATTCCGTTTCTGATGGAGGGGATCGCGCGCTCTGACTGTGTCCTGACGGTCACGGCGACGCGTCACATGAGCCTTGTTCGTGACGCGCTTGGGGACAATGCGCAGCACGTCGAGTTCCTGGACGCGTCAGAGTGGTACAGCTCTCTCCGCGATGCATCGAGCGGATACCGCGCTTTACTCAGGGAGCGCTTCGAACGCGGTGCCCCATGGATTCGCATCGTCGGAGAGCCGGTGTGGGCCGGGCGATCCGAGACGCAGTTGGCGGAGTGGTTCCGTTACGAGTCGATTATCAACGTCGCGTTCGCATCGTCTCCGGCAACTATTATGTGCACCTACGACACGCGTTCCGTGCCCGAAAGCGTGCTGGCCAACGCACGTCGTACGCACCCCGAAGTTGCCGGCGCCGACGTGATCGCGAGTCCCAGCTACGCAAATCCCGAGGACTTCCTGCTGAACCTGGAGTGATGCTCAGCGCGCCGGAGCATGGGCGTCTCCTTCGGCGGCTCGCCTCGCACTGGGGTCACCGCCGCGGCCCCGAAGCAGCACTGCGAAGAGCACCGCCAACAGCGCTCCTGCGACTGGGCCGACAACGTAGACCCAGGTGTGCGTCAGGTCCCCACGGATGAGATCGGGCGCGAATGAGCGCACCGGATTCATCGACGCGCCGCTCAGCGGGCTCGACCACAATCCTGAAAGTGCGATGTAGGCACCCACAGCCACAGCGGACAAACCACCAACGTTTTGTGCACTTGACGCCGTGCCGAGAATCACGCTCACCAGACCTAGGGTGAGCACCGCCTCGACAAGCATGGCGCGGAAATCGCCGAGTCCGGTGGCGGGAATCGTGGCGCTCAACGTGCTGGGCCGGCCAACCGCCGCCCACAGGAAGAGGCAGGCGATCAGGCCGCCTGCAACCTGCGCGAGCACGTAGCCGGGCACCTTGCGCCACGGGAACTCTGAGCGAAGGGCGAACGCTAGGCTCACAACCGGGTTGAGGTGGGCGCCGCCAACCTTGCCCATGAACAGAATGACGGCCATCACCGTGAGGCCGGGCGCGGTCACAGCGGCTGCTCGAGAGATGGGAATACCTGTGGCCGAGGCGGTGACCCCCGCTCCCGCTGCGGCGAGCACGAGGAGGAATGTCCCAAGCAACTCCGAGAACAGACGGCGCCATTCCCGCGAGGGATCACTGAATTCTCGAACCCAGGGCTGCTCGTCAGGCGCTGCGGAGTCGCTGGCTGAGGGTAACCGCGACATCGGTTGCACGGCGCGATCAGACGCAGCCATGGCGCTTGATTCTAGGGCCCCCGGTACGCTAGCGTACCGAGCCGAGAACTCCTGATGAATCTGCGATCGGCCCGCGGCGGCTGTAGATATGAGTTATGAGGAGGGCACCAGGGTGGAGGAGACTGTGAAGGTCCTTGTCATCGAGGACGACGCCGAAGCTGCGGAGATGTATCGCCTTCGACTGGTTGGAGAGGGCTACGCGGTGGTGGTCGGGTGCGATGGGGAAGACGGTGTGCGGCTGGCGCTGGCTGAGCTGCCCGACTTCATCTACCTCGACCTGCGATTGCCTAAGCTCGACGGCTTCGAGGTGCTCGAGCGGTTGCGCGCTATGCGCGAGACGGCGCAGATCCCCGTGATCATCCTGAGCAACTACAGCGATCCAGAGTTGCGAGAGCGCGGGTTGCGCCTCGGAGCGCTCGAATTCCTGGTCAAGGCTGATGTGACGCCGCGCCAGCTCGCGACCAAGGTTGAGCGGAAGACCGGACCGTTGCCGACCGCCCTCGCCTGACCGGCCCGACTCCCGGGTGCTCAGAGACTCGAAAGGGCCGCCTCCAACGGCTGGAGGCGGCCCTTTCTCATGAGGGGATAGAGGTGCATTCTGTCGCGCGGCTGCGCCCTACGACCTGCTGAGGCCGTTCACCACGAGACGCCGTTCGCGCGCATGACGCAGAGGGCGACGAGTGAGCGCGCGCTTGAATGCGCGGATGCGGTCGATGTTTGGCACCGCAACCATTCCGAGTGCTACGAGTGCGGTGGTGCCGGCCGCGAGGTCGATGTTCAGAAGGATTTCCGTGGTGTTCATGTCAGTGCTCCTGTGTCAGCGGTTGTTGATTCGACACTGACGACGCTAGGGGCTCGCCCTCCACTGGTTCTTGGAGCTTTCTGGGATTTCCCTCAGCCTTTATTCGACACTAGAGCACGACCGCGGATTCGCTCTCATACACCGTCGGATCGGCTACATCCGCGAGCGCAAAAGCCTCACGGCGCTCGTAGCAGGTCCCGCATGTGCCGCAGTGCAACGCACCACCCTTGTAGCAGGACCAGGTTCGTTCGAAGGGAACATGCAGCTCAGCACCGAGTTTGACGATGTCGGCCTTGGTCATCGACAGGAACGGCGTCAGGATCTCGATGCTCGCGAGACCCTCGACTGCGACGTTCACCATCGTCTCGAACGCGCGCACGAATTCAGGACGGCAGTCCGGGTAGATGAAGTGATCACCGGTGTGCGCGCCGAATGCAACTGCACCGGCTTCGCGTGTGACCGCAAGCGCGCACGCGATGCTGAGCATGATCGCGTTGCGATTGGGCACCACTGTGATCTTCATGCTCTCGTCGGCATAGTGGCCGTCGGGGACGGTCACGGTCTCATCGGTCAGCGCCGACCCGGTGAGCAAGCTGGTGAGCCCGGCCGCATGGAGATCGATCAGCGTCCAGGGCGCTTCCAGGTCCGCCGCCATCTGCTCCGCAAAGGCGAGTTCCTTGCGATGATGCTGTCCGTAGTCGAAGGAGATGGCAACCAGGACGTACCCTTGGGCTCGAAGCGAGTAGGCCATCGTCGTGGAATCGAGACCACCCGAAACGACCACGACGGCGCGCTGTTCAGCCATCAGGACGCATTGTCAGTCTTGAGCTGCACGATCTCGGATTGTCTCCGATGCCGCCGTCGCGCCGATCTGGCTGATCCAGCCATCCCACCTGACAGGATAACTATCATAGAATGCGATAGTTAGAATGAAGACTAGGAGGTCGAGGCTGTGTTGACACTGATTCTTATCATCGTGCTCGCCGTGCTTCTTCTCGGAGGCGGCGGCTACTTCTGGCGTGCGCGGTGACAGGCATGAAGAGGAGCACCCAGTGAACCGGATCCTGCGCGGTGCCGTCGCCGGAGCGCTGGCGACAGCGCCGATGAGTGCGGTGATGATGGGTGGCAAGCAATTCGGGCTCATGGGCGGCAGCCTGCCGCCCAAGAAGATCACCTCGCGCGTTCTGAGACGCAGTGGCATCCGGCCGGGCGAAGGGCAGCAGGATGCGCTCGCGACCGTCTTCCACCTTGGATTCGGCACCGCAGCCGGCGCCGTCTTTGGCGTCATGGCGCCGAAGCGGCTGATCGCCCGCATCCCACTGGGGATGGCCTACGGGGTAGCGATCTACGGCGTGAGCTACATGGGCTGGGTGCCCGCTTTCGGCATCATGCCGGCGGCCGACCGGGATCGCCGCGACCGACAGATGATCATGCTCGCCAGCCATCTGGTAGATGGAACCGCGCTGGCGCTGATGGTTGGCCGCCGAGCCGGTGCATCGTCCACCGCTCCTTCAGACCTCTACGGCTAGGCCGCAGATCAGATCCAGCCCCGTCGCCGGAAGAACACCAGCTGAGTGATGATCGATATCGCCATGAGTGACAGGCCGATGGCGAACGCCGAACCGGTGTTGATGCGCGTGACCAGCCACGCGAAGTTCATGCCGAAGAACCCGGTGAGAAATGTCAGCGGCAGGAAGAGGCTCGCCACCACGGTGAGCGCCTTGACGGTCATGATGAGTCGGTTCGAGACGGTCGAGAGGTAGACGTCCATCGCACCGGTGAGCAGGTCGCGGAGCGAATCGACCGTCTCGTACTGGCGGATGATGTGGTCGTAGACGTCGCGGTAGTACGCGGTCGTCTCGCGGTCCGCCTCGAGCGACAGCGTCACCAGACGCTGGAACATGTCCCGCTGTGCGCCCAGGACGCGTCGCATCTCGACCGCCGAGTGCTTCATCTGTTGGAGGAGCGCGAGCTGGGCGTTGTTGGCGTCCCGTAGGACCTCGTCCTGCAGCCGGTCGACGGACTCATCGAATGTCTCCAGCGCCGCGAAGGTGGTGTCCACGATGGCATCCATGACCAGGTAGGTCAGGAACGACGACTTGTGACAGACGCTCACCGGCGACTCCGCGATTCGCAGGTTGAGGTTGTCGAATGACGGCTCGGGCGGTTGGTGGACCGTGACCAGGAAGTTGGGGGAGATGTAGAGATGGTGCTCGCGGAATGACACGTCCTGTCCGTTCAGCGCGATGACGAAGACCACGGCGAAGACATAGCCGTCGTACCCGTCCAGCTTCGGTCGCTGGTTCTGATGCTTGACGTCCTCGATGGTGAGCTGATGAAACTTGAACGTGTCGCTCAACAGCTTGTAGTCCTCGTCGTCCGGCGCTTGAATGTCGAGCCAGAACGTCTCATGGGATGCGAGCAGTTGCTGGACGGTCGCGACGTCGACCTCGCGGTTATGACCGTCGGCGGAGAAGAGCGTTTGCATCGCTCAACCATCCCACGTTGGCAAAAGGGCAGGCGCTCACAGAACGCCTGCCCTGCACCCCCTTCCGTGGACAGAAAAGAACAGAGGCGGTCGGGGCCGGCCGGACCGCTCATTCTCAGCCCGGCGGCCCCTTCCGCCGCTCACCAGCAGTTGTTTGCCTGTAGTAGCAGTGGCCGCC
>Ga0182024_10020909_pt1 | contig 11923 bp, 7 predicted proteins | sample P32metaG_FD_120480 | JGI IMG/M metagenome (GOLD analysis project Ga0182024, IMG submission 120480) | Permafrost microbial communities from Stordalen Mire, Sweden - P3-2 metaG (Illumina Assembly) | ecosystem: Environmental > Terrestrial > Soil > Wetlands > Permafrost | place: Sweden: Stordalen... | reverse complement strand
TTGAGGGATGGAGCGGGTGTTTAACACTGCGAAGGTCTTTGCATCTAGGATGGATGCTGATGAACGAACGATGGCAGCTGCGACGCTCGTACAGCGGCTTGCAGCGAAGAATGATGAGCTCGCGGAGCATGCCTTAGAAACAGGGTCTCTTGCTGCGCGTCTAGCGCAAAGCATGGGGCTCAGCTACGACGACGTCGTTGAAGCATCGTTGATCGGGACGCTTCATGAGGTCGGTGCGATCGCGGTGCCGGCTGCGGTGCTGAATGGGCTCGAGTTTGCGGCGCCGAGTGAAGTGTTGCGTGTGCAACGTGCGGAGCGTAGGGCTGCAGTCGCGCTGGTTCGGTCAGTGGCGCCGATCGCGGACCTCGCCGATGCAGTGGGTTCGCAATTCGATGATGTCGTTCCGACGCTGACCGCGCGGATCGTGGTCGTCGCCGATCAGTACGACTATCTCGTGCGAGACTTCGAGATCCGCCCGGGTATCTCGGGACATGAGGCGCTCGCCGTGCTAAAGCGACACGCAGGAGTGCGCTACGATCGCCACGTCGTCGCGACGCTCGGTTCGATGCTGCGGCTGGTCCATCTTCGCGAGCTCATGGAGGAACTCGGCGCCGCGTGTTGCCGCGCGTAGGGTGCGACGCGCTCGAGGAACGGGAACGAAGCTCGCGGGAACCCCGCGCGGGTCACCGTACCGAAATCCCGCGGCTGGCTGGCGTAAGCACGTTTACCCCGCTCGGTAACCTACCCAACAGCCCAAGCATACTTCGACGTTGCATTCGCCCGCCAGAATGCGCGACTGTTGCGACCCTTGGGAAGGCCGTTGCCTAGCGGGAGCGAGTGCTGGCGGCCCCGCCCCCGCCAATCCCGCCTTCACGGCTACCCCGCGTGCCTCAAGCGGGCGTAGCGTAGACGCCACGCGGAACCGGATCGGGGAAAGCGCTCTCCAAAGGGCCAATCGCCCGGCAATAGCAATTGTGACCGCACGCGAGCGGGTGAAAGGATTCCGGTGATCGGCCGAGTGCTGGTTTCATATAGAAGCACGACGAGCAATGCTATTACGTCGGCTCCGTCTCGCGCGACGGACGAGTAGCAATGCCGAGAATCTTCGACAACATCACTCTGTCGCTGTTGCCTGCGCTTTCGGACACACTAAAGATATCGGAGCGCGCCGATTTCTGCGTCGGCTATTTCAACCTGCGAGGTTGGAAACTGATCGATCGCCTGATCGATGCATGGCCAGTCGCTGAGCCCAGCAACTGTCGCGTGATCGTTGGGATGCAAAAGTTAGCCGAGGATGAGTTGAAAGAGGGACTCAGCCTCGTCAGCGGACCGGACGGTATGGATCAGCAAGCCGCACTGCGGCTGAAGAGAAGCGTGGCGCAAGGCTTCCGCGCGCAACTCATGGTCGGCGCTCCGAATAACGAAGATGAAGCCGGGCTACGTCGATTGAGCGGGCAGCTAAAAGCCGGCAAGCTTGCCGTAAAGCTGTTTCTTAGGCATGCTCTTCATGCCAAGCTCTATCTACTGCACCGGACCGATCCGAACAATCCTAACATTGGGTTCCTCGGAAGCAGCAATCTTACTCTGTCGGGACTTTCCAAACAGGGCGAGCTGAACGTAGATGTGCTCGACCACGATGCCTGCAACAAGTTGCAGCAGTGGTTCGAGGATCAATGGACCGATCCATGGTGCGTTGATATTACCAAAGAGCTTTCGGAAATCATCGACACAAGCTGGGCGCGCGAGGACCCCGTGCCGCCGTACCACATCTATCTGAAGATGGCGTACCATTTTTCACAAGAGGCACGGGCCGGACTTTCCGAATTCAGAGTGCCGAAGGATTTCGGCAACCAGTTGCTTCCGTTTCAGATGGCTGCCGTAAGGATTGCCGCGCACTACCTCAACAAGCGTGGCGGGGTCCTCATTGGAGATGTCGTGGGCCTCGGAAAGACCATTATGGCGGTCGCGTTAGCTCGCATCTTTCAGGACGATCACGGCACTGAGACGCTGATTATCTGCCCGAAGAATCTTGTTTCGATGTGGCAAGACTATGTGCATCAATATCGGATGGCCGCAAAAGTGATGTCTCTCACCGCCGCCATGAATGAGCTGCCGAACACGCCGCGCTATCGCGTCGTGCTGATCGATGAGAGCCAGAATCTTCGGAATAAAGAAGGGCGCCGCTATAGGGTTATCAAGGAATACATCGAGAAAAATACGAGCAAATGCATCCTTCTTTCGGCGACACCCTACAACAAGTCATATCTAGACCTCTCGTCGCAGCTACAGCTATTTGTACCGCTCGACCAGGATCTTGGGATTCGGCCAGAACGATTGCTTAAAGACCTCGGTGAAACAGAGTTTATCCGGCGGCATCAATGCCCAGTTCGGTCGCTGGCGGCCTTTGAGAAGAGTGAATACCCCGACGATTGGCGTGACCTGATGCGGCTTTATCTTATTCGCCGCACGCGCAGCTTTATCAAAGACAACTACGCTGAGGCTGACAAAGACACCGGCAGGAAGTTTCTCACGTTCGAAAATGGAGACCGATACTACTTTCCAGATCGGGTTCCCGTAACGGAAGCCTTCGTCTTCAACGAGCACGACTCGAATGACCAATACGCTCGTTTGTATGCAGATGATGTCCTCAACGCCGTGAACGGGTTATCGCTCCCGCGATATGGTCTCGGGAATTATATTAAGGCAACCCCGCATGAGCCGCCGACCGATACGGAAAGCCGAGAAATCAAAAAGCTATCGCGTGCAGGGAAGCGACTAATGGGATTCTGCCGCACGAACCTCTTTAAACGGCTCGAAAGTGGCGGACCCGCTTTTATCCAGTCTTTGGAACGGCACGTTCTAAGAAACTTCGTTTACCTTTATGCAATCGACAACGACCTCGGAATCCCGATTGGAACCCAGGGAGCTGATTTGCTGGATGAGCAAGTGCGGGATCTGGACATGGATGAACTGCTGCTTCCTAGCGAGGACGACGGAGATAGCGGCGGCGCCTCTGGTAAAGTTGAGGCGCAAGCCTTGCGCGATGAAGCGGCGTTTCGCAAGAGGGGAGCGGAGGTCTATCAGCGCTATTCGACCCAATTGAAGAGGCGGTTTCGCTGGTTGCGGCCATCGCTGTTCGATGAGGCGCTGAAGGCGGACCTGGAAAATGATGCCAAAGTTCTCATAAAGGTCTTGAAGAAATGCGGCTCGTGGGACGCGTCAAAGGATGCAAAGCTGGCAGCCCTTGAACGCTTGCTGACAAAGAAATATCCAAAAGAGAAGGTTCTGATCTTCACACAATATGCTGACACGCTCAATTATGTGACCAAGGAACTGAAAGCTCGGGGCGTTGCGAAGATCGAAGGTGTGAGTGGTGATACAGAAGACCCCACGGCGCTGGCCTACCGCTTTAGTCCAGTCAGCAATAAGAAGAGAGCGAAGATTGAAGCACGCGATGAGATTCGGGTGCTTGTCGCCACGGATGTTTTGAGCGAAGGGCAAAACCTTCAAGACTCCCACGTGATCGTCAATTTCGATCTCCCGTGGGCCGTAATACGCCTTATTCAGCGCGCTGGCCGCGTGGATCGCATCGGACAATTAGCAGAGCAAATCTACTGCCATTCATTTCTGCCAGCGGATGGAATCGAGAGGATCATTCGGTTGCGCGGTCGAGTACGTCAACGTCTCAAGCAGAACGCCGAGGTCGTGGGAAGCGACGAAGCGTTCTTTGAAGATGACATGGGCGACAAACCGTTGCTCAACCTCTACCATGAGAAATCCGAGGTGCTCGAGGAAACGGATAACGAAGTGGACTTGGCTTCGTACGCATACCAAATCTGGAAGAATGCGACAGATGCCGATCCACGGTTGCAGAAGGTCATTCCCGATCTTCCCAACGTCGTGTATGCTACTAAGCATCATGTTCCAACGCCGGCACAGCCCACGGGTGTGCTGGTCTATATGCGAACGGCCGAAGGCAACGACTCTTTGGCGTGGATGAACGAAAAGGGCGAGAGCGTCACGGAATCCCAGATCACGATCCTGAGAGCGGCGGAGTGTTCCGCCGCGACGCCGAGCGTGCAGAGATTGCCCAACCACCACGACCTTGTGGAGCTTGGTGTTCGCCAGATGGTCCAAGAGGAGAAGTCCATTGGCGGGCAGCTAGGCCGTCCGTCTGGCGCACGATTCCGAGTCTACGAGCGGCTTAAGGGCTATGCCGCAAGCCTGGAAGGCTCACTCTTCGCGACCCAGGACCTGGCGAAGGCGATTGACCAGATATACCGATACCCGCTGCAGCAGTCTGCTGCCGATGCTCTCAATCGTCAATTGCGCTCCGGTATCGGTAACCCGGAGCTTGCCGATCTTGTGATCTCACTTTGGATTCAGGATCGTCTTTGCAACGTGGAAGAAGACGTCGCCTCACAGGAACCGCAAATAATTTGTTCACTCGGCCTATCATCGACTGAGGTCTAGCAATGGCTGTGGATTTCCAACGAATTCAGAAACGCGTAAAGGCTTTTGACTTCGTGGGGCTGTTCACCCAAGAGTTGATGTGGAATTATTTTCCTAGTCGCTCACTCGAAGTCTCGGTCGATGGAGTATCCTACGAGCTTGAGCCAGTTGCCCAGCGTGGCATGGCTGTTTTCGTGTGCGTGCCTCCGGCTGACGCTGCTTTCCCGAAGTACGCTACGCGGCGGAAGATCGAGTCAATTGTGGGCAAGACTGCGCGGGAACACATCATCATCTTTCAGGACCGTGCCAAAACCGTCCAGATTTGGCAGTGGGTAAGACGTGAGGCAAATAAGCCATCGGCGGCGCGAGAACAGATCTTCTACGCAGGCCAGTCAGGGGACGGGCTCGTCCACAAGATTCAGGCGATCGCGTTCGAGATCGAGGACGAAGCAAATGTCACGGAGAGCGTAGCGAAGGTAGGTGCTGCGTTCAACATTGATAAGGTAACAAAGCGGTTCTACGAAGTCTTCAAAGGCGAGCACGACGCTCTGCTCAAGTTCATACTGGGTATTCCGGACGAACAGTTAAAGCGGTGGTACGCCTCCGTGATGCTCAACCGGCTCATGTTCATTTACTTCATTCAGAAGAAACGCTTCATCGCAGGAGACCCAGACTACCTTTCCCATCGTTTGGCCGAGAGCAAACAACGCGGTAAGGATCGCTTCTATCGAGATTTCCTGTGCCCGCTCTTTTTTGAGGGGTTCGCCAAACCGGTCGAACAACGAAGCCCGCGGGCAGCGCGTTTACTTGGTGCGATCCCGTACCTAAACGGGAGTCTGTTCCTGAGGCATCAGATCGAGGAACTTCACGGCCGGGATATCGATATTCCGGATAAGGCCTTCGACCAGCTTCTGGGATTCTTCGAGCACTACGACTGGCATCTGGATGATCGGCCGACGAGGACTGGGCGCGAGATAAATCCTGATGTGCTCGGCTACGTGTTTGAGAAATACATCAACCAAAAAGAAATGGGAGCGTATTACTCCAAGGAAGACATTACCCAGTACATCTGCAAGAACACTATCATCCCAGCGCTATTCGACCGGGCTCAGCACGGCTGCCGAATTGCCTTTGAAGGTGAGCATTCTGTTTGGCGGCTGTTAAAGGATGATCCTGAACGTTATATGCATGCCTCCATGCTGAGAGGCATTGATAAGGAACTGCCTGAGGTCATCGCTCGGGGTCTAAAAGATGTGAATAAGCGAGGCGATTGGCAAAGGTCAGCGGACCCAGGGTACGCGCTACCAATGGAGACATGGCGTGAAGTCGTGGCTCGACGTTCCCGAATCGAGGCAGTTCGACAAGCGTTGGCGGCTGGTGAAGTTCGCTCGATTAGCGATCTCATTACGCTCAATTTGGATATCTGCCGCTACGCAGAAGAGGTGATTGCGAGTGCCGAGGGCCCCGAGCTTGTGCGCGCCTTCTACGAGGGCTTACGGCACCTATCCGTACTCGACCCGGCCTGTGGCTCGGGCGCATTTCTCTTCGCGGCGCTCAATATGCTGGAGCGCCTTTACGACACATGCCTGATGCGAATGCAGGCCTTCCTGGACGACCTGGCTCGGTCACCTGACGATGGAAACCCGAATAAGTACGCTGACTTCCGCAAAATCCTAGACGAGATGAACGACAAGGCGCGACATCCTAGCCCGCGCTATTTCGTTCTAAAGTCGATCATGTTGAACAACCTCTACGGCGTAGACATTATGGAAGAGGCGACGGAAATCTGCAAACTCCGCCTCTTCTTGAAGCTTGTTGCCCAAATAAGCCCCGGCGAAAAGATCGAACCTCTTCCGGACATCGATTTTAACATCCGAGCTGGTAACGCGTTGGTCGGCTTTGCAAATGAGGAAGAGCTTCACGAGGTCTTCACAAGCAAGTTCGATTTCGATAATAAGCTCGATGGAATAAAGTCGCGCGCCGATCTTGCAGATAAAGCGTACGAGCGGTTTCGCCATATGCAGACCGATGAGGCCGCGCCTGTTACTGACCTCAGCGCTGCGAAGGTCGATGTGAAGACGAAGCTGGCCGAGTTGCAATTAGAACTGGACGCTTACATTGCGGGCGAGTATGGCGTAAAAGAGGGCGAAAAGTACCAGCGAGCCTTCAGGCTCAGCCATCAGCCCTTTCATTGGTTCGTCGAGTTTTACGGAATCATGAGAGCAGGCGGCTTTGACGCAATCATTGGTAACCCGCCGTACGTGGAGTATAAGATGGTTAAGGGGACGTACTCGCTGCTGCCGATGTTTGAACCGTATTCGACGAATCTCTATGCCGCTTTCGTATTTAGGGCGCAGAGTCTCAAGAGCGCACAGGGCTATGCCTCGCTAATTGTTCCGGTGTCACTTCCAAGCACGGACCGTATGCAGCCGTTGAGGCGATTACTTGCAAAGGGTCATACAGTCTTTCATACGAGCTTTAGCACGCGCCCCGACAAGTTGTTTGATGCTGCGGAGCAGAGGCTCACGATTTATATTCAGTGCCCCTCAAAGTCGCCGAAGCTGTTTTCGGGCGGATACCTCAAGTGGTACTCGGAGGAGCGGCCCCTCGTCTTTGAACGGATTGAATACGTCGAGTCTGAGGCGATGTCGGAGCGGAACAATATCTGGCCTAAGGTCTGCGGTAAAACGGAGGCAGCGATCTTTTCACGTCTGCGTAAACTTAAGCGCCTTGGCCAGAGTGGGGCCCTGGGAAGCGGCGCGGTGCTCTATTATAAGAACACGGGCTTGCGGTACTTTAACACAGTAACCCTTGAGGCACCAAAGTGCTGGATAAACGGAAAGAAGGCATCAAGTTCCCGTGAGACGCTGTTGAGCGTGCTTCCGAAGTACAAGGGCGCAGTTCATGCATACCTGATCAGTTCAATGTTCTTCTTTTACTGGCAGGCCACGTCGAACTGCCGTGACCTAAACCCTTCGGATATCACATTGTCTCCCTACCCCAACCTTGATTCGGACCTGACCAAGCTGAATGCCTTGAGCGCTGAAGCCGAACGAGACTACCGGGCTAAGGCGAAGATAATCACCATGAACAACAAGAAGACCGGCCTTGTAAAAATAGAGTCGCTGACCCCCGCAAACTCAAAGCTCGTCATAGACAGGATTGATGCTGTGTTGGGGCAGAGCGCGCGGCTTACTGAGGAGCTTACGGACGACATCATCAATCACGATCTGAAGTATCGAATGGGGGAGGAAGAGCTTGAGGCCGAAGCGGTTTAGTGGCTGCTGGCAGGCTCATTGGCGAGAAGGTCTCCATGACGATGGGTGAGCCACGGGAGGCTCTACTCGTTGCCTATGGTGACATTGCCGACCGTGACGGGACGCGCGCCGCCGCGGCGGACGTTCGGGCCGGGGCCCTTTCGACGTGCAGATCCGGAAGAATCGAGCCCCGCTGGCTCGTTCGGCGCCACGCATGGTCGCGAACGCCTGGAACGATGAAAGCACGGCGAACAGCGGGACCGTCACCGTCGGCGACACTCAATGGTCCTTCGCTGAGACTGGGGGTTGGCGAAATGCGGAACCGAGTCCGAACGGCCTATTGGATCTACCCCTCGCCGACCGCAGTCCGAAGTACCGCTACGGCTACGTGGACGAACCCGAAGCCACATAGACCCACAACGGCGACATGACGTCGCCTGGCGCACCGTGGTCCAAGGTAGGACGCCGGCCGCGAGCCGGAAGCGTGGGCTCAACACCCCGCCGGTGCACATTGGAAGAATGATCGTCATCCTTCACGAGCCTTACGCGCCTCCTCAAGATCCGCGCCTAGCCGCCTCAGCGTCCTCTCGAACGCGCGAGGCTCGGTATCCGATAACATCCGACCGAACTCACGCGCGATTGACTCAGCCACGTCGGTCATCCCACTTTCGCCTTCGCGGCGGAGCGGTCCGAGACGGCCGCGGAAATATTCGATCGGTAACACCAGCATCGCGATCTGCTCGACAGCGTAGTAGGCGGAGAAATTCCAACTGACGCCCCTGCCGGCATCCCCAGTAGCCCGCTCTAACAGGAAAGCCTCGATCTTCTTGCCGACTGCCTTCCGCCGCTGACCGTCGTCGCGCGGCACAACTAAGTTGGCAAGTTCCTCCGTCAAGACCGGAACGTACTCGAGGGGCAACATGACGGGAATCAACGGCGCGTCGTAGACTCCCACGAAGCGGCCTTTGACGCCATAGCCGTGTAGAAAGCGCTGAACGACCGGGAGATGTTTCGCGAACTCCGTCTGCCACTCGTACACGGAGTGAAGGCATTCACCCAATTGCAGCGCCGCTTCACGTTCCGCCGCTGAGCCGTAAGCGCCGTCCTGAACTCGCATTCCCGCCACGTAGATCTTCACGGCATCCGCGATCAGCATCGGGTTGGCAGACTTGATGCGGTATGCCAGCCAATGATACGGGTTTCCCTTCACCCTCTCGTCGCCGGCGAGGTGACGGTCGAGAGCGTCTGCCCACGCGCGTAGCCGGCCAGCGCTGGCGCGCGAACCGCGCAGCACGAGTCTCCTCAGGGCCTGGTGCTCCTGAGGCGTGAGCCGAGGGCGGCCTGGCGACTTTCGCTTGCGGCCCCGGGATTTTGTAAATCGGTCGTCGTTATCCGGCAAATTCGCTCGCATGTTCGGGGCGGCCTAAATTGAGTCCATGGCAATGTTTTCCGCAGGAACGCCGCGCTCCGCCGGCCCTCGCTCCCCGCTCGACTGGCGCGATGCCTGCGCGCTCGTCGGAGTCCTGCTGACCCTCGCCAGCATCGTCCTCCAAGTCCTCAATGTGCATCGCTGACCACCGGAGCCGATCGGATCCTGGTCGAAAGACGGACAGCAGCCGGAGACCCTCATGTTTACCTCCGCAACATCCAGAGCGTGGCGGAGTCCACGCCGGCCTCGAAACCGCCCGTGCCCTGTACAAGAAAATCCTCGTCTATGAGCAGCAATCGACGGCAGCACTTCGTCCCGCAAGCCTACTTGCGAAATTTTGCAGATGGAAATCGGCTTGCCGTGTTCCGCCGCCCCACGGGCATGAGCGGTGTAATTCGCGAGTTCACGACGTCCTCGCCGAACATCGCGGTCGAGCGGGATGTGTACACCATCGTGTCCGAGCAGGGCCGCGACACGTCGTTCGACGAGGCCTTGCAGACGCTGGAGCGCCGCATCCCGTCGATCCTGGCGCCGCTGAACGAGGACCGCGAGTTGACGGACGCCGAGATGTTCGCGCTCGTGGAGATGGCCGCCGTCCAGGATCTACGCCACCCCACGCGGGTCACCAACATCGCCGGTATGATCTCCCGTGTTCAGGATATGGCCCGTGCGCTGTATCGACAATATGAGCCAGAACTAAGCCCAGCCGACATCGAAGACAGATTGCGCGAGAACTGGGGGGAGACGGGGCTCTCCGGGGCCCACGCGCTGGATCCGCGAAACCTCGCCCTCAGAACCATGGACGGCACGTTCCACACGATGCCGCTGCAATTCGAGGGCTACTGCGGGTGTGTCATCACGAGCCTGGCGCACGATTTCATCACCTCGGATCACCCCGTCACGGTCTACGATCCGAAGAGAGCGCCGTCTCCGGCTTTCGGTGTCGACCGCACGTCGCCGACGATCGAAGTAACCTTCCCGCTCACGCGCCGCCACTTGCTCCTGCTTGCGCGCGAGATCATCCCCGTTCGCGCGTTCGCGCGAGGCCCGGCCGTGACGATGTTGAATTCCCGAACCGCGTTCGGGAGCCACCGAGAGGTATACGGCTTCCCCGTTCAAGGGACCGCCGCGAAGCGGCGTCAGCGGCGTGACGTAATCAGCCGATGGGGAGTTCGGGACCAGGTTCCACTCGTGAAGATCTCTATTGCGACGCCGGAACAGCGATCCATCGTGTCCACGCTGCCGAAGCGCTGGCGGTTCTTCTTCGATCTGTACACGCAGCACGCGAACTCCGACATCGTCATGAGTCACGGCTGACCGACGTAGCGGCACGTCTGCGAAGACTCCGCGCTCGCGGCGCGTGCCGGCGCGCTCGACCTCTAGCCTGCGCTCGTCCAGGAGATCTGCCACACGCACGAGCTGGGGGAAGTGGCTGCTGGATTTCGCTCATGGCATCACGTCATCAAACTAACGTCGACGCATAAAGCCGAGCCCGCGCCACACCGAAAGAGCCTTGCATGCGCGAGACCGTCGCTGGCCTGTCCGGACGTATCAGAGTTCATCCGATTTCCTTTCCGCGCGTCCTAGAGCCCACAATCGCGTGGTTTTCGCCTCGGAAGTGGCCGGCCGGCGGGACAACAGGTATGCGCTTCGCGTTCGCAGTCGGCCCAGCTCAATTCGGGAGGACAAAGACCAACGCCAGAATTCGTGCCTCCTCGCGCCTCATCGGCCGCAACGACAAGCCAATTGTTCGTTCCCGGCCGACGTCCGAAGGATGCGGAAAATGGGGAAGGACTCACGGTTCTCACAGCAAGCCGAGTCCCGGATGATCGTCCCATTTTGCAGCGCGCCGCACGTAGCCGCGGAACACGGCGATCGAGAGGTGCCGGCTATGCTGCATCATGGCTTCCTCGCGCCGGCCTTCTTGTACGCCAGTCGTGATCCAACCAGAACGCAGTGAGTGCGCACCGAACAGCGTCGCGTCGAGTCCGGCAGCGAGGGCCGAACGCTTGACGATCACGTTGACGACTGCGCCTTGAATCGCGCCAAGGACGCGCCCGTGGCGATCGACGCGGCGGAAGAGCGGGCCACCTTCGATTCCCAACGTCGCGAGTGCCGCGCGCCACGCCGCAATGGCCCGAACCGCGCAGAACGCGGGATCTTGCGCGCGGTGAATCAGCACGTACTCTTCCTCACCCTCTTGGTTGGTTTTCGAGCGCGGCAGGTCGATGTGCAGGCCGCGTTCTTCCTCGCCAACGTGCTCCATCGCGACGCCGGCGAGCTCGCCGCGGCGCAACGCGCCCGACCAGCCGAGCAGCAGCAGCGCGTGGTCGCGCAGGCGCTGCAGCTGTGCGGCGCGCGCCGCGCTCAGCTCCACCAGCTCACCAGAGGCCAGGCGCGCTAGCGCGTCCGACAACGGAGCGCCGACCAGCTTGCGTTGGAGTTGCGCGACCGCGGCGGCCACGTGCGCGTCACCGATCGCGCGTACCGCGTGCAGCAGCTTGTGCTTGTCAACCGCAGCTTTCTGATGGGTCGGCTTCGTCCCGCGCTCGCGACGGATCCCTTTCCACACGAGTTTGCACTCGCTGCTCGATGTCGGATCGATGAAGCCGCTGAGGACGTGCGCTTTGCGGATCGACACGATGTGCCGGCGCACGGTGGCCGTCGTCGCGGGGCCTTCCCGCCGCTCGCGTTGCACCATCCGGCCGTCTGGACGTTGGTATCTCTCGACGACGGTGCGCCGGGGCCGGTCGATCAGATAGCGGATGTACTGCGCCACGCTGAT
>Ga0182024_10020908_pt1 | contig 11923 bp, 13 predicted proteins | sample P32metaG_FD_120480 | JGI IMG/M metagenome (GOLD analysis project Ga0182024, IMG submission 120480) | Permafrost microbial communities from Stordalen Mire, Sweden - P3-2 metaG (Illumina Assembly) | ecosystem: Environmental > Terrestrial > Soil > Wetlands > Permafrost | place: Sweden: Stordalen... | reverse complement strand
GGCGATTCCTGAGATGCGCTCCATCTTCGCTGAACGCGTTTCGCAAGGGTTTTACCTCAACATCGAAGTGAACCGCGCTGAGGCAGCTCGCTACGGCCTGACTATCGCCGATGTGCAGCAGGCGATCACCTCGGGAATCGGCGGCGAAATGGTCGCCGAGAACGTCGAGGGCCGCGAGCGGTATCCCGTGAATGTCCGGTACAGCCGCGACTTCAGGGACAACGTCGAGGAATTGCGGCGCGTCCTGATTGGCACCCCCTCCGGAGCGCAAATTCCAGTTTCCGATGTCGCGAAGATATCGTTCTCTCGGGGACCCTCCATGATCCGTGATGAGGACGGTGCGCTGACCGGCTACGTGTACATCGATCTGAACACGAAAGACTACGGTGGCTTCGTCACGCAGGCAAGCAGTTTGCTCAAGCAAAAACTAAACTTACCTCCCGGCTTTACGTACAAATGGTCCGGCGAGTACGAATTCGAGCTCCGGGCCAAAGAGCGGCTGCAACTCATTCTGCCTATCGTGGTTTTGCTCATCTTTCTGTTGCTCTATGTCGTGTTTCATTCCGTCGCCGAAGCGGCTGTCCTCATTTTCCCGACGATCTATGCGTTGACGGGCGGCCTGATTCTGCAGAAGCTGCTCGGCTACAACTTCAGCGTCGCGGTGTGGGTCGGCTACATCGCACTCTTCGGTATCGCCGTTGAAACCGGAGTCGTCATGGTTGTGTACCTCCACGAAGCCCTGAATAACCGCCTCAAGTCTGGTGTTCCTCTGCGTCACGAAGACATCGAAGCGGCAGTGATCGAAGGGGCTGTCCACCGTTTGCGACCAAAATTAATGACGGTCTGCGTTGTGCTCGCGAGCCTGATTCCGATTCTCTGGGAAACCGGTGTTGGCGCAGACGTGATGAAGCCCATTGCCGCTCCTCTCGTGGGCGGGATGATCACGTCCACCATTCACGTGCTGATTCTGGTGCCTGTGTTCTTTGCCCTTATGAAAGAAAGGGCCCTTAAGCGAGGAACGCTAAACTTAGAACAGAAAGTGGAAGCGAACCAAGCAGGTGAACGGCGATAAAAGTTCTGAATGACTGGAGTTCAATATGAACAATATGAGCCACAGTGATCACCAAGCGATGACCGATCCACACACCGGGCACAAGATGTCAGACATGCAAGGAAGTCACGACCGTCATGCCGGGCATTCCGTTGCTATGTTTCGCGACAAATTTTGGCTGAGTTTCGCCCTCACAATTCCTGTCGTGTTCTGGTCAACCGACGTTCAGCACTGGCTCGGTTACACCGCTCTTTCCTTTCCCGGCTCGAAGTTTATTCCCGCGATCCTCGGAACCGTCGTCTTCGTCTATGGCGGACTGGTCTTTGTCCGCGGAGCCTGGGGCGAACTCGCCGACCGAAAACCCGGCATGATGACGCTCATCAGCCTGGCGATCGTCGTCGCTTTTGGAACTTCGCTCGCTGCAACATTCGGCCTGTTCGAGATTGACGTTTGGTGGGAACTCGCGTCGCTGATCACGATCATGGTACTCGGGCACTGGCTGGAAATGCGCGCCATTTCCCAGGCTCGTGGTGCGCTCAATGCGCTCGCCGCCTTGCTCCCGGACACCGCTGAACGCGTAAACGGCGCTGACACTCAATTCGTTCCACTCTCGGAGTTGAGCGTGGGAGACATCGTTCTCGTTCGGCCCGGGGCACGCGTTCCGGCAGATGGCGTCGTCGCTGAGGGCTCCGCCGACGTTGACGAGTCCATGATCACCGGCGAGTCCAAGACGGTACCGAAAGTGGCGGGAGCCAGAGTTGTTGCGGGAACAGTTGCCAGCGGCGGTAGCCTTCGCGTCAGCGTTACAGCAGTTGGAGAGCAGACCGCGCTCTCCGGAATCATGCGCCTCGTCGCCACTGCTCAGGCTTCGGGTTCTCGCGCGCAAGCTCTTGCCGACCGTGCGGCCGCGATCCTTTTTTACGTGGCAGTCGCATCTGGCGCGATTACTTTCACCTACTGGTGGTTTGTAGGCGACAGAGAACACGCTCTGATTAGAACGGCAACAGTTCTTATCATTGCTTGCCCGCATGCCCTCGGACTGGCGATTCCGCTGGTCATCGCAATCTCGACATCACTAGGCGCTCAAAACGGTCTGCTTATTAAGGACAGGCTCGCGCTCGAACGTGCTCGCAATTTGGATACGGTCATTTTTGATAAGACCGGAACGCTAACCCGTGGCTCCCCTGCGGTGTCGGGAGTCGCGGCTGCACCCGGCGCTACCGAAGACAATTTGATTGCACGTGCCGCCGCTGTCGAATCCAACTCCGAACACCCACTCGCTAAAGCAGTCGTCGCCGAAGCCAAGCGCCGAAACGTGACCCAACTATCAGCCACGAATTTCGAGGCGCTTGCTGGTCGAGGCGCGAAGGCGCTCGTCGAAGGCGAGACCATCGTAGTCGGCGGACCTCGCCTGCTGACCGAAGCGAAAGTAACGGTGCCACCAGAAGTTGAAAAGCTTACAACCGCGTGGGCCTCAGACGGAAAGACGGTCCTCTATGCCGTCGCTCAGGACCGCCTGCTCGGGGCTTTCGCAGTTGAAGATGAAATCCGGCCCGAATCGAGTGAAGCCGTTACCGCACTGCATCGGCTTGGCATCCGCGTCGCTATGATCACTGGAGATTCGAAAACAGTGGCCGATTCGGTCGCTCGCCGCATCGGGATCGATGAAGTTGAGGCGGAAGTTCTCCCTGCTGACAAGGCTGCCGCTGTGAAGAAATTCCAAACGGGTGGCAGGAAGGTCGCAATGGTAGGTGACGGCGTGAACGACGCACCCGCGTTGGCGACCGCCGACGTGGGAATCGCAATCGGTGCGGGAACCGACGTAGCAATCGAATCCCCGGAATCGTGTTAGTTCGCAGTGACCCGCGCGACGTCGTAGGTGCGATTAAGCTATCTCGCGCTACCTACAGAAAGATGATCCAAAATCTTGTTTGGGCGACGGCCTATAACCTTGTCGCTATCCCAGTCGCGGCAGGCATTCTCGTCCACTGGGGATTGGATCTTCCCATGAGCGTCGGTGCGGTTGCGATGAGCCTTTCCACCATCATCGTCGCGGCAAATGCGCAATTGCTTCGTAGACTGGAATTGCAAAGCGAGGCGCTCTAATCCGACCACACGGATTGCCTCCACCATCCAACAAATTCTCCAAATTACATCTCACGAGTACTCGGGCAACTCAGCAACTGACCCGTCTGGACTCAGCACGGGTTAGATCCGAAGAGCGCCAAGAATGGCTGCTGTGGCGACGACCATCCACGGCGGCACTTTCCATATCGTGAGTGCCAGGAACGCGGCCAAAGCCACGACAAAATCCGCAGGCTTGAGAATGGTGCTCGTCCATACAGGCTGGTACAGAGCGGACAAGAGAATCCCGACAACGCTGGCATTCACGCCCGCGAGGACGGCGCGGCTTTTGTCGCTCGCTCGCAATTGATGCCAGAACGGCAGTACACCGATGACCAGAAGAAGCCCGGGAAGAAAAATCGCAGCAAGCGCGATGGCTGCACCGAGCGCTCCGTGCTGCGGCGGTTGCACGACGGCACCGAGATACGCGGCGAATGTGAACAAAGGTCCCGGGACTGCCTGGGCCGCGCCGTAACCCGCTAGAAACGTATTGTTGTCTGTCCATCCGGTGCTCACCGTCGCGGATTGCAGTAGCGGCAGAACAACATGCCCTCCCCCGAACACCAACGGACCGCTCCGATAGAAGGCTTCGAAGAACGCGATAGCGTGACTGGAGCGGATTGTCAGGAGCACGGAAGGGCCAACGAGAAAGACAAGAAAAATCGCGAGAGACGCGATCGCGACGGGCCGTGAAATCGGAATATGCAGAAGGTGCGAACTCTGCGCGGCGATACCTCGGCAGAAGACAAAACCAAGAACTCCTCCTAGTACGATAGCGATGAGCTGACTCACAGGACACCCGAAGAGCAGAATCACTGCACTCGCCACGATCGCGATGGTCGCGCGAGTTCGGTCCGGCGTGAGCGTCCGGATCATTCCCCATACCGCTTGCGCGATTACTGCAACCGCTACCAACTCCAAAGCGTGCACGACACCGGAACCGACGCGGCTCGAAAATAAGCCATGTCCCGAAGCCACGGCAAACATGAGCAACGCCGAAGGCAGAGTGAATGCCGTCCACGCCGCGAGCGCGCCGAACCACGCAGGAGGCCAATCGTGAATCCCACCTGACTGCTCGCGGGGCCGGGAAGAAATTGGCAGAGTCCGACAATGTCCGTGAACGTCGCATCATCCAGGCATTTCCGGCGGACCACAAACTCTTCGCGGAAATAACCCAGATGCGCGATGGGACCGCCGAACGAAGTACATCCGAGACGCAGATAAACGAGAAAGATGCTCCATGGGGATACGCCCGCCGCGTTTGCTGGAATCGACCCGCGTGACGCGCTCAAGCAGAAATCCGGCGCGAACATAAGACCGAATCGAGCGACCATGAGCCGCCGCCCACCAGTCGAAAAATCAATCCGAGCAGCATGCTCACGTCGGTGCGCGCCTCAGTCGGTGCGCTGATAAGTCAAAGTTGTCATAATTCTCCAGTGGTGAATTGGGCCCTGCCGTTCCCGAAGCTCCAGTCCGCTGCGGAGTTTGTGGCAATAGAGACGATGACATCGTTTGGATCAATAGAGCAGCTCTGCTTTAGTTCGCGGCAAAGTTCCGCATAGAACTTTTCCTTCATCTCTTGTGTTCGCTCTCGGCTGGTCACAGTCACGACCACCACATTTTTCGTACGTCTGATTCCCAGCCCAGTTCGAACACGACGTGCTGCTCGCCGAGACGGAGCCCACGATCCGCAGACTTGCCGAGCTGACCTGGGCAGCAGCGTTGCGCAACGAAAGCCGGATTGCGAGAACCGTGGTGCTGAAATTGAAGACCGCGGAATTCAAGATCCTCACGCGCAGCCATACTCCTTCTTCTCCTCCTTCGTCGTGCAAAGAGCTGACGGCAATCGCGCTCTCGCTGAGGGAACGGCTCGGACCGCAGCAGCGGTTTCGTCTCGTCGGAGTCGGCGTTAGCAATTTCCTCGATCCGGAGGACATCTTGGCTCAATCGGCTTGTTCGGATTATTGTCAAGTTATAGATTGTCATTAGGTTTAAAATAGCAAAGCCATGACTTGTCAGTCTAATAAAAGTAAGAAGTTACAACTCGCCAACCTACAACTTGACAGCAATTTAAGAACTGTCAAGCTGTAGCTTGATAGGACGCCCTATGAAACGTGAATTCCGGCAGTTACGACTCTCGCAATTGGACCGCAGCCTTGAGCTCGCGCGGAGCCTCATGCCTCGACCCTCCGGTGGGTGGGCCGCTTCGGTGCGCGAGGCCCTCGGTCTAAGCCAGCGTCAGGTCGGCAAGAAAATGCACGCCTCGGGACAGGCCATCCAGCAGTTCGAAAAGGCCGAAGCCGATGACCGCATCACACTCCGTGCCCTTCGGCGAGTTGCTGGAACCATGGGCTGCGAACTGGTCTACGTACTCGTGCCGAAGTCCGGCTCGTTCGCGGAACTCGCAGAACAACCCACTCGCGAGCAAGCCGCTCGCGATGTCAAAAGCGTCGTTCATACGATGGCGCTCGAAGACCAGAAACCCGAAAACACCGACCAACTGATCGAGGATGAGGCTCAGCGGCGCCTGAACCGCCGCAAGATACGATGAACTTCATCCTCAATCAAAAACACTCGGACGGGAATACTCCCATCCGGCCGCAAGAAGCGGAACAACTCATTCCTCGCATCAGCACCATGGGCGAGCTCAATGAATATGAAGCCCTGAACATTCTACGGGCTCGCGAGTGGGCGTTTGACAGTCGAACGATGAAATCAACGGATCCGCTCGAAGAACCTCACGTCCGGGAACTGCACCACCGCATGTTCGATAACGTCTGGAAATGGGCGGGCACCTATCGTCAAACGGAACGAAACATCGGTTGCGACCCGAAAGAGATTGTGCAACGAATCCCCCAGCTTCTCGCCAACACCCGATACTGGCTGGAGAACAAAACCTTTTCAACAGACGAAGCGCTGCTTCGCTTTCATCACCAACTGACCAGAATTCATCCGTTTGCAAATGGCAACGGACGTCACGCGCGAATGATTGCCGACGTCGTCGCCGTAAAGTACGGCAGAGCGGAATTCACCTGGGGTGCTGGAAAAGACCTAGTCGCACAAGAGGATGCGCGAACCAGGTATCTCGCTGCGCTACGCACGCTCGACGCCGACGAAAATGATGTGAAATCGCTGCTCGAGTTCGCGCGCTCGTAACCGCGGCTATTGCCGCTCCATGTCACCGCTCCTACGGAGCCCGGAATGGATGCCTGTTAGAACTTGGCGGCTTGGTTGGGGGTTTAACTTTTTCTTTCAAGCCTCGAAATTCTCCTTCAGACTTGTCGCGGAACTCGATCAGTGATTTTTCCGTAGCGGCTTCTATTCGAAGCATCCTCAATTCATGAACGACGTAGACAGCCGCCCCAAGCAACATCATGCCAACCAAGGCAGATAGAAATTGGCTTACGATGTGTGCCCGCGCAACCTGCCGACGGCCCCTAACGTATTTTGCAAGACCCTCTCCATCAAAATCAGGGCGAGTTTGACTTACGTGCTTTACTTCCTCCAGCTGTCGTTTCAAATTGTCTCTTTCTTCCCGTGCACCGTCGCGTTCACGCTCTGCCGGAGTGCTGGGTCTTCGCTTGGGCGATTGCGTCTTTGATGCGCTTCACTGCCTCCTCCCGTGAAAGGTTATGCGGAATCGAGATGTTCAGATTTGACATGGCCAGGTTCGCCTTTCAACTGTCATAAATTTTGAACTGGATGCCTTGCTGATCCTCGTGACCTGAGATCCCACAAGTATCAAGTAACTATGGAAATAGCAGATTCCCCCGTAGTGACGTACACCGGCGACCCTCGCTCAGCTAATCAACTAACGCACTGCGATTGAAGCCGATGACCTGCGTAAGATTTCCAACCTGCCTATAAATTGAAATCCAGGGACAGGGCATTCAAAACTAGAGTCACTTTTTATTTTTTAACTCGTAGGCCAACAGTGATCGGTATTCTGATTCCTGTGTCGGCAACATGCACCGATAACCTTGGCATGAGCATGATTAGGATGGTAGCGCCGGCAGTTTGGGACCCAATAAATTTTCAAAGTCAGCGTCGTTAGCAAGATAGAACACTTCTAAGTCATCGTCTTCACCTCGTACCTTGGTCATCGTTTGGGTCCCAGAGAGTCTTCAACCAGCTCCTCATCCGCGCCCTTTTTCGCGAATCGAACCTCCTTCTGACGAAACTCATGGAATGGTAAATACGATGCGGGGTTTTCCTGGCGACTCCCAGGCCTTTTCAATCTCCGACAGAGGTACCGGCTTTGTCGCGATCTGGAGGTTTGCGGGTACCACAGCTTCGAATACGTTTCTGATCGCGTCGAGCAGTTTCGGGAAAGGAACACTCTTGACGTGGATAAATTACGAAGAGGGCCAAAGCGCATTGAGGCCTTGGAAGTTGTTCGGCTTGCGCGGAAAACAGGCTTATCGCCGCATGACGCCTTGGTCGGAGCCCAGAAATACACTGGCGTTGTCACTTTTCGCCAGGAGTCCGCAAAATGCGGATTATTAGTAACGATAACTATTTTATTTTCCTGCTGAATGATCGAGTGGCGGAGATTCTTGCGGGTTTGAGTTTTCTCCTATGGCTAGCGGTGAACTATCCGAGTCTGCGCACGCCTCGCAGCCGTTGATACTTCCATCACGCATTGGCGAAGGCGCGATTCAGCGCCGCCGTCCACGATTCTGTAAACCGCCAGGAAACCACTGCGTTTGGAGCCAGCAGATCGTATCCGTGGTAAGCGCCGGGGGTTACGTGAAGCTCGGTAGGCACTCCGGCATTGATCAGTCGCCGCGCATACTCCACATCTTCGTCAACAAACAAATCGATGGCGCCCACGCTTATGAAGGCTGGCGGCAAGCCGGCGAGATTCTCAACGCGCGAGGGCACGGCCCCTGCGGGCACGTCGGCCGATCCAGCCGGCACGCCCAACAAGGAAGTCCAGCCAAAACGGTTGGACTCGGCAATCCAAATGAATTTTCCGATATGTGCGGGCACCGGCCGTGTACTGCCGGTGCGGTCGTCCACCATCGGATAAATCAAAAGCTGAAAGAGGATGGGAATTCCTTTGCGGTCGCGCGCCGCAATCGCGAGCTGTGCGGAGTGTCCTCCGCCGGCGCTTTCTCCACCTATAGCGATGCGCTGGCGGTCGACACCCAGTTCATCTGCATTGTGGTAGATCCAGCGCAATGCGGTGTAATTGTCTTCCAGCGAGCCGGGAAAATGAGTCTCGGGCGCGAGGCGATAATCAACCGAGACGACCAAACACTTGCAATTCTGCGCCACAGTTTGCAGAAAAACAGGGTCGTGCCCGGCGAAGCCTGCGATGTAACCGCCACCATGGATGTGCAGAAACGCAGGACGCCCTTTTGCGCCAGCGTCGGGGTCTACCATCACCAAGCGCAATTCAGGTGTGCCTGGCGGTCCGGGAATACGGCGCTCGAAAGGCTGCGGCGCAGGCGCCGGCCCGTCGTGGAAGTGCTGGTGATCAAACCCGCCGCCGGGTTCGGTATACCATTTCGACTGGCATCTATGCCGGTATACAGCATGGCGTTGGGGAAACCGAAATTGGTGTGATTCAGAACGTTAAAAACATCCAGCCGCAATTGCAGATTCGTGCGTTCGGAGATGCGCGTATTTTTCGAAACGCCCATGTCCACATCGCGAACTCCTGACGAGGTCAGGGTATTTCGTCCCAAGTTTCCAAAGATCCCGAATGGTTGCAGAGTAAAAGCTGGATTTAACGGCAGCACTTTGCGGCATGCGCGAAGTTAGAACAATCGCGCTAAGGGACACATATAGCGGAGACCAACTCAGGGCGAGTTTGAAGGAAGCAATTCGGCGACGAGATGCGAAAGTCTGAGCTGCTAAAGGCACTTCAGGAGAGATCGGTCGGCACGGCTTAACTGATATTCCGTCTTAATCTCACAGGAGCCAGAATGAACATCCTAGATGCTTTTAAGAATGAAAGAACCAGAATCCAGGCTCGGCTGCACGTCGTGAATACCGCCATCAACGCGTTAAGCCAAAGCCCTGCGTCGCATGCAAGCAATAGCGGGGCGAAACGGACCCGTCGCAGAATGAGCGCGAAGGCAAGGGCCGCGATTGGAAAAGCCGCCAGGGAGCGATGGGCCAGGTTTCGAGCCGGGAAAAAAGAAATGAAGAAGTCGGACCTACTGAAGGCGATTCAAGACGAGATCGGAATGAACAGCTTGTCCACATTCTGGGACGACGGCGTTACCCGGGCCAAGAAGACACCAAAGTCCCGGCAGGTCAATTTGTACCGGTCAGCGGTTGAAGGCACGAGCTTTCCCATGGCTATGCGCTGTTCCATTAGAACAATGAACGCAGGGTGAAGCTCCAACCATGTGGGGGAAAATTTGTGCAATCCACTTGTCCTACATGGAAATCGCTTCGGGGATAAATCGGTTACTGCGACAGGGGATTCCGAAGGACGTTATCACGCAAGTGCTAAACCAAGCCAAGCTCTTGACGCACTTGCTAAAGATGCTGGTTTCAACCCGCTCCATCACCGCCGCTGATGGTCACTTATTAGCAGGAGAAATTCGAATCATTCAGGTTAAATTCAACTCGGCGGCAACTCCCGCCCGTTCCCAAGAAGTCGCCTATGCGGAACGCCGTCAGTGCGACTAAGCGACGCAGGTCAAAAGCGGGCACGTGAAAAGTTAGGGTGGATTCTGCTCACCGGAATCCAATTCTAGCCGGCCCGATGCAGGCCGCTACAACCCGTCAAACGCGTCGAGCAGAAAATGGCGAGCCGTTTCCCGGTCCACATGATGCATGGCCATCAGGGTCTTGATGGAGATATCCAAAAGTAATTGGGCAGTTTCCAGCAAATTATCGTCACAGCATGTATTGGTCTTTCCTGAATTTGACGCAGCGGCTTTTGTCGTTGGGCTTATTTCGCTTATGGCAATGACTTTGGAGCTGGCCAGCCGATGCGGGATGCCGTTACTCATGACTAAACTAATTCGTATCATATATTCCAAGTTTGCGGCAGAAAATTATCACCACTTGCTGAAATCGACTAGTCGCTGCCGAAATTCATAGGGATGAATACATTTTTATCCTGATAGACCCGTGCGGAAGTTCTTTACGGTGAAATCACCGACCCGGCCTTCTATATGGGAAAGCGTCGCCGATGGCCCATTGGGTCCTAAGTTGCCCGAATTGCCACAAAGATTTCGTTCACAGCAAGATTGCCGCCCGGCCCGTTACGCTCGCCTATGACCCACTTTGGTCCGCAAAGCCAGCTTTCCCTAACGGTGTACAGACGATGGAATGCCCCCGCTGCCAGAAATTCGCAATCTATCAACGGTTTGAGCTGATGTACCGCCCGGACGAGCTCCGCACACCAGCGCCGTTCGCCGAACCCTCGTACCAACCTCTGTCTGTTCTCGTGTCCATTCTCGAAATACAGTTCAATACGTCTTCGAACCTCTTCTTGCCCGATTGCCGTACTGGCTGCATCAGCCAGTTTTCCGAATCCCGCCGCCAGGGAGTTGACTCGCCTCCGAGCTGAGGGCGGAGCCGGATATCGTGAGGGCAATTGCGTGACGGTCTGGACGCCAATCTCAATCGTTCTTCGCAACACTTCTTTGCGGTGCTCAGGACGAATCCTGTAGCCGCTGTAAACCGGAGTCACCACACGGTCTGAATAGATTTTTTCACCCGCGTCCGCGAGCAACGGATGAGATATTGCGTAAATGGAGAGGCCATACCGACGGATTCCCAGATCAACAATCGCCTCCACCGCTTCCCTGGCCATTGGATACGATTCCACCCTGCGGAGGCCAAAACTTGGTGGCGTCAACCTGAAACTCTTTCGCACGTTCGCGATGGCTTCCAGATAGTCGTCTAGAACGAGTCCATTCTGGTTTCCGTGGAACCCGCTATCTTCCGGTTGTCGTCGAGGCCTTTTCCGCCCGCCATCCTGAGAGTCTACCGCACCGACGAAGCTAGCCCTCCGCTTGCTTTTTTCGCTTTGGCTTCTCGACGCCCAGATGTTCCTTGAAAAGCGGCACAATCCGGAGTTGCTCATCAATCTTGCGACGGCCAAGATCATCGATTGGCAATCCCGCCTTGTGCTTCAACCACGCTTGAATGAAGGAATGTGCGGTTTCGTGCGCTACGTCTCTTACGAGACCGCGAGGAACACCAGCTTGCACCGATGCTTTTTCCAGGAGTTCATCATCCAGACGAGATAGGTCTTTCGTTCGGGCGAGCGGCAGGCCCAAGCCTCGTTCCGGCAGGTAACGCATCGTCGAAACATAGTCGTACCCGGGCGCAAGCTCCGGCGTTCGGCCGTCGCGATAAAGCAGGGACCAATTCTTTAAATGCATGTCGGCATTTCCGATCGCCGCATTGAAAATGACCCGCCGAATGAATTCCGTTAGGCCTTTCGCGCCAAGAAGTGCCCAGATATCTTTCGCCATACCCGTGTATCCGTGCTGTTCGTATTTCTTTTCCGGATACTGTCCGTAGAGCTGGTTGAAATCTTCCGCGTGAATCCGCTCTCCATCCGGTCCGCGGTCGAATCGCCGGATAAAATACGCGTTCGTTTTGTCTTCCGCGAATTCAGCGGGAAGATTCCCGATCGAACTGACCTGGATGAGTCCGAATTCCGGCACGTCGATTCCCACTTCCTTGGCCAGTGTCATCATCGCGAATTCGTTTTCCGGCACCTTGGGGAATCTTGGCGATGGCAACTTTACGATCCACTGGCCGTCCCGC
>Ga0182024_10020907_pt1 | contig 11924 bp, 12 predicted proteins | sample P32metaG_FD_120480 | JGI IMG/M metagenome (GOLD analysis project Ga0182024, IMG submission 120480) | Permafrost microbial communities from Stordalen Mire, Sweden - P3-2 metaG (Illumina Assembly) | ecosystem: Environmental > Terrestrial > Soil > Wetlands > Permafrost | place: Sweden: Stordalen... | reverse complement strand
CGGTTGCCGGAAGAGGTATTATCCGTTCTACTACCGCGTTCGGCCCCCTTTGTTCCGGGACCTGGAGCGGTGGGTGGCGGGTCCCCCTAAGGGCTGCTTTCCGTCTAAGTGACAAGATTCAGAGTGCTGCGCTATAAACAGACAGGCCACGGCAAAATCCCCCCCGAATAGGAAGAAAGCGACCGGCAACGACCGGGCATCCAAGAGGAAGAAGAGGAGAGATCAGTATGTCGACGGCGGTGGTGGGCAAGGGACTTGCAGGGGTAGTTGCGGCCAACTCGGGCGTCTGCTGGATCGATGGCGACGCGGGTGTGCTCGCTTACCGGGGCATCGACATCCATGAACTGGCAGAGAAATCGAGTTTCGAGGAAACCACGTATCTTTTGTGGTTTGGACGCCTTCCCCGGCGGGGGGAGCTGGAGGCCTTCAGCAAACGGCTGAGCGAAGCTCGGGAGCTGGATCCCAGGATGATCGACCTGCTGCGTTCCTTTCCCCAGAGCGCGACCCCGATGGAAGTGCTTCGCACCGCTGTTTCGGCGCTGAGTTTTTACGATCCGGACGAGAGCGACAACGAGCACGACGCCAACGTGAGCAAGAGTTTTCGCTTGACTTCTCAGATCGCCATGCTGGTGGCAACCTACGATCGCCTGCGCAAAGGCAAGCCGGTAGTTGAAGCGGACCGGTCCCTGAGCCACGCGGCTAACTTTCTATGGATGCTGAATGGGGAAAAGCCTTCGGCGACGGCGAGCAAGACGTTCGACGTGGCGCTTATCCTCCATGCCGACCATGAGCTGAATGCCTCCACCTTCGCCGCCCGTGTGATCGCCGCCACCCTGTCCGACATTCACTCCGCCATCACCGGCGCCATCGGGGCCCTCAAGGGCCCGCTCCATGGGGGCGCCAACGAGGCGGTGATGCGCATGCTTTTCGCCATCGACAAGGAGGGCGCCGACCCGGTCGAGTATGTAGCGCGGCTGCTGGCGCAGAAGAAGAAGATCTCCGGGTTCGGCCACCGGGTCTACCACACCGAAGATCCACGGGCGACCCATCTGCGCAAGATGTCAGAAGAGCTGGGCGAGTCGTCGGGCAACGCTAAGTGGTTCGAGATGTCGCGCGCCATCGAAAAGTACATCCTGGCGGAAAAGAAACTTAACGCCAACGTGGATTTTTATTCCGCCTCGACCTATACCATGCTGGGCATCGACCTGGACCTCTTCACTCCGATTTTTGCTGTTAGCAGGATCTCGGGTTGGGCTGCCCACGTCATCGAGCAACTGGATGACAATCGGCTAATCCGGCCGCGGGCGGAGTACATTGGGCCGGATTATCCGGTTATGTATACGGCGATCGAGAAGCGGTAGCCGCTACTTGCGGCTGGCCGGGGGCACGATGCCGTTCATCCGCAGATAGACCACCATTTGGCCATAGTGGTCGTTGGTATGGGCCAGGCCAAAGGCGGCAATGCTGGCGCGTGTATCCGCACCGTCCACTTCGGCAATCTTCTCGAATGCATTTTCCGGCGTGATGGTTTTCATCGCCTGCTGCGCGAACGCATACGAATCTTTCAGGGCCTTGACGACGTCGTCCTTACCGGTCAATTTAGTAATCGTCTTCGGGTCAATGGTCGGCTTTACACCGAATCCAGCGAAAAAGAAATACTGCGCTTCGGCAATGTGCGTGACTTGCTGGGCGAAGGTTCGTACTCCTTTAAATTCGCCGCTGGCGGGCACGAAATTGTATTTGTCAGCGGGCATCGCTTCAGCGGCCGCCACTACTTCTTCTGCCTGGCTGCTGAAGAGCTGTGCATAGACTTGTCCCGGCGATTCCTGGGCAGCGAAGGCGGAGGCGCTGAGCAAAATGGTTACGGCAAGTGCGGCGAGCGGGGATTTGATGTTCACAGTCAACCTTCCTCTGGTGGATTTAGCAGAAGAAGCCTAGCAGGTTCAGGTGACTGTGTTCCCGTAGAATAGGAAAGTGCCGAGAATTTACCTGGATGCGAATGCCACTACACCTCTGCTGCCCGAGGTGCTGGAGGCTATGCGCCCGTTTTTGCTGGAGCAGTTCGGTAACGCTTCCTCAATCCACCAGGAAGGGCAACACGCGCGTTCCGCAGTGGAGCAGGCGCGGGCCAGCGTCGCCCGGTTGCTCGGCTGCCGCCCGGCGGAAATAGTCTTTACCGGCGGAGGGACGGAGAGCGATAACCTCGCCGTCTTTGGTTCAGTGCGGCCCGGGGATCACGTGATCACCAGCGCGGTGGAGCACCACGCGGTGCTGCATGCCGTCGAAAGACTGGGGGAGCGCGGGGTAGAGGTAGAGTTCCTGCCGGTCAATGGCGATGGGGTGGTCGCGGCCGAGGATGTACGCCGGGCGCTGCGGCCTAACACCAGGTTGATCAGCGTGATGATGGCCAATAACGAGACTGGCGTTTTACAGCCGGTGGAGGAGATTGGCCGGATCGCAGGCGAAGCTGGGGTCCGCTTCCATGTGGACGCGGTGCAAGCCGCGGGCAAGCTTGGGATCAATGTCGATTCCATCGGCTGCCATTTGCTGAGTATTTCCGGGCACAAAATGCATGGCCCCCAAGGGACAGGGGCGCTCTTCGTTCGCCGCGGCACTCGATTGGAGCCTCTTTCCGCAGGGGGCGCCCATGAACGGCAGCGCCGGGCAGGCACGGAGAATGTTGCCGGCATCGTAGGCCTGGGCCAGGCAGCGGAATGCGTCATGCGCAGCGGAACACAGGAGCGTATGCGCGGCTTACGCGATCGGCTGGAACTGGGGCTGCTGCAGCACGCGGGTGGCGTCAACGGGGGTGGCGCTCCGCGGGTGGCGAACACTTCAAACGTTTGGTTTGATGGGGTCGATGGAGAAGCTTTGGTGATCGCGCTTGACCTCAAAGGTTTGGCTGTCTCGAGCGGCGCAGCTTGCTCCTCCGGCGCCAGCGAACCCTCCCATGTACTGCAGGCGATGGGTCTCTCCCCGGACCGGGCACGCAGCAGCCTGCGCTTCAGCCTGCACCGGCAGACCACGGAAGAAGAAATTGACCGGGCGATCGAGTTGGTCTCCTCGCAGGTGGCCAGGTTGCGGGAGCTTTCCGCGGTGACGCGATGACCATCGCCGTCGCCATGTCTGGTGGTGTGGACTCATCCACCGTTGCGGCCATGCTGAAGCGAGAAGGACACGACCTCGTCGGCCTCACCATGCAGCTTTGGAACCAGCGCCGGCTGGCAGGTAAGGATGGCATGCCGGAGCAGGTGCAAGGACGATGCTGCTCGATCGACGACGTTTACGACGCCCGGCGCGTGGCGGAGATGCTGTCGATTCCCTACTACGTGGTGAACCACCAGGAGCGCTTCGAGCGGGATGTGATCCGTCCCTTCGTCGACGAATATCTCTCTGGGCGAACGCCCATTCCGTGCAGCCTGTGCAACAACCACCTGAAGTTCGATCAGTTGCTTCTGACCGCCAGGCAGATCGGGGCGGAACGGATTGCCACCGGCCATTACGCACGTAATGAATACGATTCTCAGCGAGGGCGATGGATCCTGAAGCGGCCGGCGGATGCGGGCAAGGATCAAACCTATTTTCTTTTCGGCCTGACCCAGGAACAGCTCGCCCGCACGCTTTTCCCCCTAGGCGGATTTACCAAGCCCGAAGTGCGCGAACTCGCCACTGGGTACGGCCTGGCACTGGCTAACAAGCCCGATTCGCAGGAGATTTGCTTCATTCCCGGCGGCGACTACAAGCGGTTCATCGATGCTTATCTTGAGGAGCAGGGCGAAACCGTGCCTGACACCGCGGGGGAACTGGTTTCGGCCGGCGGTCTGCCCCGGGGCAGGCACGAGGGAGTGCACAACTTTACTGTGGGGCAGCGCAAGGGACTTGGTTTAGCCTCCCCCTCCCCCCTCTATGTGATCTCGATCGATCGCGATCGTAAGCGGGTGACGATAGGGGCGGAGCAAGAGTTGATGCGCGATGCGCTGCGGGCGCAGAGACTGAACTGGATCTCGATCGCGCGCCTGGAGGACGAGATGAGAGCGCGGGTGAAGATACGTCACCGGCACGAACCGGCCTGGGCGACGCTGCGGCCAATCGGTGCCGATGAAGTCGAAGTGCGTTTCGATGAAGCAGTACGCGCGGTGACGCCGGGTCAGGCAGCGGTCTTCTACGCTGGTGATGAGGTGATTGGCGGCGGCTGGATCGCCTAAACGAAGAGATCGTCTTCAGGATCCAGATGGTTGCCGGGAGCCTTGCTGCGCATCACATCGACCCCGGCGCGCAGCCCATTGATGATGCCGTTTACCTGGCGAACCGGCACCGCGATCCCGTGCTCAATGGCCTGGACGGCAACCGTGAGCTGGTCGAGTGTGCCCTTGACGATGTTGTCTACCCGCGAGGCCTGCATGTGGGCTCGCTCGGTTACGTCTCCCACCACGACCCCGATTTGCTCCGCTTTGCTGCGCAAGGTGGCGGTGGTAGCCATCAGGTTTTCTGTAATGGATTTGAGCTTTGGGGTAAGGTCCTGGATCAATTCACGCGACGACATGATCGCAGGCAGAGCGTGCAGCCGCACGTCATCGGCAAGCGTCATGACTTTCTTCTGCGTCTTGCGGGCACCGATAAAGATCGCGACCGTAAATCCGGCCTGCATCGCGATGCCAACCGCGGCTACGGCAATAAATACAACCAACAAAGTCTGGGTGGAATTATCCACAGTCCCTCAACGGCTCAGCCGCAATCACAAATCGTTCAGGGACGGCCTGGAGGCCGTCCCTACAAAGATCCAACTATTGCCTGTCTCCCGATGAAGTCGTTGCCGCATACGCGTTTTTGCCCGCATCGACGGCTGCGGACACTTTACTTGCATGCTTGGCCACCGCTTTCCGGCCGCGGTCAACGTACTCCTCTACCTGCGAGCGGCTACGATCGACTGCTTGCTTACCGCGTTCGACGTAGTCGCCAAATTGCTCCTTGCCGGCGTCGACGTACTTGTTAGCCTGAGCAGCCGCTTCTCTGGATTTCTGCTTCAGGTATTCGGCGCGTTCGCGTGCGCTCTCGGCCAAACTTTCCCGCGTTTCCGTCCCTGACTGGGGAGCGTAAAGAACACCGATTGCCGCACCGATGCCGAGCCCGACCAGAAACCATCCGAAACCGCTTCCGCCGCTGTCCTCAATCTCATCTGACATAAATCTTCCCCTTATGTTGCTGAGCTTACTTCAATATACTGCTTCCGCCAGCACCGGCGGTTTAGCACCCGGATACCATGCAAATACTTTGATCAGGCGCCGAGTACTCAGACAACACTCATGGGATGCAATAATCCCCGGATGCGTGCCAGCCTGATGCCTGTTTCCTTCGTCAAAAGTAGAGCATGTGCAAGAAAGTCGTAAAACCGAGGATTTCCCCCCAATGAAGACTGATTTTCTAACTCGACGCAGCATTCCGCTCGTGGTTTTGACCGGTTTTCTGGTTCTGGAGTCGGGATGTAAGAACCCGTCACCGCCTGCAGAACAGCCGACTGCACAGCAGGTTCCGGCCGCGCAACCGGCACCGCCTCCGCCGCGGAACGACCAGCAGATTGGCAGTGACATTCAGGCAAAGATCACGGCTGAGTCGGCGTTGACTGGTCAGAATATTCAAGTCACCGTGGCCCACGGTGTGGCAACGCTGAACGGCAAAGTGGACAATGACTCTTCCCGCGCCTTGGCGGCCGCCGACAGCGCGTCGGTCGATGGGGTTAGAACAGTCGTCAACAACCTGGTGGTAGGGCCGTCACGCGCGGCAAAGCCGGTACCGGAACGGCGGCACAAGCAGGTAGCTCAGGCCGAGCCACCGCCACCGCCTCCGCCCCCACCTCCAGTGGCCGCTCCTGTCCAGGAGCCGGTGCAGGTTGTTCCCGCGGCTCCCCCGCCTCCCCCTCCACCCGTGGCCAAGACGGTGACCCTTCCCGCAGGCACCGTGATCCCTATTCGCATGACCGATACGCTGGATAGCGCGAGTACCCAGTCGAACTCGGTCTTCCATGGCTCGCTGGCAGGCGATCTGATTGTGGATGGTATGGTCGTGGCGCGTTCGGGAGCATCGGTGGTGGGACGCGTCATCACAGCCAAGGATGCAACGCACTTCTCCGGCAGCTCGGAATTGTCGATCGAGCTGACACGCATCGATACGGTTGATCATCCGGTGGATGTGGTGACCGATGCGTTTACCAAGCAAGGGAATGGCCGAGGGAAGAATACGGCGGCTAAGACCGGAGGCGGCGCCGCGGTGGGAGCTATTCTCGGGGGCCTTTTGGGTGGCGGGAAAGGGGCAGCCATTGGGGCGGTGACAGGTGGTGGCGTAGGGGCGGGCGTCAACGGAGTCACACGCGGACAGCAAGTCCAGATACCCACGGAAACGCTGGTCAGTTTCCATCTGCAGTCGCCTATAAGCGTGACGACTTCAAAGACGGTCGGAGGGTCACACGGCGGGGAATTGCAACAACGACAGTAGGGCCAACAAGCGATCTGGACTTTAGCGTCTGGGTGCCGGAGTCCCGCAGGGGGCTGCCTCTGGTTCCCTGACGAAGGACGTGCCCCACATCTCGCTCGTTTTTCGCGAGATGTGGGATACCACTGCACCTTCCCTCTAACTCTCGATTCATCCGATGCACTGAGCGGTCAACATTGGTGGCATCCCACATCTCGCGAAAAACGAGCGAGATGCCCCGAATTTTCTGCACGCTGCACTGGACAGGACCGTGTGTGCGCCTTTCTTTAAGGAAAGGCGCATGAGGTGCGCGGAACCCTTTAAGGTTTACAGGAAATCGGGGATGTGGGGCACCCGTCCTTCGTCAGGGAACCAGGGCACTCGAACCGGCAGTTCTCACGCATACTCCCTGCGGGACTTAATTCGTACATCTCTCTTCCGCCCCTTGGGTCCTTTCTTCCGCTATCCTTGCCAAGGTGGACCGCTGCCGCCAATGCTCGGCAGTACTTCGGTTTTGCTTTAGGTTGAGGTTGCTAGGGGGGAACAAAAGATGCAATTTGCCATCGTGATCATGGCTGCGGGTAAGGGCACACGGCTTAAGAGCAAGCGGCCAAAGGTTCTGCATGAGGTCGGCGGCAAGACCTTGCTACGGCACGTAATTGATGCGGCGCGGCAAATTGTTCCACCGGAAGATGTGTATGTGATCGTGGGGCACGAGGCCAGCCTGGTTAAAGATTCGGTAGCGAAGTTGGGGGTACAGTTCATCGAGCAGACCGAGCAACGGGGCACGGGCCACGCCATGCTGATGGCACGCCAGGCCACGCAGGAATATCAAAATGTGATCGTGCTCTATGGGGATGTGCCCCTCATTCGGCCGGAGACGATCCGCAGGCTGCGCGATTTCCATCTCGAACGCCGGGCGGCGATGACGGTGCTAACAGCGGCGCCCAAAGATCTGCAAGGGTACGGACGAGTGATACGCAAATCGAATAATTCCGATGAGATACGGGCAATTGTTGAGCCCAAAGCTTTAACTCCAGAGTATGCTCACGCAACAGAAATAAACGCAGGTATCTACGCTTTCTCGAGCAAACCACTGTTCGCCCATATCGACAGCCTGGGCACCGACAACGCACATGGTGAGTACTACCTAACGGACATGGCTGCCATTCTGGTTGCCGCCGGCGAACGGGTGCTGGCGCTCCAGGCTGAGGATCCCGACGAGGTATTGGGCGGCAATACGATCGCGGAGCTGATGGCGATCGACGGCAAACTCCGGCTCATTACCGCGCGCCGGCTGATGGCAGAAGGAGTGACGATCTTCCGTCCTGAGACCACGGTGATCGATGCCGGGGTGATGGTGGGAGCGGACACGGTGATCGAACCATTTGTCCAGCTTCTGGGTGAGACCAAGGTGGGTAAGGAGTGCCGCATTCGCTCCTATTCGGTTTTGGAGCACGCTACGGTGGGCAACCAGGTGCTGGTTCGGCAGGGCTGCATCATTACCCAGTCCCGGGTGGACGATCGCGCGTTACTCGGGCCCTACGCGCATCTGCGGCCGGAAAGCGAGATTGGCGAGGGTGCGCATGTAGGCAACTTTGTCGAGACCAAAAAGATTCGCTTCGGGAAAGGCTCCAAGGCAGGACACCTGACCTATCTGGGGGATGCGGAAATCGGCGAGGGTGTGAATGTGGGAGCGGGTGTCATCACCTGTAACTATGACGGCGTGACCAAGCGTAAGACGGTCATCGGCGATCACGTTTTTGTGGGCAGCGACTCCACGCTGGTAGCACCGTTGACCCTGGGGAATGGCGCCTACATCGGGGCGGGATCGTGCATCACGGAAGACGTACCGGAAGATGCACTGGCGCTGGGGCGGTCGAGGCAGACGATCAAGGAAGGCTGGAGTGCGGCGCGGCGGAATAAGAAGCAGGGGTGATTGTCAGGCGGCTTCGTTGCGAGCCTGCTCGGCTAGCACCTGGCTGAGGCGAACGCGAGCGGAAAAGCAGGAGCGTTGCACCTGTGCCTCGGGAATATCGAGCAAGCGGCTGATCATGGCCGCCGAATACCCTTCCACGTCTCGCAGAAGAAACAACAGCCGCTCGTTGGCGGGAAGGTTGCGCACCGCCTCCTCAAGATCAGGACGGCGAACATTGCGGCGGTTCAGCCCCAGACCCGGAGCAACGACCGCCGGGGCCTCTTCCTCGCGCAAGGGAAATCTCTCGCTCAACTCGTGCAGCAGCGCCGAATCCACGGCGAACGCATCCGGCCGCTCGTGTTGTTGGAAGACGTTTACAAAGGTCGTAGCCAGGATTTCTTCCGCTTCCATCTCGTTGCCGGTCATGTAAAAGGCCAGGGAAAAGGCTCGATGGCGGTGGCTTTCGTAGACATCCCGCTGCTGCTGCTCGCAAGACTGCTTGGCAGCCTGGGAGACAACGAGATTAGATTCCTGGGAAAACTCGCGCTCAAAATTGAACAAAGGTAACCTTGTTGTGGCCATTCAGCCCGAAGATTGAAATCACTGTAGCCCGGTAGCGCTGGGTCGTTCTGATCATGTGAAACCTGGGGGCCGCTCTTGCACGGAGTATAACAGTTTGCTCCAAGGGGATGCCTTCCGGGCGAAGAATTCACGCCACGGGTCGCAGTTGAAGATAGACTCACCATAAGGCTATACACTCTGCGAGAGAAGCGCCGCGCCCTCTCGCCCATTAGCGTAACTGTCAGTGGACACTATGCCGCCGCCAGTCACTGGAATCGCTACTTCCAGGCGCTCATCCGTGGTATCAGAGAAAAGGAGCATTCCGGGAAACCGGATGCCCGCCAAGTATGGCAACAGCAAGCAGCCCAGCACGCGTCCTGGTCGTCGAGGAGCGGGTGCATTCCCGATCGTCTATCGACACTATGCTCGAAAAAGCGGAGTACTCGACCGTGCTGTCCGGCGGCAGTGATGAGGCGATCGCGCACATCGAGCGGGATCCGCCGTTCGACCTGGTACTGTCTGATCTAGTGATGGCTGGTTTGGGCGGCAATGGTCTGATCGAGCGGATGCGCCAGGTACAACCGGATACCCCCCTGGTCTTGGTGACGCCCAGTGGAGATGAGGAACGGGCGCTTGCCGCGGTGCGCCAAGGAGCCTATGACTACCTTCTCAAGCCCGTTGAGAAGGAGCAGCTGCTGGTGACCGTCAAGCGGGCGGTTGACTACCGCCGGCTGGTGCAGCAGAACGCAATGTACCGGCAAGACCTGGAGCAGATGGTAAGCGCCCGAACGGGGATGCTGAACCAGGCGATCACCGATCTGGAGCGGTCCTACGACATCACGCTCGAGGCGCTGGGCGATGCACTGGACCTGAAGGATGCGGAGACGGAAGGTCACTCCAAACGGGTGACCGCTTTTACCATCGCGCTGGCCCGTGGCGCAGGAATCCCTCCGCACCAGATACCCGTGGTGGCGCGCGGAGCTTTCCTGCACGATATCGGGAAAATGGCCATTCCTGACGCCATTCTGCTGAAACCCAGCAAGTTGCAGTTGGATGAGCAAAAGGTGATGCGGGAACACTGTGCGCGAGGCTACCAGATGCTGCGCAAGATCCCTTTTCTGCATGAGGCGGCAGAGATTGTCTACAGCCACCAGGAACACTACGATGGCAGCGGCTATCCACGCGGGCTGAAGGGAGAGGAGATTCCACTGGGGGCAAGAATCTTTGCGGTCGCCGACACCCTGGATGCCATCACCTCAGACCGGCCGTACCGTAGGGCGACCAGTTTTGCGGCGGCGCGTCTGGAAATTAAACGCTGCGCCGGCACGCAGTTCGATCCCAAGGTGGTGGAAGTTTATCTCAGCTTGCCCGACCAATTGTGGGAGGACCTGCGGGCAGAGATTACCAAGCAGGCGAAGAAATTCTCACCCCTGCAGCGTGAACCCAAGCCGCCGAAGCTGCGCAATCCCTTTACATAGAGGTATAGCGATGAGCGTACTGACCCCGGAAATGCTGCAGGAAGGCTTGCGTTCGCTTCCCCAGTGGAAGCTCGAGGGCAAGGAGATCGTTCGCCACTACCAGTTCCCCGATTTCGCTGCTGCCATGGTGTTTGTTAACCAGGTGGCGGAGACGGCGGAGAAAGCCGGGCACCATCCGGACATCGATATCCGTTACAACAAGGTGCGGTTGGCACTCGTATCCCATGACAAAGGGGGCCTGACCAAACGGGATATGACGATGGCCGCCAAAATCGATTCGCTGTCGTAAATGACCTAAAGCGCGCGCCTTAGGTGCCCATCTTTGATTCAGGACCCCGAATTCAGGGCTTAGGATCAGGTGGCTCGTCTTCCCGGATCTGCTGGCGCATTTGTGCCAGGGTTCTGCGATTCCAGATGGCGACGGCGATTCCTCCGAGCGCCGCCGAGGTGGCGAGCAGGAGGCCGGTGCGCCAGAAACTCCTTTGCTCGGGCGGGGGCGGGTCCCCGCTTGGCAGTTGGCCTATCGGCAATGGACGGGAAGTGGTAAATCTGCGGAGGGGCATGACCTGATAAAGGTGGTTCTGGACCGCAACTTATTCTGAGGAACCGCGTCTATGGCGTACAAGGGCGCCGTTCAAGGCGCTAAAAGATACAGAAATTTGGATCTAAATTTTAAATAAATATGTTTTTTAGCGAATTCTGGCGTTTACAACTAGAAGTTCGCTGCAGGCATCTGGTACTATAGGTTCAGTCGCGGTTGAAGCTTTCGCTCTCGCGGCGCGGTTTTTAGTAAAAGTTGCGTCACTGGCCTCCCGGCACGGACAATTTACCGTTCGTGCCGCCTTTTTTTGCTCCTCCGCGCTCTTTTGCAATCGAAACCCTATACAAGCTATTGCAATCTGGTCGCCGAACCGTCTGGGATGACGATTCCCTTTCTATCGCGCTACACTGAATTTTCTTGAGGAGCTGGGAATGCGGCGAGTGATGGTGTGCCTGGCGATCGGGATGTTGACGGTCGCGGCTTACGCGCAGTGGATAACGAATGATGAGGTGCCTGCATACCATGCCACGGCCCCTGCTCCCGGCACGAAATTGCCTCCACTTCTCTCCGGCAGCCAGCTTTCCGGGCCCTTGTTCCAGTACCCCTGGCAAAAGGCGGTGTATGGGGAAGCGGCCAAGGTCCCCAATGTGCTGTATCAGCTCCCCTGCTTTTGCCGCTGCGATCGGAATATGGGGCATACCAGCCTGCACAGTTGCTTTGAGGGTACGCACGGGGCTGAGTGCACGACCTGCGCCAAAGAGGGATACTACGCCTACAAAATGTCGCTGAAGGGCAAAAGTGTGCAGGAGATTCGCGAAGGCGTGATGCACAAGGAGTTCGCGAACATTGATTTGAACGCGATTGGCGTAGGTGGCTAATCGTATAATCTAAGGAAGAGGGGGGCGTCACGGTTTCGACGGGATCGATTAGGCTGAGAGGCATGCCGGGGTGTGAGCACCCG
>Ga0182024_10020905_pt1 | contig 11925 bp, 7 predicted proteins | sample P32metaG_FD_120480 | JGI IMG/M metagenome (GOLD analysis project Ga0182024, IMG submission 120480) | Permafrost microbial communities from Stordalen Mire, Sweden - P3-2 metaG (Illumina Assembly) | ecosystem: Environmental > Terrestrial > Soil > Wetlands > Permafrost | place: Sweden: Stordalen... | reverse complement strand
GCTGATGCTCTCGGGCATTCCCTTCGACGGCCCGATTGGTGCCGTGCGCATGGCGTACACCACCGAGGGCGAGTGGGCCCCGCACCCCACCTTTGCCGAAGGCGACGCCGCCACCTTTGAATTGGTGGTGGCCGGCCGAGCCCTGAGCGACTCGGTGGACACCGACATTGCCATCATGATGGTTGAAGCCGGCGGCACCGAAGGTTCCTTCGTCAAGTATGAGGAGGGCGCCCCCAAAGTAAGCGAAGACGTGCTCGCCGCGGGCCTCGAACAGTCGAAGCTCTGGATCCGCGAGGCAATCAACCTGCAGCGCGACCTGGTCAAGGCCTTCGTCGCCGAACGCGGTCCCATCGAGCCCATTGCGTACCAGACTTTCGCCGACTACGAAGAAGACGTCTACGCTCGCGTCGAAACGCTGGGCGAAGTTACATTGAGCGAGGCCAACAAGTTGACCGCGAAGCAGCCGCGAGCCGAGGCCCTCTCCGCCGCGACCGCGTCGATTATGGAGCAGCTGTCCGCAGAGTTCCCCGATCGCGCGAGCGAGGTCAAGGCCGCCGTGAAGTCCATGACCAAGAAGCTGGTTCGTCGGCGCATCGTTGAAGAGGGACTTCGCATCGACGGCAGGAGCGTCAACGAGATCCGTCCGCTCTCGGCGGAATTGGACCTCTTTCCGATGACCCACGGTTCGGCGCTCTTTCAGCGCGGCGAAACCCAGGTGGTGAACGTCACGACCTTAGGCATGCCGCGCATGCGCCAGCAGATCGACTCCATCACCCCTGACGAGTTCCGTCGCTACATGCACCACTACAACTTCCCGCCCTATTCCACCGGTGAAACCGGCCGCGTCGGTGCGCCCAAGCGTCGCGAAGTTGGTCACGGCATGCTGGCCGAACGGGCGTTGATTCCCGTGCTGCCCAGCGAGCAGGACTTCGCCTACACCTTGCGCGTCGTTTCTGACGTCATGCAATCCAACGGTTCGACGTCAATGGCTTCGGTCTGTGGATCGACCCTGTCGCTCATGGCGGCCGGCGTGCCCATCAAGGCGCCCGTCGCGGGCATTGCCATGGGTCTGGTCTACGACGACGGCAAATACGTGACGCTGACCGACATCCTGGGCGCAGAAGATGCCTTCGGTGACATGGACTTCAAGGTCGCCGGCACCGCCGACGCCGTGACGGCTTTGCAACTCGACACCAAGATCGACGGACTTCCCGCGGACGTGCTGTCCAAGGCATTGCACCAAGCCAAGGAAGCCCGCTTGACGATTCTCCAGGTCATCACCGACACCATCGCCGAGCCGCGCAGTCACGTCGCTGACGTCGCGCCCAAGATCGTGTCGATGGAGATTCCCATTGACAAGATCGGTGAAGTCATTGGCCCCAAGGGCAAGGTCATCAATACCCTCCAGCAAGAGACCGGTGCGGACATTGCCGTCGACGACGATGGTGTCGTGGGCACGGTAACGATCGGTGCCAAGGACGGCCGAGCCGTCGAGGAAGCCCGACGTCGTATCGCGCTCATTTTGGATCCACCGACGGCCGAAGTCGGTGCGATCTACCAAGGTCGCGTCGTCAACATCGCCAAGTTCGGGGCTTTCATCTCGATCATGCCGGGTCGCGACGGACTATTGCACATCTCGAAAATGGCGCCGCTCAATGACGGTAAGCGAATTGGCCAAGTCGAAGACGTGGTGGAATTGGGCCAGGCTCTGGAAGTTCGGGTCGACGACATCGATCCTCAGGGCAAGGTATCGCTTTCCTTGGCGGGCGAGTACGCCAACGTCGAAGGCGGCGCTGGTGAAGCGCCGCGCGCCCCTCGTGCGCCGCGCGAAAACAGTGACCGAGGCGGTCGAGACGACCGTGGTGGCCGCAGCGAACGCAGCGACCGGGGTGAGCGCGGTGAACGAAGCGACCGCGACCGTCCCCGCCGCGACAGCACTCCATCCAACGCGCCCTCTTCGGCCTTCGAAGCAGCCTTCGAAGCCGAACTGGCCGGTGAGATTGGTGATCTAGGCCCCGGTGGGCCGACGTTCAGCGCCGACGACGGTGGTGGACGTCGCGCTCCCAGGCCCCGTCGCCGCTAACTCTTAGGACGGCCGTGCTGCTCAGTCTTGTCGACTCTGCAGCACGGCGCCGTTCAATTTTCGTAGCGTGGAGACAATGAGTACCGCCGTCACCTCAGTGCCTGCGCGGTGGTGGCGGCCCCTCGCACGCAGGGACCGGTGGGCCCTGCTTTGGATTATCGCGATTCCCGTGGTCCTTTTCGTGGGGCCCGCGCTTTTCGGTCACCCGGCCATTCAGGCTGACAACCTCATCCAGAACTTTCCGCTGCGGGTTCTCAGTGGTCGCCAGATCGCCAGCGGTCATCTCCCATTGCTCGACCCGTACGCCAACTCCGGTAGCCCCCTGTTGGGGGGCCTGAACGCCGGATCCCTGTACCCGCTCACCGTGATCTTCGCGTTCATTCCGGCGATCGCGGCGTGGTTAATAAACCTCATTGCCGTGTACGTCACGGCGTCGTTAGGGATGTTCGTCTTGCTTCGCTGGCACGGATTGCGGACCCTCTCGTCATTGGCCGCGGCGCTCAGTTTTGCCTACACCGGAGCGATGATCGGACAGATTGTCCATCTCGGTGTCGTGCAAGGTTTTTCCTTCATTCCCTGGACCCTGCTAATACTGCTGTCATTGTCGCGACGGCTGCGCGAGCTGGAACCCTCCGCCAGTTGGCGCGCGTGCGTGCGCGCCGCGCTGCCGATGACGCTCTGGTTTGGTGTGCTCTGGGGGTTGACCTTCCTCACGGGTGAACCCCGGGCCATTGCGGTCGTTGAGTTGCTCTGCCTGGTGGGCGTGCCGGTGGTGTTGGTGCTGCGCACGTCCTATTCACTCGTGTCGTGGCGGACCCGGGCTACCTACGTCGTGAGTTTGGCCGTGGGACTCGTCTGGGGCGTGGGGCTCGGGCTCGCCCAATTGCTCCCCGGTCGTTCCTTTATCGGGTTCTCCGAACGGGCCTCGATTACCTACAGATATTTTGGCGCGGGATCATTGTCCGTTCGGTGGACTCCGTTGCTGTTGGTCCAGGACATGTTCGGCGGAAACGGCGTGCTGGGACAACCGCGATTCTTCGCCAACTACAACCTTACCGAAGTGACCGGGTACGCCGGGTTGTTGGCGCTGGTCGCCACGTTCGCGTTCCTCACGCGCTGCACGCGACGGGGCTGGGTCGGTATACAGCGAGATTACGTGCTCTACTTGATACTGGTCGTGGTGGGGCTGTTCGCCGCGTGGGGTTCCTTTACCCCGATCGGTCACCTCTTTCACCACCTTCCACTCTTTGGCAGCACCCGCTTACAGAGCCGCAACATCATCGTGATGGACTTTGCCGCGTCGGTGCTGCTCGGTTGGTGGCTCGACCGGATGGAATCCCGCGATACTGCGACGGCCGGACTCGAGGGTTGGTCCCGTTGGTTTACGTTGCTACCGGCCTTCGCTGCCGCTGCGCTCGGTCTTGGACTGCTCGGGTGGGGACCGGCGATCGTGGGCCATCTCGGAGTGCCTTCCGCCTTGGCGTCGCTCGCCAAGACTGAAACGCTGTCACTGGTACTGCAATTGCTGGTGGCCCTCGCCGCCCTCGCCGCCCTGGGTTGGTGGCGCCGCTCCAAAAGTATTATGCGTTGGCTGCTCCTTATCCTGAGTGCCGACGTGATCTTGTTTTTGCTCTTCAACGCGACAGGTCTGCTGGGCCCCGACGGGCCCACGGAGCCTTCGCCCATCAACGCCATTGCCCTACTGGGTACCCAGGGCCGCACGGCCTTCGTGGACATGTCGGGCGCACATTCGCTGGCCTACGACGATCTGGGATTCGCCAACCTGGACGTCTTCACCAAATTGCCTAGCGTTGAAGGCTACGGTTCGCTGGTTTCGACGATCTACGACGACGCGACGGGTACCCACCCTTCGGCCGAACTGAATCCCTGCCGGTTGAGCGACGGCACGTTCAGCCAGTTGCGACTTTCCTCGCTCGTCATCTCATCGTCGCAGCTCGGTGCGAGGATGAGGTTCAGCGCGCCGCCGAAGGATTCGTGCGTCAAGTCCGTACCCAGTAACTCCTCCCGGCGTTACTTCGGCCAGCTCTTGAGGGTGCACACCGCCGTAGTGAGTGGCCCTAAGGCAAGGGCGGTCGCGAAGGGTCCGGTAACGCTGCAGTTGCTGGGTGCGAAGGGCGGCCCCGTCGGATCGCCGGTGACATTGCCGGGTGCGCACACCATGAGCTTTGTCTTTGCCAGTGCCACGATGGCGGCCGGCTTCGTCTTAATTGCCAGTAACGACCTGGCGATTGGAGACACCGTCGTCACGCAACCGGGCGCGCGCTCCCTCAGTTACCGCCTGGACACGCCTTTTCAATTGGCGCTCTCCACCTCATCGTGGCGACTGAGCGACACCGTAGGAACCTTTGCCGTCCTTAAGGCCACTCACGTCCTCGCCCCCGACCGGCTACGAAGTCCCTCCCAGGGCGCTCGAATTACTTCCATCCGTAGCGCCTCGTGGGGCGACACGTGGGTCGGTGTAACGGCGCCGAGCCCCGTGGTGCTCGTTCGTAGTGAGGCCTATTTGCCTGGTTGGCGAGCGACCGCGCTCAACCAGAAAACTAGCCAGTCGCTTGAACTGCCGGTCAGCCGTTCTGGCCTCATAGAAATAGTCACGGTGCCCGCGGGGGAGTGGACGGTGCACTTCCACTATCACGCGCCGTACATTGAGCTGAGTGTGATCGTCTCGTTGGCGAGCATCATTGCTCTTGGCGGCGCCGCAGCGACGCTCTGGGCCACCCGGCGCCGAAGTCGCGGCATTAGGTAGTGGGTTAGTTTGGAAAAAGCGCGCAGCAATTGGAGGTGACCACGTTGCTCGCGAGGCAGAGCGACTCGTGTGACACCTCGCCCCTAGCTTGACGTCGTGTCCAGCCAAGCCCCTCAGCGATGTCGCACCTACCGCTACCGCCTGCACCCGACGCTGCGCCAGACCCAGGCCCTCAACAATCAACTCAACTACCAGCGCGAGCTCTACAACGCCGCGCTTGAAGAACGCATCGGCGCCTGACGCTGGGAGAAATGCTCGGTTACCTACTTCGCTCAGTGCAAGACCCTGACCGGACTGGTCGAAGTACGTCCCGAGGTGCTCTCTTCGGGGGTCACCCTCTTTCGGGGCACCCTCAAACGTCTTGACCGGGCCTTCGCGGGCTTTTATCGTCGAGTGGGCACCGCCGAGAGCCCTGGTTTTCCCCGTTTTAGGTCGGCCCCGCGTTGGGACTCGCTGCAATGGGAAGACAAAAGTGGCTGGAAGGTGAAGGGCAGCGACCGACGGCTGCGCCTGCGGGGGATTGGCGAAGTGAAGATGAACTACCACCGAGCGATATCTGGCGTGCCCAAGGCAATAACGCTAAAGCGAGAGGGAACCAGGTGGTGGGTAAGCGTGCGCTGCGTGGACGTGCCCGCCACACCGCTGGCCCCCACCGGCCGTGAGGTGGGTGTTGACGTGGGCGTCATTAACCTCGTGGCCCTCAGTGACGGCCAACTGATCAAAGGAAACCACTTTGGTGCACGCTCGAGTGACCGACTGGCCCAAGCCCAGCGCGCGCTTTCGTCCAAGCGGCGTGGCTCCCTACGACGTCGCCGCCAGGTTGAGGAGGTGGCGCGCCTGCACCGTCGTGTTCAACAGCAGCGTTTGAACAATGCCCACCAATTGAGTCGACGACTGGTCAACAACTACGACCTCATCGTGATGGAGGACCTGGCGATCAAAAACATGGTTGGCCGACCGAAACCCACGCCGGATCCCGATAAGAAAGGTGACTTCTTGGCCAACGGGGCGAGCGCCAAGGCATCACTTAATCGTTCCATCCACGACGCGGGGTGGGGGCAGCTACTTTCACTACTTTCCTTCAAGGCCGAAAGTGCCGGTCGGACTCTGGTGATCGTGAACCCCCGTCACCCCTCGTTGACGTGCGCCCACTGTGGTCACGTCGACGCGGGAAACCGCGTCACCCAAGCCGCGTTTCGACGTTGTTCGTGTGGTCACGAGGACCACGCTGATACCAACGCGGCCGTCAACATCTTGCGGGCCGGTAGAGCCCGGCTGGCTTCGGCCAGCGTCGGGTCGAACTGACCCACTACCCGGCATTAGGATTCGTACGTGAAATCACTGGCCATAGTGGGCGGAGCGGGGCGCATGGGCCAGGTCTTGGCCGCCGGCCTCGGAGCGATGGCCGACTTTCGCGTGGTCGCCTTGGTCGATCTCAATGAACCGCGCGAACTACTCGGCGCTCGCTTCGCCAACGCCCTGGCCGATCTTGATCCCACCACGGTGGACGTGGTGGTGGAATTTTCCACGCCGGCCAGCGTGGTCGAGTCGGCGAAATGGTGCGCCGCCCACGGCGTCGCTCTGGTCATTGGCACCACCGGTCTCTCCGAGTCTCAGCGTCACGATGTTGAAATAGCGAGCGCCAAGGTCGCCGTCGTCATGGCGACCAATTTTTCCATCGGCATGGTGCTCCAGCAGCGCTTCGCCGTACTGGCCGCGCCATATTTCGACCGGGTGGAGATTATCGAGCTGCACCACGATCGAAAGGCCGACGCCCCGTCGGGCACGTCGCTCAGTACCGCCCAGGCCATCGCCCAGGCCCGCCGCGACGCGGGACGGGCGCCGCTGGTCGACCCCACCGCGCATCACACCGTGGAGGGCGCCCGCGGAGCCGACGGGGGCGACGGCATCATGGTGCACTCGCTGCGCCTGCCCGGACTGGTGTCACATCAAGAGATTCACTTCGGAGGACCGGGTGAGGGTCTCACCATTCGACACGACTCGTTTGACCGCGAGAGTTTCGTCCAGGGCGTGGCCGTCGCCGTGCATTCGATCGGCGCGACGCCGGGTCTTACGATAGGAATCGACTCCTTCGTCGCATGATCGGCGCCCGTTGACGAATTTCGCTGGAACCAATCGCTGGTACCTTTAAACCATGGCGTTGCCACGTTTTGGAACAGTTCTCACCGCGATGGTGACGCCATTTGCGCCAAACGGTTCGGTCGATTTCGACGTCGCCGCCCAAATCGCCAAGTTCCTAGTCGAACAGGGCTGCGACGGACTGGTCATCGCGGGATCTACCGGCGAAGGAAGTGCACTTTCCGATGAAGAGAAGCTGGATCTCTTTTCCTGCGTCGCCCAGGCCGTTACGGTGCCGGTGCTCGCCGGATCAACGTCGTCCGACACCGCTCGCTCGGTGGCACTGACGGGCCTTGTCGCCGCGACCGGCGTGGCCGGCGTGCTGGCGACCACGCCGGCCTACGCGCGACCGAGTCAAGCGGGCATCGCCGCTCACTTCACGGCGGTGGCGAGCAGCACCAACCTGCCGGTGATGCTCTACGACATTCCCTCGCGCACTGGTCGCAAGATTCATTCGGCGACCACCGTCGCTCTGGTGCGGTCTCTCTCTAACGTGATTGCCCTCAAGGATGCGTCGGGTGACTTGGTAGAAGCGGCCCACACCAAGGCGGTGCTGGGCGACGGACTTGACCTCTACAGCGGCGACGACAGCGTGCTGCTGGCCTTCCTGGCCATTGGAGCGGTGGGCATTGTGTCGGTGGCCGCTCATTGGGCCGCCCCCGAATTCGCGACCATCGTGCGCAGCGTGGAAAAAGGCGACTGGGACAAAGCCAGGGAGTGCAACGAGCGACTGGCCGCTAGTTGCGCGTGGGAGAGCACCGAGCTCTATCCCAATCCCATGCCGGCCAAGGCCGCGCTGCGGGCGCTCGGTTTCGCCGTAGGTCAGTGCCGCTTGCCCCTCGGATCCAGTGACGCGACCTGTGACACCCAAGCGGCCGAGATTGTTGCCTCGCTCCAGGCCACGCGTGGCTAAGGATTCCTTTCGCGTTACTTTCCTGGGCGGCCTCGGCGAGATTGGTCGAAACTGCCTGGCCTTAGAACAGGACGGCCGCATCGTCATTGTCGACGCCGGGCTCATGTTTCCCGAGCCCACCATGTACGGCGTCGATCTGATCTTGCCAGACTTTCGATGGCTGATCGAGCGACGGGACCGGGTCGACGCCATCGTGCTGACCCACGGCCACGAAGACCACACCGGTGCGCTGCGCTACCTCGTCAAGGACATCAACGTGCCCATCTACGGCGCCGCCTTGACGTTGGGCTTCGCCCGCCATCGACTGACCGAAGCCAAGGTCGCACACGATCTCACTTTCATCGAAGTTTCCGACGGCGAGCGCCGTCGCATAGGACCTTTTGAGGTTGAGTTCATTCCCGTCACCCACTCGGTGCCGAGCGCGCACGCCTTGGCCTTTCACACCAAGGTCGGCATCGTGGTGCACTCGGGCGATTTCAAACTGGACCTCACGCCGATCGACGGCCGACGTACCGACATCGCGCGCCTGGCGGCGATTGGCGACGAGGGCGTGGCCCTGTTGCTCTGTGACTCGACCAACGCCGAAGAGCCGGGCTTCACCGCGTCGGAGCGGTCGGTCGGCGGAGCGCTGCGCCGTCTCTTTCTGGAACGTCCGCAGCGGCGCATGGTGGTGGCCTGCTTCGCCAGTCATATCCATCGGATCCAACAGATCATCGACGTGGCCCTCGAGCAGAATCGCAAGATCGCGTTGATGGGTCGCTCGATGGAGTCGAACGTCAAGCTGGCCAGAATGTTGAACCTGTTGCACGTGGACAACGCCGACTTCATCGACATCGAGAATATTGACCGCTTCGGCCCTGGTGAAGTGTGCGTGATCTGCACCGGCAGTCAGGGTGAGCCGCTGGCGGCCCTTTCTAAGTTGTCACGGGGCGACGCGCGGTACTTGAAGGTCGGCGCCGACGACACGGTAATTTTAAGTTCCCATCCAATCCCGGGCAACGAATGGTCGGTCGGTCGCGTGATTGACGACCTGCATCGCGCCGGCACCGAAGTGATCCATTCTGAGCACGAGCCGGTGCACGCGTCGGGACACGCTCGTCAGGGCGAACTGCGCACCTTTCATCAATTGGTACGACCGCGTAATTTTGTGCCGGTGCACGGTGAGTATCGCCACATGGTCCACCACGCTGATCTCGCCCTTTCAATGGGACTGACCAATGAGCACGTGCTGATCTGCGAGGACGGCGACCAGGTGGAGGTGACGGCGGCGGGCATCAAACGCTCGGGACAGGTGCCCGCCGGCTTTCACTACATCGACGGCAGCGCCGGGGACCTCGACCAGCGCCCGCTCGAGGAGCGACGCATGCTGGCCGCCTTCGGGGTTCTGCAGATATCCGCCGGAATCGACAAGGACCGCGGCACCATTATCCAACCGGTGCGGATCACCACGCGCGGCTGGTTCGAGGGCGAAACCGATCGCAACCTGCTCGAGACGGTGACCAGCAACGTTCGCGACGCTCTCGAGACGGCATTGCGCGAGGGCGACCACGACGAAGCCTCGCTCAACAAGGTGGCCCAACGGGCCGCCGGTCGGCTGCTGGGCCAGAAGTTCCGGCGCCAGCCGGTGCTCTTGCCGGCCATCGTGGTGCTCTAAGACTGGTCCTTTTCCGGTTCACCATTTTCGGCGTTGCGTCGACCCGTGCGCCAATAGGCCTTGCGACTGATCTGCTCGTCGGCAAGCCCGCGGTCAAGTAGCGCGGTGCGCAGCACGTTGATGACGGAAAATTCGCCAAAGAGATAGGCGTGACCCAGCCCCGCGGGAAACGCGAAGGCCCCGAGCCCACTCAGAAGACCGCTGGGATCATTGCGCGCTCGCCCGAATCGTTTGACGAAGATGGCGTTCACGCCCACTCCCTCGTCGAACTCGGCGGTGCGCGCGTCATCGTCGTGATCGATCTCGACGATGAAGATGGCCCGCCCGGGTGCCTCGATGCTCTGGGCCAATCGGTAAAAAGCGCTGAAGCCGGTGGCGTCACCCATGAAGAGGTGCCATTCGGCCTGGCGGTCTAGGGGAATCTTTCCCCGAGGCCCCACAACGTCGACGTGACTGCCCGGCGACGCTCCCTGGACCCACCGACTGCCTGGACCGTCGTGGATCGTGCAGATCCACAACGTGAACTGGTCCCTATCGGCGTCGACGCTGCGAACGCTGTAACGACGGCGCACGAAGGACCCCGACGGATCCTCTAGACGGATCATCACGTCGTTGCCGGGTACCCCGCACAGCGCCACCGCGTCGCCCTGCAGCACCATTTCGTGCAAAGAGGTGCTTAATTGCCTCGTGAACGCCACTTCACAGACACTGGCATTGGTATGCAGACGCTGCGCTAGGTCGGTTGACGAGCTGTGCGGCGGGGATGTCACCACATCAGACTACGGCGGATGGCACCGATTACGAACCGTTGTTCGGTAAGTTGGATGGTGGTGGTTCAGGCACGACATAAGAAAAAGCCGGTTAAAAAGACGTCCAAGCGATCGAGCGCGTCGTCGGATACCCCCACGCTCTGGCAGCGTCACGAACGCGATATTTGGATCGTCATCATGGTGGTGATTGGCCTCTTTGCCCTGCTGGCCGAGGCAGGAGCCCTGGGTCCCGTCGGCCGCCAGGTCTCGCGGGCACTGGCCATCACGTTCGGGGTAGGTCGATTTGCCTTGCCAATCGCGCTCCTGTGTCTCGGCGTGGCCTTGATATGGGGCAAGATCGAAGTTGAGCGGGCGCGGCTCAGTTGGGGAGTGGCGCTCGGCATGATCAGCATTTGCGGGCTGGGTCATCTCGGCGGAGGGCGGCCCCACCTCAACGCCGGGGTAACGAAGCTCGCCCACGGCGGCGGGTGGCTCGGGGTTTTGGTGGGCGGAGGGCTGTACCGAACGGTGGGCGTGGCGGGCGCACTCGTTATCTTGCTCGCCCTTTTGGTGGTTGCGCTGATCATAACTACCGGTATTGGACTGCGCGCGCTGGCCAGCGCCACCGGTACCTTGCTGCGCGGCGTGGGCGGTCGCTTCGCCCGGTGGTGGACATCACGTGAGAAGTACCCCGACGATGAAGACCAAGAGGCTGACGAGCTCGAGACCGAGGGCTACGACGAAGCCGAGTACGAAACGGAAGCCGAACCCTTCGAGTTTGAAGAAGAGCCGCCCGACGAGGTGGAACCCGACGACGAGCTGGAGCGACTTCCTCCGCCTCCCGCGCGTGCGGCGACGAAGCCTCGTTTGACGCCGGTCATGGACAGCGAATGGGAACTGCCCCCTCTTTCAATGTTGGTGCGCACCAAAGATCAGAAGCAAGATCGCAGCGCCATCGTGAGCGCGGGCGCGCAGTTGGTCGAGGCGCTGGCCGCCCATGGCGTGCAAACCACCCTGGTGGGCTACACGGTGGGGCCCACGGTGACGCGCTTCGAACTGGAATTGGGCGCGGGCGTCAAGGTCTCGAGCGTCACGTCGCTCAACAAGGATATTGCCTACGCCATGGCCTCGCCCGACGTTCGCATCCTGGCCCCCATCCCCGGACGCTCGGCCATTGGCGTGGAAGTGCCCAATCGCCAACGGACCTTGGTGGCCCTAGGGGACCTGTTGGCCTCGGACGAGGCGGTGGCGGCGACCCATCCGCTCGACGTGCCGATTGGCCGTGATATCGCCGGCCGGACCGTAGTGATGAACCTCGGTGAGATGCCCCACATACTTATTTCGGGCGCCACCGGAGCGGGCAAGAGCTCCTGCATCAACTCCATCGTGACGTCGCTGGTGATGCGCTCGACGCCCGATCAAGTTCGCCTGGTGTTGGTTGACCCGAAGCGGGTCGAGATGGGCCAGTACAACGATCTGCCCCACCTCATTGCTCCGGTGGTGGTTGATCCGAAGAAAGCCGCCGGGATGCTGGCTTGGGCCGTGAAGGAGATGGAACGGCGCTACGACCTGTTGGCCGAGAGTGGCGCGCGCGACATCACCAGCTATCAGCAAATGATT
>Ga0182024_10020904_pt1 | contig 11926 bp, 9 predicted proteins | sample P32metaG_FD_120480 | JGI IMG/M metagenome (GOLD analysis project Ga0182024, IMG submission 120480) | Permafrost microbial communities from Stordalen Mire, Sweden - P3-2 metaG (Illumina Assembly) | ecosystem: Environmental > Terrestrial > Soil > Wetlands > Permafrost | place: Sweden: Stordalen... | reverse complement strand
GGCGGGGATAGGCGCTTTCGGTTGGGGCGGAGCCTACGGAACAACCTACCAAGTCGATGTACAAAGCCACTCCGTTCTGGTACTGATGATCCAGCTCATGCCGAACGCGACCGACATTCAACAGAAGTTCAACACGCTGGTTTATCAAGCAGCGGTGAATTAGTCTCCATCGATAACTGGCGTGGTCCCGCTCGGGCAACACGCCGCACCGGGAATGAATGGTCGGCCACCCTTCCATCAACAATGTTAATAAAAGAGCGGTTTGGACCTTATGGGCAAACAGCCATCGCTCGACTAAAACCAAACGGTGAGGAAGTTGGCCGGATTAGTAACGGGACGGCTTGGGACCGCTGATCAAACTTGTAGCCGGCGAGCGGACGGCTCAGAAATCAGCACGATGTGCATCATTAACGACCTGGAGCGGGTGCGAGCCAAGGTAGCATTTGAGCGGGGAAACGGCTACTGCCGAAGAGTCGATGCCTGGCACCAGTCGCGTGTTTGATCAGGTTTTCCGAGAACCTGGTGTCACCGGACATGGCGACCGAATAGCCTCCCGCGTCGACGCGATAACGAGGAGGAAGTCCAGCAGGTAGTGTTCTGGGCAGTGCCCGACAGTCTATGCTTATGCAGAAGGCTGGGCAGGGGGAGTAACGGAAATGCGCGTTATAAGCACGGGGCATGCGGTCTTTGCGGCGATCATGATCGCCCTCGGAATTCAGGGATTGGTCAAGGGCGATTTTACGGGGGTCTGGCAGCCGGTGCCTAACGGTGTTCCGGCGCGCGAGGCGCTCATCTATCTGTGCGCTTTGGTTTCGCTCGCCTCGGGCATCGGTCTGCTTTTGCGCCGAACTGCCGCGCTCGCCGCCCGTGTGTTGCTTGCATCGCTCATCTTGTGGTTTCTGCTCTGGCGAGTGCGCGCCCTCTTCCTGGCGAATCTTGTGGACAGCACGTGGAGCTGCGGTGACACGATGGCGATGATGGCGGGCGCTTGGAGTCTATTCGCCGCGTTCGGCACGGACTGGGACAGGCAGCATATCGGTGTCGCCACTGGCGAGAAGGGCCTGCGCATTGCGAGAATTCTCTACGGTCTCGCCATGATTCCCTTCGGCTATGCCCATTTCGCGTATCTCCAACGCACGGCCGATATGGTGCCTCGCTGGCTGCCATGGCATGTCGAGTGGGCATATTTCACGGGAATCACGTTCTTCGCGGCGGCCGCGGGGATTCTCTTCGGTGTGTTCGCAAGGTTCGCAGCCACGCTCTCCGCGTTACAAATGGGTTTGTTCGGACTACTCGTGTGGGTGCCGATGATGGCGGGCCCATTGACCCCCTTCCAACAGGACGAGGTCGTTACGACGATCGCGTTGACGAGCGCCGGCTGGGTGGTGGCGGATTCCTACAGCAAACGCTGGCTTAGGGCCTGAGACCTTCAACGCCGTCTGGTCAGGTTGTTGTTTTGACAATTTGTGTCGCGTGGGTGGAAATGGGCTCAGCGAAAGCAGTCATGGAGTTGCTCGTCCGATATTTTGGAGTCGCGCTTGCCAGGCAACGTAAACCTTATTGTGGTCTCTCCGAGACGTTGGAGTCAAAAAACTCCTTTCGGAAGCAGAGGAATCGGAATTTACAAAAAAATCGCTTTGTGAATGTGCAAAGTGGCATATAATCTCCACTGGTAAGGTGTGCCGCGGCGGGCGACCGGGTGCGTGACATTTGTGGAGGCTAGACCAGTCGTTCAGGCCGCGAGCCGGCTGGAGGTTAATGTGAACGAGATTCGACTCAGCCGTTGGATCATTGAATTCGCGCTAACGGCTATGTGCGCCTTAGCGCAAACCACGGACGCAACCGTATCGGGAACCGTCACCGACCCTTCCGGAGCCTTCGTGGCTAATTCGGTCGTGACCGCTTTGAACGTGGAGACAGCCGTATCAACCACGACGAGGGCGAACACTTCCGGTGTATATGTTTTCCCGGCTCTCCCTCCAGGAAAATATCAGCTCAGCGGGGAGCACCCCGGATTCCGGAAAACGACAGTTCATGACGTGGAGTTGGCTGTGGGTTCGCAGCTGACATTCAATATCGGCTTGACGCTCGGCCAGACTACGGAAACTGTCGAGGTGCAAGCCACGGTTACGGAAGTAAACGCGAGCAGCGCCACCGTGGGCCAGGTGATGGAGGATCGCAAGATTCTCGACCTTCCCTTGGTCGGCCGCAGCGCCTATGACCTGATCGCGACCCAGCCCGGCGTCATCGCAACGGGGACTGAGAGTGTGAACATCAACGGGCAGAGTACTGGCGCCATCAATTACACAACCGACGGTATCAACACCCAGGACAACCTGCTGAATGGCGCGTTCAACACAAATGTTTCGAATACCGTGGACATCGACCGCGTCCAGGAGTTCAGAGTGGTAACCTCGCCCGCCGATGTCGAGTACGGCCGCGGCGGGGCGCAGGTGCAGCTTGTCACCCGCGGCGGCACCAACGCGTTCCATGGCAGCGCTTGGGAGGAGTTTCGCAATACCGACCTCAACGCCAACGACTGGTTCAACAACGCGTCCGGCGTCAACCCCCTCACTGGCGCCATGAACGCACCGCGCAACGTGCTCGTCCGCAATCAGTTCGGGCTGCGCGTGGGAGGACCGGTCAAGCACGGCAAGACATTCTTCAACGGAATCTGGGAAGGGGATCATCAGAATCAGCGCGTCGCCGTGAATCAGACGGTCCTTACGCCCGCCGCGCTTCAAGGTCAGTTCCGGTATTTCCCCGGCGCCCAGAATGAAAACGTCACTGGCCTCGCCCCGACCGTGACCACCGGAGGTGCTCCGCTCGCGCCCGCCTCGGCCACGGGCCCTCTCCAAACGCTGAGTGTTTTTGGAAGGGACCCGAATCGACTCGGTCCCGACCCCACCGGTTCAATTGCTAAGATCCTGGCCCTGATGCCACAGCCGAACAACTACCTGGTCGGCGACGGATTGAATACGGCCGGGTTCCTCTGGTCGCGGCCCGTCGTGGATGACTTCCAGCTTTTTGAGGGACGTATTGATCACATCTTTAATGAGAAGCATCGCATCACGCTCAGCCTCGGTCATCAGTCGTATTACAGCCTGAACGTCGCCAACGCCCAGCCTTTTCCCAATTCGCCTGGCGGCTTGGCGCCAACCGAGACAACGCAGTACAGCTTCGCCTTGACCAGCGTGCTCCGGCCAAATCTGTTGAACGACGTCCGTATCGGAGTCTTCCGCCCTCGCGTTCTCGTGTTCAACGATTACGATCCCTTAGCCGGACCTACCGGCGTCACCGGCGAAAAACTTCTGCCCACCTCGAGCGGTAATGCCTATTACCTTAATTTTGCGGGCGCTGAAGTGAATCCGCTCTCCCCCGTCTCCAACAGCACCGGAACCACCAGCAACCGGATCAGTCAAACATATCAGTATGGCGACGACCTGACCTGGATCCGCGGAAAACATGCGTTTAAAGGCGGCGCGATCGTTCGCTACATCAATAACGCCGGCTACGACACGGTGGGAACTGTTCCGCTCGCCACCGTAGGAGCGCAATCCGGCGCGTTGGCGGTTACAGGAATCAGTACTGGGACCAACCCGTTGCCGGGAATCGGGCTGAACGCCACCACCGCAACCAACCTGCTGCTCGATCTCAACGGCTCGCTAACAAGCGCCAGCCAGGTTCTCAATTCGCCCGGGGGACAGAACCCTCGGTTCATTCCATTTGAGACCCGCTACAGCAACCTGCTTGTTCACGAGTACAGTGGATACTTCAAGGACGACTGGAAGGTCACGCCTTCGCTTACGCTGAACCTTGGCGTGCGCTATGAATTCTACGGCGTCCCGGTGGACGGCGACGGCCGTATGCAGGCTCCGGTGGGCGGCGGCGCGGGCATCTTCGGGATTTCCGGTACCAACGATAGCGCTTTGTTTAATCCCGGCGTCATGAACGGATCGCTGACTCAGATTCAGCTAATAGGACCGGGCACACCCAATCCCAATACTCAGCTCTATCAGAACTCGCCGCATAACTTCGGACCGGGCGTTGGGTTCGCGTGGTCGATTGGGGATGGCGGGCCGACGTGGCTCACCGGCGGGAACGGCAGAACCGTCATTCGCTCGGGATATGGAATTTCCTATATCCGCAACTCACTCTATCTGACCCATATGTGGAACTCCTATGAGCCGGACGCTCTGTCCACCACGGTCACCGAGACATCCACGTCGCTGCTCAATCTCACCAACGTCCAGTTCCCTATCCCCAACGCCAACACGCCGTTGTTTACCGAACCGCTCAGCGGCCTTCGGTCACAGGCGGCTTATGCATTCGCCAACAACCTGGTGAACCCGTACACTCAGAACTTCAACTTCACGATCCAGCGCGAGCTTTCCAACACTACCTTCCTTAGCGTCGGCTACGTCGGAAATGTTTCCGACAAGCTGGTTCGCGCCTGGGACGTGAATGAGGTGAACATCCTGGCGCAGGCGCCACAGTATGGCCAAAACTTCCTGCAGGCGTTCCAACAGGTGAGAGCCGGCCAGGATTCGCCGCTCATGGACGCCCTGGTGGCGCCCCTCGGGCTGAGCTCGGCCACCCTGCGCCTCAACTCGAGCTTTTCCGGGATGATCGCCAACAACGCTCCGGGGGAGCTTGCGGGTGTGTTGAACGGCAGCATCAGCGGACTCGTGCCCGGCGGCTACCTGCTTCAAAAAGCCGGCCTGCCCGCGAATTTCTTCGTCGCCAACCCGCAATTCGCGGCCTTCCCGCTCGGCACCGCCGCAGTGTTTTTTGGCGGCGCATATCTTGCCGACAATTCAGGCCACTCCGACTACCACTCCTTGCAGGTTCAGGTGAATCGCCGTCTCTCGCACGGTTTCAGCTATCAGGCGAGCTACGTGTATAGCAAGGTGATCGGCGATAGCACGTCCGGCGAAAGCGCCGTTTTCTTCGCCGACTATCGCACGGACCGCAACGGAGCCCTCGATAAACAAATCCTCTCCTTCAATCACGCTGGCGTGTTCAAGCTCAACGGCCTTTATGAGCTCCCGTTCGGTCCGGGAAAGCCTTGGCTCAGCGCGAGTCACGGCGTCCTCTCCCGCGTGGTGGGGGGGTGGCAGGTGGGCTTTATCTTGACTGCTTACTCCGGCGCCCCTATGACACTGACCGGCGTAAACGGGCTGAATACATCGGATGCGAACGGCGTGTTTACGTCAACGGCGACAGAGACCGGTCCGCTGCCGACCGGCATTCAGCGAGTCGGCAACGGGGTTACATACTTCCCCGGTGCGACGCAGATCACGGATCCCCAGGTGGCCAGCCTGGCTGCCGGCGCGGCCAATGGCAACCTTCAGGCGCTCTCCACCCTGAAGGCGATCGCCTTCAACGGCCAGACCTCCTTGATCAACGCGGTACCGGGCAGTCTTGGTGCCCTCGGCTTCGATACGGTCACCGGGCCAGGCGGCTGGCAACTCAACTTCAACCTCCTGAAGCGCTTTAAGATTACTGAGAGGTTCAATCTTGAGTTCCGCGCCACGGCCAACAATCTGACCAACACGCCGATCTTCAGCGCGCCGAACACCAGCATCAATAGCGCGACGTTTGGTCACATCACCAGCGACGTGAACGGCCCGCGCATCGTCGTCGCGCAATTGCGGCTGAATTTCTAGCCCACGGGCCGTCGGAAAGTCTTGGGTGGAAAACGCTGTGTCAAGCTGTTCTTTCCCACGTCGGCGCTTTGTTCCGTACTCCTGTATTGCGCGAAGCGCGTCGCAGAAATGGCCGGGTTATGCAACATGATCGGCCGCTGTCTTGCGGCCGGCGCTGTAATCGCAACATATGAATTACCCGAAACTGTTCTTCCGATGCCGGCCGCCGGGCGGATGGCCGGCATAGAAACTCCCTCTACCAGTTGATTTTGCCCGAATCCAGATCGGGCGAATAGAGCCAATAATGCAGTGATACTTCGTTGCGGAGCTCGCTGTCGCGCGCCTGGAGGCGCTCCAGCAACTCCTTCCCTCTTAGGCCCTGCTTCTGGAGCTCGGGCCGCCCTGTGTTGCGACGAATTTCAACGCCGCAGAACAGCGGATTAACTCGAAAGAAAAGTTCAATAGCGACGCTTCGGCGGGTCGATCTCATCGCGCCGAGTTTGCGCCAGTCGCCGCAATACGCTGACCGGGTCGTCAGTGTTTATTGAACGGCGATGGTCATTCCGGTCTGCGTTGCCGCTCCTCCAACCGTGATCGCAATCGGGACTGAGGATCCGGGTGTTGCGCTCTGGGGCACCAGGACATTGACCTGGAGCAATCCAGCGACGGAGCTTCCCGCTGAGCCCGCATATTGTACGACAGCATCCTGACCGCCGATGCTCGCTGTTACGGGCAGGACCGGCTTCTTTAGATTGGTTCCAATGATGCTTCCCGTGACGCCCGGCGGCGACGTTTGCCCTTCACCTGTCGCGTAGATCTGGATCGCCATGGCTTGCGACGTACCCCTTGCATCGCAGGATGCGCTGGACTATCATCGTTCGATTGCAAAGGAGGCCTATGAATAAGATCAACCTGGGTCGTGTTATTCTCGGCGGAATTGTGGCAGGCATCGTGATCGACGTCTTCGAAGGAATCTTGAATGGCGTTGTTCTGGCCAACCAGTGGGCGACCGTGATGACGGGGCTCGGCAAGTCCGGCACGATGTCAATCAAGCAGATCATTGCCTTCAACGTCTGGGGCCTTGTTACCGGAATCCTGATGCTTTGGGTGTACGCGGCGATGAGGCCGCGCCTGGGCGCAGGTCCAAAAACAGCGATGTGCGCCGGCCTTGTGATTTGGGCTACCGCCTACGCGCTCGGTGGCGCGGCGCCCGTGTTTCTTCACCTGATTCCTGTAGGCTTGATGGCGACAGCACTGGCGGTTGGCTTGGTGGAGACGATGATTGCGGGCGTCGCAGGCGCGTACTTCTATAAGGAAAACGCGGTCGAATTACCAAAGGCCTCGCCGATGCGAGCGTAAGCCCGAGGCCTCCTATAACGCGCATTATCGCCCAACCAGTCTCGACCCTATTCCTTTTGAAACATGTCGAACTTAGTCGCTCGTAATCGGCCATCCGTCCAAGGTGAATTGTGCGTGCTTCTCACGCGAGAACCCGACCTGCCAGATCTGGCGGTTTATTCCTGAAACTATTGCGGATCTTTGCGGCCATATAATAAGCCAGCGCCGCCTGTCAGTCGTAGAGACTCCGTCTTTCGCAGATTGGGCGGGGGAGCAAAATTGGATTACAAACACTCAAACTACTTTGGATGACCTCAAATGACTCCACAATCTCCCGCTCAGGTTATCCCGCCCTCGACTGGTCTCGCGAGCGATGAAGCCCACCGCCGGATCGAGAAGTTCGGTCCCAACGCCGTGCCCGATACAGCTCTGCATCCATTACGCAGGGCCGTGAGCAAGTTATGGGCGCCGGTTCCATGGATGCTAGAGGCCGCGATCCTGCTGGAGATGGTTCTCGGCAAGTATGTCGAGGCTGCGATTATCGCGGTTCTCCTGGTCTTCAACGCTGCTCTTGGGTTCTTCCAGGAGGGGCGTGCACAGGCGACTCTTGCCGCGCTGAAGTCGCGGCTCGCGCTGAACGCGTCGGTCCGTCGCGATAATGTTTGGACAACCATACCCGCCGGCGAGCTCGTTCCTGGCGATATTGTGAAGCTCTCGCTTGGCGCGGTGGTCGCAGCCGACGTGCGCCTGACCGGGGGATCGGTGCTGCTGGACCAATCCATGCTCACCGGCGAATCCGTTCCGATTGAAGCAGGCATCGGGTTCGAAACCTTCGCGGGCGCGCTGGTGCGTCGCGGCGAGGCGGTCGCGGAAGTCACGGCGACCGGAGCGCGAACCAAGTTTGGACGCACCGCCGAGTTGGTTCGTACCGCGCACGTCGAAAGCTCCCAGCAAAAAGCGGTTCTGCGCGTCGTGCGGAATCTCGCCATGGTCAATGGCCTCATCATCGTGATTCTGGTGGGGTATGCCTACCTTCTCAAGATGCCTGGAAGCGAGATCATTCCGCTGGTGCTCACGGCGATTTTGGCTTCGATCCCGGTAGCGCTGCCTGCTACGTTTACACTTGCGGCGGCGCTGGGTGCAAAGGCTCTGGCAAAATTGGACGTTCTTCCCACGCGCCTCTCCGCGGTGGACGAAGCGGCCAGCATCGAGGTCCTGTGCACCGATAAAACAGGTACGCTGACGCAAAACGAACTGACGGTAACCGCCATCCATCCAATGGCTGGGTTCGACGAAGCCCACGTGCTGGGAGTAGCTGCGCTGGCGAGTTCGGACGGCGGCCAGGATCCGGTCGATGCCGCCATCCGGGAAGCCGCTGCGAAAAAGGCAGCTCCGGACCTGCCGAAATTGATCAAGTTCATTCCGTTCGATTCCAGGACTAAGATGTCGGAGGCTACGGCCGCCGATCCGAGCGGCGGGACAGTGCGTGCTGTGAAGGGAGCCTTTACCGCTGTTATCGGCCTCACGCAGCCATCGCCCGACGCCTCAACGACAGCGACCCAACTGGAGGCACAAGGCTTCCGCGTACTGGCCGTCGCGGTGGGTCTGCCGGATGCATTGAAGCTCGCGGGAATCATTGCTCTCAGCGATCCGCCTCGGACCGATTCCGCGGCGTTGATTGCGGAACTGCGTGCATTGGGCGTGCGCGCGGTGATGGTGACAGGCGACGCGCCTGCGACGGCAGCCATTGTCGCTCACGCCGTCGGTCTGGACGGAAAAGTTTGTCCACCTGGACCCATCCTCTCTGATGTTCGCCCTGAGGAGTTTGCGGTTTTTGCCGGCGTTCTTCCAGAGGGAAAGTTCGAGCTGGTCAAGGCGTTCCAAAAAAGCGGCCACATTGTGGGTATGTGCGGCGACGGCGCCAACGACGCACCGGCGCTGCGGCAGGCGCAGATGGGAATCGCCGTGTCCACTGCGACCGATGTTGCCAAGTCGGCGGCTGGCATCGTGCTGACAAAACCCGGGCTGGGTGGCATCGTCGCGTCGGTAAAGGAAGGCCGGGTAACCTTCCAGCGCATTCTGACTTACACGTTGAACTCGATCACCAAGAAAACGGTTCAGGTGCTCTTTCTGGCCGCTGGTCTGATCATGACTGGACATGCGATTCTTACTCCAATGTTGATGGTCATTATCATGCTCACCGGCGATCTCCTGGGCATGTCCTTGACGACTGACAACGTGCGACCGTCCCCAACGCCAAACGCTTGGCGAATCGGCGAATTGACGATAGCGGGTGTCTTCATGGGAATCTCCGAATTGATCTTTTGCGTGGCCGCCCTTGCCATCGCCAAACTCCGCCTCGGTCCGGGAATCGAAACGCTAAGATCTGTGGCTTTCGTGGCGATCGTGTTCGGCAATCAAGCGACCAACTATACGAATCGGGAACGGCAGCGAATGGGGTCCTGCCGTCCGAGTCGATGGCTCGTCGCATCGTCTGGAGTCGATCTGCTGATCGCCTCGGCGTTGGCGATATTCGGAATTGCTATGAGTCCTCTGCCCGTATTTTTTGTCGGAGGAACGCTTGTGGCTGCCGCGGTCTTTGCATTCATCTTGGATTTCGCCAAAGTCCCCGTCTTCCATTGGCTCGGGATCGCATAGGGTTGAGTGGTTGTCCGCGCCCCTTATGGGGTGTTATCGGCACGCAGCTCCCGTGAGGATTCCTTTATCGCACGACTCCGCTAAGAGCGCCGCCATCCTCTATTTGTCAACCAATGCTCCCACCACTGCTGGCTGTCCACAATCTTTCGCCGCTCCTCTAAAGAGAGTTCCGGGCCGAGCTCAGGGATAGGGGGCAACGGGCCGAGGCCCATCTCGGAACGGAGTTCGTTGACTCGATCCGGCTCCGCCAGCGTCCACGGTCGAGTTCGCCCATCAATCGGATCCCCCAACCATTGCGTACCGTAGCGTTGTGGCCTGCCCTCGTACATCGCAATCCGGTCTTCCAGATAGGCAGCGTGCCAACGCGGCACTCGCTTCGCCCCAGCGCAAGCCTGGAGCAGCCGCAACATTTCCCTCTGGAATTCAGGTTCACCGATGGCGTGCTGGACGACGAACCATGCCGCCTCAGCCCCATCTTTGCCCGCAATGGCCTCATCAGGCCAACCATGAAAAGCAATCAGTTGCCTTAGGCGGCCCGCGTTGCGGATGTGCACAGCCTCCATTCGCGGAATATAACTACCCCCCAAATCGCCGGATTCCAGCAGCTCTTGCCGGACTCGCATATCCTCGGCGCGCATCTCCAGAAGTTCCCGAAGCAGTTGGTGATTCACCTCCTATAGATTGTAAGGCCATATTTCGAACAGTGTAGTCGTCGGATCCGTCGGACAATTCCCATTATCGGTACGGATCTTCTGGGATTTCGTGTGGAGTTGCGTCCGGCGCCGGCGGTGCGGCCGGAAATGACTTCCATCTTCAAGGGACCCTAAGTCGATAAAAAAGAATTCGCGTGGCACTTTGGGTGGGCGATGTCGGATCCTGAGGAAATGCCGAAGCAACTTATCCTTTCCGTCGACGCAAAACTGGCCCGAGCCAGGATGCAGGTGCAGGCGATCACTGATGTCATCTCAGCCTGGGGATCACAGAGCCCGAACGTAGCTACGCGCTGCGACCTGCGAGAAGGAAGGTTGGGCTTTCGGCTGATAGTGGAGGACTTTGTCGAGCCGCCCCAATTGGAGGAGTGGGGTCTGCTTGTGGGAGAGTGTGTCCACAATCTGCGGAGTGCACTGGATAACCTTGCCTATACGTTGGCTCGCCTCCGCTGCGACCCTCCGCCGAATCCTGGTCGCATCACTTTCCTATCTTCACCGACAGATCGTTGTTCGAAAAGAAGGCGCGCCAGTCGCTTGAGCAGATGCCCGCGCCAGCGGCGAGCCTAATCGAGCGCCTTCAGCCGTTCAACCGTGAAGGCTCGCTTGAAATGGGAACACCGGAAAGCGACGCTTTAGTCTTATTACAATCCCTGAACAATGCCGATAAGCATCGTATTCCATCCGTTGTTCTGGTTGGCCAAATAGACGCCAATCATGAAGCGTCCATCGAGTTTTATTCGGAGGAGGAGTGCTGTGCGAATCTGCCCCCTGACACAACGATTTGGGGTGGCCCGTTGACGCCGGGTGTTGTCGTGTTGGAACACAAAACGAAACACCCTGTTGCGAAGATTAGCGGTAGGTTCAAGGTGCGCGCCGCTGTAGCGATCGAGACCAATTCTGGGCATCCTTCAGTCATCGTGGCAATGCAATCTCTCGACTATTACACGGCATTAGTCGTCGATCAATTCCGAAGCTTCTTTGCCGACTAGCCCTGGCAGGCCAACGTCGGCCATGGAAGAAACCGTTATCAAATGCCAACCTTAGAGCGATAGGAGACGAATGCCCCCGGCTTTGGGACAAACAGTGTGTAACTTACAGTTATCATCGAGGCAAAGAAAAAGCCCGATGTCTGGACGATGGGGATCTGATTGGAACCAGGGGTTCCGGCATTCTCAATTTTTATCTACAGCCGCCGGTTCTCAGGTCGGAGCGCTATTACTGGCGAAAAGGTAAAGTTCTGTTGAAGCGATTCAACAGATGACACCACGAATCCGGTTTTCTCTTAGGAGCTGGCGTGAGCCGGATGATTCAGAAGCTCCGAATGCTGCGCTCGCAGACTTGCTCGGAAGTGAGTCCGTAGATCGGCGGAGCCGGCGTTTCGAGCAGCGAAAGATAAATATAAATCTGGCCGCGATGATGGATTTCGTGCTCCACCATGGAGCGCAGCCACTTCCACACCGGGATGGAAGCGCCGTCGGGAGTGGTGCAGCGGCGTTGCAGATCTTCAGCTGTGAAGTGGGAAAGCGTTTCGATCGCCTCGCGATGCAACCGCTCGGTGAACGCGACGATTTC
>Ga0182024_10020903_pt1 | contig 11926 bp, 10 predicted proteins | sample P32metaG_FD_120480 | JGI IMG/M metagenome (GOLD analysis project Ga0182024, IMG submission 120480) | Permafrost microbial communities from Stordalen Mire, Sweden - P3-2 metaG (Illumina Assembly) | ecosystem: Environmental > Terrestrial > Soil > Wetlands > Permafrost | place: Sweden: Stordalen... | reverse complement strand
TCGAGTCCGTGCGTGCGCAGATGATCAAAAGAGGTCACGAAACCACCTTGAGAGCTTGACCCCGGCGGCGGGGCCGTCCGAGCTCTTTCCGTTGGAGCGAGAGGGTTTGCGTCCGAGGTTGCTCCGAGCTCCCCAGCGCAGCAGACCGACCACCGTGGCGTGGCTCGGTCCGCTGATCTCGTCGTTCATACCGTGCAAACCCTGCGGTGCCGCCACGCGCGCAGGGAGGTTGGTCTGCTGCTGCACAACTTCGGCGAATCCGCGGAGCAATGCGCCGCCACCGGTCATCACGATGCCGCCGGGGAACATGCCGAGCGGACCGGCGCGCTCGATCTCCGCTGCGATCAGAGACGCCATCTCGCGCGCTCGGGGTCCGATGATCTCGGCGAGATAGCGTTGCGGCACACCGACCGGCTCGTCGTAGCCCATCGGTGTCAACGTGACCTCCGCGTCCGCCGGCAGCGTGAGCTGCAGACAGTGACCGAAGTTCCGCTTCACGGTTTCAGCCGTCTCGAGGTCGCAGCGCAAGCCGACGGCGAGGTCCGCGGTGACGTGATTGCCCCCAACAGGAATCACGCTGGTATGCACGATGCTGCCGCGTGCGAAGACCGCGATATCACTGGTCCCACCACCGACATCAACCACCACGACACCACGCTCGATCTCGTCCTCGGTGACCACTGCTTCAGCGGAGGCGAGCACCTGCAGCACCATGTCGTCGACATTGAGTCCCGCTTTGTGCACGACCTTCACGACGTTCTGAATCGCCGTGTTCGCGCCGGTAATGATGTGCGCGTCGACCTCGAGTCGATTGCCCGCCATGCCGATGGCGTCGCGGACGCCCTCCTGCCCGTCGATGGTGAACTGCTGCGGCAGCACGTGCACGATGCGGCGTTCGGACGGAACGCTCACGGCACGCGCCGCGTCGATGGCGCGATGCACATCCTGGTCGCGCACCTCGCGATGTCCTGCCTCGACCGCAACCACGCCACGGCTGTTCTGGGACGTGATGTGGCCGCCCGCGATTCCCACGACCGCGGAGTCGATCGGGACACCGGACATCTGCTCGGCCATGTCCACCGCTTCGGCGACCGCCTCCGCAGCGCGATCGATCTCGACGACCGCCCCCTTGCGAACCCCCTTCGAGGCCACCATACCGACACCCAGGACTCGGAGACCGGTGGCCTCAAGGTCTGCGACGGCGCAGCAGACTTTGGTGGTTCCGAGATCGAGTGCGAAGACGCGGCGAGGACGGGTCACTGTATCGGTCTCCGAGTGTAGCCGTCGCGGGTGCGCCCTTCAAGGGTTTTTAGGCGCAAAACCGCAAGATGCTGGGTTCGCACCCCCAGTATGCCACAACATGTTGGTTGTCCTCGAGAGGCTGGGCCGCCCCGCAAACGCATTCGCGGATCCAATCCCAGGCGGTCGGGATGACCTGTCTCACAATCTCTGGAGACACGGACAGGGCCTCGCCACTGCACCTTCTGGACGAGGCCCTGTGCGTCGCGGTCTGACTGGACCGCCGAAGCTGCGCAACCGTAACACCGCTCGGTGCTTCCGTCTACGCCTCGAGGACGATCTTTCCGCGCAGGTCGCCCGACGCCATCTCCGCAAATGCGATCGCCGCATCGCGCAGCGGATGCGTGGACCCGATGAGCGGCCGGAGCGCGCCCGTGGAGATCAGATCCACGAGGCGTCGCAACTCCCCGCGTGTCCCCATCGTCGTCCCGGCGACGGTCACACTCCGAAAGAAGATCCGGTTGAGCTGGGCCGGAGGATTGAGTCCGCCGGTGGCGCCGGGGACGACCACGACGCCGCCCGGCTTCACGGCTTTCAGGCTGAGGTCCCAGGTGGGCTCGCCGACGGTGTCGACCACAGCGTCGACGCCCGTGCCGCCGGTCGCGCCGATCACCGCTCGGGTGGTCTCCCGCTCCAGCGGAAAGGCCGCCTCCGCGCCGAGGTCCACGGCGAGCGCGCGCTTGGCCTCGTCGCGGGAGGTCGCGAATACGGTGATCCCCGCCAGCCGTGACAGCAGGATGCAGGCGGTCGCGACGCCGCCGCTCGCGCCCTGCACCAGCACGCTCATGCCCGGGCGCAGGGCGGCACGCGTGAAGAGCGCGCGATACGCCGTGAGGTATGCCGTGGGGAGGCACGCAGCCTCGGCGAAGCTCACCTGGTCGGGGATCGGCACGAGGTTCTCGCTCGGGATCTCGACGTACTCGGCGAGCGCCCCGGACAGCGGCGGCTCGCTGAGCATCCGGAAGGAACGGCAGGCGAGCGGCTCGTCACTGAGGCATGCAGCGCAGTGCCCGCATGTGGTGATCGGGTAGACGACCACCCTGGCGCCCACGAGAGGCGCCCCCTCGGGTGCATCACCGCCGTATCCGGCGACCTCGCCGGCGGCGTCGCATCCGAGGATCTGCGGCGGGGTCACCGGTGTGGAGGACACGCCGCGCAGCGTCCAGAGATCGTGGTGGTTGAGCGACGCCGCGCGCACCCTCACGAGCGCCCAGCCGGGCCGGGGCGACGGTGCCGGCAGGTCCCCCACCGCAAGATTCGCGAGCGGGTCGTCACCTCCGACCGCCGATGCGTATGCCGCAAGCATTTGGCGGACCGTAGCATGGTGCTCACGATGCGTCTTGACACCGTCCTCGAAGGGCGCCGCCAGCCGGTCTTCTCGTTCGAGTTCTTTCCGCCGAAGACCGACGATGGCGTGCGCCAGCTCTTCGAGGCGATCTCGCACCTGCGCGAGCTCGAGCCGACCTTCGTATCTGTGACGTACGGCGCCGGGGGTTCGGTGCGCACACGAACCGTCGACCTCGTGACCCGCATCCGGCGGGAGCTCGACATCGAGCCCGTGGCGCACCTGACCTGCGTCGATGCGACCGTCGACGAACTCCACGGCATCCTCGACGGGTTGCGTGACGCGGGGATCGACAACGTGCTGGCGCTGCGAGGGGATCCGCCGGATGGCTCGGAGCGTTTCGTTGCGACCGCGGGAGGCCTGGCTCACGGCAGCGAGCTGATGGAGTTGATCACCGCTCGATACGCCTTCTGCGTCGGCGGTGCCTGCTACCCGGAGAAGCACCCCGAATCGGTGGATGGCGACGAGGACGTGCGCTCCGCCAAGCGCAAGGCCGATGCCGGCGCGAGCTACCTGATCACCAACCTCTTCTTCAGCAACCGGGTGTACTTCGACTTCGTGGCGAGGGCGCGCGCGGCCGGCGTCTCGGTGCCGATCATCCCCGGCATCATGCCGGTGACCAACGTCGGGCAGATCCGCCGTTTCACCTCCAAGATCGGCGCGACCATCCCGGACGCGCTCCTGGATGCGCTGCGCTCACGCGAGGAAGACCCGGATGCCGTGCTCCAGCTCGGCGTGGCCTGGGCGACCCTGCAGTGCGCCGAGCTGCTCGCCGGGGGCGCGCCGGGCGTCCACTTCTACACGATGAATCGATCGCCGGCGACACGAGCGATCCTCTCTGCCCTGCGCGCCGCGAGCCCATGGGACCGCGTTCGCTAGAGCGTCGAGGTCAGGGCTTCGGTGTCGGAGTGCTCGCCGGCGGAGTGATCAGCGTGATGCCCGGGGTCGGACTCGCGCTCGCGGTTGGGGTCGGCGCCGGCGTTGGACGCGGAGTCGGTGGTGCCGTGGGCGGAGCGACGGCGGAAGCTGCCGGGGGCGGCACGACGACCGGTGCGACCGGCAGGAGCGCTGCCGTCACCTCGGCGGGAAGGCCGGGCCGCCCACCGCTCACCGGGTAGGCCGGCGCTTCGACGTCGATGTAGCCGAAATTCGGTTTCACGAAGTTCAGCTGGCCCTTGGCCCTGAGTGCGGCCAGCGTCGCGATCTGCGTCGGGAGTGCCTGCAGCCCGTCCTCGGTGTCGAGGTGGCCGAGCACCGCGCGCCAGCCGGTGCTCGTCCAGATGCTGACCACGTCATCGGCTCCCCAGAGGTATGCGGCGACCGAGCAGCCGAAGACCGCCGGGAACCGTCGCGAGATCGACGAGAGCAGCTGGACCAGCACCGGGTTGATCGGCTGCGGTGACCCGGCCCGGTCGTCGATGAGCACGGGGATGCCGGTTCTGGCCGCCGGCGTCGCGTCGATCCCGGGGAGCGTCGCGCCGTCGGATGCGACGAGCGTATCGGTGCCGCCGCGGCGGATGCGGAGCATGGGCGATCGCTCGACGACGGAGATCTCCACGGTGGCCGGAAGCTCGGTGGTGACCACCGCCCTCGCAACCCAGGGGAGGGACTGGACGCGGCTCGCGATTGCCGCGCCGTTGATGGTGAAGATGCTCTGCTCCGGCACCTCGGCCGCGGCGACCACGGCACCGTCGGTCAGCAGGTGCGTGCCGACGACGGTCACCTGGCGCACCTGAAACCCGGGGAGAGTCAGTGCCAGTGCGAGGAGGCCCACCTGGATGGTCAGCGCCGCGGCGGCGATGAGCCTGCGCCGCCACGACGTCGAGCCACGACGTCTCGCGACCGGTGGCGACGCCGGCGTGTCACGGCGCGCGTGCCGCCGCTTCCGGGGTGACGGCGAGAGCTTGGCTCCGGGGCTGAGCACCAGCCGGCGCACGGCCCGCGACGAGTCTGCGATGAGTGCCGCTTGGGCGCGCACGAGGGCGACGTGGCGTGCGCGCTCGTCGAGCACCTCGGTGCTCACAAGTTGTGCTCGGTGCGGTGAGGACGTTGCATAGACGGAGGCTGAGACGAGTGCTGAGACGTTGAGGCCGCCCGGGGCCGCGCCGATTATCTCCCAGGCGACGCCGGCGTGACCGCTCTCACGAACGAGGTGTGCTCACCGCGGGGAGATACGTGTCCGGGAGATCGTTGGCGAACAGGACCACGTCCCCAGGGTGCGAGAGGCGCTGCAGCAGCTTCGTGGCGTCGTCGAGGGTGTCGACGACATGGATGCGATCCTCGCGCATCCCACCGTCGCGCAATCCTGCGTACAGTGACGCGCTTGTTTTCGCCGACATGACGATCACGTGGTCGCACACCTTCGCCGCGTGCTCGCCGTACCGCCGATTCTCCTCGTCTTCGACACTTCCGAGCTCCACGAGCCCCGGCGTGATGAGGAATTTGTGCGCTCCCGGCATCGCGGCGAGGACCTCGAGCCCGTCGTGCACGCCGACCGGGTTGGCGTTGTACGAGTCGTCGATCACCGTGAGCGGGCCCGCCGTCCTCATCAGCTCGAGGCGGTGCTCGACCGGTTCCAGGGACGCAGCGGCGCTGATCGCGCTGTCGATCGAATAGCCGAGCGTCAGCACCGCGGCGAGTGCCGCGCTGACGTTGGCAACCTGGTGGCGGCCGAGCAGCGGGATGGTGACCTCGCGGTCGAGGCCCTCGGCCTCCCAGCGCCAGCGAAAGGTCGCCCCGTGCGCCGAGAGGCGGATCGATGATGCGACCGCATCGGCGTCGACCGTGTCACCGTCGCTCGCGAGCGCATATCGAATCACGCGCCGCTGATCCTGGTGCGCGCGCTGCGCGAGCAACGCCCCGGCCTCGTCACCCGTGTACAGGATCAGCGTCCCGTCGTCGGGGAGCGCCGCCGCAACCTCGTACATCGCGGAAGCGATGCGGTCGATGGTGCCGAAGCGCTCCATGTGCTGCGGCCCGATCGCGGTGATGATCGCGACGCGCGGGTGCACGAGGTCGCTCATCGCCGCGATCTCCCCCTGCGCGTAGGCATCCATCTCGACGACGAACACCCTGTTCGCGGGCATCAGATCCTCGTTGATCACCCGGGTCACGCCCATCAACGTGTTGAAGCTCTTGCGTGTCGGCAACGTGTTCACGTACGGCTGCAGCAGCTGGGCGAGGATGTGCTTGGTGCTCGTCTTGCCGTAGCTTCCTGCCACCGCGACCACCACGGGGTCGACCAGCTTGATGCGCGCAGCAGCGAGGGCGAGGTAGTGACGCCGGATGCGCGCCTCAGCCGGCTTGGTGACGACATTGGCAGCAACCAGGAGGATCTCGCTCAGACCGGTGACCAGCCCGGCTGCGATCAGCACCAGGATCGTCGAGACGATCGGATGCAGCGCGACAATGCCGAGCGCCAGCCCGGCCGCGAGCACCACGGCGAGGAAGCCACCGGCAATGAGAAGGCGGCGCATGCGTGCGGTCATCACCAGTGGTCGTTTCGGCGATGTCCACCGCCACGTGAACTGTGCCGCGGCTGCCGAGACGAGCCACGCGATCGCGATGCCGACGGGTCTCGCCGCGGGCAGGGCGGCCGCGACGCTGAGCGCAACCGCTCCGACAAGCAGGCCCAGCCAGACCGCGCGGTGGGCGAGCCACTGACGCGTCAGGCCCCAGCGGAGAAACCGGACCGATTCGTACTCCTCGATCTGGAACATGCGCGCCGCGACGAGCACGATCCGGAAGATGAGGATCGCCCAGACGATTGCAGCTAGCGCGACCAGCGGGCCGACAAGAGGGCTCACGCGGCGCCCTCGCCTGGGTCATCGCGCAGAAAGACCTCGACGATCCGGCAGAAGCGCGCCGGCTGCTCGAGATATGCATAGTGACCGGCGCCCTCGAACACCACCAGCCCCGCGTCGGGGATGAGGCGCTCCATGAGCTTGCCGTCGTCGAGCGGCGTCTCGGTGTCCTGTTCCCCCCAGATGAGCAGCACCGGGAGGTTCAGCTGCGCGAGCAGCGGCCGGAGATCCTCGTTGACGAGGCGCACGAGCGTGCCCCGCATGACTCCGGTCACGGCGCGATAGTCCGCTGAGCCGCGCTGGTCGGCCCTGCGTCCGGCTGTGCGGCGCAGCGCGGCGGGCAGCACTGACGACCGTTCCACCGCCCGGAGCAGCTTGTAGGAACGAACACGCGCGGCGCCACGCAGCGTCCGCCGGGGCCGGATACCCGCGCTTCCCGCGAGGACCATCCGCCGTATCCGCCCCGGGTTGGCCGCGGCGACAGCGATGCCGATCCGGCCGCCGTTCGAGTGCCCGATCAGGTCACAGCTGTCGATCCCGAGGCGGTCGAGCAGGGCGACGCACCACGAGGCGTACTCGTGCACCGACCACGGCGCACCCGGCTCAGGGGTCGCGCCGAACCCGGGAAGGTCGGGGACGATCAGCCGCCGTCCCGACTGCAGTGAGTCGAGAATCGGCGCAAAGAGCTCTGACGACACACCCCAGCCGTGCAGGAGCAGCAGCGGCGGTCCGCTGCCACGGTCCTCCAATGCCGCGCGTGGGATCTCTCCCGCGGTCCCTGCCACGGTCGCCTGATCCCCACTCAAGTCGCCGTTCAGCCCGGCCTACCGGTGAGCAACCAGGTGTCGATCGACGACGTGATCGCCTGCTGCTCGCGATGACGTGCCACCGCCATCTCGATGAGGCGCGTCAGCAGCACATCGAACCCCACCCCCGACATCTCCCAGAGATAGAACGACAGCGAGCCGGGGAGCGTGTTCAGCTCGTTGACGACGAACGACTCACGCTCCGGCGATACCAGGAAGTCGACTCGGGTGACACCGGCGGCGCCGATGGCGCGAAAGGACGCCGTTGCCGTGTCCTGGATGCGTTTGGTCAGCGAGTCCGATATGGGGGCGGGGATCATGCGCTGCGAGCTCTTCATCCCGCCCGCGGGCACCTTGGCACTCCCCTTTCCCTTGGCCCCGCTCAGATATTTGTCCGCATAGCTGAGGGTGCCGCTGGTCACGGGCTGTTCGCACACCGAGACGCTGACATCGTCGCCCCACCCGAGCACCGAGCAATTGATCTCGATGCTGCCGTCCTGCGCCTGCTCGGCAAGGATCGATGTGTCGTAGCCGAATGCGACCTCGAGCGCATCGCGCAGCTGTTGCTCACCGTCCACTCGTGCCACGCCGATGCTCGACCCGAGCCGGCGCGGTTTCACATACATCGGAAACCCAGGGTGTTGCGCGAGCTCGTGGCAGACTTCGTCCGGGTGGTCGGTCCAGCGTGCGCGCGCCACCATCACGTCATCGAGGACGGGGATGCCGGCACCGCGGAGCGTGGTTCGCGACAGGCGTTTGTCCATGCTCACGGCGGCTGAGGCGACGTCGCATCCGCAGTATGGCAGCGCCGCGAGCTCGAAGAGACCCTGCAGGGTGCCGTCCTCGCCGTTGGACCCGTGCACCAGCGGCATTGCGACATCGAAACGCGCCACCGCGCGCGCGGATCCACCGAGCAGGCCGCGGCGGGCGTCGACCTCCATGAGCTCGCCGCCGCTGGTGGGGTCAGGACGCATGGTCACCCGCGTTGATGCAGCGATCAGCCGGTCGATGTCCTTGTAGCGTTCGAGTTGGAGCAGCTCGTCCCCCGTGTACCAGGCGCCTGACTTTGCGATGTACACGGGCACCGGTACGAAACGATCGGGCGGGAGCGCCGCCATCGCCTGCTGCGCCGTGATGACCGACACCTCGTGCTCGACGGAACGGCTGCCGAAGAAGACGCCGACCCTCAACTGCTCAGTCACTGCGCGCGCCCGATGCCTCGGTTCCAAGGACGATGATCTCCCGTTCGAGCTCGACGCCGAACTGCAAACGCACGGCGTCGCGCGCGGCCTGCACGAGGTCGAGGACGTCGGCCGCAGTCGCGTGGTCCACGTTGACGATGAAGTTCGCGTGCTTCGGCGAGATCTGCGCACCCCCGGACCGGCGTCCCTTGAGGCCGGCGGCCTCGACGAGTCTCCCGGCCTTGTCGGCCGGCGGATTCTTGAAGACACTGCCGAGGCTGCGGATTCCATACGGCTGCGTCGCTTTGCGCTCCGCCTGGATGGAGTCGGTGCGGTCACGCACCCTGTCCGGGTCGTCGGCGCGCACCCGCAGCCGCGCGCTGACGATCACGTTGTCTCGGAGATCGTCCTTGAAACGGGAATGGCGGTAACCGAAGTCGCACGCGGCGGCCGGCAGCGTGAGCGCGTTGCCGTGCTGATCCAGCGACGTGCAATCGATGAGCACATCGGCCATCTCGCTCTCGAATGCACCGGCATTCCCGTAGACGCTCGCGCCGCACGTTCCCGGTACGCCGATGCCGAACTCGATGCCCGCAAGTCCCCGGGACGCGCAGTCCAGTGCCACGCGAGGCATCATGCAGCCAGCGCCGAGCTCCACGGCGTGATCGTCCTCGATCCGGAACGTCCGGTCGTTGTGGCGAACCACGAGGCCATCGATGCCGGCGTCGCTGATCAGCGTGTTGCTGCCGGCTCCGATCACCGTCACCGCGATCCCGGAGTGGTTGCAGCGGCGCAGCAGGTCCGCAAGGGTCCGCACGTCCCGTGTCGTGATGAACCACTGCGCCGGGCCACCGACGCCGAACTGGCTGTGACGGGACAGCGGCTCGTTGCGGAGCACGCCCGGGAACGTGGCAAGCCAGTCACCTGCGGACACCCTGTGCCTCCAGGGCTTCGCGGAGGCGCGGTGCAAGCTTGTCGAAGCCCCCAAGGGACAGGACCAGGAGCACATCGCCGGGCCGCGTGAGCTGCGTCACGAGGTCGATTGCCTCGTCGCTCGATGCAACGACGTGCACATCCTTGCCGGGCCCTGCACGATCGGCGACGTCCTGGCTGGACACGATCTTCGGCATGCCGCGCTCGCGCGCCTCCTCGATCGGACCGATGACGACGACGTCGGCGCCGGTGAAGCTCCGCCGGTAGTCCTCGAGCAACCGGCTGACGCGCGAGTAGGTGTGCGGTGTGTGGATGGCGATGATGCGCCGCCCCGGGTAACGCTGGTTTGCGGCATCGATCGCCGCCGCCACCTCGGTGGGATGGTGAGCGTAGTCGTCGACAACCGCCACGCGTGCGACCTCGCCGAGAATCTGGAACCGGCGTGCAGGGCCTCGGAAGTCGGCGCACGCGGCAACGGCGATCATGGGATCGACGCCCGCGCTCTCAGCGAGTATCAACGCAGCGCACGCGTTCTGCGCGTTGTGCAGGCCCGGGAACGTCAGCATGACATCCAGCGTCGGGCCGGCCCTCCGCTCCACGCGGAACCGCTGCATGCCGTCCTGCTCGTGAGCCTGCAGGATCACCCAGTCGCTCCCGGTGTTCACGCCATATGTGACTGCAACACTGGTGGCGGCGTCACGCAGGGCGAGACACTCCGGGTCATCGGCGCAGAGGGCGAGCACGCCGTCCGAGGGCATCGTCGATGCCAGCTCGACAAACGGCTCGCGGTACGCGTCGAGGCTCGCGTACACGTCGGGATGGTCCAGCTCGAGACGCGTCACACAGACGCCGTGCGGTCTCGTGTGCAGGAATTTCGGGCGTGGATCCCAGGGCGCAGACGTGTACTCATCGCCCTCGAAGACGAATGGACCGGTCCCCAGCCGCGACGTCCCGCCGAGGTCGAGCGACGTCGAACCGAGACGGAAGCCGGGATCCATGCCGGCGCGTTCGAGGATATGGACGAGCAGCGCGGATGTCGTCGTCTTCCCGTGGGTGCCGCATACCGTGAGCCTGAGACGGTCGCCGGCGAGAGTCACGTAGAACTCGATCTCGCTGACACACGGAATGCCCCGCTGGCGCACGGCCTCGAGCTCGAGGTTCGCCGGGCGCGTCTGATTGCCGACCACGACGAGATCGGGGACACCCCACCGGTCGAGATTGGCCGGGTCGCTGCGGTTCTCCCACCTGATGCCCGCGGCAGTGACCGCATCGCTCATCGGCGGATAGGCGTGGTCGTCGGAGCCGGTGACCGTGTCGCCGCGCTCGCGCGCCAGGCTCGCCGCGCCGAACGTCGCGTAGCCGCAGATCCCGAGCACGTGCACATGCATCGTCAGGCGGCCCTGCCCCGGGTCGGCCCCGCTGCCTCAACGATGAGCCGCACCACCGAGTCGGTGGCGTCGGGAAGGCCAAGTGCGGCGCTCGAGGCGGCCATCTCCCGCCATCGCATCGGATCGGCAACCAGTGCAGCGATCTCTGCGCCGAGCCGTTCGGGCGTGCATTCGGCGTCATCGATCAGCATCGCAGCGCCGGCGGCAACGTAGGGAGCGGCGTTGTGCCGCTGGTGGCCGCCGGCGTGCGGGTACGGGACGACGATCATCGGACGACCGAGCGCCGCGCACTCGGCGATCGACGAACCGCCGGCCCGCATCACAACGAGGTCGCTCTGCGCGATCCGCACTGCCATGTCGTCGAAGAAGGGGCGGGCGATGTACCGCGCGGCCAGGGGCGGCGGCAGCGCGGCGGCAGCGCGTTCCACCGCCTCGTAGTCGAGGCTGCCGCACTGATGCACGATGCTCAGCTCGGGGTCGGTGCGGAGGAGCTCGACCATGCACCCGGCCACCGCTCGGTTCAGCCGCCGCGCGCCCTGCGACCCGCCGGTGACGAGGATCGAGCGGAGGCGGTCACCGATCGGGCGGCTCGTGATCGCCCGGACCTCTGCACGGATCGGATTCCCCGTGTGGACCACCTGGGCGTGAGGCAGGTGGGCCGCCGTCTCGGCAAAGGACGCGGCCACGACCCTGGCCCGCCGGGCGAGCATCCGCGTTGCGCGCCCGGGGACGGCGTTCTGCTCGAGGAGCACGACCGGGATCCGCTGCGCGAGGGCGGCCAGGACCACTGGGACCGAGACGTACCCGCCGGCACCGACGACAACATCGGGCCGCATCCGGCGTACCAGCCGGCGCGCGGCGATGGTCGCCCGGGTCAACTGCGTGGTCGCGCGGGCGACGCCCCCGGCGCTCCTGACGTCGACACCGCTGATGTCGAGGGTCTCGAGGCGGAGTCCCGCAGCGACCACGAGACGCTCGGCGACCCCGTCCCGGCGGCCGACCACGGCCACCTCGTCGTCAGGTCGATCGCTTCGAAGGGCGAGCGCGACCGCCAGCGCCGGAGTCAAATGACCCCCAGTTCCCCCCCCAGCGATCAACGTGCGCACGATTCGTCGTCCCTTGCCGTCGACCCTGGGCGGAGATGTTGAGCAGGATGCCCATGCCCACGAGG
>Ga0182024_10020902_pt1 | contig 11926 bp, 7 predicted proteins | sample P32metaG_FD_120480 | JGI IMG/M metagenome (GOLD analysis project Ga0182024, IMG submission 120480) | Permafrost microbial communities from Stordalen Mire, Sweden - P3-2 metaG (Illumina Assembly) | ecosystem: Environmental > Terrestrial > Soil > Wetlands > Permafrost | place: Sweden: Stordalen... | reverse complement strand
TCCCGGAGCGGAACGCGAGAACAAACCTGCTCAACGAGGTGGGCTGGACGGCAAGAAAAACTCCGGCCGCAGGAGAACTGTTTTTTTCTTGACTCCTTTTATGGAACTTATCAGGAGTTAGCGCGCTGGCACTTCCCAGAAGCGGACTTCTGGCCCGGATAACTTACGGTTAGTCCGTCATCCGGGAACAAGACAAGGTTCGTTCCCGCCAGGGAGTCACTTCGACGGATAGCCGACTATTCAAAGTGGTCCTGCCGACATTTTTGGCGCCGAGTAAGATGCAGCGACCGCGCCCCCAAGCAAGCAGTATCAGAAAACTCTCAAGCAAACGGTGTATGGGTTTTTTCGAACGGACCACGGAAATGGAAAGTGTACGTTTGCGATTTCAGCCGACGGATAGTCGATTATCGCCACGTTGGAACCCCACTCCAATGGAGCTAGCGAACTTCGACGATGACGAGGGACACGTCGTCGGCCAGGGTGCCGCGCCTCCACGCGGCCGTGCCCTCGAGGATGGCCTCTTTCATTTCGGGAAGTGCTCGTGTGGCCGATTGGCGGACCAACGTTTCCAATCCCCCGAGGCCGAGCATCTCGTCGTGTTCGTTGAAGACTTCTTCAAGCCCGTCCGTGTAGAAAACCAGCCGATCACCCGAATTGAGGTCGATTTCTGTGGCGGATTCAGATGGCGCTGTTTCCGAGAGACAGCCCAGAATGCCGCCCTGCGAATCGATCAGCCGGACTTCGCCGTTTGATACAAGCATTGCTGGAGGATGGCCTGCGGCAGCAAAACTCACATGGCGTCCGCGCTGACCAAAACGGGCAATGGCCATCGTGAAGTAAAAGCCGTCTAATGGAATGCGACTTTGCACGAAGTCGTGAAGGCGCTTCAGCAAGGTTCCGGGCCCAGTCTTGCATTCGATCTCATGGAGAACTTCAGAGTAAATCCGGTTCGCCATGAGCGCCGAACCAACGCCATGGCCCGAGACGTCGCACATAACGAGTTTTAGATATTCGTCGCCCTGCGGCAGGATCACGCCGAAGTCACCGCCGATGGTATGCGCGGGGCTATAGTAGGCCTCAATCACGAGGTCCTGCCAAATGAGGCTCCGTGGCGCGAGTGATTGTTGGACGCGAGCAGCGAGCGCAAGTTCGGTCTCCATTTCATTCTGGCGCTTCTCCAGGAGAATGTTGGATTCGCGAAGTTGGGCTTCAACCCGTTTCTGCGCACTAATGTCAGTCAGGATAAGTATTACGTACTCTCGGCCGTCGGGCCCCTGAATCACTCGCCCGCTGAAGATCGCGGGGATCTTCTCGCCGTTTTTGCGAGGCAAGTAGAACTCAATGCGACTGCGCCCGTAGCGGTGGCCTGATTCGTTCTGTCGCATAATGTACGGAATATCTGTCGCCGAGAAGATCGCATCTGGAGTTCGTCCTTCGATCTCCCCACGTTCGTACCGTCCCATCCGGGCCAGCGCTTCGTTGGCGAAAACTACGCGGAGCTGATCATCGACAATGACCACTCCCTCGTTGAGCTCTTCCAAGATGTTTTCCATCTGGCGCAGCCAATCCGGAGTTTTGATATTGACGTTAGGCATGGATTTGTTCATTTGAATTCCTCAGCGAAGATTGTGTGTCGCGGTCGAGCAAGCGGGTGACGAGAGCAAATAGAACGCCGACCGATATTCCAGACATCATCGCACCGGTGATCGCCTCCAGAGGCCCTAAGAGTCGCCAGTTGGACGGGGGAATCAGATCACCATATCCCACAGTGGAGTAGCTGCTCGCGGAGAAATAAAAGGCGAGCTCCCATGACGGGAAGCAACGCGTCCGGTAGAAACTGGCCCACAGAAGAATCACGAGCCCGTGCAGAATTACAATTGCGACCGTCGATTTCACTACCAGGGTGGCCGAGTAAACTGGCCCATGCTTGTGAACGTCCCTAATCAGAACACGCTTTAACCTCTCGATGAGCGTAATGACGCCAGCGCACTGCAAGCAGAGTGTAAGACTCACCAGAAGAACAGCCGCGGTAACTTGATTAAAAAGAATCATCGCAAAACCCTCAACGATCCATTTCAGGGGCCGGAAGAGCTTCAGTCTCTGCCGGAGGTTGTTTCGGTTCCCAGCGGATGATTTTCAGATCAAGAACGAAGATGCTGTAAAGGACGGGCACCAAGAGCAACGTGATGAACGTTGCCACGGCAAGCCCGCCTATTTGTGCATAACACAGAGGCTGCCAGAGGGGCCCTCCTTCAAGCGCAAGCGGCAAGAGAGCCAATATGGTCGCCCCTACAGTGATCAGTACGGGCCGAATACGCTGAATGCCTGCGTCGGGAAGCGCCTTCTCCAGAGGCTCCCCTTTCGCATGCATTTCCTCGATAAAGTCGAACAGCACGATCACGTGGCTAACGATCACACCGATCAGGCTGGCGATGCCCAGAAAAGCCATAAATCCAAAGGGCGTATGCATAATCGAGAGAGCGATGAGAGAGCCGATCACACCATAGGGAGCAGCGGCGAATACCAGAAGAGGCTTTACCGCGTTGTTGAACTGAACGAGTAGCGCCAGGTAAATGCCGATCAACGAGATCATAAGAACGATTTTCAGGTTGCTGAATCCGTCTATTTGTTTTGCTCTCTCGCCCCCGATACGCAGCTGATAACCGGGGGGAAGATTTTTCTGAAACTCTTGCAATTTGGGAAGAATGGGATCGAGTATTTCCGAGGCGAGAACGCCAGGGCGGGGGTAACAAAGAATGGAAATAGCACGAAAATGCTCACGCCGGGCTACGCGAGCTGTTTCCAAAGAATTTCCGACCGTAGCGATCGACAGCAAAGGTACCCGGTTATTCGTCTGTGAAGAGTAAACATACAGGTTCTTGATGTCGGCAAGCTGGGCACGGTCCTCCATACGAAGGCGCGCCACAATGGGGATGTTCTTGTCGCCTTCCTTGAACACGCCCACTGTCGTGCCGCTCATGGCGGCGGCCGAAGCGTTCGCGACATCGGTGTTGCTGATTCCTACCAGGTTTGCGCGGTCCGGGTCGATCTGAATCGTCTGCTGAACATCATCCGGGAACCAATCATCCCGAAGAACGGAAATGCCGGGAGATTGACTGACGATGTCCTCAGCCTGCCCGGCAATCTGTCTCAGCGTACGAATGTCGCCAGCTTCATTTCTCGCGTCGACGTCTGCCTGCCCGGAAATCAAAAGTTCTACGGGATTCTCGACAGGATTCGTTTGCAGCTGGCGGACTGTAATCCACGCTCCTGGTACTTCCCTGGCCAGCGCGTCCTGGATCGGGCGAGCTAACTTTGGCGAAGCCTCTTTATCGTTGACCTCGACAATCATTTGCGCGTAGTTGGTCTGCGGCATTTCCGGTGAGACCGAGAACCAGAAACGAGGCCCGCCACCACCGGCAAAAGTCGTTAGCGACTTAAGAAGATGCCCACGGTTCTCCTTGGTAGTCGCGCCCGTTGAATTTTCAATTACCTGACGGACGACTTGTTCGGCCTGCACGGCAGTATCGTTGGTGACGCTCAAAGGAGTTTCATTCGGCAGCCAAATATCCAGATAAAACCAATACTGGACATCTTCGGGAAAGAATTGGGTCTTAAGCCGAGAGGCGAACAGCCCGCCTATGATGAGGAAAACCAGGGACCCACCGAGGACAGCCCAGCGGTGCTTTATTGCCCTGCCCACGAGTTTGTTATAGAAGCCGTAAAATCCTTGCTGTCGTCTTTCCTCGATCGTTGGTTCGCGCTTTGCAGGGGCGCGGAGAATGTAGTAACCCAGGAACGGGACAAACGTCATCGCCACAAAGAGTGCGCACAGCAGGGAAGCCGTCATCACGATGGGAAGGCTCTTCAGGAACTCGCCGGTATTGCCGGTCAGCATCAAGAATGGCAGGTAGGCGATGACGTTCGTGATCGTGGCGTAGAAAATCGCGGTTGCAAGCTTGGTGGGTCCGAGCCAACACGCCGTCATGCGCGGAAACCCTTCCGCCAAGTGGCGCTTTATGCCGTCGCCAGAGACCACGGGCACGTCGACGAGCAGGCCCAGCGCGATGATCAGCGATGCGATGGAGACTTGTTGAAGATCAATTCCCAACACATATACGACACCGAACGTCATCGCCAGTGTGATCGGTATGGCGAGAGCCATAATCAGCGCGAGGCGCCACTCCCAAAATCCGAGCAGGGAAACGATGACCACGAGAATAATGGCTTCAACGAGTGCGCGCATGAACAGACTGATGTTCTCCTTCACTTGGAGCGGTTGATCGGACGTGTGCGCCAAAATCAGGTCGGCGGGAAGAACTCGGCGAAGCTGCTCTAGCTTTGAATTCACCGACTGTCCGAAGCGCGCAATCTGCTTCTTATCGCGCATGTAAACTGCCAAGGTGATCGCCCGGCTACGTTGCCAGTGTCCACTGGTGTCTCGCCATGTGTAGTAGTTGAGATACGCGGCAGGAGCTTGATACCCGCGGCTGATTTGGACGAGATCCCGCAAATAGACCGGGGCACCCTGGGACGTGGCGGATACAGCTACATCACCGATGCTTCTGGCGGTGTCGAATTGTCCGGAAGGGATGAGTGTAACCCTGTGCTCCCCCGTTTCCATCGTCCCACCCGGCGCGATGATGTTCCGAGCCGAAATGACTTTGGAGAGATCAGCAGGACGCAATCCGTAGGCAGCGAGGCGGTCCTGCGAATAATCGAGATAGATGGTCTGCGACAAAACACCCCGCCGTTCGACCTTGGAAACTTCGGGAGCTCCCTGGACCGTTCGGCCAATCAAGTCAGAATAGTTGTCGAGTTCGGCATAGCTGTATTTGTCGCCGGCGACGCTGGCCAGTTTCGTCCGTGTTTCGCGCGGATCGCGAATGATCGTGGGCTCCCACGCGTCGGGATGTAGCTCAGACCGTTTTAGGCGCTCCGCGATAAACCCTTTGATAAAGGCTTGGATGGAGTTGTCATCGGCATCGGTAACACCATCGAGCCCGATGAATCCACTCCCCTGAATGATTTCCGAGTCTCGAATGATTCCAGCGCTCTGCGCTTCCGCTTGAAATAGGTATCCAGTGTCAAGGACCTCTCTTGCGGAGATGGATTGTGGAAAGGAATCAACGACCGTAATGCGCTGCCCCTCTCGATTCAGCTGTTTTGCACCGCGAGCTTTGCGGATCGCGGCTTCAACGGAATTGGCGCGAGCCGCAATTCCAATGTCGTCCGCCTTTGGGCTGGCGACCGTGAGCATGAGAGCAGCGGTATCTCCAAAATCGCTCTGGAAAGTGATGGGACCTGCGCCCTGCGGTAACTGAGAATTTAGAGCATCCAACTTAAGGTTGATATCGCTGAATTGCCGCTTGGTATCGGTCACGCCCTCATCAAGTTGTATGGTCACAAACGAATAGCCCGGAAGGGATATGGACTTGATGCCGTAGTCCGCATCTGTTCCTGGATGAATGGTCTTATTCTCGGCGGCAACATCCTCGATTCGACGCGTAATGAATTGCTCGACCTGTTGCGCCGTCGCTCCGGGCCACGGACAAGCCGCGACGCCAACGCGCACGGGGATTTCCGGGTCCTTTCGTTGCGGCATGGACTTATAGCCGAACCAACCCCAAATCAGGACTCCGGCCAGAAACATCCAGGAGATGTGCGGATGCTCGACGAAGAACCTTGGAACATTCCGTCGATTGCTGAGGTCTTGCTCGTTTTCGTGTGCCATTTCTTTCTACACCTCTATGGAAGAACTCGTACCGAATCGCCGTCCTTCAAACCGGCGGCTCCCACAACGACGATCTTTTCCCCTGGCTTTACATCATCGACTGCCACATCGCTCTCGTGCGTCTCGCCTAGCGTGACGTCGCGCAAGTGTGCCACCCATTTCCCCCCTTCTTCTCTCGCCACGAAAACCGCATAGCGGCCAGGTGAAGCAGGGTCGGCAACCACGGCGCTCAGAGGGACGGCGGGAACCGGAGCCTTTTGGACGCCAGACACAGTGAGCGAGGCGATCATCCCGGGCTTCAAATAGCTCTTGGGATTAGGTACGGTCACTTCAATAGCGAAGACGCGATTCTTTTCGTCGGCGCTCGCGGCAATACTCGTGACCCGACCGCTGTATTCTTTCGGATCATCCTGGAGATGAATGCTGAATTGTTGCCCCAGGCGTAGGTGCCTTACGGCGTATTCGGGGACGCCGAAACTGATTTTGACCGCACTCGTGTCGGCGATCGTAAAGGCGGTCGACCCTGGTTGGGCGAGGTTCCCTAGTTCAATGTTGCGGTCAAGGATGTATCCCGAGAACGGCGCTCTCAGATCAGCATCCTCAAGTGCCAGCTGCGCTTGATGCAAACTGGCCTTGGCCTGATCCACACTCGCAAGGGTTGAATCGAATCTGGCCTGCGCTTGATCGAAATCGGGTTTGATTAAGCTCTGTGTGGCGTAAAGCGCCTTCGCGCGCTCGTAATCCTGCGTTGCTTCCACATGCTGTGCTTGGGCTTGGGCGAGCGTTGCCGCGGCTTGGTCAAGCTGATTCTTCAAATCCTGATGCCGAATCTGCGCGAGAACCGAGCCGCGGCTAACGTAATCTCCCGGACCTACGTCGCGACGCCGTCCATCTGCTCCCACGACCTGCTTAATCTCCGTTACGTATCCTGCGGACTTGAACGACAAGCTCGCTTGGGCGAATGGCAAGACCGAAGCCGAGTAGCGCAAGTCTTCTGAAGACGAATCCAGGGCTACCTCTGCTAGATGAACTGGCGTGGGAGACTTGGCTTCAACTTGCGTGGGTTGATGACAGCCATTTGTTACTGCCATCAAGGCCAGAAGCACAGCCGCTTTTGCTATTCCGAGCCCAATCTTCAATTTGTTCTCCATGATTTCTACTCCGCTCCAATTGCTTTCTCGAACGTTGCTCTCGTTCTCCGAAATTCTGGACGCGCCCATTGATACCGCACCTCGGTTGCCGGTTTGGGATGAGGCTGTTCTCATGGCTACTCTTCCCCCATTGACTTGCGCAGCTCAGCGAAGGTGCTCCAATACGAGGAAAGCGCTTCCTGATACTGAGCATTTGCCTCCGAGCTCTTGGCTTGGGCTTCGAGAAGATCTTTCAAGAGCGAAGCCTGCTGTATATATTTGTCGTTCGTCACGCGGAGCTGTTCCACAGCCGATTCGTGAGCGGTCTTAGAGGCCTTAAGCAGCAAAGAGGCTTCCCGCCATTTGCGGAATTTCGCGCCAACTTCGACAGCGATCTGCGATTCTGTCTCTTGAATACCGTTGCGAGCCTGTTCGATACTGTTGCTTGCCTCGACAACCTTGTTGTGGCGGCGTCCCCAGTCGAACGGCTCCCAAGTCAAAAGAAAACCGGCGGTGGCAACGTTTTGAGGAAGAACTTCCACGTTATTGATCCCCTGATAGCGCACAGAGAGACTCAGGTTCGGGATGTATTCGGCCTTCGCGAGACGCCGGTCATACTCGGCTTGTTTTTCTTGCAGACGCGCTTGCCGATTTTCGGGGCGGTTCGCCGAAGCCTCCTGGCGGGCTGAATCGAGCGTCAGATCGCTGGCGTCCTGCTCTGGAATGAAGTCAACACGAAAAGGCGTGGCTACATCGCGGCCAAGCAGTTGGTTCAGGGCCTCGCGCTGCGTCGCCATGCCATTTTCGGCAACGGACAAGTCGTAGTGCGATTTAGCCAAGCGGGCCTCGACATCCAGTACATCGCCCCGCAGCGCTTTCTTTTCAGTCTCGTACTGCGTGGTGACTCGCTCTGCTTCTTCGAGTGTCTTGACCGCCTCGCGCGCCGCATCGACGCTCGCCTGGGTCGCGACAAGATGAAGGTATGCGCCGCGCACTTCCGCAGCGATTTTCTGGCGCTCGGCGCGTATATCTTCACGGGCAATGTCGCGTCCTAATTCCGTCGCGTGAATCCCGAGACCGATCTTGTATTGTTGTGTTAACGGTTGGTCAATGCTGCCGGTCAGGTAGGTAGTGAACACCGCAGGCGTGTGGATTTTGGCGTTCGTTGACGGGATTGGCCCAGTGCCCGGATACGTGCCCAGGGAACCTTGCGGGATCGTGAAGTTAAACGAGTGCAGCAATTCTCCGCCCAGCATGGAGAATTGAAATTGCGGCTTCCGCTGGCTGCGAGCTGTATTCACTCGGAAGTCGTATTTCTGAGCCTCCAGCTCCGAGTTCTTCACAAGCCGGTTGTGTCGGAGTGCCAGAGTCACCGCGTCATTGAGTGTGAGGAGAGGGGCAGCGACATCATCGCCCGAGGAGACCTGCTGTTGCTGGCCGAATGTCAGTTCCGGGGATGTTGCGGCTAGGAACGCGAATATCAGCGCCAGGCGTTTCCACGTGGTCGTCTTCCGAGATCCCGCTATGCCGAGCGATTGCTGCTGTGTCGATTGGCCTGCCCGCCAGCGCGTCGCTTTCTTTTTCGAAGCAATTAAGTTCATCGTGTTGTTCCCCGTTTGTGAGCAGTGCATGAGACATGCCAATTTACGTGTCTCGCAAATAGTTGAATCTACATGGGCAGGAGAAACTCTTGCCGTCGTGCGCTGCCCGTATGCGGGCAATGCCGCCGCTAGGTGCCGCAGGTTCGTGAACATCGCAGTGATTAAGCTCTTGATTCATTTCGGCAGGGCGATCAGACCGGGTCGCAAGGTGAATCTCTCGCGGAAGAAAATGGGCGATAGGGGTTAAGGGGTGTACGGAGCTACGTCCATCCGGAAAACAGCAAGCTCATGGGTGCAAAACCGGCAGGGAAACCCAGGTGGAGAGTCACATAGCGGGTTAATGACGTGCGTGCCCGAAAGTTTTAAACTGCGTTTCGTGGCCGCATTTAGCGGGGCTTGAGTCGGCCAGCGTTTGTGCGGGAAGCGCTTGAGGTGTTCCCATCCGATGCCTGACTCGGAGCAAGGCGGAGATGCAGGCGCTCACATATATCGAGTGTATAGGATGTTTGGGCGACGAATTTCGCCCCGAACCGGCCAAAAAACGACAGTACTTCTTCCCCTACCGAGTCGATGAACGTGACTTCCGTTAGATCGACGATCAGTTTCATTCCGTCGTGGCAGCGCGCCATGAGCGTACGAGTGTTCTCTGCGTCATTACCGGTCAATCGACCTTCAAGCTTGAGGCTCAGAGCGTTCGCGGAATCGCGTATGTCAACGCGCAACATCTTACCTCCGTGAGAATCTAAGCAGCCAACGGCAGTCGGCTGGAGAGAATCCTGTCAGTCTATTGCAGGTCTTATGCCAAATATTAGTCGACGTAAATTACTGAAAGTACAAGCAACTATCGAGGGGTGTCTGGGGTCGCCTCTGCCCAACCGCCGGGCAGTGCCGTGATGCGGGCACGATTGCCGCTTCCTTGAAAACCGATGGAGCTTAATGGCCGCTCTGAAGTTGAGAGTTAAGGTCTGGTTTCCAGAGCGGCCGGATTCTTACCCGGAATAGTCGGCACGACTGATGCTCAGTTTGTTCATCTTGTTTTGGAGAGTCGTTCGCTTCAGGCCAAGGCGCTCTGCCGCCCCGCCCTTGCCAGCTATTCTTCCGGAGGCCGCTATCAAAGCATCGATGATGACCTGCCGCTCGGCCTGCTCGAAACTTGGCGCGGCGGAAGTAACGGAGCGGACGGATGGCTTCTTCAGCTCTGCACGTAGGACATTCAATTCGTCCCCTTGCGTGAAGATTACGCAACGCTCGATGAAGTTCTCCAGCTGGCGAATATTGCCTGGCCAATCGGCGTTCACCAGCGCCTCCATGGCCTGCTTCGGAACGGATTTGACGCGCTTTTGCATTTGCCGGGAATGGCGCAAAACAAAATAGTGCACCAAGAGCGGAATGTCCTCGCGCCTTTCGCGCAGCGGAGGAATCTCAATCGGGCAAACATTCAGTCTGTAAAATAGGTCTTCGCGGAACTGGTTGTTACGTATCATTGCCTGCAGGTCGCGATGGGTTGCGGCAATCAGGCGAACGTCCACACGAATCGTCTTGGTACTCCCCAGTCGCTCAAATTCATGTTCCTGCAGAGCGCCCAACAGCTTTGGCTGCAGCTCGAGACTGATATCGCCAATTTCATCTAGAAAGAGAGTGCCGTAATCCGCCAGCTCGAACCGGCCTTTCTTTTGCATCAGGGCTCCGGTGAAAGCGCCCTTTTCATGCCCAAACAGTTCGCTCTCTACCAGCCCGGAAGGTATGGCGGCACAGTTAAGTCGGACGAAAGTGCGCTCGCGACGCGGGCTAAGGTTATGAATTGCCCGGGCGAACAGTTCCTTGCCAGTCCCAGTCTCGCCGTGTAGGAGCACCGTCGATTGAGTGGAGGCCACAATCGCGACCTGATCCAGCACTTTGCGAAGGGCGGCACTTTTACCGACGATGTCCTCGAAGTTGTATTCGGAGCGGATCTCCGATTCAAGGTACAAGCGCTCCTCTTCAAGGCGATCCCTGGCCTCCGTGACGCGTCCATAGGCAATCGCGTTGTCAACCGCGAGCGCAATCTGATTGCTGATTTGTGACAGGAGATCCAGGTCCTCTTGCCCGAAGTTGTCTGTTTGTCGGCTGCCCATCGTTATCACACCCAGAGGCCCGCCTGCGGTTACCATCGGGGCGATCGCCATCGAGGTGATCGCCTCAGCCTTCAGCTTTTCAACGATTGCCGCGGGAAGAAGCTCAATTTCTTCCACCGACAGCAGTTCAGGGACGTGCGCACGCAGCTTTTCGTGATCGGTGTCCCTAAGTTCAGACTTAACGACAGCGGTCAACGAACCTTTGCCGCTCGGGAAATCCAATACGACGCATTCAAGCTGGTTCGATTGTTTATCGATCAACCAAAATCCCGTGAAGTCGTTGCGAAAATAAGTTCGGAGGGATGCCGATGCCGACCGGAACAATTCGTTAATGTCCAGCTTGGAAACGATGTGATTGTTGATCTCCAGCAACAGCCTGAGTCGATCCCGCTCTTTCACCACTTGTCGCTGGTAAAGCTCTGCGTTGTCTCTTGCCAGTGCGCATTCGAGCGCGACCGCAACGTGCGACGCCAGAGAACGGAGTAGTTCGACATCTTCGGGGGTGAATTCCTCGCCCTGCAACTTGGTCGCGGCAAGAAAACCGTATCGTTTCTGGGCGGCAGAGACTGGGAACAAATAGGACGTTCGCCCGACAACTTCGGCGGCAAAAGGAGCCAGCTCAGGATGCTTCAACATTTCCTGTGATGTGTCTCGGATGAAAACTGGTTTCTGTTCCTCAAGTACCCGCGCCGCGGCGCCAATTCGCGACACTTTGGTTCCGATCTTGAATGCAGGTGCGTCCGGGTCTCGATCGAACTCGAGCACGTGTAAACTCTGTTCATCATCGTCCAGCACGTAGAGTTCGGTTCCGTTCAGCCTCGAAGTGCTGGACAGAACTTCACGCAGGCTGTGCAGAACGGCTTTGACCGTGGGCTGATCGGCCAGGGCGCTGGAAGCATCCAGCAAAGTTCGATATCGATCTTCGGAGCTCCTCATGTCCTGGGTGCTCTACTACCCGCAACTTTGATACGTAGGCCCTATCAAATCACACCGTTTGTCTATGATCAGTGTCAAGAGTCGTGCAGGCGCGGAACTTCTCGCTCAGGTCAGCTGAGTCAACTCCGCACTGCCTTCTCCCAGCATGCCCGTGAGAGTAGCACCGCGAGAACTGAGCGTCTATATCGTGGACGGTTGCTGGAGCATCTGTTTTGCCGGGTAATTGAGATTGAAAGGCGAGCGCGGATGGTGCAGTGCCTGGTTAACGCTCTTATCGGAAAAGTGAAATCGGGGCAAAACCACTTGTACGATAACGCGACGCAATATAAAGGGCGCCCCTTTTGGAGTAGGTTTTGAGTGCTCGACTCAACCTCTCCAGAAAGGAGCACCCTTTTATGACTAGCACCAAAT
>Ga0182024_10020901_pt1 | contig 11926 bp, 7 predicted proteins | sample P32metaG_FD_120480 | JGI IMG/M metagenome (GOLD analysis project Ga0182024, IMG submission 120480) | Permafrost microbial communities from Stordalen Mire, Sweden - P3-2 metaG (Illumina Assembly) | ecosystem: Environmental > Terrestrial > Soil > Wetlands > Permafrost | place: Sweden: Stordalen... | reverse complement strand
TGAAGGATGCGGTGGTGTCGACGGACTGATTGCTTGTATTGACGACGACGTAGATATCGGCTGTTGGCAGCTTGCGGCGAATGAAGCCAAGCTGGCTGCGGGCGACGGAATCGCCATTCGGCAGTTGGAAGTCGGGCTTGGCGACATCGTTCAGGTCTTTGACTAGCGCAGCGTCGTCGTCGGCGACGATGAAGGATCCGGTCATGCCGGGAAGCGGTTTGCCTTCTGGATCGATCGACGGGCAGCGGTGGTAACAGATAACTTGCCCCTCGGCGCGGTACCACGGGTGCAGGCGGCGAAGTGTCTCGACCGGGATGCGGTCTGTGGGAGGAATTACGAGGATTTGGTGGTCGCCGAGTCCGACTTTATCGATGGCATCGGCGTCGATGTAATCGACGTTATAGCCGGCGGAAAGAATAGTGGACATCAACTCGGGGGTGATGAGGCGTTGCATGTCCGCGGTAACGCTGGTCTGCGTAGGCCGGAAGCCTGCCCATGCGTCGTCGGTGGGCAGCAGGATGGCAACCTGGTTGGCGGGTTTGCCCTGGCGCATCAGGTAGCTCATGCGGCCGATGTAGGCGGTGACGGCGGGCATCACGGGATGCCATGGATTGTGATTGTTGAAGGATGCAGCTGCATACAGCGACCAGCCGGGCTCGGACACCTCTTCATCCGGCGGCGAGTAGGGCCAGCCGTGGCAGATAATCTGGTTCTCGCCCATGATGAAGTCGATGTCGGCCTCGGTCTTCATGTCGAGCGGCGTGGCGCGGAAGACGGGTGAATGCAGCCACGTGAAGGTCTCCCCCGAGCTGACATCGTGGTTGAAGACGTGGTTGGCGGAAGTCGCCCAGCGCAGAGTTGAGAAGGCGCGCCACTGCGGACCCTCGCCTTCAGCAAGCTGAGGGATGTTCTGGCTGGAGAAGCTAACAGCCGGTTCCCCATATGTTTGCGAGCGGAACTTCGTGTGATGGGCGACAGCCCAGTCGGCAAGCTGCTTCAGGTAGTTCTCATCGATCAGTTCGGTCAGCGTCCTGCCGTAGTCATGCCGGATTGTCTCGGCTGCGGGCGTGCCTCCGGCGACCAGTTCAGGCAGATGGGGGATCAGGTCGTAGCCGCGACGCTTCTTGAACTCCTCGGGCAGCTTCGGTGTCCAATCCGCTCCGTAGGCCTCCAGCGAGTCGGAGAAGATGGCGTAGGGCGGCGTTGCACCGAAGGCCTTGACCAGCGGCTCGCCGACCTTCTCAAGATGCTTGGCGACGGCATCGTGGGAGAACGGATCGAGGACGTAGCCATCGGCGTCCACGGCGGCACGTTTAACTTTCTGGCCCGTGTGGCTCTGAATGAAGAACACGGCGGTGCGCGCGACGTCTGAGGGGCTGACGGCGACCTGGGAGCCCGAGATCCGAAGGGGTTGGGCTGTAGCTGCGTCCCAGGCGATCGGGGGCGGGCCGGCATTACGGCCGCGCCCAGAGGCCGGAGCAAGTGGGCGGGCGACCGAGGTGGCGATCACAGCGGAGAGGATGGAATCGCCCACGGCGAGCTTCGGGAGGCCGTCGACCATGAATCTGGTGCGACCAAGCTCAGTGACGGACTTGCCCTCGGCGAGGGTTGGGACGGCGACGGTGGTCGCGCCTGCAGGCACGGGGACCTCGGCGGTGCGGAGGCGGGTGACGGCTTCGGCCAGCGTGATGTGCGGGCCGCCATACGGCCAGCCGGAGCAGAGGGTCACGTCGATGCGCAGACCGAGCTTGCGCCCCTCGGATTGGGCGTAGTTGACGTCGTCCAGCATCTCGGGCGAGAGAAAGGGCAGGTTCTTCAGGCCCTTCGCCGGGTCGTCGAGCACCTCGGGATATACGAATCCGAGCTCGGCGCCCTGGATTCCGTCGGCCTTCATCTGCTGCAGCTCACGCAGGATCTCAGGCTTCACAACGGCTGGCCCAAACCACCACCAGCGCACCATGGGCCGGGCGTCGTTCGGAGGGTTCATGAAGTTCTTGCGGAGGGCGTCGACCGAGGGCGCCTGCGCCTTGGCCGCAAACGGGAGGACGAGCGCAAATGCGAGGGCGGCTACGATGCCGAGAGTTCCAGGCCGAGAATATGACTGCTGGTTCATGGTTTCTCCGAGCTGACTGTGAGCCGTAGTGCTGTTTCCCAAAAGAAATTGTTCCAGCGGGTATGAGTTGAGTACGACTGACCCGAGTTCTGAGTTTCGGCGGTGCCCATTATTCCTGATTGCTCGTGGTCTTGTCGCTCACCGGGCCATCGAGGATGGGGTGGTCGAGGCCCTCGACGGACTCGTGCGCCTGGGGCAGCAGATCGAAGACAACAATGTCGTTGCCGCCCTTATGCAGCCACGGGCCGGGAACGTACAGGGTTTGTTGTGGGCCGACGGACCAGAACCGGCCGAGGTTGTGGCCATTGATAAAGACGACACCCTTGCCAAGCTTGCGCGTGTCGAGGAATGTGTCTCCAGTGGTGGCTAAAGTGAAGCGAGCATGAAAGTAGGCTGGCGGGAGAAATGGGCGTACTGGCAGAGGCTGCTCCGACCAGATTGGGCGGTCCGCTGCGGAAACTGGAACCGTGGACACCGGGGGCTGCTTTGCGATCGCCGCAGCGAGCTGATCGTACATCTTTTCGGCTGAAGCCTCCTGGTAGTTCATCGGTGTCGTTGGCTGCGCTGGCCTGGCTTGCGATTGGCTAACCGGAGCGATGACCGCGGCTCTCGCACTCGATCTTGTGGAGAAATCGGGCGGCGATGTCATCGGCAACAGAAAGACTCGCCAGTCGGCCAGTGGTCGGCCGCCCAGCGCGACGAGTTGGGTGATGCCCTTGGTCTCCGTGCGCATGGTGTGGTCTACATTGACGCGGCCGTCGTTTGCCACAAGAATGTCGAGCTGCGCCGGGCCGCTGGTGTTCACCTGCACCGGCGGGAGGCTGCCATCGGGCGCGGCGTAACGGCGATCGCGCGTGTCGACGAGTTGGCCGTTGACGTAGATGGCCGCGAAGTCGTGGACGTCCCTGATGACGAGCCCGCCGTTCATCGCTTCAGGCAGTTGGGTGCGGTAGAGAATGTAGCCGAAGTCCTGCCCGAAGCTCTCCATCGGTTGCGGCAGGGCGCTGACGATCGGCTTGGGAAGGCTTGCGAAGAGCGGCGTGGACTCGGTCAGCGCGATTTTTGGAACGGTGATAACGGCCGTGCTCGGCGGCACCGGCGGCAGACAGGACTCATTGCCGCAGGGGCTCCATTTAGCCAGCTCTTTGCGGTAGGCGAAGTACTTCGGCGTGGGCCGGCCGGACTCGTCCAGCGGCGCGTCGTAGTCGTAGCTGGTGACGTCGGGCAGGAACCTGTCGTTGATATAGCTCGACCCCGCGCCAAAGCCGAAGCTGGTACCGCCGTGGAACATGTAGACGTTGATCCCGGCCCCGCGGTTGAGGATGTAGTCGATGTCCTCGATCTGCGGGGCGATGGGGCGCGTCTCGTGCGGGTGGCCCCAGTGATCGAACCAACCCGGCCAGTACTCCGAGACGAACAGCGCCTGGCCGGGACGCGCGCGGGCGAGCGCGTCCATGCCACCCTGATGGTTCTTGATGCCGAAGTTGACTGACGCGAACGTGCCAGGGATGGACCCCTCCGGGATGTGGCGCCAGTTGTCCGCCGTATAGAGGAGCGAGTCGGTGAAGCCGAGCTTCACATAGATGTCGCGCAGATGCGCAATGTACGCGTGGTCGTCGCCGAACTGGCCGTACTCGTTCTCCATCTGCGTCATCAGGATGGGCCCGCCGCGGCCGATCTGCAACGGCAGAACCTCTTTCGACAGCCGCGTAATCCAGCGTTCGGCGGGAACCATGAAGGCGGGATCGTTGCTGCGAATGGCCCGCGCCGACCTCGGATCGGCGAGCAGCCATGCGGGCAGGCCGCCGAGGTCCCACTCAGCGCAGGCGTAGGGGCCGGAGCGGAGGATCACATACAAGCCTTCTTCCTGCGCCGCGCGGATAAAGGAGGCGAGGTCGTACTGGCCGGTGAAGTTGTACTGGCCGGGCCTGGGCTCGTGGACGTTCCAGAAGACATAAGTCGCAATCGTGTTCAGGCCCATCGCCTTGGCCATCTTAAGCCGAGCATGCCAGTACTCGCGTGGGATGCGCGCGTAGTGGAGTTCGCCGGAGAGCACCTTGAACGGCTTGCCGTCCAGGGTGAAGTGGTCGCCGCCGGTTGCGAAGACGTGCGCCGGCTTGCGAGCCTGGGCATGCGCCTGGGTTGGAGCGGCGGCGAGGGCGAAGATGCAGGCGAGAAGGATATGCTTCATGGTGCGGTTACACAGTGCAACGAGCCAACGTTAGTTCATTGGGGAGAATGTTTCAAGACGGGAACGAGACTCCGGCGCTGTTCAGCAGGCCGGGGTGGTTGTTGCGGACATTGCCGACGTCGGGGTGGGCTTCGACGGCGGCCATTTCATCGGCGGGGTACGGGCGGAGCAGCGCCTGGAGTTCAAGCTGCGGGGCCGCCGGGACACTTTTGTCCACAGGCGGATGCGACAGCCAGAGGTGGTAATCCTGTGGGCGCAGAATCACAGGCATGCGATCGTGGACCGCGGCAGTCAGCTCGTTCGGTGTGGTGGTGATGATGGTGAAGCTCTCGAGGTATCCACCGGCGGGGTCCTTCCAGCGGTCCCAAAGCCCGGCGAACGCGAAGGGTTCCCCGTTCGCAAGCGTGAAAGCGTAGGGCTGCTTGGCTGCGTCATCTTTCGTGGGCTTGGCGGTTGGGTCTGGGCCGAAAAGCGTTTGCACGGAACGCCTCTTCCACTCGTAAAAGCCGTCGGCGGGCACAAGGCAGCGGCGGTGTTCGAACGGGCCGCGAAACGTGGGGCTGGTCGAGACTGCCTCGGCGCGGGCGTTGATGGTCGAAAAGGCAAAACTCTTCAGGTCTTTGGCAAAGCGGGGAACCAGACCCCACCGCATCAGCGCGAGTTCCCGCTCACCGGTGTCGCGCTCTGAGCGAATGACCGGCTGGAACGAGGTGGGAGCGACGTTATAGTCCCACGGCGGCAGCACGAGATCAGCGAGGCCTTTAGCTACATCAAAGGCCTCGGCGATGCGCTGCTTGTCGGAGCGGCGAAGATATCGGCCACACATGACACTGAGTGTCGCAGATTTGGCGGTGAAGCAGACGAGAAGGCAGTCCGGTGGACAACCTCTTCCCCAATTAAATCAACTAATTAACTGAGCGCTATTTCGGCCAAGAGCCTGACCTGAGATGAGCGAATACGGGACCCGCAGTATCCAACGCAACTTTAGGAGCCGCCGCCGCCGTAATGGAGGTTCCATATGCGTGGATCAAGAGTCCTACTGTGTGCAGCGGCATTCCTAACCACCCTCGCGCTGGCTTCGGCGCCCGCGGCAAACGCACAGGTCTACATTGGCATCGGTGTCCCGCCGGTCTGCGCCTACGGCTACTACGGCTATGCTCCGTATTCATGCGCACCCTATGGCTTTTATGGGCCGGGATACTTCTACAACGGCATCTTTTTAGGTATGGGACCGTGGGCCAACTGGGGCTACGGCCACGGCTGGGGCGGACATCGCTTCGGCGGAGGTGGCGGGGGCCGCTATGTTGGAAGTTATGGCGGCCATGGGTATGGCAATGCGCGCGGCTATGCAGGCGGTCGGGGAGGTGCCGGTAGAGCGTACGCCGCACAACGCGGCAGCGGCATGGCTCGTGGCGGCGGCCGAACCGCAGTTACTCGAAGTGTTGGCGGTGGCGGATCACGCGGTGGTGGCGTTTCCCGCGGCGGTGGCGGTGGCGGCGCTTCCCGTGGCGGCGGTGGCGGATCGCGCGGTGGTGGCGGCGGCGGATCGCGCGGCGGCGGCGGCGGCGGATCGCGCGGCGGCGGCGGCGGTCACCGCTAAACGACGCAGTAGAGAAAATAACGAGCGGCGGAGCCTACAGGCTCCGTTGCTTGCTTCGGAGACACCTTCATCTGAAGGCAGCTGCTATGTAATCTTCCGTTTCTTCCCCACTGTTGTCCAGCGTATGCTGACCTAGGAAAACTGGGGGAAGGAATGAGAGTTGGATTGATGACGCGGGAGTATCCGCCGCAGGTGTATGGCGGGGCGGGCGTGCACGTGGAGTACCTCAGCAGGGAACTGGCAAGGTTGATTGAGGTCGAGGTGCATTGCTGGGGAACGCAGCGCCTGAGCGAGGGAAATCTGCATGTGCGCGGGGACGAGCCCGCTCCGGAGATCACGGCGGGGACAGCGGCAAAGTTCAAGACGGCGGTGGATGCACTGGCCCTGAATCTGGCGCAGATGAAGGAGCTTGCGGCTATCGATGTAGTGCATACGCATACGTGGTATGCGGCGATGGCCGGGTTCCTGGCGAAGAAGCTGTACCGGATTCCGTTTGTGCTCACGACCCACTCGCTGGAGCCGCTGCGAGCGTGGAAGGCGGAGCAGTTGGGCTCCGGCTATGCGATGAGCTCATGGATGGAGCGCACCGCAATTCTGGATGCCGACGCGATCATCGCCGTATCGAAAGGGACCAAGGCAGATATCCTGCGCGCATATCCCGAGGTCGACGCGGCGAAGCTGCACGTGATCTACAACGGGATCGATCTGGCTGAGTATCGGAAGACAGCGGCAACCCATGCATTGGTGAAATACGGCGTGGATGTCAGCGTGCCGTACGTTCTGTTCGTGGGACGAATCACGCGGCAGAAGGGCGTGGTGCATCTGGTGGAGGCGGTGAAGTACTTACCTGAGGGAATGCAGGTGGTCCTGTGCGCAGGCGCTCCGGATACGCCGGAGATTGCAGCCGAGATGCGCGCGGGGGTTGAGGCCGCTCGCGCTGCAGGCCACAACATCGTCTGGATCGAAAAGATGGTGACCAAGCCGGAGGCGATCGAGCTGTATTCCAACTGCCGCGTCTTCTGCTGCCCGTCGGTGTACGAGCCGTTCGGCATCATCAACCTCGAGGCGATGGCATGCGGCGCTCCCGTCGTGGCGAGCGCGGTGGGCGGAATTCTGGAGGTTGTCGTCGACGGCGAGACCGGCTACCTGGTGCCGTTCGACCCGGATCGGGTGACAGGATTCCCGGTAAATGGGGACAGGTTCGCGCGCGATCTGGCGCGGCGGATTGCGGAGTTGATGGCGGACCCGGCGCTGTGCGAGAAGTTTGGCCGCGCTGGACGCAAGCGCGTGGAAAAAACGTTTGCGTGGGAGGCAATCGCCGCGCAGACCGTGGAACTTTACCGAACCTTGGTGAAGAAATAGAAGTTAGAACCCCGCGATAGGCGCGATCGAGCCGCGCCGATTATGGGGCACCCACTTTTACTTCAGATTGGCCTGCGGGATCTCCGTGACGTCTTCCTTCTTCTGCGGTGGCGTGTAAGGCAGGTGGAAGTCGGCGAAAACGTCCGGGTGCGCCGGATCGAAGTCGGGCACCGCCGGGTCGAGGAACTTCGCCATCGGCAACTTGTCATCGCGGATGCCGTGCACGATGCAGCGTGCGAGTTGATACGCACCGAAGCTGTTGAAGTGAGTGGTGTCGGCGATGTCGCGTTCGACGCCGGGATAGCTGCCCGCTTTGAAATTCATGAAAGCATGTTTGGCGCCCTCCGGTCCCATGGCCTCGAACATGGTCTTCGACATGGCGTTGAGGTCGATCAGCGCAGTATTGGTGTCCGCCGCGATCTGGCGTGAGGCCTGCGGATAGCCGCCGAGCGTATCCGTGATGTGTCCATCCGCGTCGAAGCTGTCGCGGTTCTGTGCCGTGACGATGATCGGAGTCGCCCCCGCCTTGCGCACCTGGGTGACGAAGTCGGTCATGATCTTAATGTAGTTCGGCATGCCGTTGGGAACCTTCTGGTCATTGTGCGCGAACTGCACAAAGAAGTAGTCGCCCGGCTTGATCAGAGACATGATTTGTGCGAAGCGCTGCTCGCCCAGGAACGAAGCTGCGGACTCCCCCGATTCGGCATCGTTCGCCACCACCACGCCGGGAAGGAAGAAGCGGGGAAGCTGCTGGCCCCAGGATGCCCAGGGCTCAACGTCCTGATCGACCATGGTGGAGTCGCCCGCGAGATAGATCGTGGGCTCGGCCTTGGCGCCGACCAGCGGCTCAATCGTGAGGGTATGAAAGGCCGGGTTGACGCCGTTGAACTCAAGCGTCAGCTTCGGGTCCCAGTCGAGATTGCCGATCTCGCGCTGCTTCAGACGTACGCGGCCCTGCGTCCCGTCCGGCTTGGTGAACTCCGGGATGCGGACGTTGACGTCGAACTCGCGCGTGACCGTCTTGCCCGCCGGAACTGCAATCTTCTCGAGCATCAGGCGGCGAGCCTCGGCACGTACGGTGATCGTCGATGCTTCGTTGCCGCCGAGCGTGACCGTGATGCGATAGTTGCCGGGCGGAACGGGAATGGAAAAGAAGAACGGCTGATCGGCACCCGTAGCGGAGCAGATGCCGTTGGCAACTGTCGGCACGGTATTCAGATCCCAGCCGGCCGACTTACCGGAAACGAGCGTGCTCGGAAGAAAGCCTTCAGCGTTCTTTCTGACACTGCCGCAGTTGTACGTCACCGGGCCGGACAGCGCGGGCGGAACGACCGTGGGCACGATAGGCGCGGTCGGCATCACCGGGCGGGCGGCTCGCGGTGGCTGAGCCGGCGCGGCGGATGGGTCTGTGGCCGGAGCTTGCGCGGCAGCGTTGAGGACGAAGGCGAAGGCGAAGACGGCGATCGGAGCACGCATGAGTGAGTCCTTGAGTTGAAAAGAGAAACTGTTTCGACGGAGGAATCGTAGCACTGGAAGGGAGACGTAGTCGAGCCGCGCAGAAGCTGCAATGTTGTCTCTATTTCAAGGCAGAGCACGCGCACGCGGCGAAGCTGGCGCCGGAGTCGTGGTCCATCGAACACGCGTACTGTGGCCATGCGAACTGGATCATTGCGGAGACGTCGCCCGGGTAGTAATTGCGCAGATAGGCCTGGCTTTCGGGAGTCTTCGCAGAAGGGTCGGCATGGAAGCCGGCGATGAGGCTACTGACCGATGCAGAGTCAAAGGCCGGCTGGTGGTAGGCAGCGGAGTAGGTGTACTCGGGCGACCAGGTGGTGTCGACGCCGGTCAGATTGGACGCCATGATGACGGTGTAGTCGACCAGGTTCGCGGTCGCAGGATCGATCGACGCGAGAGTGAAGGTTGGTCGATTGCCGTTGACCGGGGTAATGGACGCAACAACCTTGACGGGAACACCAGCGGGAATCGACGTGGTTGGCATTTCCGCTGGCGCGGAACCGGGCGGCACTTCTACCGTCAGCAAGCGGATCTCGTCCGAATGCGTGTGGCCGAAGATGGCGAGGCGGATGATGTCGCTGTTGTGCGCGAGGATTTCGGGGAGCGCCTCGGAGCCGAGAAACATCGTCGACTGGCCGCCCAGGCAGACCCTGGGAAGATTGCGGATCGTGGAATAGGGATCGACGCCCGGCGGAATGTGTCCCATCACCCAGACGCGCTCCTTGTGTTCGCGCGCGAGAGCAAGCTCGGCTTCGAGCCACGCGAGTTGCGCGGCGCCCGGCGCGGGATCCGGCCTGCCGGCGCAGGTGGCGTACTTGCTGGAGAGAAAGAGATCGTCGAGGACGATCAGCCGTGCGTGAGGCACGCCGGCGAGCGGGACGCTGTAATAGCCGCCCGCGGAGAAGTCGCGCAGTACGGACTCGCGCTCTGCCTGGGAGAGATCGCCAGGCAGCGCCTCCGCCACGATCTTCGCCGTCAGTGCGAGGAACTCGTCGTGTCCGGGGTCGAGCTGATAGTCGGTGCATCCGGAGTCGTTGTTGCCCAGCGCTATGTAAATGGGTATCGAGCTGGATACCTTGGTATGAAGGGTGACCACCACATACTGAATCGTCTTTTCCACAAAGGCCAGGTAATCAGCATGGGTGGCGTTTGGAAGCAGCGCCTTGTACTTGCAATCGAACGAATGGGCAAGTAAATCTCCGCTAACGGTCACGAACTGCGCTGCATACGCGTGACGGTATATTGCCTCGAGACTGGACTGCCACAGCACATCGGGGGTGTCGACGCCCCGCACGGGGCATACCTTTTGCAGGGCAGCCGCGTCATCCGCCCGCGTAGCGGAAGACGGAGCGGCGAAAATTGCGTCCCACTGCACCGCCGGAGCAGCATTGAGCCTGGCGACCTTGGCTGGGTCGCCGTAGGGGTCGAAGTGAATGTCCGACAGGAAAAGCGCGTGGATCGCCGACGGCGCTCCGGAGGAGCGCATACCGGCCGTCTGGGCCGGCAGGCTGAGGCCGGAGAGGATGACCGCGGCGAGTGCGAGGAGGGGCAGAACGGTGACCAGGCGGGCGGTGGCACCGACGGCAAGGGGGGGTACCCCCCCCGGGGGTATCTCATTAACTATCTTTGTTTCAGAGAGATACACGCGCACCGTCTTGTAAATATAAGATTCCATGTTGTTTACGGCTAAAAATAAGATTCTAAACACTTTCCCACCGCCAACCTCCATCGCGCAAACAGAGAGCGCGAGCAGAAGTTTCCCCTACTTTAATTATACAGAGTTGGACCGTCTTAAATGCCAACTTTGTTGCCAGGAAAACAAAGGAGTTACGAGCAATCTGGGCTTGACAAGAATTTCTAGAGCAGGGCTTCGTAGGCATCGATCTGGGCGAGGGTGAAGGCGTGCATGTCGGTCCCGGACTGCCAGGCGCGGTACCAGCGGACGAGCCAGTCCAGGGCGGTCTCGAGATTGAGGTGCGGAGTCCAGCCAAGGTCGGCGCGGGCACGGCTGGCATCGAGCTTCAGATAGCCGGCCTCATGCACTCCGGGGTCGGGATCGAGCACCCACTTCGCTCCGTCGCCCCAGAAGCCGGTCATCTTCTCGGCAATCCACGCTACTTCGCGGGCGTCGTCGTCGTGGGGGCCGAAGTTATAGGCGGCAGCAAACTTCGGATCGTGGGTGAGGAGTTGTTCGGCCAGCCGAATGTAGCCGTGGAGCGGCTCCATCACGTGTTGCCACGGCCGAATGGCGTGCGGGCGGCGGATGAGCACGGGTTTTCCCGCGAGGAAACCGCGAACCAGGTCCGGAATCAGGCGGTCAGGGGACCAGTCGCCGCCGCCGATCACGTTGCCCGCGCGAGCGGTCGCCACGGCAACGCCGTGCTCGGCGAGCTTTCCTACCGGGAAATACGACTGGCGGTACGCAGCCGACACGATCTCCGCACAAGCCTTGGAACTGGAGTAAGGATCGTAGCCACCGAGCGGGTCGGTCTCGCGATAGCCCCAGACCCATTCTTTGTTTTCGTAGCACTTGTCGGTGGTCACGGAGACGACGGCGCGCACCGACGGAGTGCGGCGAATCGAGTCCAGCACGCGCGCGGTGCCGATAACGTTGGTCTCGTAGGTGCCGATCGGGTCGTCATACGATAGCCGCACCAGCGCCTGGGCCGCCATGTGGAAGACGACCTCCGGCGCGAACGACTGCATGGCGGACTCCAGCGAGGCGGGGTCGCGGATGTCGTCACGAATATCGTCGATCGCGCGCCCCACCCCGGCGACCGTAAACAGATTCGGTTCGGTCGCGGGGTCGAGAGCATACCCGCGCACCCGGGCTCCTTTGGAGGCGAGCCAGAGGGCGAGCCAGCCTCCTTTGAAGCCAGTGTGGCCGGTGAGAAAGACCTTCCTGCCCTGCCACGAGAAAGTGTTGGGATCCATGGAATCAGCATAAACGTTTAGGCTTTGAAGTACGTCGACGAAAGAGAATTGCGGCGGCCACGGAGAAGAAATAAGACACAGGGCACGATGAGCGACTCCATCGTGCCCACTAGAATGGCGGTTGGGGGGAGCGGTAATGGTGCGATGGATTCTGGTTGCGCTGTTCCTATTCTCCGGGGAGGGTGGGTTAGCGCAGTCGCCAGTGGCAAGG
>Ga0182024_10020900_pt1 | contig 11927 bp, 11 predicted proteins | sample P32metaG_FD_120480 | JGI IMG/M metagenome (GOLD analysis project Ga0182024, IMG submission 120480) | Permafrost microbial communities from Stordalen Mire, Sweden - P3-2 metaG (Illumina Assembly) | ecosystem: Environmental > Terrestrial > Soil > Wetlands > Permafrost | place: Sweden: Stordalen... | reverse complement strand
TGGCTCGCAGCCGGAGCCCGCCGATGCGCCGTTTGGCCCCGATGAGCAGGTTGGACTTCTTCCAGCTGTCAGCCAACGCCACCAGGGCCGGCTCGGGTGAATTGTGGCTTAGGCCCAGTGGCCGGCGGATGTCCTCGCCGTGAACGACGATCTCGCCGAGCATTGCCATGACTGGCGCGGGGGGGTGGTTGGTGGTCGTGGTGCGCACGCGGAGCCGGCGGACCAGCTCCTGCGGCCCGGCGTTGGCGTTGCGCGCCGCACCACGCGCCGTGAACACATTGAACCGGAAGCGAGCCTGGGTTAGTTCCTTGTAGAAGTTCGGGAAGGTCTGTTCCGCTGCTGCGACCACGTGGCCGGTCGTGTCTTGGACCGTCCAACCCTCGCACCAGGAGGCGGCGCCCCATTGCTGAGGCGTAAGAACCTCTAACGTGCCGGCCAGGTCACTGCGTTCAGCGTGGATGTAACGCCAAACATCGTCCGGCTTCATGCGGTCACCCGTTCCTCGGGCTCCTCGTTGCCGAGGTGGGGGCTGTCGGGACCAGGGGCCGCTTCTGTTGTCATGCTGTCTCCTTGGCAGGTTCTTGACGGTTCGGCGAGGTCGCGCAACCTGACGAGGCTGTCGGACCAGAACGAGTCGAGGAAGGTACGGAGCCTCTCCAGCTCGGCCTGGTTGGCTGTGTACAGGCGACGAACGCCCTCCCGGCGCTCGGTGACTAGCCCGGCATTGCGGAGCACACCAAGGTGTTGGGAGATCGCGGAGCGCGTCACGTCGGGAAAGTGAGCTGCGACCTCGGCTGCCGCAAGCTCCTCGGACCATACGAGCCGGACGATCTCACAGCGCTTGGGCTCGCCCAGGGTCTTCAATAGGGTCTCCACCAGGGTTATGTTAGCAGGTGCTTACGCAAGACTTCGCTCACGCCTCACCTCCTCGTGGCCCGCTCGTAAGTGCTCCGAGTGCGCCGGGGTACACTCCGCAGCGAAGAAAGGGTGGCATGTCGATGGACAAGGTTGTGCTGGTTACAGGTGCGTCGGCCGGGATCGGGCAGGCCACTGCGACGAAGCTCGCCGGGGCAGGATGGGCGGTTGTCGGGGCCAGCCGTCGGGGCACGGCCGCTGACGGCTGGGCCGGCCTGGTTATGGACGTTGATGACGATGGGTCCGTCACTGCTGGAGTGCGTTCGGTCATCGACCGCTACGGGCATATCGACGCCCTGGTCACCTGTGCTGGGTGGGGGCTTGCGGGAGCAGTGGAGAACACTCCCATTGCGGAAGCGAAAGCTCAGCTGGAGACGCTCTTTTGGGGCACCGTAAGAACCGTGCAGGCCGTCTTGCCCGCCATGCGGGCCGACAAGTCGGGCAGGATCGTGCTCCTCAGTTCCATCGGAGGCGTTATCGGCCTGCCTTTCCAGGCTTTTTACAGTGCCAGCAAGTTCGCGATCGAGGGCTGGGGAGAGGCTTTGGCTTACGAGGTCGTCCCCTTCGGGATTAAGGTCACGCTGGTCCAACCTGGCAATTTCCGCACAGGCTTCACCGAAAATCGCCGCACTTTGACAGGACCTACTAAGCCAGGGACGCCGGGCACGGGGACAGGACAACACGAAGGTGACGCCTACGGGGCGGCTGCCTCCAAGGCCGTCAGCATCATGGAGCGCGATGAGCAGAACGGAGCTTCGCCTGAAAGCGTGGCAAAAGTGGTCCGTAAGGTCCTCGAGTCCTCCCGACCGCCGCGGCGGGTCTCGGTCGGCAAAACCTCCGAGCGAGCAGGGTTGGTAGCCAAAAGGGCTCTCCCATTCGGCGTTTTTCAGGCTGTGGCGCGGGGGAGTTTAGGCGTCTAAGCGGGCCCCAGCACCTGGGAAGAGAGCCGGCCACGCAGATGGGAAGCAGCGGGCACCGCGGAGACAACGACGACGGCCAAAAGGCTGAAAGCAAGCCAGGGCGTGCCCTCGAAAGCCCCGCACGCTACAGCCACGACGATCCCTCCGCCCTGGCCAGCCAGCCAGATCAGCCCTGCTGCGGCCGCCGCCCCATCCCCGCTGCGGCGCTCGGCTACCTCCAGCATGACCGGCAGGCCGGGCAGGAGGAAGAGCCCGATCAGGCAGAGCCCTACCGCCCCTCCTACCACGCCCGGGGCCGCGGCGAGCAAGCCGCACCCGACGATCGTGGCAACGCCTCCGGACAGTAGGGCAGGCAGCTGCAGGCCACGGCGGGCGATGGCCGGAGGTAGCAACGCCGAGCTGGCCACGCCGGCGATGACCATAGCTGTGAGCAGGGTGTCCGCCGTAGCTGTGCTTACGCCCGCCGGCTGGAGCAATGGCTGAGCCCACGTCGTAAGCGAAACGAACACCCCGAAGCCGACGAAGACGATGTACACCAGCCCCCGCATGACAGGATCAGACCAAAGCCGGCGCAGTTCGGCCAAACCTGCCAAAGAGCTCGACCGCTGGCCGCCGAAAGGGCAAGGCGCCCTGACAAGGGCGACCACGAGCACCGCCCCGCCCACCGCCGCGTAGGCCGCTCCGAGCACCAGCAGGTCGTTGACCCGAGCAGCGCCGATAGCCGCTCCGGTCACAAACGCCAGCACAAAACCGACGAACGTCCCGGCCGAGCAGACCGCGATCCCGATAGGTCTGTCGGCCGGCGCGAGATATCGCCTCGCCAGGGCTGTGACGGAATTGAGGAGCAGGGGTTGAGCTGCGGCCACCACGACCTGCCCCGCCAGCACCCAGGCGAACCCGGACCGCGTTGTCCCAACCAGGCGCAGAACCGTCCCGAGCGCGCTGAGCACGGCACCCGTACCGAGCCATTTCCGCAGAGACCTGTCGACCGCTCGGCCCGCCGGCATGGCCAAAACGACGTACAACAGCGGGAAGATCTCCGAGAGTAGGCCGATGGCCGAGGTGGAGACCCTGAAGTGCCCAGCGGCGCCCGTCGTGACGGGAGCGAAGGCCAGCCAAGCCATCTGGTTGGCCGAAGATGCCAAGGCGAACCCGGCTATCGGGGCCCACCGGCTGCGAGGAGCTTGCACGCTACGAAGCAGGGGCTACCAGTGGCCCGCTACCGCGCAGCAAGCACTAGCGGTACTGAGTCGAGATCGCGAAACCGCACACGATGAGGCCGAGGCCCCCGAGCAGGTACCAGTTGGAGGGAGCGCTCGGTAGCAAGCTGATGTAGTTGAGCACGATCATCAACACACCGCAGGCGAAGAATGCCAGCATGATGACCGGGACCCACATCGGGCTGTGCCGGTAGTCCGTCGGCATCGGAGCTGTGTAGCGGCCGCTGAACGTGGGCTTGCGGGCATCCGCCTTGGGAGTTACTCGTCCTGGGGCCTCTTTGGTGCGTCGGGGCATGCAGACAGGATATGCGAAGGACGACGTCAGCTCCCATCGGCAGGATAACTCCGTGCAACGGAGAGCCCCGGACCGGTAGCGTTTGGCTTGTGACGACCAAAGTCCTGGTAGTCGATAACTACGACTCGTTCGTGTACAACCTCGTCCAATACCTGGGCCAGCTCGGCGCCGACCCAGTCGTACGGCGCAACGACGAGCTGACCCTCAGTGTCGTCGAGGAGTTGGGGGCTTCGGGGATCGTGATCTCCCCCGGCCCGGGCCGGCCCGAAGACGCCGGTATAAGCGTGCCGCTCATAAAGGCCTTGGCGGGCCAGGTCCCGGTACTGGGGGTTTGCTTGGGCCATCAGGCCATCGGCTTCGCCTTCGGGGCCAACGTGGTGCGCGCTTCTCAGCTCTTGCACGGCAAGACTTCCCAAGTTTCTCATGACGGGCGCGGGATCTTCGAAGGCTTGCCTCAGCCTCTCACCGCAACCCGCTACCACTCGCTCGTCGTCGAGCGGGCCTCATTGGGCAATGACCTCGAGGTGAGCGCTTGGGCGGAGGACGGTACGGTCATGGGCATCCGCCACAAAGCCCTGGCGTTGGACGGGGTGCAGTTCCATCCTGAGGCCGTGCTCACCGAGGGGGGTCACCGGCTGATGGCCAACTGGCTTCGAGCCTGCGGTTTTGGAGAAGCGTTGGTAGGTCTGCCGGCGGGCCCTCTTGTGGCAGGAGCGGCGTCGGCCAGCTCTGTCTAGGCGCCGCGACCCCAAGCGGCAGCCCCCGGAGCCAGCCTCAGGTCGCCGGCGGCCCCGGGGCAGTGACGGTCGTAACCGGTCCCAAGGTGGTCGCAGTAGTAGCGGCGGTGTTGGTGGGGACCGTTGTCGCTGATGTCGTGGCTGTCGTCGTCCCCGTCGCAATCGTCGACGACGTGGACAAGCCTGCGGTAGTGGAAGTAGAGGAGGCCGCGGTAGTGGATGTCGATTTCACCGGTTTGGTTGTCGGCGGCCCGGTGTACTCGCCTACGTAGAGGGTGACGGCGGAGCCCTCCCGTATAGGTTGGCCAGACTTGGGGTCGCTGCTTATGACGTAGCCGTCCTGCGATGGGTTGGTCACTGGGACGAAGTCCTCAGGTGCATAGAGGTTCTCCGCCCCAAGCTGCTTTTGAGCTTGCAGGAAAGTCTCGCCCACCAGGCCGGGGGGTACCGTAACGGTCTGCTGGCCGTCAGAGACGAAGAGCTTGACGGTTGTTTCCCAGGGCTCGAGGTTGCCGCCGTACGGCTGGCTATAAGCCACCAGGCCCGCTGGGATCGTGGAGCTCGGCACCTGGACGATGCTGCCAGCCTTCAAATGCGCCCCGGCCAGTTTCGCCCCCGCCTGTGCGGGGTTCAGGCCCTGGAGGCTGGGGACGATTGTGGTCGCGCGTCCAGCGGAGCAATAGACGTCGACGTTGCTCCCCTCCTGAAGCTGCGTACCTGCCTTCGGCTTGGTGGAGATGACGAAACCGGAAGCCACGCTGCTGCTGTTCTGTGGGACGTTGGTGGGGTTGAAGTCCTTCGCCTTCAGGGTCGTGCCGGCGTTGCCGCAGCGTTGGCCCGAGAGGCTCGGCACCGCCGCCAGCGGGGCACCGCTGCTCACCTCGAGGGTGACCATCGTGCTCGGTGGTACCACCGATCCTGCCTGGGGTGAGGTGCCTATTACGAGCCCGCTCTGGACCAATTGGCTGTGCTCGGGCCGGACAGCAACGTTGTCGAAGCCCTGGCCCTTCAGGGAGTTCCTCGCCTGGGCCACGGTGTCGTTTTTCACGTTCATCAGCTTGATGTCGGCCACGGTGCCCCACCACCCCGCGTTGCGGCCGATGAAGAACACGAGCACGGCGAGCACTGCCAGCAGCACCACGAACAAAGATGCCCACCAGCCGGCCCGCGAGCGCCCACCAGTCCGGGGGCCCCTCCCTCCACCGGCGCCATAGGCGGCCTCCAGCTCGTCGTAGGTGCTCGTCCGTTGGGCGTAAGTCTGCTCGTACGGTGAAGGGGGAGGTCCTGTTACCGCACGGGTTGGACTAGGCCCTGTCACCCGCCCTGCCAGTACCTGCTGGCCCCTGTGAAAGCGCACAAGGTCGTCCCGCAGGTCCGCGGCGCTCTGGTACCGGTCGTCGGGGTCTTTCGCCATCGCTGTCATGACGATCGCTTCCAAGTCGGGCGGTACCTGGGGGTTGATGCTCGATGGAAGCGGTGGGAACTCACGCACGTGCTTGTACGCGATCGCCACCGGGCTGTCGCCGGAGAAGGGGGGCCGCGCCGTGACCATCTCATAAAGCACGACCCCGAGTGAGTACACGTCGCTGCGGGCGTCAACCGGCTGCCCCTGGGCCTGCTCGGGTGAGAAGTAGGTGGCCGTGCCCATGACTGCGCCGGTCTGGGTCAGGCCCTCGCTCGCGTGGCTCACCGCCCGCGCTATCCCGAAGTCAGCAACCTTGACCTGGCCCGTCTGGTCGATCAGGACGTTGCCCGGCTTCACGTCGCGGTGGATCACGCCCCTGCGGTGCGCGAAGTCGAGGGCGTTTGCGATGTCGGCACCTATCGAGGCGGCCCTCTGTGGCGACAGCGGCCCCTGGCGGATGAGAGCGGAAAGGGTCTGGCCGTCGATGTACTCCATGACGATGAAGTACGTGTGCTCGCCTTGGCCCCAGTCGTAGATCGACACGATGTTGGCGTGGGACAGATTGGCTGCGGCTTGGGCTTCCCGGCGGAACCGCTCGACGAACGAGGGATCGGAAGAAAGCTCGGGGAAAAGCACCTTGATCGCGACCGGCCTGTCGAGCAGCAGGTCCTGTGCCAGATAGACCTGCGCCATGCCCCCGCGCGCGATGTGGCGAACGAGCTCGTAGCGCTCGCTGAAGACTTCAGACGGTGCCATGTCCGCCACAGCCTAGGGCTGGTAGGTGCTCCCGGTACCCGCGCGGCGTCGCGACTGCCCAGCTCACGGCGTCAGTCGGCTTCCAGGTTGGAGGTAACTTTGGATAATCGCTTTCGCGATGGGAGCCGCGATCGTGCCACCGACGTAATCGTTCCCCGGGGGTTGGTCCTCCACAAGCACCGCCACCGCGATCCGCGGGTCGGGGACTGGGGCGAAGGATACGAACCACGTCTCTATGTAGCCGAGCCCCGTCTGCGCCGTCCCCGTCTTGCCCGCGACCTGGACCCCCGGGATCCGCGCAGCCACCCCGGTACCGTTCGGGCTGTTCACAACCGAGAGCATCAAAGTGGTCAGCTTCCTGGCGGTTGACGGCGAGGTGGCAGTCAGCCAGGGCTTGGGGCGGAAGGACTCCACCGTCTGGCCTTGGGAACCGGTCACCGCGTCGAGTAGGTGCGGCGTCATGATCACGCCCCCGTTTGCGACGCCGCCCACGTCCATGGCGAGACCAAGGGGGGTGGCTTGGACGCTCTCCTGGCCGATGGCGGACTTGGCCAAGGCGGCCAGGTTGTCATGGAACGACGGAACTGGGGGGAACGACGACTCCGCGACGCCCGGGAGGTCGAGCGGGGGCGTCTGGTCCCAGCCGAACGCCTTCGCCTCGTCGACCATCCCGGCTGCTCCGACGCCAAGGCCAAGCTGAGCAAAGCCCGTGTCGCACGAAACCGTGAAAAGTTCCAGCATCTGGCCCCCGCAGGTCTCCCCGGCGAAGTTGTGCAGCACCTGGTCAGCAGTGGCAGGGAGCACAAATCCTGCTGTTACGGGGTAGTACTTGGTTGCAAGAGCGGGCCTGTGGTCGTAGACCGCCGCAGCCGTGATGACCTTGAACGTGGAGCCGGGGAAGAAGCGTTGGCGGTAGGCGGCAGCCAGCAGCGGTTTGCCCGGGTCGGAATTGAGGGCATTCCACGCCTTTTGTTCCACGGCCTGGTTGTGGCTGGCCAAGGGGCTTGGGTCGTAGCTCGGGTTCGAGTACATGGCGAGGATGGCACCGGTCTTGGGGACCAGGGCTACAACTGCCCCTGCCCGGCCCGCAAGCTCCTTCGCGGCGAGTTGCTGGAGGCTGGACAGCGCGGTCAGTTGCAGGTTGTCTGTCGAAGGTTGGGCAGTAAAGAACTTCTTTAGCTGAGAGACATTGCCCGGGATCTTGAGGGAGTTGTTGGTATCGGTGAGGACGGAGTTGTACTCGTCCTCGAGGCCGTCCGTCCCGTAGGTGAGCGAAAAATACCCTGTTATCTGCCCGAAAAGCGCGCCCTCGGGGTAGACACGCTGGTACTTGTACTGGTCCTTGCTCGGTACCGACTGCGCAAGCGTGACACCATCTGCAGAAATGATGGCGCCGCGAGGTTGCACGAACTCAGCGATGATGTCGCGCGTGTTGTGGGGGTTGTTGTCGAGTGAGGTTGCGTCGAACACCTGAAGGTAATTCAGCTGGACGAACAGCACCATGACCAGTACCGCCGCGCCCACACCAACCGCGCGCACGCGCGAGTTCACGTCGGTCACAGGCTCATTACCCCGGTCTCAGGCAAGGCTGCTGCTCCGTCGTAGCCTTGCGCAAAGGCGGTGGAGTTGGCACCCACCGCCCGCTCGGCGGCCAGTGCCTGCTCGGTCGCGTTGTCGTTGGAAATGCGGAGCAAGATCGCCAGCAGGATGTAATTGGAAACTAACGACGAGCCTCCGTAGGAAACAAAGGGAAGTGTGATCCCCGTGATCGGTATTAGTCTCGTTATGCCTCCGACTACTACGAAGACCTGTACCGCGATCAGCAAAGAAAAGCCGGTTGCGAGGAGTTTGGTGAACGACCTCTGGGAGCGCACGGCGACCCGGAGCCCCGAGCCGACCATCAGTAGGTATGCGATCAGGAGCGCGCTCACGCCGACGAGCCCGATTTCCTCACCGATGGCGGCGAATATGAAGTCTGTCGACGCCTCAGGGATGATGCCCGGGTTCCCCTGTCCTGGCCCGAGGCCCCACATGCCCCCGGCTCCAAGCGCGAACCAACCCTCGATTATCTGGTAACCCGAGGTAGCGAAATGCGCCCACGGGTCCAACCACGCCTGGACCCGGGTTTGTGCGTGGTGGATCACGTCTAGAGCGAACACTGCACCGCCAATGAACAGGACGGCTCCCACGACTAGATAAGCGGCTCTCCCGGTGGCTACCCAGAGCAACCCGACGAAGAGCGCAAAGAACAGGAACGACGAACCAAGGTCGTTTTCTGCAAGCAGCACCAGGAGCGACACGCCCCAGGCAGCCAGGAGAGGGGCCAGGTACTTCGGTTCGAGCACGAGCCACCGTCCGAACCTGCGTGTGCCCGTCGCCAACAGCTCAGCGCGTTCGGCCAAGACTGAGGCGAAGAAGATGCCCAATGCCAACTTGGCGAATTCCTCCGGTTGGAAGCTCAAGGGGCCGAGGTGGACCCACAACCGGGCGCCATTGATGTCCTCGCCGATATGTGGGGCAAGGGGGAGCAGCAAAAGGATTACGCCGACCAGTGCCAACGAGTAGCGGTAGCGCTCGAGGTTGATGGCGCGAGGGCAAACGGCGAGGGTGACGACGAACGCGGTGACCCCAACTCCGGTCCAGACCGCCTGGGCGGAAGCCTCGCCGTGGTTGAGGCCGGCGATAAACACGTAGCCCATCCCGTTGAGGAGGGCTGCGAGCGGCAGGAGGACCGGGTCTGCTTGGGGCGCCAGCCATCGCAGGCTCAGGTGTGCGACGAGCATCAGGACAAAGACGAGCACCAGGAACGGGATGATGCCGGCAGGCAGAGCGGCTGCTTGGCCAAGGTTGGAAAGAGCATAGAACCCGCTTGCGAGCACGAACACCAGGATGATCATCCCGAGCTCGGTCCGGCGGCGTGCAGGCAATTGCCACGATGCCGGCTCGGTCCCGCCTTGCCCTCTCCACCCCGTGAGCGCCCTCATCCGGCAGTTGTCGGCCTAGCCACCGTCGTCGTGACAGAGCTCGGGACGGACGTAGTCGGTACCGCTTTGGTTTGAGTTGTCGTTGTGGTCGTGGGGTGGGCCGGCTTACTGTGCGGGGCTCCGCGGGGGAGGGGTTTGCCGTTGCCCTCCGTCTCTATTTTCTCGGCCACCAGGTTGGCGACGTATTGGCGCGCCTGGGCCAGGGAAGGCTCAACGTGGCCTGTTTCAAGGACTTGGAGGCGGTAGGAGAGCACCGACGAGGCCGTGTCACGGGTCCGTTCGACGACTGTCGGCTGGAACCACAGAACCCCACCCGGCCGTCCCTGGAAAATCGTGATCCGGTCCTTGGAGAGGCCCACGTAGTAGGCCGAGCGCCCATACCACCCGAGGCAGGCAATGGCCCCGCCGACGACAATACAAATGGCCACCAAGAACACGACCACACGAAAGGTCACTCTTTTCGGGGCCGGGCCCTTACGTGCTCTCCGGGGCACGGCCGCCTTCGGCTCGGCCGGGATAGCCCTCGTCGGCCCCGTCACGGTCGGGTGCGGCACGACGATCATCGTGTCGGGGCTGTTGTCGCTCGCCAGGACGTCGATCACGACGACCGTAATGTTGTCGTTGCCCCCTCTAAGGTTGGCGACGGACACGAGCTCGTTGGCAGCCTCGACTGGGTTGGAGAAGCGGGAAAGGACCGCCGCGATCTGGTCGTCGGAGACCTCCCGCGGCAAGCCATCGCTACAAAGCAGGTACCTGTCGCCGTGCCTTGGGGCGAGCTCGATGATGTCGACTTCGATGGCTGGTTCGACCCCCAGGGCGCGGGTCAAGACATGCCGCTGAGGGTGGACTGCCGCTTGGGCTTCGCTTATTTGGCCGTCGTCGACGAGCTCCTGGACAAGGCTGTGGTCGACCGTGACTTGCTTGAGTACCCCGTCGCGGTACACGTAGAGCCGTGAGTCACCGATGTGAGCGGCTGTGAGCCCGTTGGTGCCGTCTTCTCTTTCGACGACCGCGAGGGCGACCAATGTCGTCCCCATCCCGAACATCGCCCGGTTTGTCCTGGCCTGCTCCCAAACCGCCCGGTTCGCAGCCTTGGCCGCGCTTTCCAGAGAACCCGCGGTGTGTTGGTCGGTGGCTTCGAAGGCGGCAGCTAGGGCTGTTATTGCCGTGGACGACGCGACCTCTCCCGCTGCGTGGCCTCCCATGCCGTCAGCGACTGCATAGAGGCCCGGGGAGACGAGCAACTGGTCCTGGTTGTTCGACCGGACAAGCCCGACGTCGGTCGCCGACCCGACGACCAGTTTGGTCACTTGCGCAGCTCCAGCACGGTGCGCCCCACCTGGAGGCGGTCACCTTTGCGCAGCGGTGCAGGGCCGCTCAGCTTGCGCCCGTTCACGAGGGTCCCGTTGGTCGAGCCGAGGTCCTCGACCCAGTACTCGTCCCCCCGGCGGAACACTCTTGCGTGAACCTGCGACACGAACGTGTCGGAGGGCAACGCGACCGCACAGCCTGCGGCGCGCCCGATGCTGATCTCGTCACCGAGCGCGAACGCCTGTCCCGTCGCCGCCTCGGGGCTGACGACAGCGAGCTCGTGGGGGACGTTACGCCCTTTTGGGATGCTGGCGGCCGCTCGGGTGGCTGGCGGAGGCGGACCGGGAGCCCCCGGCGGCGCTGGGACCAAGCGCGGTTCGCGCAGCTCGACCCAGACGGCACGGACGACGCGGAGGAAGAAGAGATAAAGCAGTGCGAGGAAGACGTACTCGAGGAACCGCTGGGCCGGATCGGCCACCTCAGTTCGCCCCGCTCGCCTCGAAGCGGACAGTGGTCGAACCGACCGTGATCTCGTCCCCGTTCTCGAGCTGGCGAGGCGAGCTGATGCGAAGCCCGTTGACCTTGGTGCCGTTGGTGCTCCCTAAGTCGGCCACCAGCCAGGTGCCGTCCGGGCCCCGGCGTACCTCCGCGTGCCGGCGGCTGGCGTTCGGGTCGGCTAGGGCGAGCTCGCAATCGGGTTGCCGGCCCAAGGTAACCTTCTCCCCGTCGAGGACCACCCTGCGCCCATCGGGAAGCGTAAGGGTCGCTGTCCCCTGACCGGGAGCGATCTCGCCGGCAACGAGCAGAGTCCCCGGTCGGAGGGACTCGTCGGTCTCGATGACAACGTTGACCGGACCAAGGAACGTGTACCCCTCGTCCTTGGCGTGCTCGTTAGCCACTTCGACAAGCTCCTTGACGAGCTCCTCCTCGATGGGCTGGAACTTCGACCGGTCCGCGCTGGAAAGCAGCACCTTGAAGCTGTTCGGCGCTAGGACGCCTCGCGGCGCGACGGTCCTGCGCAGGTCCATCTCCCGCGTGAGGCGCCTTCCGATCTCGACAGGTTGCAGCCCGCTCCGGAACACCCGCGCGAAAGCTCCCTCCACGAAACGCTCGAGGCGACGCTCGAAGCTCTGTAACCCCATAGTCGGCCGCATAGTACCCGTAGCGGGGACCTGCCTGCTGCCAGGGGCCCAGGCATCACGCAAGGCGGCCCTAGGCCCAGGGGCCCTCGGCCCATACTCTACCTCGGAGGGCGCCTTGGCACGTTGGTTCGGTCATGTACCCTTTAGAGACCACTCGGGCGAGTGGCGGAATTTGGCAGACGCGCAGGATTCAGGTTCCTGTGTCCGCAAGGACGTGGGGGTTCAAGTCCCCCCTCGCCCAC
>Ga0182024_10020899_pt1 | contig 11927 bp, 6 predicted proteins | sample P32metaG_FD_120480 | JGI IMG/M metagenome (GOLD analysis project Ga0182024, IMG submission 120480) | Permafrost microbial communities from Stordalen Mire, Sweden - P3-2 metaG (Illumina Assembly) | ecosystem: Environmental > Terrestrial > Soil > Wetlands > Permafrost | place: Sweden: Stordalen... | reverse complement strand
GTGGTGATCGAAAGCGAGATGTCTAAAGCGGAAGTCTGTCCCAGCGTGAAGCTCATGCAGTTTCGCACCGTCTGTTCCAGGAATTCGCGATCGACGGCCGCAGACGCGTCGCGTGTGAAGGTCGTGCCCAGAATCGCACAAGCCGGCGCAACCCCGCGCCGCCGCAGTCGGCTGCGCAGAATGTCTCGGGCGCGGGCGAGTCTCCCCTTCACCGTCCCCAGCGGCCACTTGAGTCGCTCGGCCGCTTCCTCGTGTGTCTGCCCTTGCAGGTAGCACAAGACGATCGGCGAGCGGTACTTTTCAGGAAGACGATTGACCTCCTGGTCGAGCACCGCCGCCAGCTCGCCATCGGTCGCGGCGTACCCCGTGGCGATGGTCGAGCGCTCGGGACCTTCCCGTTCGATTCGCCGCCGCCGCGCCGCCTGCGCCCGCGCCCGCATCGAAACCCGCGCCGCGACCCCGTGCAGCCACGGCCCGATCGCGTCCCGCGGGCTCAATGCCCTGGCACGGCGAACCAGCACCAGAAACGTAGCCTGAAAGGCATCGTCGGCGTCAGCCTTGCCGGCGAGCATGCGCCGGCACGTTCCCATCACCATCGGACCATGCCGCGCCACAATCGCCGCAAATGCCAGCTCGTCGCGATGTTCCAGGTAACGCGCCAGAAGCTGCCATTCCGAGAGCCCCGAAATGGTCTCCCCTCGGAAAACCCGCTCGATATCCGGCGAAGTAAGTCGATTCTGGCTCATCGAGAATCCCCTCGAGCACGTTTTTTCTTTATGATGATGTCGTTTCATCCGCCAATCGATACATTTTTTCCCAAAGACTCTCAAACTCGCCGGTTGCGACCAGCGCAAACGCCAGTTTTCGCACCACCCGGCCCGGTCTGGCCGCGCTGGCGACTCACCGCGCGATTGGTCGCGATGTCTCGCGTTGTCGAGATCTCCAAGTTGTGATAGCTTAACGACTTCGACGATAACGCGGCGCTTTCGGCCGCGTGCGTGACGCGAGGCAAGGAGGCTCTCGATCGATGGACGCATCCCAGGAAACGATCTGGTTCATCGGCGATCTGGGCGATCCGTGGGTCGTGGCGATCGCCGACGCGCTGCCGGCGGCACACGGGATTTTGCGCGTCGATTGCCGCGGTGAATTGCCAGCCGTCCCGTCCGACCCCGCGTGCGTGCCTCGGCTGATCGTCATCCACCGCCAGCGGCTGGTTCCCGGTGATGCAGAGCGCCTGAAAGAATGGCGCACCAGCGCCCCAAACGATTCGCCCGCCCTGATTCTCTGCGTCGGCCCTTACATCCGCTACGAAGAGCTCGAGCGTTATTCGGGGCTCGTTGACCTGGTGCTTTCGGAAGCTACCGCCGCCGAGGTGCTTCCGCGCCATGTGACGCGGCTGCTCGACGGCCGGCAAGGCCGCTCGCCGCGATCCGAAACGGGCGCGCTTCGGGTGTTGGTGGCAAGCGCAAATGGCGAGCTCGGGCGCGTCGTGGCCGAAGCCTGCACCGCTGCCGGCTATCGCGCTGAAGAAGTCGAAGATCAGTTCGTGGGCGCCCGCCCGTCCTGCCGAAGTCGCTCGTCAAATTCGAGCGAGATGCCTCTGACAATTTGGGATGTGCCGCTCCTGGAACCCTGGCCAGAGCGCCTCGAGCGCCATGCGCTCGCGACCGGACCGGTCATCGCCTTGATGGGGTTTGCCGACCGCAAGTCAGTGGCTCTGGCCAGATCGAAGGGAGCCTTTGCGTGTTTCGAGCTTCCCCTGAATCTCGACGACCTGGTCGATGCGCTCGATCGTTTTTCACGGCTCTCACCCCTCGATCCTAAAGCCCCGGGTGCTCGCGCCGAGCCGGCCCATCACCTGCCTCCGCGCCCGCGCCGCCCGGGCCGTACGCGCACCGGCCGGACGCGGGAAAGCGAGTGGCCGCCACCGGCCCGCCCGCCTACAATTGCATGACCGTAGAGAATTTGGCCAACAGACATCGAACAAAGAAAACTGGCAACGAAAAGACAAACAAGCTCTGGCCAGAAGATCCTCGGGCTCAAGGATCTGACCCGGGCGATCCAGCGCGCGCACGGTTTTCAGGAAATGCTTGCGGCGCTCAAGAACGGCCGCAGTGCGACCGTCGACGGCGCCTGGGGCTCGGCATCCGCCCTGGCATCGGCCGCGCTGGCGCTCCATGCCCCCACGTCGCTCCTGATCTTGCTGGCGCACGTGGGCGACGTCGACGATTTCCGCGACGATGTTGCGACGTTTTCCGGCATCGTGCCCGACGTCTTCCCTGCCTGGGAAAAACCGCCGCGCGAGCTGACTGCGGTCGACGAGGTCTTCGGTAAGCGGATGCGTGTGCTGCGGCGACTCTCGAGCGCCACGCCTCCCAAGCTCGTGGTCGCCCCCTTTCAGGCCACGCTCCAGCCGGTTCCGAAGCCCGAGCTCCTGGCCAAGATGGCCCGCACCGTCGCCGTCGGCCAGGCCCTTCCCGTCGAGGTCTTGACCGCCTGGATGCTCGAGCGCGGGATGTCCCGCGCGGAAGTGGTGGAAGTGCCTGGAGAGTTCAGCGTGCGCGGCGGCATCTTGGATGTCTTCCCCACCGACGCAACCGACCCCGTGCGCATCGAATACTTCGGTGACGAGATCGAGTCGATCCGCCCCTTCGACGTCGAATCCCAGCGCTCGCTCGAGCGCTGGAATTCGGTCACGCTGACAGCCGCCGTCGGCCTGGACGAAGCAGACATTGCCGGCTTCGGCCACTCTGTCGACTACTTCCCCGAGGGCACCTGGGTCGCCCTGATCGAGCCTTCTGATCTTCGCGAAGAGGGTCGCCATTACCTCGAACGCCTCGAAGACAGACGCGGAATGTACAGCGTTGAAGCCAGCTTCGAGCGGCTGATCAAACGCCCTACCATCGCGGTCTCGACCCTGGCGGCCGACTCGCTCGAGGCGACCTGCCACATGCGCATCGAGAGCATCGAGCGCTTCTCCGGTGAGCTCACCAAGGTCAAGGCCGAGCTCGAAAGCGTGGCCGCCGGTGAAGACGTCTTGATCGCCTGCCACAATACCGCCGAGGTCGAGCGGCTCAAAGAAGTTTTCTCTGACACCGAGCTCGCCTCCGCCGGCCGCCTGCACTTGACCGAGGGCCGCATCCGCGCCGGCTTCCATCTGATCGACGCCCGCACGCTCGTGATCGGCGATCACGAGCTTTTCGCCCGCGCCGAAGTCCGCCGGCCCGTCACTCGCCGGCGCTACGAAAGCCGCGCCATCGACAGCTTCCTCGACTTGAACGAGGGCGATCTGGTCGTCCACGTCAACCACGGAATCGCACGCTACCGCGGCCTCCATTTCGTCGATCAGTCTAGCGAACACGCCGAAGAAACGCTGCTTCTTGAATTTGCCGAAGAAACCAAGCTCTACGTCCCGATTGCCAAGATCGACCTCGTTCAAAAGTACGTGGGCGGCGGCAAGGGCGCGCCTGCCCTCTCGAAGATTGGCTCCTCGACCTGGGAAAAGCGCAAGAAGCGGGTCGCGATGGCCGTCGTCGACCTCGCTCAAGAGTTAATCGACATCCAGGCCCAGCGCGCCGCCCGCCCTGGGTTTGCCTTCCCTGCCGAAGATTCGCACTGGGTCGCCGAATTTGAAGCCGCCTTTCCCTATGAAGAGACTCCCGACCAGCTCTCGGCCATCGAAGCCGTCAAGACCGACATGGCTCAGGGAAAGCCGATGGATCGCTTGATCTGCGGCGACGTCGGCTACGGTAAGACCGAGGTCGCCATCCGTGCTGCGTTTCGGGCAGTCGATTCCGGAAAACAGGTCGCCGTGCTCGTGCCGACGACCATCCTGGCCGAACAGCACCATCGCAGCTTCGGCGCGCGCATGGCCGAGTTCCCATTTTCGATCGAGGTCGTTAATCGCTTCCGCCCCAAGTCCGAAATTCGTGAGGTCTTGAAGTCCGCCGGCCAGGGAAAAGTCGACATCCTGATCGGAACCCACCGGATCTTGCAGAAAGACGTCGCTTTCAAAGACCTGGGGCTGGTCATCATCGACGAAGAGCAGCGGTTCGGCGTCGAAGACAAAGAGTGGCTCAAGACCCTGCGCACCACGGTCGACGTGCTGACACTCTCGGCCACACCGATTCCGCGCACGCTTCACATGAGCCTGCTCGGCATCCGCGATATCTCCAACCTCGAAACCCCGCCGCCCGACCGCAAGGCCATCGAAACCCGGGTCTGCCGCTTTGACCGCGAGATCGTCAAACGCGCCATCCACCGCGAGCTCAATCGCGACGGCCAGATCTATTTCGTCCATAACCGCGTCTACGACATCACCACCGTCGCCGACTGTGTTCAATCGATCGTTCCCGAAGCCAGAATCGGAATCGCACACGGCCAGATGGGCGGCGCAGAGCTCGAGCGCACCATGATGAGCTTCATCCGCAGGCAGTTCGACATCCTGGTGGCCACCACCATCATCGAGAGCGGCCTCGATATCCCCAACGTCAACACGATCTTCATCAACGAGGCCGACAAGTACGGGCTCGCCGACCTCCACCAGCTCCGCGGGCGAGTCGGCCGCTACAAGCATCGCGCTTATGCCTACTTGCTGCTCGAATCGGATCGGCCCGTCACTCCCAATGCCGTCAAGCGACTGAAGGCCATCGAAGAGTTCACCCAGTTGGGCGCCGGCTTCAAGATTGCCCTGCGCGACCTAGAGATCCGAGGCGCCGGCAACATCCTGGGGGCAGAGCAGTCCGGCCATATCGAAAGCGTTGGATACGAGCTCTATTGCTCGCTGCTGGAATCAGCCGCCCGCAGCCTGACCAACCAGCCCGATCGCCCACTCTTTGATTGCTCGGTCGAGCTGAAATGGCGGGCCTATCTCCCGCGAGACTACGTGACGGCTCCCAGAATCAAGCTCGAGCTCTATCGCCGGTTAGGCCGGCTGCGCTCGCTCAATCACCTCTCCGACCTCCGCCAGGAAATGATCGACCGCTTCGGGCCGCTGCCTCGCACCGCCGAAACCCTGCTGCTGGAAACCGAGATCCGGATCCTGGCCGGCACCTGGAAGATCGACCGAATTCACGTCGAGCAGGGATGGTACATCGTGATGACCTACAGCGACGCCGCCAGAATGGAAGCCCTCGCCCGCCGCCATCCCGGCTCCGTGCGCATCGTCGACGCCAAGAAGGCCTACGTCCCCCTGGGCGAAGACCCCGTCAAAACCCCGCAGATCGCCGAACGTTTGCTGACTCTCTTGCGCACTTGAAATTCAAGCTCGACTACACCCAGCAGCCGATCCGAACGATCCTCGCCTTCGCCTTGCGAGCAAGCGGCCTCGCGTACGACGTGCGCGACGGCTTTCTGAAGCTCTCCGCACGCACGGCGATCCTGGAAAGCCGCGTCGACGATATCGACCGCAAGCTCGACCGCATTCTGCAAATGCTAGAGCGTCTGGAAGCGGGAAAGTGTTTGTCGGCGCCGCGTCCGAGCGCCTGCGGAATCACTTCTTCTTCGCTTTCGCCTTCACCGTCGTGCGGGTTGTTCGCGGGCGGCCCCGCTTGGCGGGCGCCGCCGCCGGTTCCGGTTCATGGTGCTTCAATTCGTCGACCCAGTCGCTGGCGGCACGTGCACCGTCGGCAAATCCGTTCGTGATCGGGTTGTCCGCGGGCATTGACTTGGCGACGAACGCCACCGGAAACACACAACCGTACGAAAACGAGTACGACATCGCGTAAACCATCCGCGACACGAATCGACTGGTAGCGGGAAGCGCTTGCCCCGCCATCGCCGTCGCATTCGAGGCGCCATCCTTCGCGGCCTGCACTGCAACGTCCCAGGCGTCTGTGACGGTTCGGAACGCATCTCGCGACGCAGGCGTGATAAACCCACTTTTTGCCATCGAAAGATCACCTCTCGCGCGTTAATCTGGGAATCATAGGGCGTCCAGGATGGTGCAAGTGTAGCACGAACTCGTGCCGCGAGTCTCTACTCGTGTTTCTTTAGGAGCGAAAATTGAACGGATCCAAAGCCGAAAGCACCGCGAGGAAGAGGGTTGCTCGGTCACAGCCAGTTCACGTCGATGACGAACACGAAAAGGCAATCCGCAGGGTCCAGGGCATGCCGGCGGAGGTCGGGATCCTGCTCATTGTCTCGGGAATTGGTGGGATCCTGCTGCCCGGCCCGGTCGGCACTCCGTTCCTGCTCCTGGGCTGCCTCATGCTCTGGCCCAAAGCGTTCAACCAGACTGGCAGATGCTTCGAGAAGCGGTTCCCCAGAATGCACCATCACGGCGTCAAGCAAATCAATCGATTTCTTGACGATCTCGAGCGGCGTTACCCAGTTTCCACATAACCCCGACGCACTCGCGCGATGCAGCCTCTTGCGACGATGACTTCCCGTTCCGCCTTGCCTTCCTTGAGTGTCCGGGTAAAATGACGCGCGCGGCAAGCTCTTGCCGCTAGTTCGGTCTCTTGCGCGGGTGCGACTCGGCTAGTCCGTGTGGTCAATCATTTCTTTTCGAATGACGCGCCCGCAGGGATCGATTTCTCGGAAGGCGAGGCCGGGACGGCCGTCGGCCGCGGTACACGTTCACGTTTGAAACGCGCCAGCCGCGGCCGGCCCTCTCCAAGGATGGAGACCAAGCCAATCATGAAACGAGTGTTCGTGGTAACTCTTCTGAGCTTTGCGGCGACTGGTTGTGCCCAGTCACGCTCAGCTCTCTCAAAGCAGGATTCCCCTGCACTTGCGCCGGTCGCCGCGACGTCGGTTCCACCGCTTTCTGACACGATCAACCTGGGGATGGGTAACCCCGCGGTCGTCAGGATGGCGATCAAGGACCCCGATAACTCGCAATGGGCCGGCGTAGCGCCGGCGACCGCCGCCAAGGCGCCCTCGGCCGAAAGCCGGCCGGCGCCAGGTCAACCGCCGCCGAAGTTCGCGACGACCCCCGGCGGCCCAGCGGCATTCGGTCCGTTTGAGGCGCGGGCGAATTCGGGCCCTGTGCCATCAGGCCAGCCCGTTCAGCCCGCCGATGCGATGACCACTCCTGCGACCCGGATCGCTGCCACTCCGGTTTCGACCGGCACGCCGCTCGCGGCGAGCTTGGCCGACCGCCCCGAAGCCGATTCCCAGCCGTTGGCTTCGACCGTGCCTGACCCGGGCCCGGCTACGGCTCTGGGTGGCAGCCCAGGCCAGCCCTCGCTGATCGAACCCGCGGAAACCATCGCCGGACCGCCCACCACAGGGTTGATCCCGGTACCGCCGGATCAGGCAGCCCCAGGCTCGAATCCCGGGGCTCGCGGTCCAGAGACGACCGAGCGGGCACCGGCTTCGACCAGTGCTCTCGCCCAGCCAGCGCCCTTGCCGGCATCTCCGCGGCAAGCCAGGCGGCCGGTGTCAGACCCGCTGCTGGGACCAGACCCCGATTTGATGCCGCCAATTCCTGACGTCTCTGAGCTCAACTCAAAGACAGCCCCGCAGTCAGCAAGTCCGGCCTCGAAGGCCCCGAGCTCCGCTCTGGCCAAGCAGGATGGTGCTCAGCCGGCCGTGAAGCCGCAGGCTTCCAGCCCGTCGCAGGCGCCGGCCATCGTTAAGCCCAACGGTCTTCCCGACCTTCCCGACCTTCCCGACCCGGTTGCCCCCGCAGTGGGATCACCACCACCGCAAGCGACCGCGCCAGCAGCCGCACCCGCGGCCGCACCCGCCGTCATTCCGCTCGAGCTCGCTCCGGCGCCCGCCAGTACCCCCGCCGCTCCCTCGGGCTCTGATCCAGAGCGCAAGGGTGCCGGCGATTCCGCCGCCCTCGCCGTGCCGGCCCACGCCGGCGCGGTTGGGGGGCTGCCGCCGCTCGAGCCGGCTCCCAAGCAACCGCGCGGCGTCATGCTCGCCGCCGCTCAACAACCACCGCAACGCCCGCAGCCGCCGCTCCGTGATCAAGCCCTCATGCGCACAAGTGGCGAGAAACCCGAGAATCCCAAGAAAGACCCCGCCGCCAAATCAAAACCGTCGTCAGCGGATCGCCGCCGCCTCGCCACCGACCGCGGGTGCCCGATCGCCAAGGTCGGAGACGACGTCATCACGCTTTACGATTGGACGGTCGCAACCAGAGAGCAACTGCGACGATATCCCGAGCTCAAAGAGGCCTACAAAGACCCCACTTCCCGCGACGAGGCCCGGAAGCACATCAGCTTGCTCGGCAAAAACACCCTCGACGCCCTGATCGATCGCAGTCTGCTCGTCCAGGATGCCAAGCGCCATATATCGAACAAAAAAGACACGAAAATGATCGACCGGTTCAACGAAGAGGCCGACCGCATCTTCCGCGAAAGCGAAATCCTTCCGCTCCAAAAAAAATACCGTCTGGACAACGAATATCAGGTCAAGGAAAAACTCGCCGAAGAAGGTCGCTCGATCACCCAGATGCAACAAAACTTTCGTCAGATGTTCATCGCCGAAAACTACTTGCACAGCAGGTTAGGCGCCAAGGTCAAGGTCGAGCTGCCCGAGCTGCTTAAATATTATAGTGATCATGTCGATAAGCACGAGTTTGATCGTCCGGCCTTGATCACCTGGCGCGAGATCATAGTCGAGCCCATCGAGCCCAAGCCCGCCCCCGCACAATCTCACGATTCCACCGTGCTCCTGACCTCAGAGGACACCAGCCGCGACGCGGCCGGGCGCGAGGCCGAGGCGCTCCTGGCGAAGCTACGCCGAGGCGCCGATTTCGCCACTCTCGCCCGCAAGGATAGCGATGGCCCGGCCGCCTCTCGAAATCAAGGCGGCCTGATGGAAACCTCTCCGGGCGGCTACGGCGTGGGCGCGGTCAACAAGGCTCTCGAGACACTCCCGATCGGACAGCTCTCCGGTTTGATCGAAGGTCCCGACGGCTTCCACATCGTCAAGGTCGAAAAGCGGCGCCCCGCCGGACCTGCCTCGTTCGAGGAAGTCTACAACCAGATCAAGCCCAAGCTCGAAAACGAGAAATACGCCTCCGAGCGAACCGCCTTCATCGCCAAGCTTCGCAAGCACACCTTGATCACGACCTACGATTTGAACCCGCGCAAGAAACCCGCCACCACCGTCCAGAATTAATCGACCTCCGGCTGAGATTCGCATCCGGTCAGGCGCTGCATTCAAACACGAGCTTTCAACCAGCCCAATCCCTTGACGGTGCCAAGCGCCGCCGCGATCAAGACGAAGATCGCAGCACCGATCGCAAAGAGCGAAACGGCCGCCGCCCGCGCCAGGCCCGTCGGGCGATATTCGAAGACAACCCGGCGTGTTCCCGACCCGGAAAGCGGAACGGCTTGCATCCCGCAATTGACTCTGAGCACCGGCTCTGGCGGCGCGTCGTCCAGCCGGTACGTCCAGCCGGGGTAATATGTACGGCGGATGATCAGAATACAGCCGCCGGCATGTTCCACTGTCGCCGTCTTGCCGTCCCAGTTCTTGACCTCCGCTACGCCGGTGCTCACCTCGGTAAACCCGGGTGGGGCTTCGCCCGGCTCGAACCAGGCTTCATCGCGCGCCTCGTTTTCCGATAACCTCAAGAATGCAACCTTCATCTTTATCTTCGCTTCGCGAACTTCCCGGGCCGTCCAGGCTGCAGGATACGCCCCCAGAACTTGCACCAGCGTCCACGGCCCTAGACCCCCCCGCCGGGAAGGCGGCAGCGTGGCCATGAGCCGATCGAGCAGCGGGTCGTCGATCCGCTCCAGGACGCTCGTCCCGAAGACCGAGTCGCGCGCACCCCAGACTCCATGCGTCACCCCGAACCGCCGCGCCCATCGCTTTTCGACTGCGTCGTTTCCCGGAGGCGGATTTCCCACCGACTCGAGCAGGTAATTGGGCGGTGGGGCCGTGATCCCCAGATACGGAAACGCCGTCGTATTGCCCGCAGATACCGGAAGGTCTTGCAGCCGGCCTGCCACCAGGCCCACGCCCTTGATTTGCGCCAGCTTCTGCAGCACCGGGCCCTCTTCCAAGGGTTTGTCGTTCCAGACCCAGACCACTGGCCCGACAAAGACAAGCGCCGCCAGCTCGACCGTCGCAACTGCGAGCGGTGCCCACGCGCCGAGCCACTTTTGCCGCCAGGCGATGATCGTCACCACCGCCAGAAACCAAACAACCCCTGCGGCCCCGAATCGCGTTACGATTAATTTCGACATCAAGCTCGTCCGGAAATCGGCCCCGGTTGTCCAGTAGATCGACCAGCCCCAAGCCAGTGCTCCCAGGATGATCGCAAGCGTAAATCCCGCCCAGAACCGCTGTGAATCGATGCCGCGGTCGAGCCCGCGGCCCGCCAGAAGCGCCATCCCCAGGCTGCCCAAGAGCGTGTAGCGGGCTGGCGCGCGGAACCAACCCAGGCCGGGTAATTGCATCAGCAAGAGAAAGCCGTCGGGCCACCAGCCCGGCATCGTCGCCAGAGCGATCGACATCGGTACCAGCACCCTCCATGGCCTGAGCACTTCCCCCCGTGTCGTTGCCGCCGCCCCCACGAACGCCAGGATCCAGACCACGATCCCAGCATACGCCGAGGCTTCTCCCGCCATCGTTTCGTGCCGGTCCCAGTAGGTGTCAGCCGCGCCGTCGGAGAGCCCGAGAAACACCTCAGGTAGTGCAAATTGCGCCCAATGAGCCGGCGGAAAGGAAAAGGGTAAAAGAACGTGTGCCGGACGCACAAAACCGGCGACTCCCGTCATCTCCCACGTCAGCCGGAACTGCACCCACGCGATCGAGAGCCCCCAGACGAGCGCAGCGCACAGCAGCACGCCGCGCACAAGCCCGCGCTGCCAGCGTACTTTCACGATCCAGACGCGCCAGATGCCCGACAGGATCACCAACCCCGCAGTCCACATCTGGATCTGAAAGTGCCCGATCGTGAGCTGAGTACCCCATGCCAGCGCCAGCGCGGCCAGCCACCGCAGCCTGCCGGTGCTGCCATACCGATCGGCCAAGAGCAGGCAGAGCGGTACGTAAGGCATCAAGTGATTGAACGGCTCGTGAACGATGTGCGCTGCCTGAAAACCGCAAAGCGTGAAGCTCACCGCCGCTAGAATCGCGCCTGCGCGGCTGATCGCCAAGGTGCGAGCGCAAAGGAACGTGACGCCGCCAAGCGCAAGCCAGTGCAGCCAGATCGCGATCCGATAGCCTGTGTGAGCGCTGCAAAGGCGGTAGAGCAACCAGTTGGGCGGATAAAACGCGGCGACATGGCTTTCCGCGACCAGCGGCACCCCGATTCCAAAGCGATCGCTCCAGAACGGAAGCCGGCCTTTTTCGAGTGAGCGCACCAGCTCGGACTTGATCGGCTTGTACATCAAATCCGGGTCGCCACCGATCGGAAAGATCCCGGTCCAGGCGAGCAGAAGCGCTAGACTCACGATGCAGCACGCGGCAAGAACCAGCCGGCCTAAGGGAGTCCGGTACTCAGACAAGATTCACGGGCCTTTAGAAGCGTCAGGGTCGATCGCAACCGCGCGGTCCGCCGCTTGAGGCGGCCGGGCGCCCGTTCATTGTACTGACCCAAACGCGGAACCAAAGCGCCGTCAGCGATAATCCTTCCGACTTATAACCCAGAGCGATCCGCTCGTGGTTACATCAATAACCGGCCGGATTTTTCGCGCTCGCTCGCGTCGTGGTGGCCGCCAGGTGATAACAGCCCCAGCGCGCCTAAAGCCTCGCGGGCCGATAGATGGCTCAGCCCCTGCCGAACCGTCGGCCGGGTCGCAGCGTGGCTGCCCAGGGTGTTGAGGGCCATCTCGTCTCGCGCCGGTTCCAGCTCGTTCAAGAGGAAGTACTTCAAGAGCGCGACCACCAGGTCGGCGTCATCACCGCGCGCATGGAATTCGATCAGCTCGCTCGGCCGGCGCGAAAGCTCGATCATCTCGGGCTGACTCTTGGCGTCGGCGCGATAGCCGCCGCGGGTCAGATGCATCTCG
>Ga0182024_10020898_pt1 | contig 11927 bp, 10 predicted proteins | sample P32metaG_FD_120480 | JGI IMG/M metagenome (GOLD analysis project Ga0182024, IMG submission 120480) | Permafrost microbial communities from Stordalen Mire, Sweden - P3-2 metaG (Illumina Assembly) | ecosystem: Environmental > Terrestrial > Soil > Wetlands > Permafrost | place: Sweden: Stordalen... | reverse complement strand
TTCGCGCTGAAAACGATCAAGCGCCAATGGATCTTTTTCCGTCTCCGGGGGGAGGAATTTGAGGGCAACGTGACGGCCGAGGTTGATGTCCTCGGCCTCGTAGACGACCCCCATTCCCCCGCCTCCCAGTTGCGAGAGGACACGGTAGTGTGAGATGGTCTGGCCAATCATTTCTGGAACGCTCATGGGAGAGCTACTCATGTTAGGCCGGCGAACTCAGCAAGTCAAAACTGCTGTCGCTTCTATGGTATAGAAGCTTATACGCGGTGGCGATGCGATTAGTTCCCGCTTCGTCGAGATGGGTCAAATGGACTCGACAAGGACATTTTTGCCACGGAGTAAGGCGAACGAATTCGAGGCCGAACCTACCGAAAGGTCATGGCCCCCGATTACGGAAGTTTGCCTGCCAACCCCCGAATCCTTTCCTGCTTCTTCCCTGCCTGTTATCAATGAGTGTTCCCCCATTTGGTTGGGCCCTTGGGATTTGCTGTTTCTTCCCCGGGCAGGAGTTCGTCTGAATGAAAACTCGCCCTCAAACCTGGAGGGAATTGAGCGCAGCGCCACGCCTGTTTATTTCGGTGGTGGCGATCTGCGGGACGATCGTCCTTTTTTATTCGGTCTGGCATGGCACGAGCGACAACCCGCTCAAGTTTTTGTGCTATCTGGTGATCGCGCTCGCGGCCTCGCGACTCAAAGTGAATCTTCCCGGCATTACCGGGACGATGTCGGTAAATTTCCTGTTCCTGCTGCTCGGCGTCCTGGAACTCAGCTTGTCAGAAGCCATGGCGATAGGCGTCGCGGCGGCCGTGGTTCAATGCTTGGACCGGGAACGGCCAGCTCCGGTACAAGTCCTCTTCAATGTCTGTTCCACATCGCTCGCCATCGCAATTACGTTCGAGGCCTATCGCTTCTCGTCGTTCTACAACGCGATCAATAATCCCTCGACGCGGCTTTTTTTGGCGGCATGCGTTTACTTCGTTGCAAACACGCTCCCAGTTGCAATGGTCATCTCTCTGACCGAGCGGACCTCGCTGCGAAAAATCTGGTCGAATTGCTACTTCTGGAGCTTCCCCTATTACCTGGTGGGAGCGGGTGTGGCTGGCATGATGAGCTGGCTCCATGGTTTCACGGACTGGCAAACTTCATTGCTCACCCTGCCAGTGGTCTACCTCATTTATCGTTCCTATCGCCTTTACCTGGGCAAACTTGAAGACGAGAAGCGGCATGTGGAAGAGATGGCCGACTTGCATATGCGGACGATCGAGGCCCTCGCCCTCGCCATTGAAGCCAAGGATCAGACCACCCACGACCATCTGCAGCGAGTTCGGGTCTATGCCGTCGAGGTTGCGAAAGAGTTAAAAGTTGACCAGGAGGGGATGGAGGCGTTGCAGGCAGCGGCGTTGCTGCACGATATCGGCAAGCTGGCGATTCCCGAGCACATCATTTCTAAACCGGGCCGCTTGACTCCGGAAGAATTCGAAAAGATGAAGATTCATCCCCTGGTTGGGGCAGAGATTTTGGAGCGCGTGCGTTTTCCGTATCCTGTCGTCCCGATCGTGCGCGCCCATCACGAAAAATTTGATGGCACCGGCTATCCGATGGGATTGAAGGGCACGCAGATTCCGATTGGAGCGCGCATTCTGGCGGCAGTGGATTTTCTGGACGCGCTGGCCTCCGATCGGCAATACCGCAGAGCCCTGCCTTTAAATGAAGCGATGGCGCGGCTGGTGGATGAATCGGGAAAATCTTTCGACCCGCAAGTGGTCAGAGTACTGGAGCGCAAGTACGTCGAACTGGAGCGCTTGGTCCACCAGCGGACGGACAACTTAGGCAAACAGAGATTGTCCACCGATGTCAAAGAGCAGGATTCATCCGTAGAACCTTCCATTAAGCCGGCAGCGGGATTTGAGACGCAAGGAAAGCGGCAAGGGCCGGAACGCAGCTTCCTGGGTTCCATTGCAGCCGCGCGCCAGGAGGCCCAGACTCTGTTCGAACTCAGCCAGGATCTCGGCGCTTCATTAAGTCTCGGTGAAACGCTCTCCGTTTTTGCAGTGAAGCTACGGCGGGCGATGCCTTACGATGCGATTGCAATCTACGTCCGCCACGGCGACGAACTTGTGCCCGAGTACGTGAATGGCGATAACTTCCGCCTGTTCGCTTCGCTGAGAATTCCCATGGGGCAGGGACTGTCAGGCTGGGTCGCGCAAAATCTTAAGCCAATTCTCAATGGCAATCCTTCGGTTGAGCCCGGCTATCTGAATGACGCTTCCAAGTACAGCACGCTGAACTCGGCGCTTGCAGTTCCGCTCGAGGGCTTGAAGTGCGTGGTTGGCGTGGTGGCTCTGTATCACGCGGAGAAGGATTTCTTCACTTCCGATCATTTGCGCATACTGCTGGCAGTGAGTTCAAAGATGGCGCTAGCCATTGAGAACGCCATGAAGTATGAGCAGGCGGAGAGCTCAGCGGTTACCGATTTCCTGACCGGTCTTCCGAACGCTCGTTCGCTTTTCATGCAACTTGATCGGGAGCTGGCACGTTGCAAACGCGATAATAAAACGTTGACTGTAATGGTTGCGGATCTGGATGGATTCAAGCAAATTAACGACCGCTTCGGGCATCTCGAAGGCAACCGCGTATTGCGCCTGTTTGCCAATTTCCTGAAAGAGACCAGCCGTGAGTACGACTATGTCGCCCGTATGGGGGGAGATGAATTTGTAGTGATCGCGCCTGGGCTGACGGCGGAGGCTGCTGCACGCAAGGCAGAACAGATGCGCGAACTGGCCCAAAAAGCGGGGCAGGATGTTTGCAACGAAGCTATTTTGTCGCTGAGTGTTGGCAAATCGGTTTATCCCGAGGACGGGATGGATGCCGAGAAGATGTTATCTGAAGCCGACAAGCGCATGTATCTGCAGAAGCAGAGCCAGGCTGGGCAGAAAAATCGCCGCCTGTATCCTCGAGTCCGAGGGCGCTTGACCACGGAAATCTCCGGAGGCGGACAGAGCCTGGCGACACTGGGCATTGTTACAAATTTGAGCCTCGGCGGTTGTTACATTGAAACTAGCGGAATCCTATTGCCAGGTTCGCCCTTAAAGCTTACGTTTTCGCACGAACATACCACGCTCGCGATCGATAGCGAAGTGGTGCGCATGGACATGGGAATTGGAGCGGCGCTGAAGTTCAGTGAAGCCAATCACGAGGTTCGCGCCTCTCTACAGCGCATCCTGGAACAACTCGCCAGCCTTGAAGCCGTTGTCGATCTGAAACGCAGCCACAAAGCGGCTGCGGCGACGAAAATGTAAGCTGCCAACAACAACTTCCTACTATCGCCGCGCTGCGTTCTCGCTTATACGGAGACGGCAATAGCAGCAGGTCGAATCTGAATGAGTGGCACCGTCGTGCGCGGTTTCGACAAGCCTTGCCGCAGCATATTCGCCGTCGGAACGCCCGTCCGATAAAACGACTTCTCGCAATCTGCCGTGGATGGGCCGCGCATGCTTCCTTCCATGTAAGCCAGACCCGGACAACGCGAGCAACTTCCAACGTGAGAGCAGGAAGAACAGACGTTCAAGTCTTTGGCTTGAATGGAGCGCACTTCTTTCATTTGAGGAGAGAAGTTCCAGATATCGAGAAATTTTTGCTGGCGCACATTTCCCGTGGGCAGAGGAAACTGGACACACGGAAAAACATCTCCATAGGGAGATATGTAGCAGAAGGAATGGCCGGCGCTGCACGAATAACCCTCAAGATCCTCGTCAGACGGCGGCTTTGGAGGCGCGCAGAATTCTTCCTGGTTAGTAACTAAAGCGGGATTGTGAAAAATTTCAGGCAGCTCTTCTCCTGGAATGCGCAGAGAAAGAACGGATGTATTGCCATCCATCATCGGTGTGATGGTCGGATCCAGCGTATATTGCACCCCAAGGTCGGCGGCCAGTTGTTGAACTCCCGCATGATCGGCCGAATTCGAAGTCATCAGAACGTTAGCGATCGTCACTCGCAGTCCCTGCGCGCGCAGGAAGCGAATAGCCCGGACCGTCCGTTCTAAGGAATGCGGCAGTTTGGTGATGGCATCGTGAACTTCCGGGCGATGCGAATAGACACTGATCTGGATTGAGTCGACACCAAGCTTTCTAATTCTTTGCGCTTCTTCTTCGTGGATCATGACCGCGTTGGTCTTGATTTTGACGCTGAACATGAGGCGCCGCGCGTACTCCACAAGTTCAAAGAAGTCACGGCGCATAAAAACTTCCCCGCCGCTGAAAGTGAGGAAGAAAACCCCCGCCTCAGCGAGTTGATCGAGGACGCCCTTTATTTCACTGGTCGTCATTTCACCATGGTCGTCGTGATCGAGATAACAATGCACGCATCGCTCGTTGCAGCGATAAGTGACATCCATATGCACGGCCAGGGGTATGCCGAGGTTAAATGCCTTCTGCCCGACTTCGCTCATCAAGCTCATTAAATCGTCTCCGATGCCAGGGGTTGGCTTGAAACAAGAAGAATGCCGTGTGCAGAAAGTTCGTTTACGAATTGACGAGCGTCAGCCTGGGCCTGTTGGGGATCGACATCAAACTCTTCGCAAATATGGTCGCGGACAATTTCGCTCAAAGGCGTTTTACCGTCGGCGGCCTGAAAAATTGTAGTTGCAACCTCATTCAAGGTGAAGAAGGTTGAATCAGCAGAGTTCATCACCATCATTTCACCTGCCAGAGCGCGGGCAGCAATGGCGGAGTTGCGCGCAATGTAGATGGAATCTTCAGACATGTTGTGGCACTCCGTTAAAATTTCGAATTTCGTCCCACACCTTTGCATCAGGATAGAACGTCAGCCGGCGAATGGGAATGCGAGAAACGAAATCGCATGCTGTAGCGAAAAGTTTTTCTACCAGCCCGTGGTCTTCAGCGAAGAACAGGATATTCCGCATCAGTCGGCGTACCGCTTCAGTTGAGGGCAACTCGTCGACATGATTCTCCGGTCCCTGGGCCAGAAAAAAGAGGCAGGCAATGGGCGCTGCGCAATTCTCGCCGGCCTTGGCTAGCTCCCCGGAGAAGGGGGTGCCGAAAGCAGAATAGCCATCCTCGTTTGGTCGGACGTAAGAAATTTCATCCGTAAGCAGCGTAACGTCGGAGGGGGCAAGCCGCGTCATTGTCGTTTTGCCAGCCCCCGATACTCCTGAAAACAAATAAGCCCGCCCCTCGCAAATCGCGCTGGCGGCGTGGAGCAGGAATCCGCCGCGCTCAGCCAGAATTAGACTGTGCATTATGCGGAGCACCGAGTCCAGAGAATACGGATTGGGATTCTGCCGCACCTTGCCGCGGCCAGTGGAGGGATTCCAGCACGCGTGAAAGTCTCCCCGCTTCAGGTTCCACTCGCCTCCTTCGCGGCTCACCCGAACATCGTCATCCGTAGCTAGGCCTTCACTGATGAGATCGAACTCAAGCTCAAACTCAGGTCGCGACGAGCTCAGGAATCCTTCATAACGGCGCTGCAATAAATCAAGAAAGGTTTGATCGGTGGTAGAAAGAGCAATCGGAATTTTTCCAATCTCCACGCAAGCGGTTTTTCGTGAAGTGGAAGTCATAATACGTCGGATGCCGCGGGAACGAGATTCGTCGAATCCTTAGTTTCGTATTCTGAAGAGTTGCGTCCCGAGGTCAGCAACCCATCAGCTGAGGTGCTCCGAGTGTGAAGCTTGAGCGCGATACGCCTCGCAAGATTCCAGTGGCACAACATCCATCCAGCGCCCCGAAATAACGCGGCGGCCGGTCCAGGATGGAGGGCTGAAGCAGTTATCCAGTTGGTATCGCCGACTCGCCGCACCATGCGCCCGAGCAGTGCTTCGGCGGAGAACTGCGGATCGGGGTGGGGGTTGGAATCGCCGCATAGCGTAAAGCCGTTGATGGTGCAAGGAGACACAAGGCGATGCAGAAAAAGCCGGTCTTCCCGAATTGCGAGCACGATTTCGCCCGGCCGGAGACTTTCTGGCGAGCAGCTTTCAATTTCTACGACATCACCGGGAAAAAGCGTGGGGAGCATGCTTTCGCCGTACACGCGCAGACGAACGGTTCGATTCGACCAAGGCTTGCACCGCAAAACGTCGGCTACCAAGGCTGCACGCGCCGCGGTCCAATTCGATCGCTGTGCAATCATGGCCCTCTCAAGCATCAAGACGTTTTATGATTACTCTGACAATTCTGCTGAGTGCCGGTGATTTTTCCGCACGACAGCGCCTGGGTCTCGAAAACCCGTTCGCATCGGAAGGCCGGCTTTTGGTATACCTTTTTCTTGTTACCAGCGCTACCGGAGACCCGAGTTTTTTCGCGAGAGATCTGATCGTCCTTCATATTGGTCGAGCCGGCTCGGTCGGGGGAAAGCCGGTCTACCTCCAAGTCACAGAATAGAGGAAGTGTACTACAGGCCTGTTTAGGTCGCCAGTATGCTGGAATGTAAAGTCTCGTAACCATCAAATATCTTCAATAATAAGAAAGAGTTCCATTCTGGCGTGCCCGCCGCAAACTGAGCGACAGGGCGATGAGGGCCAACGGGAGCAAGACGAGCGCGAACGCGGCCAGCATCGCCAATGTCCCGGACATTGCGGCCGGGGATTGCCCCTCCAGCAACGCCCGGCGCATGCCGTCAATGGCATAGCTGAACGGGACCATGCGCGAGACATATTCGAGGGGGCGGGGCAAGCTCTGCGTTGGGAACATAGTCCCGCTTAGAAGCCATAGTCCCGAACTTAGTAGCCACAACACAGAGGAGCCTTTTTGGAACGCAACTTGAAGCGTGGCCGCGGCGATTCCCAGAGCGAGTGCGATTGCCAGAGAGAAAACCAGCACTAAGGCGCAGGAAAAAAAGTTTGCCTGAATCGAAGCTCGAAAAACCGCTACGCCCGCAAAAACATAGATCGCCAAATTCACCAGGTTCCGCGCAAATGCGGAAATTGAGCTTAGTATGACCAGTTCAGCGGGCGCTGTGGACGTGGTCATGAGCACTTCAAGCGTTCCGGTCTGCTGCGCCTCCTGCACCGAGCTTAAAAATGCCTGGGCGCTCATCACGAAGAAAGTGTAGAGACCGGTTCCTACGAGAAGAAAAGGGAAGTACTCGACACCACCGGGTCGGAAACCTGGGCCGATGGCCCGAGAGAGAAAATAAAAGGCCGCTAATTCAAAAAAAACTCCCACGAGAGTGACTACGAACCCGCTCCGGTGTCGCACCGCGGTGAGCAGGTCACGCCGCAGGATTGCCTGAAGCTTATCGATCGTTGAAGTCATAGCAAAAAGTTTAGTAATTGTTGTTCTTTCGCGAACAAAAAATCCGGCACTCAATTTCAAATTACAAACACTTAAATCTTGAGAGCGGCTTCATCGATCTCTCCTGTCATACGAAAGTAGAACGAACGCAACTCGTCAGCGTTTTCGTGCTCGAGTACTCGACGATCGGCGAGAAGTTCGCCACGATGAAGCAGAAGCAATCGATCGGCCACGGCGGTCGCTTCGGCAAAGTTGTGGGTGGCGATTAGGATGGTGGTCTTTTGTTTTGCCAACGCGCGGATTGTCGTCCAGAAATGCGCTGTGGTGGCGGCATCCATGCTGCGGGTTGGTTCGTCGAGTAAAAGCACCGCCGGACGCTTGACCAGCGCGCGGGCGATTCCTAAGCGCTGAAACATTCCACTGGAGAATTTCATGACCAGCGTGTCGGACTGCTCTTCGAGTCCGGTTTCCGATAGAACTTCCGCGATTCTTTCCCGGCGTTCGCGGCGCGATACTTCGTCCAGCGCGGCGAAGAAATCGAGATTTTCGCGAGCGGATAGGCGAGGAAAGAACGAACGCTCTGTCGCAATTGCAATGCCCACTTGCCGCCGCACCAGGCCTGAATCGCCCCGCGTATCGCATCCAGCGACGCGAACCGATCCAGCATCGGGCAAGAGCATGGTCGAAATCAGTTTCAAGGTCGTAGTTTTCCCGCTGCCATTCGGGCCGAGTAGCGCCAACACCTCTGCGGGCGCTGCTGAGAAGGAGACGTCTTTCAATGCGATAGTTTCGCCACCACGCTCGCGGCCAAGCCAATTGAATAGCGCAGGACGGTGGCGAAATGTCTTGCCGACGGATTGAAAAACAACGGCGTCCATAAATTCGAAACGCGAAGTAATCGATCAGTGCGGACTATGTTCCGCGCACAGCGGTCCCAAAGGACAGCTCTATCAGCCTGTTGGCGAATTACGCTCCCGACGTGAATGGAAGAATCTGTATTATAGTGGCGATTCGCCATCCTGATGATCGTATATGGTGTGGCTTACGCGCCATGTCAAGCAAATGATTTGAACGCGCCTCGCGATGCTTCAGAATACGAATTCATGCCAACCAAGAGTCCGCAACGAGAAAACGAATTCGAACTCCTTCGCGCTTTGGCCGTGGCGAAACCGACCTCAGAGCAAGCCAATCGCATTGCCAGTTGGGACGTATCGACGACAAATTGGAATGAAGCCATCCGACTGGCGGAGCACCTTGGCGTTCTTCCCCTTGTCGCTCGCAATCTCATTGAACATTCGCAGGGATTGAATCCCGATGTCGAGCGCTCGCTTCGATCTGCATACGAAAATAATCTGAAGCGAGGTTTATGGTTCGCTGCAGAATTGGCGCGTATCATCCGACATCTCAACGGTCAGCAATTGCCTGTGCTTCCTTTCAAGGGACCGGTGTTGGCGCAATCCGTATATAAAGATCCCGGACTGCGAAGTTTTTCAGATCTCGATCTCCTGATTTCTTCCATCGACTTCGAGCGAGCCAAGCATGCCCTTTCAGAAATTGGTTATACACCCGCAAAAAATTTCATTCCCGCTGTCGAGAGATTTTGGCTGCGAAAAGGGTATGAGCAATCTTTCAACGGCTCTGCCGGAAAGCACATGGTTGAATTGCAGTGGGCGTTGTTGCCGTACTTTTACGCAGTCGATCTTAACGTGGAAGATCTGTTGCGGCGTTCCAGCCAAACGATTGTCGCCGGATACCAGATTCAGTGCCTCTCGCCCGAAGACTCCGTCATCGTGCTCTCTCTGCATGCAGCCAAACATCTTTGGGGAAGGCTGGTTTGGCTCGTCGATATTGCTGGGACCCTGCAGATCGAAAATGTGGACTACGGCGTAGTGCTTTCCCGCGTGCGTGCGCTCGGAGTTACACGCATTCTCGCAGTGACTTTCTGGCTGGTGAAAGAAGTGCTGCACGCCAGCATTCCGGACGCTGCAGAAAAAATGATTGCCGATGATTCCAGAGTGCCATCCCTGGGACAGGAATTCGCCGACCGCCTTGCACGCGCTGCGACCTATGACCTCGCGTCGCCGGAGTATTTTCGGCTGATTTTGAAACTGCGCGAACGGCGTTCCGATCGTTTGCGATACCTTTGGCGGCTGTTCTGGACGCCGGGAGAGGGCGATATTGCGGTTTTGCCATTACCTGAACCGCTTTTTCCATTTTATCGAGTTGTAAGGATGGGCAGGCTGATGCGAAGAATGTTCTCTGGCCGGAGCTAATTTGCCTCGAGCTACAATTCGCTAATATCCCAAACTGTCTGCGCGGTGCAGTGAAGCAACGGGCGTCCTCGCCCGTCTAGCGGGGACTGGACACGCCAGGGTTCCACTGGTGCGATTGGCCTAGTGGGTCTCGCCGTCGCCCGGCGCTACGTCTGGAGTGTCGACTTTTCTCGCCACTGCGGTCCCTGGGCTCGGGGTCGGCTGAAATTCCCCTGGATCTTTGCCCGCCAACGCCACATTCATGAACTCCATCCAGATCGGTAACGCGGCATGTCCGCCAGTTTCTTTTTCGCCAAGAGATTTTTTTTCATCGTACCCGATCCAAACTCCGCAGGTCAGCGAGGGAGAGAAGCCCACAAACCAAGCGTCGGTAAAGTCATTGGTAGTTCCGGTTTTTCCAGCCAGCGGATAAGGCAGTTTGGAGGCTGCAACTCCCGTGCCATGAAGAACAACCTCGCGCAACATGGATGTCATAACTCGCGCGGTCCGCGAACTCACTACATCTTTTATGTCTGAAAAGTCTTCCTCCAGAATGCGGCCTTCGTAATCCGTCACCTTGGTGATGTAGCGTGGGGCAACACGCACGCCATCGTTTGGGAACACGCTATACGCGGAAGTCTGCTCCAGCGGCGTGATCTCCGCCGAACCCAGAGCGACAGGAAGATATGCGGGAATATTCGAAGTGACGCCGAAGCGGTGCGCGTACTCGATTACGGTTTTTATGCCGATGTGGTCCGCGAGTTTGAGGGCGGGAATATTCCTGGACTGCGCCAGCGCCCGGCGCAGCGTGATGGTGCCCTCAAATTTATTGTCGTAATTGTGCGGCGAGTAAGGTCCAGAGGCGGTCTGAAAAGTTACGGGCGCATCGACGATAGTGTCGTCAGGACTGCCACCCTGGTCAATTACAGCCGTATAAACATAGGGCTTGAACGACGACCCCACCTGCCGCAGAGCTTGCGTGGCGCGATTAAATTTTGAAAGATTGAAATCGCGGCCGCCCACCATCGCTTTGATATCACCGGTGGCATTGTCGATGGCGACCAGCGCTCCTTGAGCACCACTGTCTTGCTCCAAACTCACGTGCGTTTTTCCACCCGCGCCCGCGTCGAGCGATAACACTCTTACATAGACAATATCGCCAGGATGAAGAACCTCCGAGAGCTTAGACTTCAGTTTTATCCAGGCCGTATCTGCTGGAGTAAGGGTCGCTATATGCTGCCCGAATTTTATTTCCGCGCCACTTACTGACACACGCGTAACCAGTGCGTGCGTGTATCCGTTTAATTCAGGCTCGGCATCCCAATCTGGATCCTCGTATTTTTCTAACTTTTGGCCTTGGGCAATCACGTTGAGTAATTTGCCGTGCCAGCCATGCCGCTTCTCATAAGCAGCGAGGCCATCAAGCAGGGCCTGACGGGCGGACTTCTGCAAGTCCATGTCGAGCGACGTATAGACTCGCAACCCACCTTCGTGAACCTGATCGCTGCCGTATTTCGCTTCGAGATAACGCCGTATTTCCTCCACGTAATTCGGGGCCAGCGAATTTGGATCTTTCTGCAAGTTGAGCGTGATCGGCTGGCTCTTGGCTGTGGCAGCCTGAGTTGCGGTAATCTTGCCGTCCTCAAGCATGGCATTGAGCACCAGATTGCGCCGCTTAAGGGCGCGTTCCGGATGAGTGATTGGCGAGTAATATTGCGGCGCCTTTGGAAGCCCGGCCAGAAGCGCGGCTTCTTCCAACGTCAACTTCTTCGCCGGTTTATTGAAGTAATATTCAGACGCCGCTTCATAACCGTAGGTGCCATGGCCCAGAAAGATTTGATTGGCGTAAAGAGTAAAGATCTGGGGTTTAGTGAACCGGCGTTCAATCTGAATGGCAAGCAGCGCTTCCTGCACCTTGCGATAGAACGACCGGTCTGGAGAGAGAAATAAATTTCGCGCGAGCTGCATGGTCAGCGTCGATGCGCCCTGTACCTTCCCGCCGGACTCGATATCCCTATAGGCTGCGCCCGCAATTCTCCAGATGTTAATTCCCGAGTGGCGATAGAAATCCTTATCTTCAATGGAAATCAACGCATTGCGCAGAACTTCGGGATAGTCATCGTAACCAACGATAACGCGGCGCTGAAGCGCGAAAGTGCCAATGACTCTTCCGTGTCCGTCGAACAGTTCCGTGACCGCGCTCGGACGATAGCGTTCCAGTTGATCGATCTGCGGTAGATCGGTCGAGTAGACGAGCAGAAGTCCGGCGGTTGTGCCCACCCCGGCGGCGAGCAGCACAAGAAGTCCGAACAGGAAGTATCCAACCAACTTCCGTTCGCCGATTTCGCTCTCCGCAGGATGTCGATAGACGAGTTTCAAGGGCCAGACTTTTTCAGAGTTTCAAGATGTCACTGTTTCAAGATTT
>Ga0182024_10020897_pt1 | contig 11928 bp, 9 predicted proteins | sample P32metaG_FD_120480 | JGI IMG/M metagenome (GOLD analysis project Ga0182024, IMG submission 120480) | Permafrost microbial communities from Stordalen Mire, Sweden - P3-2 metaG (Illumina Assembly) | ecosystem: Environmental > Terrestrial > Soil > Wetlands > Permafrost | place: Sweden: Stordalen... | reverse complement strand
GTTGATCTGCTTCCGCCCGACTTCGATGCCGCCGATGCTGTCGTTGTGGTTTCACGTCGCTCACCCTTCCACTTCAGCATCCGCAATGGTCAGTTCATAGATGGATTTGCTCTGACGCTTACAATCAAAAAACGAAAGGAGATCAACCCCAGCCCAAAACTTTGTCCTTCAGGCTCATCTCAGGATTGGAATATGCTTCAAGGCCGCGGCGGCGGTTGCAGGTGAACGCTAAAGACTCAAGCTTATGCGGGCGAATGCCGATCACTGTATTGATGAGCGAGAATGCAGCCGGGCACCCGCACGACGACCAGATTGAAGCTTACGTGTTCGGTCGCTTCGGGGCTCCGAACACGCCGGCCGTGATACGACTTGAAAACCATCTGCTGACCTGTCCCCAGTGCATCTTTGAAGCAGAAGCGGCCTTGGACTTTGTGCGGACGCTGCGAGAAGCGCTCATGCTGTAACCTGTTGTCTCGGCGGACACTGCTGGTAGATGTCCCTCCGTCTGCGGCAACACCACGCATGGGACGTAACTATACTCCGTGAGGTGCTACGGGGCGTCACTGCGTCGGCAAGCGCCCTTCTCGCCGGCTCGGCGACTTCAACTACGGAGAGCCACGTTCACCTTTTCGATCCCGCGTGTATCCCTTATGCGCGGATGCCACCATATAAGCCAGCCGCTTATACGCTGGAGGATCAGCTCAGGCTGGCATTCCGGGGTATGAGAGTATCGCGGAGATTTGCAGGCAATCGCAGAACGCAATACGAAGCCGGCGAGGTTCGCGGACCCAGCGGAGCAAGAGCCGGAACTGCCGGCGAAGATACGATCTACCAGAATTTCGACGAGCGCGCAATTCTGGGTTCGATTGAGAACCCACGCGCCTGTTGAAGCGGACTGTATTTGGCACTGTCAGATATATGACGGCAATTGAGCGCGTTGTTATTCCGCCCCGCTCAGAGATCCTCGCGCGATATCCCCAGCTTCGTCATCATGGCGTTCAATGTGGTCCGCGGAATCCCCAGCCGTGTAGCGGTTGCGCTAACCACACCACCCGTTTCCCGGAACACGCGCAGAATGTACTCCCGTTCCACTTCTTCCAGCGTGGAGCCGCCACTGGTATCCGTCGCGGCGGCAATCAGTTCGCCAACCGGAGCACGCAGAGCAGGCCCGCGCGAAAGAATGACAGATCTTTCGATGAAGTTCTCCAGTTCCCGCACATTCCCCGGCCACGGCCAGTTCACCAGAGCTTTCATCGTTTCCGTCGGGATTTTGTCGATCACCCGCCCCATCTTCTCGGCGTACTTCTTGGTGAAGTGCCGCGCGAGGATCGGTATGTCTTCGGGATGCTCACGCAACGGCGGTGTCGTGATCGGAAACACCCGGAGCCGGTAATAAAGGTCGCTGCGGAAAAGCTTATCGCCCATCATCTGCGTCAGATTACGGTTAGTAGCCGCCACCAGACGGACATCGATCGGGATGGTCCGCGTCCCGCCCAGTCTTTCAAACGACTTCTCCTGCAGGGCGCGCAGCAATTTGGGCTGCAGGTCCAGCGGAATGTCGCCCACCTCATCGAGAAACAATGTCCCACGATGCGCCATCTCGAAGCGGCCGATCTTTTGCGATAGCGCCCCGGTAAACGCCCCGCGCTCATACCCAAACAATTCGCTTTCAAGCAACCCGGTCGGAATCGCCGCGCAGTTCAGGCTGATGAAGGGTAGATTCCGCCGCGGACTGATCCGATGGATAGCGCGCGCGATCAGTTCCTTGCCCGTGCCCGTCTCGCCCAGCACCAGTACCGTCGCGTCGGTCGGCGCGACCACTTCCACATTCGCCAACACCAGCTTCATGACGGAACTGGTGCCGATGATCTCGTCGAAGTTCCCCTGCAGGTCGGCAGGTTCCTCTTCTTCGATACTCTCCTGCCGGTCCCGCTCCCGCAGGTCGGTGACGAACGTAATCCAGCGAAAGGGCGACAATTTCAGCACTGCCGTGGTAATCAGAACCTGAATCTGAGTTCCGTCCTTCCGGATCATCCCCCGTTCAAACGGAGTGCACGCACCAAACCGCAACATTTCTTCGTGGGCAAATTCATCCAGACCCACAAATTCCGGCGGTGTGAGTTCAGGCCAGTGCAGCCGGCCAGCCACCAGGTCGTCGCGGCTGTATCCCACCAATTCCAGAAACGCATCGTTCGCCTCCGGAATCCGGTCATATTCGCCGGAAACAATGCCCGCCACGCCGTATACGGGGCTAACCGACCGGTAACGCGGACGGTCACGCCGCAGTTTTTCGTCCTTCTCGTGACGGTCGCTAAAGTCGCGGACCACGACGGCAAAGCCCTGTAATTCGCCGCGTTCATCTTTAAGCGAGGTCTTGATGACGTTGGCCCAGAATCGCGAGCCGTCCTTCCTCAGTTGCCAGCCCTCACTGCCGGAATGGCCTTCGGTAGCGGCCCTCTTCAATCGTTCCTGGGTCAGACTCCGCTCACCCTCGTTCGAAAGGAAAAAGGAAAGGTGTTTGCCCGCAACCTCGGAACTTTTATATCCGTAAATCCGTTCCGCTCCGCCATACCAGGCAGCGATCTTGCCGTTGGCATCCAGGAGAAACAGAGCGAAGTCCCGCACCCAGGCGGGGACGCCCCCTGTCGCGGAAGCCTCATGCGTATCGCGTGCGGGGGCAGTTGCTGCGGAGGTCTTGTCGGAAAGCACCACGAGATGGCGAACCGGCAGCACGTTGCCTTTGGCGGAATACGCGATCTCCCGCGCCTCCCCGTCCGGACCCAGCAGGTGCAGAGTTCCTTCCTGCTGGCCCTCCTGCAGAAACTCACGCCACTTTTCCGGAATGATCGGCCTGAAGTTCTGTTCCGCGAACTCATCCAGCTTGCGGCCGATGATCTTCTCCCTCGGGACGCCCAGCAGCTTGCTGACGCCGACGCTGGCCTCGAGGGACAACCGGTCATTGTCCGCCAGCAAAATCGGTGTCGTGGGATGAAAGACAACAGCGCGGAGCAGTATCTCCAGCTCTTCCGGGCCATGGGCTAAAAGCCAGTTTTCTGTTAGCGGCTGCGAGGCTGCGGAGCCCAAACTTATATCTTTTTCCATTCGATCCCGAAAGTCAGCGGCCCGGAGAACGACGAATCGTTCTGCAAACAGACGAGAGCCGATAAATGGTGAACCTCATTGTACTGCTAAATGACCGGTGGCGGACACTTGTTTGATGTTATCTATTCCCTGATGCGCAAACGTATTGACCAAATATGGTCGCCCTGACCAATATTCGGCAGTAGAGAAGTGACTGTTCCCTTGCCACTTCGACCCGGTCGCTGCATTTGAAAGCCTTTCGGGGCGAGCGAAGCTAACTCGGACTTTGGCCGCCTCTTGCTCTCATGCGTTGTTGGGTGCGGCAGCGACATTTGCATGACAGGATCGAATTTTCATACGGCATTCCAGGCAGTTGTGTCCCGATGGGCCTCGGAATGCTTCGTGACGAATGCACGTACGCAGCTCCAGGGGAAAGATAATGTCCGACAACAGCAACCGGTGGTTGGTTAGCTATGAGATCATCCGCCCTCACATCCGGCCACTCTGCCCGTGGATACCCCAGTCGAAAGTGAATATGAGAGCGAACTCGCCACAGCGAAAAGGTAAGAATATATGCGACACAGAATGCTCCCGTGGTTAGCCACGCCGCTACGCAAGAGCGATGCCGAAAGCCCGGGCTGCTATGAGACGAAAGCCCGGGGGATGGCGGTGCTCACCACGCCGCTCCTGAATAAAGGTTCCGCGTTCACTTTCGAGGAACGGGAAGCCCTGGGCCTCACCGGCCTGCTTCCGCCCGTGATCAGCACGCTCGAAGCTCAGGTAGCCAGCGCGTACACGCAGTACCAGAGGCTGCCCGACGCCCTCAGCAAAAATATCTACCTGACCGCGCTGCACGACCGCAACGAGGTTTTGTTCTTCCGCGTGCTCTCCGAACACTTGCGGGAGATGATACCGATCGTCAACGACCGGACGGTCGGCTTGGCCATGGAGCAATACCATCATGAATGCAGGCGTCCGAGAGGCGTCTACCTTTCCATCGACCATGCCGACGCCATTGAGGAAGCCTTCGGCAACCTCGGCGCGGGTCCGGACGACATCGATCTGATCCTCGCCACCGACGCCGAACAAATCTTCGGCATTGGTGACTGGGGCGTGGGCGGAATCGAAATCTCGATCGGCAAACTCGCCATCTATACCGCGGCCGGCGGTATCGACCCCACGCGCGTTATCCCCGTCATGCTGGATGTCGGCACGAACCGCGACACCCTGCTCGCCGATCTCATGTATCCGGGGAACCGGCACTCGCGTGTTCGCGGCGAACGCTATGATAACTTCATCGATGACTACGTCCGGACCGCGGTGAAGATGTTCCCCAACGCCGTTCTCCAGTGGGAAGATTTCGGACCCGGCAACGCGCGGCGTATTTTGCAGAAGTACAAGGGCCAGATTCGCACGTTCAGCGACGACATGCAGGGCACCGGCGCGGTCACACTTGCAGCGGCCGTTTCGGCCATGCGCGTTTGCAGCTCCCTGCTGCAAAAACAAAGGATAGTGATTTTCGGCGCGGGCGTTGGTGGCATCGGCGTCGCGGACCTGATGCGCGACGTCATGATCGAAGCCGGATTGACCGCCGCAGAGGCGACCCAGCAGTTCTGGTGCGTCGATGCGCATGGCTTACTCACCAGCGATATGGGAGACCGGCTGCACGATTACCAGGCGCCCTACGCGCGCCCGGCCTCCGAAATCAGAAGCTGGAGAACCGACGGTCTCGGGAGCCCAAATGGCATCGGCCTCGCCGAGGTTGTCCGCCAGGTGCGACCCACCATGCTGATCGGCATGTCGGGGATGATTGGGGCATTCACCGAGACGATTGTCCGGAACATGGCCCGGCATACCGAACGCCCGATCATCTTTCCCCTATCCAGCCCCACTTCGTGCGCCGAGGCCACCCCGGCCGATCTGGTCGCCTGGACCGGCGGCCAGGCGCTAATCGCAACCGGCGCGTCGTTCTCTCCGGTCACCCACAAAGGCATCACGCATGTCATCGGCCAGACGACAAACGCCATGCTCTATCCGGGCTTGGGTCTGGGCAGCATCGTTTCCCGTGCGCGGCTGATCAGCGTCGGCATGCTGGCAGCCGCGGCCAACGCGCTTTCGAGCCTGGTCGCGGTACGCCAGCCTGGCGCGTCGCTGCTTCCGCATATCGACGACCTCCGCAGCGTGACAGCGACGGTAGCTGTAGCGGTAGCGGAGGCTGCCTTGGCCGAGGGACTGGCCGAAGCCGAGCTGGACGACATAGTTCAGCAAGTGGCAGACGCGATGTGGCAGCCCGCATATCGCCACATCGTAGCCGCCTGACATAAATTCTCAACTGGCCTTCTGACTTGCGGATGATGCGGCTCGCGCTGGCAACCTAATGGAACGGTTGCGCGTTCGGATTCAGGCCAAATCATCTGCCAGATCATATGGTCGCGAAGTGGGAGAGCAAATTCACCTGTGAAGGCGTGTCGTCTCTCGCCGATTTCAGTGCGCGTGTGAACGAAGTCGAATCTCTTGATCCCGTCGCCCGAGCGATTCGGTCGTCCAGAGAGCCAAACTCCGTCTCGCAAATTCTATCGGAAATTCGAGATCGTGCATACGCAAAGACGTTAGAGGGCCTACTTGGACTTGCTGAATGTTACCGTCGATGCACTGGCGGCAACGTGGGGTCAACGGGTGGAACCTGTGGCCGCGAGTCCAGAGTCCGGTGACGTGGGTGATTTCAGGCCGACGATTCAGTGACGGATACTCGAAACCTGAGGATCTCGCGGAGTCTCCGCCGGAGAGTCTGGGCTTCTATATGGTCTGTCGCTAGACAGATATTCTGCCGATAGAAGCCTTAGGGTGGGGATGCATGTTCCACCTGGCCGTTCCATCTAGCGAACCGGATGCGAAAGTCCGGGTTAAGCGGCCCGCGATTATTTTGAATATGCCCAACATGCCGTAAGACTCTTCAAGCGCGTTCTGGCTGTGCCTGCCTTGCGGCACCTCCGTCGACTCCCGGACGCGATAAAGTAACGCCAAATGCATCCTCGCTCTGGCGACTGGACGTGCCGGTGGTGTCTCCCGTAGCATGCGGCGTGACGGCTCTGCCGTTGATTGCTGATGATGAGGCACTGGCATTCGAGAAAGGCGCCTCTCCCGGTACCGGAAATCTGAGGCCTGCGATGGCAAGGGCACTCAGAGATTCCAGCAGCTGGTGAACCTGGCAGGTGGCACGTTCGAACTGAGATCCGCTTACCGGTCACACTCGTACCAGGCTCACCTTCAAGCGGTCTGGTTCAAGTGGATGCTCGAGCTGCGCAACAATCGCGAGCCGGACTGCGAGGCCTTGCGCACACAAGTGGGAGAGGAGTTCAGGCGTCATGGTCCACTGGAAATGCAAAAGCGGGTAACGTCCTCGGACCACACGCCAGGACTCGCCTTCGACGCCATGGTGGTTGTGCCGCGTGTGGCGTGGTTGAATAAACGCCGTGAGAGCGTGGACCGGTTGGCGCTCCTGGCGGGCATCCTGTGTCCGAACGTTCTGCGGGATCCGGTACACTTCAAGCTGGCGATTGGCCACACGAGACGTTCGGCAGCGCCCTTTCCCTGCCGCCGTCGCAACGGTGACACAGTTGCCCAATAGACGTTCGGCCCTAATTGCTTTGGCATTCCGGCCTCGCCCTGCGCCCGCAAGCCCAAGAGTTCTTCCCGCGCCGCGGGCATCAAAGCTCGGGAACTGAAGGATCTGCTGCGGGAGCGTGTGTGTGCAGCCTGGTCCGGAGATGGTTCACGCAGTCATGTGAATGCGCTTGCAGGCAACGAGACCGACGGGGTCGGGCAAATCTATTATTTGTGTTGTACTTGTTTCAACGATAATTGGCCGCCGTATGCTTTTGCTCTCGCGCGGGGCGGGAAAACGGGCTGGAAGCTCCAGTCCGGCCCCGCCCAAAACAAATGACGAAATCCCCGGTGGCGGCGACGGAGAAGCCGGCCAAATTAGGCCGCGGTTTTTCTCGAAGCAGGAAAGCCGGGACGCGTATATTTCGGAACCATTTCCGCCTGAGAGACGAGGGTCAGAATCAATGCGTTCAGATGTAATGCGACAAAAGGCTTCGGGAGAAAATGCCATCCCTCGTTGAGAACCAGCGTTCCACCACGGCATTCGAGCATTAACAATACCTTTAAATCGGGCCACTTTGCGCTGACCTGAGCAGCTAAACCAAGGCCATTCACGCCCGGCATATCTAATGCCGATAAGAGAAGGTGTATCTCGTGTTTGTATTTTTTCATTTCTTTCAGTGCGTCTTCGCCGCTGCCCGCGACCAGGACGTTGTAGTTGTTCTGGACCAGGGACTTGGTCATGAGATCCAATACAACAGTATTATCCGTCGCCAGAAGAATCGTCTTTTGATCGTTTTTGGGGGGTCAGCGAGTTAGCCATACATGATGCGGAGCATTTGTACACCCAGAACTTGCATCGCCGCCAGCCGCCTGTTTGTGCTGCTGGCGGGTGAGATTGTGGGTGGTCCCATAAATGCTACATGGTTTGCGAACGAAAGGACAACACTTGCTCATACTATTGATTCTCCTGCTCCTGATTTTTGGTGGTGGCGGCGGCTATTACGGCTACTCCCATTGGGGCGTTGGCGGCGGTGGTGGGATACTGCTCCTTGTAATCCTCGTCCTATTCCTCGTGGGCCGCGGGCGTATTTAAACCTCATGGTTCTCCCGTCGGTTCCTTGACCGCTCGAGGTCAGGAGGCCAATGCGGTCACGTTTTCCTTCGGGCGGGCCAGGGAAATCGGGTACGGCGGGTTTTGGGCGCGAGTACCCTTACGGGCGATCGGGTACGGAATTCGGCGGGTGATGATTTCGGCAAGATCGAAGAAATCGTGATCGATCTGGCCAGTGGTTGCGTGGCTTATGCTGTGCTGTCTTTCGGCGGTTTTCTCGGAATCGGCGACAAGCTTTTCGCGGTGCCGTGGCCAGCTATAACGATCGATCAGTCAGCACACGAATTCGTCCTTGACGTTCCGCCCGGGGTTCTGGAAGGTGCTCCTGGTTTCGACAAGAGCCATTGGCCGGATGTGGCGGATCCCGATTACGGGCGGCAGATAAACCAACATCAATGGGCAGACCCCCGATTGGGAAGTTTCCGTGACAGATTTCCGGGATGAGATGACTGAGAGCCGCAGGGATTAGTTCTGGCGCAGGCCGCTCATTTGGCCAAGTCATCGACGCCGAGAAGGTGAAAGGCAAGAAAGTTCATCGGGTTAAGGTCGGCGGTTGGTCGCAGGCACGCCTACCAGCGGCGGGCGGGGAACGCGCACCACGAGCATGCCAAAGAGGTTATTGAGAGACTGGCACAAATAGTCCGTGAAGACAAATAAGTCGCATCATCCTCGCCGGAGATCAGGTTGTGATTCCGCTCCTTCAGGAACAAATGCCCCCCGAGATGGTCTCCATGGTGGAGGTGATGAAACTCGACATTCACGCATCCGACCAGGATGTCCTGAGAGGCACTCTCGAAAAACTTCAGGAGCAGGAAGCCAGGACCGACGCGGAGAAGGTGGATCGGTTAATGCAACAATATCGTGCTCGCGGATTAGCCATAGCCGGGCCGCAGGAAACACTCGAAGCCCTGACCAACGGGCAGGTCGAAGAACTGTTCATCAGCGGCGCGTTCGAGGAGAGCCATTCCGAGCCGGAGGAAGTGCAGGCCATCCTGGCGCCGGAGATCCCCGATGTTGTGGGGGAAACGAAAAGCGAAGAACCGCGCCAGGCCTCGCTGCCCGATCTGCTCGTAACGAAAGCCAGGCAAACCGGCGCTAGCGTGACGTTTATTGAAGACGCTGCTTTACTCGAATCCGTCGGAGGTGTCGCCGCGTTACTGCGTTAGCGTGTGCAAATCGGCCATTGGTTTGCTTCTCCGGAAGCATGTCCCAGGATCACCGAAGCCAGCCGCGATCACATCGCCGATGAAAAATTCGCTTTCCCCAGGGAGCGCAAAGAGCCTATTCATGATGCCGTTCACGTGCGCAATGCAATTGCCCGCTTCGGGCAGGTAGAAGGCGTGACCTGCGCTGAACGCGATGCAGCCTGGAAGCGCATCAAATCAGCTGCGAAGAAATATAAAGTGGAAATAATCCGGCCAGCCGTCTGTCGTGAAGGTGCACCGGTCGGCGCGATGAACAGATGTCAGAAACTGTCTCGCCGGATCGGTGCGGCACTGGGCGCGTCGGCGGTTCCTGCTGGCGCAGTGGAATAGTCCCGTTTTCGACTTTCTCATTGACCGCTGAAGGTCGTCTGACCACGGAAGGTCGTTGGCCAGTTGTCGTTGGGCCGGGTGCCGTGAACCGAGGCGGAAGGCGTGGGATCGGAGAAAGTATGCAAACGGTTGAAATATGGAAACGGTCGGTCGTGGTGAGTGCTGTCATCGTGATACTTGCCGCCATATATTTTTCGGGAGTTCATCCTTCGTACACCGACCTCGTCTTGGCCGCTCCATCGAGCGCTTCGTCGGAGACAGAAGGGTCAATAGCGGTTCAATATGTAAAACAGAGCCCTTTTTCCATTCCCGATCAACGACCCGGCCGGCAGCGGAAGGCGGCGGTTTCTCTTCGTGCCGCACAGCGGTTGCCGGAACCGAACGATCCGGCACAGTAGGGATTGAGCGGGCACCTGTGCGAAGCGTGCAAATGGGCACGGCGATGTGACACCATTGCCATGTGACTATCCACATTCAATCGTGAGCGACATAATTATGCGATCGAAAACGTTCTCAGCCCCCGAACACGCCCGGCGTTCCGGTCGCCGACGTGAACAATCGGTCCCGTCCGCTCCTGATATTCAGTCGCCCAAACGGCCTGCCCAAAGCCTCGCAGGCTACGCTGTGATTGAGGCGGCCAGCAAGATGGAGCAGGATTCCGCGGCGTTCGCAGATTTCGTACGCGACATCGTCAAAATGCCGGCGGAGATGGCGCCAGCGGTCGGAGAGGCTATTCGTCAAAACAGATGGAAAGTCTCGCCGAATCCGCTCGGCGCAATCCGAACGGCATCGCATCAGGAAGCGAAGCGACTCGGCATCCGTTAGCGCGGGCGTCTGCCAACAAGGTTCGCAGCAATAAGAATAGCGCCTGGGACCCTCGGGATCGGAGCCAGGCAGGCAGCGGCAAATCGCCGCCAGCCAACATGAACGCTCAGGTTGCGCCGTAGCCGGTAATATACTCGAACTTCGGCATGGCTATTCCAACCGCTAAGTCCGGAACTCAGACAACGCTCGGCGTCGGCAACGATGAAAAGTTATTGGACAGGTTCGAACGTGCCGCCTTTCTCTACTTTCTGGAATCCGTGAATCCGGCTAACGGACGGGTGGCGGACACATCTCGCAATGCGCAGCGACCTTTTACCGGCTCAAGGTGTTTCCGATCACGACGCCACCGCTGCGCGATCATCCCGAGGACATACCGATACTCGCCTGGCACTTCACGAAAAAGTACGCCGCAAGGTTGGGCCGGATCATCGAAATAATCCCAACGGATACGATGAAGGCGCTGGTGAGTTGGCGGTGGCCGGGGAACGTGCCGAACTGGAGAACTTTATTGAGAGATCGGTCATCCTCTCTCGTGGCCCCAGTCTCCGCGCTCCCGTCGATGAACTGGTGGCCACCGCGAACGAAACTACCTTAGGTTCCTCTCTGGAGGAAGTAGCGCGGGAATACGTCCTGCGTGTTTTCCGTGAGACTGGCGGAGTTGTGAAGGGCGTCCCGGACTCCGCAGTTGGGCTGGCCGTCGAAAGAGGCATTGAGAAGGCTAAGCAAAAAACGGCCAAGCAACAGGACGCGAGAAAAGCGGAGAAATCGGCACAGAAAAAATCCAAGCCTCTCAGGTTACCGAAGAAACGCACGGTTGTTCATGAATGACAGAGTGGTTTCCGGGGCGCACAATATGGGCCGATTAACTGGCTGTTCGTCGTTGCGGTTTTGCCGCTGTGAACCACGCACCGGCCTCTCCTCGGTACCGTCTAGCAGCCACTTGTAAAGGTTGTTATCACCCCCGCCAACTCCGCCAGCTTCAACCGGTGCCTTCGCGATTCCGCCACCTGCGGTTCCTCTCGATCAGGACATGGCCGCTTTGCGAACTCCCTTGTGGACGAAGCCCGGTGGCGTATACCCAGCCAACAGTTTTCGCGCCTGCAACACAGGATATGACGGCCACCGAGAGGGCACTGACAGCGGCCCCCCGACGACACGCCGGAGATCGCTATGGGCGTTTACTCGGAATACTGGATCGGGTAAGATTGGGCTGCCGAACCTAACTTTCATGAGCCTGATGTTGAACACCCGCCAAGTGGGCGACGTAACCGTGATAGATATCTCCGGCCGGATTACACTCGGCGAAGGATCGACAGTATTACGTGACGCCGTGCGCGACATGACAACCAGCGGAAACAGGAAGATTCTGCTGAACCTTGGAGATGTTTCGTATATCGACAGCTCTGGTATCGGCGAACTGGTTGCGGGCTTCATTTCTGTGGCGAAGGCAGGCGGCACGCTGAAACTGGTGAACCTGACCAAACGTGTGCAGGATTTGGTGCATATGACCAAGCTTTACTTTGTTTTCGAAGTGTATGAGGATGAAGCGCGAGCGGTGCTGAGCTTTGCATAGAGGAACTGGCGAGACAGGATCGCGCCTTTCAGGCTTGGCGCGCGCGCAGGACGCTGATCAGAAAGCTTACATAGTAAGGACGGTTGTGGACTTGTCGCGCTTTTTGAGACAAACGGTTAAGAGTCAAAAACCATTGAATGGAGAATTGACTCATGGCATTGTCTCGACGGAAGTTCACGAAGGAAGTAAAAATGGCT
>Ga0182024_10020896_pt1 | contig 11928 bp, 5 predicted proteins | sample P32metaG_FD_120480 | JGI IMG/M metagenome (GOLD analysis project Ga0182024, IMG submission 120480) | Permafrost microbial communities from Stordalen Mire, Sweden - P3-2 metaG (Illumina Assembly) | ecosystem: Environmental > Terrestrial > Soil > Wetlands > Permafrost | place: Sweden: Stordalen... | reverse complement strand
TTGATTGACTTACAAGAGGATGACGGGTCGTGGAGGAATGAGAGCGGGCGGTGGATGGAGAAGGATCCTGTGCTGGCTACGGCTTATGCGGTTTTGACTTTGGAGATGGTATACAGGGAGATGTAGGGGGGGGTACAGAGGGGGGATCGGGGTAGGGGGTCTCCGCGGAGGACTTGTTTGCGTAGGACTCTAGGAAGCCGCAGGCGGGGCAGCGGAAGCATTGGATTTCGTATTGCTCCTTGCCTGCGATCTTGACGTTTTCGAGGAAGACGGACTTCTCTGGGCGGCCGGCGATCCAGAGGGCGATGCGCTGCCTGTCGTAGCTCCTATCGAGGATGAAACCCTCGTGCATTCCGGCGTCGCATTTTGGGCATTTGGGGGACTGGCTCATTGAATTGGATGCTTGGGGGCGCCGATGACTGACGTAACGATGTACTCAGTAAATCCTGACTTGCAGGCGGCGGGTAAGTCAATAGCCGGGGAGTAGGAGTGTCGCCTGAGGTGACCGGAACCGCGGAAGGCGCGGGTCAAAAGGTGGGACCGCGGAGATCGATGGGGCCGGGGGGCCAGGGGCGGGGGAGGATGGGACGGATCATGGGTTTGCCTTTGAAGGGGTTCCAATGATGGATGAGGGAGCTCTCGGCGAGGATGGGGTTATCGATGACGATGTAACCGCTGGAAGCGTAGACCTTTGGGTGGCCAAAAAGCATGGCGAAGGGGATGCCCTCCTGGCCCATCCATGCGTGGGCATCGAGGAGCATGCGGCGGACGAGGCCCTGGCCGCGGAAGTGGTGGGCGACGCAGACCTCGGCAACGCCGCCGATGCGGAGGTCGCGGCCGGCGATGGAGATGAGCTTATCGTGGACGGCGATGTGGGCGGCGAGCTCACCGGATGGGGTGCGGGCGAGCCAGCGGTGGGAGGGAGGCTCGCGGATGTAACGGCGGGTGAGGAGGGCTGGCTCGTAGGGGAAGCTGGCTAGGAGGAGGCGACGGAGGTCCTGGTCTTCGGCGGGGGATATCTCTGCGTCGAGGCGCTGGACGATGGAGATGTTCCCGGGAGAAGGGGGCGGGAGCATGTTTTTTATAGGGTCCGCAGATTACGCAGATTGCGCAGATTTTTTGGAAGAGGGGAAGGCAGGGTTTGCCTCCACGGAATCGTGCGCGCAGGGGGTGGCGGCTTGATCGAATTGCGGCGCGAAGGGGCTGCGCGAGAGCCCGAGGGGGGAAGCGCGGTTCCAGATTTTGCCCGCGAGGGCGTGGGCCGAAGAAACGGATGGCGGCGGCTGCTAGATGGGGACCCAGTGGCCGGGGACCCAGTGGCGGCGCCAGAAATGGCCGACGTAATGGCCAGGGACCCATACAGCGCCCGGATGATGGCGGTGATGCCAGTGACGATGGCCGACCACGACGACGACTGCGGCATCGGCGGACGGGGCGAGGGCGCCTGCGACGGAGACGGCGATGAGGAGCGAGAGGATGATTTTCTTCATGATCATGGGGAAATCGACCGGGGGCTATATTATGCCGGTCGAACCTCAGGGATGCGATGATTTTAGGTCAATGGACGATTACGACGTGATGGCGGTGATGGAAGTGGTGATGGCGATGGTGGACGATGAGGACGGTATCGGCGCTGGCGGAGGGGACGGCGGCGGCCAGCGAGCAGGCGGCGAGAAGGAGGATGAGAAATTTCTTCATAGTTGATGAATCGAAGCGGAGGGCGGGGACGGATGGGGGGCGGGGGGCATCAAAGGGTGAAGAAGGAGAGGCGGGACACGGGGGCGAGGACGGCGAGGGCGGAGGCGAAGGTGTCGTGAAGAGTGAATTGGTGGAGGGTGGCGCCGCCGAGGGCCGGAGGGGCGGAGAGGATGGAGGGGGGCTCTGGGCCGTCGATGTGGATGCGGAGGGCGCGAGGATCGAGGGAGAAGCCGCTGCCGACGGCTTTGAGGAGGGCTTCCTTGAGGGTCCAGTATTGGAAGAAGCGGGCAGGCTGCTGGTCCTGCGGGAGGGAGAGGAGGGAGGCGAGCTCATCCGGGGCGAGGGTATCCGGGGCGACATCGTCGCGTGGGAAGCCGGGGTCGATGAGCTCGATGTCGATGCCGACGAAGTCGCGGCGGGAGATGGCGATGGCTGCGAGATCGCGGGAGTGGGAGACGTTGAATTGCCAGTCGGCGATATGGGCGAGGACGGGCTTCCCGTAGGGCTCCGTGCGGAAGAGGATGATCCCGGGCGGAACGCCGAGGTAGCGGCTGAGGATGAGGCGGAGGCTGGCGCGGCAGGAGATGAAGCGGGCCTGGTCGCGCTCGAATGAGAAGCGGCCGGCGCGGGCGAGCTCGGGGGGGGAGAGGAGATCGTGGAGGGGGAGTACGCCGGCGGAGGTGGAGGCGAGGGGGACCTTCCAGACGTGGACTTCGCCGGGAGGGAGGTCGTAGTTTGGGAATGCGGGAGCCACGGGGTACGAGAAAAAAGGTCAGGGAGCGAGTGCGGGGAGGAGCACTAGGATGGCTCGCCCGGCGGGAGTCAATGCATGAGTACGGGAAAAGGTATCAGCCGCGATCTTCCCGGAGGCACTCGCGCATCTTCTCTGAGATGACCTGGAGATTGCCGCCCTGGAGGGAGGAGAAATGGCCGCCTGGGACTTGGATGACCTTGATCTGGGGCATGACGGAGGACCAGCCGGCGGAGGGATCGCGCAGGGGCAACTCGCCCGGCCAGAGGAGATGGGCGCGGCCGCGGTAGGCGCGCGGGACGAAGGCGGTGCAGGCCTGCTGGTAGATGTGGCCGATATCGACGCCGGCGGCCTCGGGCTGGGCGGTATCGACGCCCGGGGGCGCGGGGAGGAGGGGGCGGGGACGCAGGAGGCCGAAGGCCTTGCGGAAGATGCGGACGGCCTTGCGGGCGATGCGGCGGGGCTGCTCCGAGACGGGGACGGGGCGGGCGAGGGCATCGAACTGGCGGCTGATGGCGGCGCGGACGAAGAGGATGCGCTCGCGCCATTGGAGGAAGGAATGGAATTTCCGCTGGCCACGGCGGCCTGGGACGAAGCCGATGAGGCGCTCGAGCCATGAGAACTCTGAGTTTGAGCCATCGACCGAGACGAGGACGAGGCTGGAGACCGTCTCGCCGGCGGCCTCGAGCTGGCGGGCCATCTCGAAGGCGACGAGGCCGCCGTTGCAAAAGCCGCCGAGGACGTAGGGGCCATGGGGGCGGACCTGGCGGACGAGCTGGAGGCGGGCGGCGGCCATCTCCTCGATGGAGTGTGGGGGCGCGTCGTGGACGCCGTGGGGATCGATGGCGTAGAAGGGGCGCTCCTGGCCGAGGTAGCGGGCCATTTTCACGCAGTAGAGGCCGCCTTCGACGAAATCGCCATGGAGGAAGAAGAGCGGGGAGAGGGTGCCTTCCGTCTGGACGGGGACGATGGCGGAGCGGGTGAGGGCATCCGGGCGGCGGGCGGCGACGGCGAGGTGGCGGATGGTGGCGTCCTCAAAGAGGAGGCGTGGGGAGATTTTGATGCCGGTGCGTTTCTCGACCTCCGCGAGCATGCGGATGGCGAGGAGGGAGTGGCCGCCGAGCTCGAAGAAATCGTCGGTGACGCCGATGGGGCGATGGTCGAGGATTTCCTCCCAGATCTCGACGAGGGAGGCTTCCATCCAGGTGCCGGGGATCTCGTGGGCGCGGGAGGGCTCGATGAGAGGGAGTGCGGAGAGGGCGGCGAGATCGACCTTGCCGTTGGCATTGAGGGGGAGGGAGTCGAGGAAGGCGAAGGCGGCGGGGGCCATGTACTCGGGGAGGGAGGCGAGGATGTGCTCGCGCAATTCCGCGGAGGGGAGGGGGGGGCCTGGGTGGAGGACGACGTAGGCGGCGAGCTGCTTCTGGCCGGTGGAATCGGCGCGGGGGACGACGATGGCCTGGCGAACGCGGGGGTGGCGGAGGAGGGTGGCTTCGATCTCGCCGGGCTCGATGCGGAAGCCGCGGATCTTGACCTGGCTATCGGCGCGGCCGAGGAACTCGATGATGCCATCCTCGCGCCAGCGGGCGAGGTCGCCGGTTTTGTAAAGGCGGCTGCCGGGGGCGGCGAAGGGATCGGGGATGAAGGCGGCGGCGGTGGCCTCGGGGTTATTGAGGTAGCCGGCGGCGACGCCGGGGCCGCCGAGGCAGAGCTCGCCGGCGATGCCCGCGGGGACGGGCTCGAGGGCGGCATCGAGGATGTAGGCGCGGGTGTTCGAGATGGGGCGGCCGATGGGGATGCTGACGGCATCGGGGGGGACGTCGGTGACCTCGTGGCAGACGGCGAAGGTGGTGACCTCGGTGGGGCCGTAGCCGTTGACCAGATGCGAGGGGCGGGCGGTCTGGAGGACGGCGCGGGCGGCCTGGGGCTGGAGGGCGTCGCCGCCGGCGACGAGATAGCGGAGGGTGCCGAAGCCGCCTGGGATCTCGCGGGCGAAATGGTGGAAGAGTGGGGTGGTGAGGAAGAGGACCGAGACCTTGCGATCGCGGATGAAGCCGACGAACTCCTGCGGGGAGAGGAGGGTCTCCCTGGGGACGATGACGAGGCGGGCGCCGTGGAGGAGGGCGCCCCAGATTTCGAAAGTCGAGGCGTCGAAGGAGGTGTTCGAGGCGTGAGCGACGACATCGGCGGGGGTGAACTGGACGTAGTTTGTATTGATCACGAGCCGGCTGATGCCGCGATGGAGGACGCGGACGCCCTTTGGGACGCCGGTCGAGCCGGAGGTGAACATGATGTAGGCGACATCGGAGGAGAGGCCGATATCGGGGGCGGGGGGCTCCGTCGAAGAGGCGATGCAAGACTCGATGGGGAGCCAGGTGGCGGCGGCGAGGGGGGGCGGGTTGCCCGAGCCGATGAGGAATTTCGCGCCGGACTCGCGGAGCATGAGGTCGAGACGGCCGGGGGGGTGGGAGGCATCGAGCGGGACGTAGGCGGCGCCGGACTTGAGGATGCCGAGGATGCCTGCGATGAGAAGGGCGGAGCGGGGGAGGCAGATCGCGACCGTCTCGCCGGGGTTGACGCCATCGCGGATGAGGGTGGCGGCGATGGCGTCGGCCTGGCGGTTCAATTCGCCGTAGGAAATGCTTTTTGCGCCGTCCTCGATGGCGATGGCATCGGGATTGAGCTGGGCCTGCTCGCGGAAGAGGGCGTGGACGGTGCGGTCCGAGGGGAAGGGGGCGCTGGTATCATTCCACGCGCGGAGGATGCGCTCGCGCTCGCCGGGGAGGAGGAGCGGGAGGGAGTTGATCCTAGCGTGGGGATCGGCGGACATGCCGGCGAGGAGGGTCTCGAAATGGCTGGCGATGCGGGTGACCATCGGGGGATTGAAGAGCGCCTTGTCGTAGACGAGCGCGCCCTTGATCGTGCGGCCCGTATCGCGCAGGTGGAGCATGAGGTCGAACTTCGCCTTTGACTCCGCGACGGGGAGGGGGGTGATCGCGGCGCCGGGGACCTGCCAGGTTTTTTCATCGCCGGTGACGAGGACGAACATCACGCGGAGGAGCGGGTTCTTGCCTGGCTGGCGGGCGGGCTGAAGCTCCTCGATCATCATCTCGAAGGGGAGATCCTGATGGGCAAAGGCATGGAGGGCGGAATCGCGGACGCGCAGGAGCGCCTCGCGGACCGTGGGATTGGCGGAGAGATCGGTGCGAAGGACGAGGGTATTGAGGAAAAAGCCGATGAGGCCCTCCGTCTCGCTGCGGCCGCGATCGGAGATGGGGGAGCCGACGGCGATATCGGTCTGGCCGGTGTAGCGTGCGAGGAAGGCATCCCAGCCGGCGAGGAGGGCCATGAAAAGCGTGACGCTCTCGCGCTGGGCAAGGGCGCGGATGGCGGCGGTGAGGGGCTCGGGAAGCTCGAAAGTGAGGGTGGCGCCTTCCGGGGAATGGGCCTGGGAGCGGCGTGGGAGATTGGGGAGATCGAGGGGGGTGAGGCCGGCGAGATTCTGGCGCCAGAAGGCGAGTTCCTTTTGGAGGACCTCGCCCTGCATGGCATCGCGCTGCCACGCGGCAAAATCGGCGTACTGGATGGGAAGCTCCGGGAGATTGGGCGCGGCGCCCTGGATCAACGAGGCATAGGCGGAAGTGAGCTCGCGCATGAGCACCTCCTGGGACCATGTGTCGGTGATGATGTGATGAAGGCTGAGGATGAGGACCTGCTCCGCGGGGCCGAGCTCGAGAAGGGCGGCGCGGAGGAGGGGGCCCCTGCCGAGATGGAAGGGCCGCTCGGACTCCTCGCGGATGAGGCGGGCGACCTCGGCCTCGCGGCCGGAGGGGGGCAGGGCGCGGAGATCGACCACGGGGAGATGGAAATCGGAGGTGGGGGCGACGATCTGCATCGGCTCGCCATCGACGGGCTGGAAAGTGGTGCGGAGAATCTCGTGACGGGCGATGACCGCGGCGAAGGCGCGCTCAAGGATGGGGGGCTGGAGCCGGCCGCGGATGCGGCATGCGCCGGGTACGTTGTATACCGTGTTGCCTGGCTCGACCTGATCGATGAACCAGAGCCGGCGCTGGGCGAAGGAAGCAGGGAAGATCCACGCGTCGCGGGTCTCGGGTGGATCCTCGATTCTTCCGCCGGGCATTCCTGTCGTCACCACAGGCAGATCATTCATCGTCCCGGGCTGTTGGTGCAATTATAATGCCGCACGGGAGACGCCGCGCCGCTCGCGGGAGAGGCGTGCGATGGGCTGGTGAAGGGAGGCGGGCCTGGCCTGGGCGAAGGGATTCGTGTAGCCGAAGGCGGCGGCGAGCTCCCAGGTGAGGGGGCTGAGGAAATCCTCCTTGTAAGTCTGCCTCCAGGTGGCGGCGACGTCCGGGTTGACCTTGAGATGCTGGTAGAAATTCGCGTCGCCGACCTGCGGGGACATGGGGTGAATGCCGTCGGTCATGCGCTCCGAGCCGCCGCGGTAGGGATCGGCCATCTCGGGGACGAAGGGGACCTCGATCCACTCGCAAAGGCCGCCGAGGACGGAGTCGGGGGTGGAGACGAGGTCCTCGAACCGGACGCGGTGCTGGCGATTGGATGGGATGCCGCGAAGGAATTCCGTGATGTTCCGGTGGGAAATGAGCCAGGTCAACTCGGCCATCTGGCGGGCGGTGAAATCGTGCCGGCCGCGGAAGAGCGACTCGAGGATGAAGCGCCCCTTTTCATAGGAATGGATCATGCCGAGGGGATGGCGGGTGAGATGGATGTAGAGCGGGTCCTCGAAGATAGCCTCCGCGCGGCGCAGGACCTCGATATCCATGGCGTAATCGGGGGTCTTGTCCACGAGGAGGCGGGGTGCGATCCACTCCTGCATCTGGGCGTAGAAATACTTCATGTCCATGCCGTCGCGCTCGAAGGCGGCGAGGACGGATTCCGCGGCGCCGGCATCGCATTGGCGGATTTCCATGACGGCGCGGATGACGCCCTCGTAGAGATACTTGTCGTAACCGGTGAAGGCGGCCTTGCGGGCGGCGAGATTCTCGAAGCAAAGCAATTGCATCTCCGGCGGGGCGAAGAGGCGGGAATTGCCGGCGAGCATGATGCGCAGGAGCGTGGAGCCGGAGCGCATGGGGCTGAGGATGAAGATGGCGGAGGGATTGCGCGGGCCGGAGGCGGAGAGCTTCGGCATCGGGGCAACGAGGGAGCGGAGCGTGGCGACATCGGCCTCCGTGACGCGGGCGACGGTCTCGGAAGGAGCGGCGGCCGCGGCCTGGACGCCGAGCCAGCGCTGGACGGCGTCGGAGTAGTTGCGCTCGAGGAGCTGGGAGAGGCGCTCGACCGTGGGGGCCTCGAAGATTACCACGAGCGAGACATGCTCGCTGAGGAGCTCGCGAAGGCGATTGACGACGCGGAGGCCCATGAGGGAATCGCCGCCGATCTCGAAGAAATTCTCCGTGAGGCCGACGCGCTCGAGATTGAGGACGCGCTGCCAGATTTCCGCGACCTTCTTTTGGAGATCGGTCGCGGGAGCGGGGGAATCCTCAAGAGCTTCGACGCGGGACGTGGGAGCGGGGAGGGATTTGCGGTCGAGCTTGCCATTGGGCAGGAGCGGGAGGGCAGGGAGCGTGACGTAAGCGCCGGGGACCATGGCGGGAGGCAGCTCCGCGGAGAGCGCCTGGGAGAGCGAGGCGGGGGTGAAAGTGCGGGGGGCGGCTGCGACGGGGAGATCGCCCGAGGCAAAGAGAGTCTCGTAAAACGGGGTGGCCTTGAAGACGTGCTTGTAATGCCAGGAGGTGAAATCGAAGGAGTGGATGGTCTCGCCGGCGCGGTTGACCGAGCCGTGGATGGCGTAATCGCGGTTGAGGCCGTTCTCGGCGAGGGCGCCGGTGACCTCCGCATCGATGGTATCGCCCTCATTGACCTGGAGACCCGCGGGGAAGACCGGGAGGAAGACCGGGAGCCACGAGGCCTGGTGGTCGATGGTATCGAGGACGATGCCGGGAGCCATCTCGATGCGGACCCAGAGGAGGAAGCCGTGGATGCGGGAGGTCTTGTCCACCGTGAGGTGGAGGGGCGTGGAATACCAGGGGCGCGGGACCTTGAAGTCGATCTCCTCGAAGACGCCGATCGAGGAGCGGAGGTGGGTGCGGTCCGTGCCGGTGATGGAAAGGCGGAGATCGAATTGGTAGCCGGCCTGGGTGAAGAGGTTATTGGCGTAATAGGCGGCGAGCTCCGCGAAGCGCGGGTCGCGCATGAAATCCTCCGGGAGGGAGACGGCAGCGGCCATCGTCTCGCAGCGGCTGGGGATCATGGGAGCGCCGGGGTGGAGGAGGTGGGCGGCCTTCGCGAGGATGAGGTCCCAGCCTTCGGCGCCGCCCACGTGGCCGATGTTTTCCGAGACGCAAACATCGGCGAGCTGCGGGAGCTGGAGGGTGCGGACATCGCCCTGGAGGACAGTGATGAGCTCCGTGAGGTGGAGCTTCTCGACGAGGTCGCGGGCCTGATCGGCGGCGGACTCCAGGAGCTCGATGGCGTAGACCTTGCGGGCGCCGGCCTCGATGCAGAGGCGGGAGAGGATGGCGTCCTTGCCGCAGCCGATATCGACGACCACCTTGTCGCGGACGGAGCGGTCGAAGGCTTCGCGGAAGCGCCCGTTGCGGGCCTGGTCATTGGTCATGGCGCGGTAGAGGGCCTCGTCGAAGAACTGCGCGCCGCCGGCGCTGGGGGAGGAGGGCCAGAGGCCGATGCCGCTGGAGCGATGCGGGACGACGTAGGCGACGAGGCGCTTCGAGCCGGACTGATCCTCGCGGGCGATGACGGCGCAATCGCGGACGCCCGGCTGGCGCTTGAGAACCGTCTCGATCTCGGCGGGCTCGATGCGCTGGCCGCGGATCTTGATCTGGTCATCCGCGCGGCCGATGTACTCGAGCTGGCCATCGTCATTCCAGCGGACGAGGTCGCCGGTCATGTAGAGACGCTCGCCGTGGAGATGGATGAACTTCGCGGCGGTGAGGCTGGGGTTGTTCCAATAGCCGCGGCCAACCTGTGCGCCGCCGATGTGGAGCTCGCCGCGTGCGCCGGGGGGCACGGGGGAACCCTCGGAATCGAGGACGAGGAGGTGGGTATTGGCGACGGGGCGGCCGATGGGCACGGTGCGCGCGCCGGGGACGCAGCGGTGGAAGACCGTATCGATGGCGCACTCGGTGGGGCCGTAGAGATTGACGAGCTCGCAGGCGGGGAGGCGGGCGAAGAATTTCTCGCAGAGATCCGCCGGGAGAGGCTCGCCGCCGCAGAAGAGGCGGCGGAGGGAGGTGCAATCGGAAAGGCCGGGCTCATCCGCGACGAGGGCGGCCATGGAGGGGACGAGCTGGAGAATGGTGATGGCCTCGCGACGGACGATGGCGGCGAGCTCGCGGCTATCGCGATGGGCGCTGGGCGGGGCCATGACGAGGCGTGCGCCGGCGATGAGGGGCGCCCAGAATTCCCAGACCGAGGCGTCGAAGGGGATGGGAGTTTTTTGCAGGACGCTGTCGGAGGCATCGAGGGGGAACTCGTCCTGCATCCAGAACATGTGATTGCAAATGGCGCGATGGGAGATCATCGAGCCCTTGGGGGTGCCGGTGGTGCCGGAGGTGTAGAGGAGGTAGGCGAGGTTCTCCGCGGAGGCGAGGGGATCGGAGGGGTTGGCGGTATTGGCGGTCTCGGCGGCGGCATCCGGGGAGAGGAAGCGGGGGCTGCCGGGGGTGGCGAGACCGGGGAGGCGGAGACGGGCGGCGACCTCATCGGTGGCGAGGACGACGTGGGCGGTGCTGTCGCGGAGCATGAAGTGGACGCGCTCGGCGGGGTAATTGGGATCGATGGGAACGTAGGCGCCGCCGGCTTTCAAGACGGCGAGGAGGGCGACGGGGAGATCGAGGGAGCGATCCAGGCAGACGGCTACGGGGATATCGCGGCGGACGCCGAGGGAGAGGAGATGATGGGCGATGCGATTGGCGCGGGCGTTCATCTCCGAGTAGGTGAGGGACTCCGAGCCGAAGGTGACGGCGAGGGCATCCGGGGTGCGGACGGCTTGCTGCTCGACGAGGCGATGGAGGAGGGCATCGGGGTCGTAGGAGCGCTGGGAGGTATTCCAGCCGGAGGTGACGCTGGCTTTCTCCGCGGCATTGAGGAGGGAGAAGGTGGCGATGGGGGCAGCGGGGTTGAGGGCGATCTGCTCGAGGAGGGTGAGGAAGTGGCTGAGCCAGCGGCGGGCGGTCTCCGGGTCGAAGATCTCCGAGAAATCGAGCTCGCAGAGGAAGCCGCCGTTGCGCTCGGCGACATTCAAGTAGAGATCGAACATGGCGGTGCCGGCGGGGCTGCGATAGGGGTGGCCCTCGGTGGCCCACTCGAACTCGATGCCGCCTGCCTGTTTGCGGAACTCGCCGGTCTCGAGATTGAAAGTGACGGAGAAGAGCGGGGAGCGGCTGAGATCGCGCGGGAGATGGAGGCGATTGACGAGATCGCCGAAGAAGTAGCGCTGGTGCTCCGAGGCGTCGAGGATGAGTTCCTTTGCGAGGGCGATTTGCTCCGAGAAGGTGGCGGTGCGGGCGATGCGGCAGCGGAGCGGCATCATGTGCGTCGTATTGGCGAAGAGGGATTGGCCGCCGTCCTCGGCGCGGATTTCCGCGTCAGCGGCGACGCCGATCACGAGGTCATCCTGGCCGGAGAGGCGCTGGAGGAGGACGCCGTAGGCGGTGAAGAGAAGCATGAACAACGAGCAGCGCTGGCCGGCGGCGGCGGCCTTAAGGGCTCTCGCGAGAGGCGGGTCGAGGGTGAGGATGGCGCGGCCGCCGAGGAAGGTCTGGACGGCGGGGCGGGGGTGATCCGCGGGAAGATCGAGGACGGGGATGGCGCCGGTGAAGCGGTTGAGCCAGAATTGGGCGGAGTCTTCCTGGGCGGCGGCCTGGGCGGCGCGCCATGCGACGAAATCGCGGAGCTGGAGAGCGGGGGCGAGGCGGGGGGCTGCGCCGCGGGAGAAGGCGTCGCAGGCGGCGGCGAGCTCCTCGAGGAACAAGGTGTAGGAGGGGCCGTTGCCGACGAGGTGATGGAAGGTGAGGAGCAGGAGATGCTCCTGGCCGCCGAGGGTGGCGACCGAGGCGCGGACGAAGGGGGGCCGGGAGAAATCGAAGAGGGCGGCTTCGCGTGCGGCGAAGAACTCGCGGACGCCGGCGTCGCGGGCGCCGTTAAGGCTGGCGGAGAAGTCGCGGATTTCCAGGTCGATGGGGCAATGGGCGAGGATCTGCTGGGAATCGCCATCGGGGAGGACGAGGGCGCGGAGGGCCTCGTGGCGGTCGATTAGAAATTGGAGGGAATCGCGAAGGAGGTCGAGATTGGCGGGGCCGCGGAGGGAGAGGGTGATCGACTCGTTGTAAACGCGGGAGGCGGCGTCGGTGGTATTGAGGAGAGTCCAGAGGCCGCGCTGTGCGGGAGGGAGGGGGATGATGGCGGGGGCGGCG
>Ga0182024_10020895_pt1 | contig 11928 bp, 9 predicted proteins | sample P32metaG_FD_120480 | JGI IMG/M metagenome (GOLD analysis project Ga0182024, IMG submission 120480) | Permafrost microbial communities from Stordalen Mire, Sweden - P3-2 metaG (Illumina Assembly) | ecosystem: Environmental > Terrestrial > Soil > Wetlands > Permafrost | place: Sweden: Stordalen... | reverse complement strand
TTCTATGATGGTGTCGGGTGACTGGGCACAGACTAAAAAGCCTCCACTCGTGGGCTACGTCTATTGTGCCAGCGATAAGCCTGAGCATTCCGTGCCTGTTTTCCTTGACCCTTGCCTGAAGTTTCCCGTCGGGAATATTTCGTGTGGGGAGAAGTTGGATGTGGTTTCAGAGTCGGGATTGTGGCTGAAGGTAGTCAACTCGGATGGAATCACGCGCTTCATAAAGAGCGGTGCCGCGTCGCAGAAACCCGAGCAATTTATGCCACTCGACATCGAAGCTGGACCAGCTCCAGTGTGCAAGGCCCCGACGGAACCAGACCGAGCAGAGAATCACCCACCAAGTCAAGTGTTTGCGCCTGGGCCGGATTATCCTCCGTCAGCACGTTTGGCCAAGAAGGAGGGGTACGTGTCGATAGGACTGGTGGTCGGCATTGATGGTGTGCCTCATGACGTTAGGGTTGTGTCTTCTACGGACAAAGACTTCGACGCAAAGGCAATAGAAGCGGTTCAGCGCTGGCGATTCAAGCCGGCACTGAAGGATGGCCAGCCGGTTGAGTGGCCCATTGAGGTCAGCGTCAACTTCCACCTGTACCATTAGTTCACGTCCTCCCAAGATTCGGAGTGGAGAAGTGTAGTTGGCACTATCGGCGATTACACTCAGCGCTCCTCCGATTAACAGTTCCCGTCTCGTCCCTCAGATCGCGAAAACAGGTTAGGTAGGGATGCTTCGACTGCGCGTTGCCTTCGCTTCGCGACGGCAACTGCTCGCTCAGCATGACAGGCGGGTGCTGGTTCATCTTTTATTGCTGCATACTTTATTGCCGCCGCTTGGATGGCGGTGTATTCTTTTCGCGTAAGAACGTCCGGGTCCGAACGTCGATGGAGGGCGCTTATGCATTGGCGATTCTCTTTCACTGCTGTCTGGTTTGCGTTTCTGCTGGCCGTTGGCATCGGGGTTCTGGGTGCTTCGGCGCAAGACATTTTTGTAACCCCTGTCCCTAATGCTCCGTTTAGCGGCGTTGTCAAAGTGGAGCGCTCGTGGGTGCTCCGTGACGGGTCTATCGTTAACTTCAGAAATATTCGCGAGATTGGGAGGGACAGCCGGGGACGCATCCACAACGAGTCGAGGGCGGCGGTGCCCGCATCGAGCAGTGAGACGCCGCAGCTGTTGCGGGTCCACTTATTTGATCCGCAGACGCGGATTTCGACCTATCTTGATCCGCAAAAGAAAATGTTCTGGACGCAGACGGAGAATCATCCGCCTTCAACGGAGCCGCCGACGCTGCGCTTTGCCTCGCCCCCCGGCGAGGGTCCGCCGAACGAATTTGCGAAAGAGGAAGACCTGGGCATTCGTGAAATGGAGGGCGTCTCCGCACATGGAGTTCGGCAGACCCAGACCATTCCGGCTGAGAGTAGCGGGACCGGCGCGGAGATTGTGATTACGGACGAATACTGGTACTCGGCGGATCTCCGCATCAATTTGATGATCAAACATAGCGATCCAAGGACTGGGTCGGTCACGATGACGGTCACGCAGATCTCGCGGACGGAGCCGGATGCTGTTTTCTTTGACGTCCCGGAAGGTTACCGTCCGCCTAAAGGCGCTAAGGGCGCAGAGTAGATTTTCTCCGTTCGCCGTTGTCGGAAACTAGCCTCGTTACGCATACTTCCCGGTGCGGTAGGGATGCTTCAACTGCGCGTCGCCTTCGCTTCGCGGAGGCAACTGCTCGCAAGCATGATAAGAACTAAATGTCACCAGGTGCTGTAGGCGGTGCCGTCGGTGGCGGTGGCGTTGGAGGCGGAGTGTACGTCGGTGATACCGGGGTCTTGCTGATCGACGGCTAGCATTACATCTTCCTGCACGACTTCCCAGTTGGTTTCGCGGGTCATGGGATCGACCGGAATCTGGCGCAGATAACCTGCGGTGACCAGGTCGTCGAGCGACTGCGGAGCTTTCTGCTTGTCGAGCGTGTATTGTGAGATGACGGAGCGGAGAGTGCTGAGATTGGAGCGAAGGACGGATTCGCGTGCCTGCACGATGGACTGGTTGTACATGGGAACGGCAACCGCCATCAGGATCATGATGATGCTGATGACGATCATCAGTTCCAGCAAGGTGAATCCGCGAACGGATCGCAGTCCGCGACGCGCAAACCGGCGCGCAGCCGCGCTACCGCGAGATACGGGCGCGCCGTGCTGCAACGGGTTCACGTTCTGAAACATTTACCAGTCCTTTATGCTTACCAGTCCTTATATTTCTATTCTTACCAATCCTGATATTTTCCTTTACCAGTCTTTATATTTCGTGCCGTCGAGGGCGGTGCCGGTCGACTTGGAGTAAACGTCGAAGACGCTCTGCCCGCCAAAGGAGTCGGAGTCAGGATCATCTTGCATGGAGCGCAGGCCCCACTCCGTGCTTTTGGTCATCGGGTCGATAGGGATAGAACGAAGAAAACGAATTTTCTTGCCGCCCTGGGCCTCGACGCCCTTGACCAGCGTATCGAGATCGGGAGGATAGCCGCCGCTGTCGACCTTGGTCTGAAACATCTGGCGGTCGGCGCCGTCTTTGTAGCGGTCGATGGCGTCGCGCATCTCCCACAAGGCCTTGTGGAGTTCCTTTTCACGCTCCCGTTGAATCGTGACGCGCGCCAGCGGGAGGGCCATCATGGTGAGAATCGAGAGGATGGCGGTGGTGACGATTAGCTCGAGGAGCGTAAAGCCGCCGAAAGATTTTGCTGCGCGTCCGTGATGGAATGTGTGTAGCGTCATTAATTATTGGATGCTTCGAATGTCAGGGGCTAAAGCCGTGCCGCTTCACGACCCCCGCACGACTGAAGCCGTGCGGTTTCACGACCCCCGCACGGCTGAAGCCGTGCCCTGATACGAGGCGGCGCTTTTCCTCGCTTGAGCTGTGACCTTTCCTAAATCAAGCGGCCCGCATGGCTGAAGCCGTGACCTTTCCAAATCTATCCCGCGGCTGAAGTCGTGCCCTTCCCCAAGCAACAGCGTCGCGGCGCCTCTTTTACTGGACGGTGACTGCGGCCTGCGCGCCGTTGACGGTGATGGCCTGCATGCCCGGATCGCGGGCGCCTCCTCGAGTGATAGTGAGCGGAGTTTGTCCATCGGCTTTGGCCATAAAAGTTAGCGTGACTACAGAGCCCTGGCCGGAAACTCCGCCTGCACCGGGCGGCCGCGTCGCGGTAATCTGCGACTGCCCTATGGATTCATCTTCGCGATGAACCAGAGCGACGGCCTGGCCGTCCTGGGAGAGGAATCCGCCATTGGAAACGTTGACCAGTTGCAGCATTTTTGGATCGTAGTTCAGCTGCACCGGAACGGAATGGACGTTTTGCGCGCCGGAGATCACAAGATTCACGGCGAAGGTATTGCCTTTGACCGCCTGAATGGTTGGCGGATCAAAGAGGAAACTGGCCGTTCCGCCGGCGGTAGAGTTCGGAGCGGGCGACTGGCTTGCCGGAGCCTGATTGGACTGCGGCTGAATCGAGGGGTTGGCAGGCTGCGAGGGCACTTGGCCCGGGGCTGCCGTGCTCGCCAGCGGCCGGCTGACATGGCGCAATTGAATGGTGTTCGCGGTGCCGATATCGATCGCGCGCTGATTGATCTCGTTCACATCGGTGCCACGGACGATGTGCGGAGTAATGGCGAAGACAGTCTCATCGGATGAGTGATCGGTTGAGGTCTGGCCGAAAAGATATTTCAAGATGGGAATCTGCGCCAAGCCTGGGATGCCGCTCAGCGACTTGGTTTGCGAATCGTCGAGGATTCCGCCAATCAGACTGGATTCGCCATCCTTGAGGCGGATTTCGCCCAAGTCAACTTTTTTCTGCCCGATGATGGGCTGGGTGATGCCGCCGATGTTCGCCTGGCCAATTTCCGAAGAGATTTCCATTGTGATTTTCAGCGAAACTTCCCGGTCGGAGTGAACATGCGGCGTGACATCGATATTGACGCCGACATCGATGTATTGAAACTGGGTATTCACGAGAGGGTTGATGCCTACGCCGCCGATGCCTGGCTGAAACGAACCTGTGGCGACGGGCAGACGTTCGCCGATTTTGAGCGAAGCCTTTTGATTGTCGAGCGAGCGAACCTGCGGATTCTGGATCAGCTTGGTATCCGTGTCGCTCAACAACGCTGACAGGTTAGCGGAAGGAATCGTCACCTGGAAATCGGTTGCATTGAGGCTGCCCAAGGTGTTGAGGTTTAAGCCGGTGTTCGACGTTGTCGAAGTAGTAGTTGTGGTTCCTGTAGTGGTGCCGGTGGTTGGGGTGGTGGTATTCAGGTTGCTTTGCAGCGTAACCGAGGCACTGGTGGGCGGACTGAGCCCGAGAGTGCGCGACCTATCTTTGCTGATCTGCATTACGGCGATGTCGACAATCACTTCCGCATGCGGCTTGTCCAAATCTTCGACGAGTTTTTCGGCCAGGGCGATTTGGTCGGGAGTTCCGCGCACGATCAAGGCATTTTGTGAGATCAACTGCTGCACACGCTGCACATCGAGCACGGCGCGAATTGCGTTGACCACATCCTGCAGTTCCGTGGGCAAGGAAAGATTCGTAAGATAAAAAGTCTTGAGGACGCTTTGTTCCAGTTCCTTGCGCTTGGCAGGAGTATCGGCGGCGACGAAAATCGTATTCTGCGTGACGGGACGCCAGAAGGTTTTTGATTCGAGCGCAGTAATCTCCAGCGCCTCTTCGAGTGTGACTCCGTTGAGGTCAACGTTGATGACGCGGGGAGTGTAGTCAGGATCGAAGAGCACGTTAATTCCTGCCAATTGTCCGATGGTGTGGTAGACCACATCGGACTTTTGGGAGAGCATTTTGACGGTAATGGGAACGTTCGAAATGGCTGCGAGTTCAACCGGGCCAGTCGCGTCGTGGACTTTGCGCTCTAATCCGGCTGGCGGGCCAGCGGCCTGCGGCTGAGGATTTCGCTGATCGTTGATGATCTTCAGCGTCCGCTCCAGTTCCTGCTTGGCAATGAACAGAGACGGATCGATGGTCAGCGCCCGCTGAAATTCGGCGACGGCCTCGTCGAGTTTGCCGTCATCGCGCAGCTTCTGGCCTTTGTGGACGATTGCCGCCGCAGCCTCAAAACGATTGCGTTCGAAGGCCGTCCGGTAGCGCAGATCCTTCGGCCTCAGGTCGTAGGCCTTCTTGAAGAAGCCGTAGGCCGCTTCGAAGTCCTGGCGAGCTTCGGCATCCTCACCCTTGGCGTAAAAGTCTTTGGCTTTGTCGGCGATGGCGGGGAGCGTTACAACCGCGACCAGCAACAGCAAGACAGCCGGGCGCAACAAGCGTCTCATTCGATAGTCCTCACGAGATGATCCTTCTTATTCTTATTACAGTCTTATTACAGTGCTCGCCGGACAAGCAGTTTCCCCCCAGTGGGGGCGCACATCCCGCCGACATTTTCGCGTGGGAAAGCTACTCGATACATTGAAAATGCTTTCTTTGAGGCGATTATAGCATCGCAATTTCCGGCATCCGAAGTGCTTGTGCACATGGGAGTTATACTCTTTAGTCGTAGGCCTAGTGAGTGCCGTTTCGGCTTCCGGCTGCCGCAACCCGGCTTCCGGCCTTGTTCACGAGGAATTTTCGGAAAGCCGAACGCCTGAAGCCGGACGCCGAACGATGCGCTAAGATAGTTACCTCCTTAACCTCCATGGCTCGCCAATCGACGCACCAGACTAAGGCCAATCCAGAGAAATCTCCACGTCGCGACCCCACAGCATCCGGCGAGCGAGACGCCGCCGTTAATAGGATCGCTTCACATAACTATTTCTTGCTGGAAAAATTTGAGGCGGGAGTGGTTTTAACGGGTACGGAGGTCAAGTCCATCCGGAGCGGTCTGGCGAACTTGAAAGACTCTTATGGCTTGGTGAAAGACGATGCGGTCTGGCTGCTGAATGCTCATATCGGTCCGTATGAGCATGGGAACATCTTTAATCATGCTCCGCTGCGAACACGGAAGCTGCTGATGCATCGGGAAGAGATACGAAAGCTGATCGGCAAGACGCAGCAAAAGGGACTGACGTTGATTCCGACGCGACTGTACTTTAAGAACGGCAGAGTCAAGGTGGAACTGGCTTTGGCCAAGGGCAAGCAGTTGTGGGACAAGCGTGAGACGGAGCGGCGAAGGACAGCGGACAAAGAGGCGAGGGACGCGGTGCGGCGGGGCCAGAAGCGATAGAGGGCTGGTGCCGCTGTTACAAAGCGCGAATCGCCGGGCTTTGCCCGGCTGGACAGCCGAGAGCCTGCCCTGAGCGAAGTCGAAGGGGCGGCTGTCCCCACATGATTCACTAATGGGCTGTTGATTAAGAGGAGCGTCGCATCAAAACGGTAAATCTGAAGTCTGATATGCCGGCGGTGCATGAGGCGCTGCAGCGGCTAGACCGGGAGATTGGCCTGGCGCGCCAGCAGAAACATTCGCTGCTGAAAGTCGTGCACGGCTATGGATCGACGGGCGCGGGTGGAGATATTCGTATCGCGGTGCAGAAGCGATTGTACGAATTGGTGGAGGCCGGGCAGATTCGCGGATGCATTTATGGAGAGAGCTGGTCGAAAAGCGATGAGGCGACGTGGCGACTGTTGCAGGCGCAGCCGGAATTGAAAAGCGATTCTGATCTGGGGCGGCGCAATGCTGGCATCACGATTGTGCTGCTGTGATTGTTGTTGCTGATACTCTCCTGCGCTGAGGTGCCGGCGATTCGGTTAGGACGTGACGGGAGGCGAACTCGGAAGCACGGGAGCGCCATCGGAAACAACGGCCATGGTGACCGGCTGGGGCTCGATAGGGCGAACTGCGACCACAGGAACCATCATCTGCTGTTGCCAGTACGACACCGCGACGCCACGCTGCCAGAAGCGCGGGATGAACAGCAAAAACAAAGTGAGTTGGCTGACTACGAACGCGCCCCAGATGCTCTCCGGGGCAATCAACTTCATCCAGATCAAAAGTCCAGCGAGCAGGATTACTGCGGCCACAATCGTGGTCACCACATAGCTGCCGAGCAGGCGGCCCAGCGCGCGGAACGTATGACGAAAGCCCGCGGCAATGGATTTGCGCACAGCATTCTGATTATTTAAAACAATATCCGCCTCGGCCAGATCGAACCAGATACGCAGGATGGTCATCACCAGAAAGATTATGGTCAGCCCAACCATTTGCGTTTCGAAGGGCAGAAGTTCGTTTGTACTGTCACCGGCCTTTTTCACGAGCGCGCCGTTGAGGGCGAAGAGCAAGCCTGCGGCGATTCCCATCATGATGCCGGCAACAATCATCAGGCGGATGAAGCGCCATAAATTTCGTCCGCAGGCGCGAAAAAAATCTTCACGGGGCAAGCGGTAGGTCGAAGCGTATGCCAGAAATACTCCCGGAAGAAATAGCGCTGTCGCGAGAAAAAACAGGAAAGCAAAATAGGACACGGGAGCGCTCATCGCCGAGGTCTGCCCAAACTCAGGCCTGGCAATCAGGCCGACCATCACTGAGAGGTCGAAGCCATGGAGAAGTCGATTAGCGGCGAAGCTGTGGTCGAGGATTGCGTGCGCACTCTTGCGAAAGGCAGATGTGCCGAACTCGGCCAGGGTAAGATTCAACAACCAGAACCAGAAAATATAACGCTTGTTGTGGCCGACCATTGCCAAGCCGTCGCTCAGCAAACCCTGCTTCTCATTTACCCGCTTTTCACTCATCCACTTTTCCTCTCGATTATTAAGGGTTAGGCCGCCATCGCGAAATCCCCGGTCTAGTCCTGAACGTGTGGTTCTAAACTGCCCACCAGGCAACCGCCTGGCTTAGGCACTGCGTCACAAACAGCCAATAGTTCGACAACTTGTGCGTGGGCTTAGGATTGGCCTCGACCACGAAACTGTTGTTGAAATCGTTGCGGTCGATCTGCACTTTATGGTCGGGATCGAGTTCCGCCGAAACTACTTTTGCTTTTTTCTGGTAACTGAATCTCGTCCAGCGGCTTTGTCCATCCCAATGCTCGCGGATCTCTTCACCGTTGTCGAACTTGATTTCGACCTCGACCGGCATTATGAAATCTTCCTTGCGACCGAGCGACACGTAGGATTGGTAGACCGTGTCTTTATTTTTCTCGCTTTTTCTGTCTTTCTTTTCTTCGTACCAGTTCACCGGGAAGGAATCGACCTTCAGGACTTCATAATCCATTACCTGCGATCCATAAATGGCCTGGTTGAAGTACCAGCGCAAATCTTTCCCGGAAACTTCCTCGATCGTTTTTAGAAAATCTTCTTTTGTCGGATGAGTGAAACGGTATTTCATGAAGTACGCGCGCATCGCCTTTGCCATTGTGTCTTCGCCGATAATGCTTTCGAGCGTGACCAGCACGCTGGCAGTCTTGCCGTAGGTGATTCCGCCATACGATCCAAAGCTGTAATAGTCGTAGGCTTTCTGAGCAATGGGATCGCGATCGGCCGCGCTGACATAACCCAGCCGCTGTTCTTGGCGTTCACCCATCGTAATGCCTGCGACATTCATGATGGACGTATTCTTGCCGAGAATAGAATCGAGAACTTTTACTTCGCTGTAGCTGTTGATGCCCTCGTCCATCCATGCGTCTTCGAATTCGTTTGTGGCCACCATGCCGTACCAGTATTGATGTCCAAATTCATGCTCCAATACTATTTCCGGCAGGTATAACCCGTCGGGCATGAACCAGCTCGATTCTCCGGTGATAAAGGTTGGGTACTCCATGCCGCCGGCCGCTGAGTCTGGCTCGGGATCGACCACGGTCAAGGTTTTGTAGGGATATGGACCGTACCATTTCTCAAAGTGGTCGAGCGTTTGGCGAATGATTCGTTCGTGGCGTTCGGCCTGGCTCCAGTGCGCGGGCTGCATCAGGAAACGCAGCTTTACCGGCCCCATCTGCGCCTGATAGACGCCTTCTCTGACTCTGTAGCGCGGACTTGCGGTCCAGGCGAAGTCATGAATGTCATCGCCGTGGTAGGTGTAAGTTTTTGTGTTGTCGGGATTATTCATTTCGTTGACCAGCACGCCGCTGGCGCCGACTATTTCATTCTGCGGCAGAGTCAGCTTTACATCGTAGACGCCGAAGTCGGCGAAGAATTCGGTGGTGGCGTGGTACTGATGGCAATTCCAGGCTCCGTGCCACCATACGCCAACCTTTGGGAACCATTGTCCTCCGAGGACGAAGTCGCGCTTCCATCCTGAGCGCGCCTGGGTTTCGGGAAACTTCGTCTGGAATGCAATCTTGAATTGAACGTAGGCGCCGGGCGCGATCGGTTTGGCCATGCGCAGGTCGATGACGGTCTTATCATCTTTATTGCCGTCGTCGGGCGCGATGTATTGCAGCTGACTCGTAAGGTCGCCCTGGCCGACTACTTCGAGATTCTTAATTTGTTCCGAGCCATATTCTTTTTCGGTCCACTTGTCATAAGCGGTGTCGCGGCTGCCTTGAATTTTGGCTTCGCGCACCCAGGTGGACGTAGGCTGAAACGCATTCTGATAAAGATGGAAAGGGAAGTGGTCGAGCGCCTGGCCGGTCAGGTTGTGATAGGTGAGGACTTCGGTGGCGTCGACGGTGTGGGTGGCAGCGTCATATTTAGCATCGATTTCATAGTGCACGACACGTTCCGACATGGGCTTGTCGGAATTGATGGCCAACGTGGTGTCGGGGATTGTTGGCACTTCTGAAGACGGCGCGGTTGCGGCTTGCGAGGTTTGCGGAGCGGAAGCGGCGATTGGGGCCGATTGGGCCTTCGCGGCATGTTGCTGCACGGCCAGAGATAGCACAATTACTGAGAGCAGCGGGAAAAATAAAATAATCCACCGAATCTTCATGAAGTAAACCTCATTTGCGCTGTGGGATCGAATCATATCGCACGGACTTGGATAGCGTCATCCTGCGGGGCTGTACAGGGTGATGATTTGTTGCCGACGGGCGAGGTGCCCTGCAAAAGGCCCAGCCGCACTGGCCTCTCGGGGCGGGCCGCTTGCGCTTATCCCTCGCTCCCGACGATACTGAATATTCACACAAATTATGAAAACGACCATCTCATTATCAACGCCCGCCGAATTGGAAACCGAATGCCTTGTAGCTGTCGTGCTCGACAGTGCCGAGCCCGCGGCCAACGAAAAGAACAAAGATAAAAAACCGCAACTCAAAGTCGGGACTACCGATTCCGCAGTGCAATCGTTCGCCGCGGATTTGCTGGCCAGTGGGGAAGTCGCCGGCAAATCATTTGAGACGAATCTGCTGCACAAGCCCAGCGGGTTGAAAGCAAAGCGCCTGCTGTTGACCAGCGGTGGAAGCGCGAAGAAGTTCTCCAGCTACGATTTGCGGCGTCTGGCTGGAGCGGCCGTGCGCGCGCTCAAGTCACGCGGAATCCGTAGCTTTGCCTTTGTTGCACCGCCGAGCATTCCGGCGGAAGAGGCCGTGCGCGCGATTGCGGAGGGAGCGCACGTAGGCAACTTCGATCCTGACTACTATCGCAGCGATCGCAAAGACCAGAAGATTGACGCGCTCACGGTGGTCGCGAGCGGCGACAAGTCCACGCTGGAAAAAGCTGCCAATGAAGCACAGATCATCGGCGAATCGCAAAACTTTACGCGCGACCTGGTCAACGAACCTTCCAATCGCATGACGCCGACGATTCTCGCCGAGCGGGCCAAGAAGATGTGCGCCGAAGTTGGATTGAAGTGCGAGGTTTTCGACGCTGACAAAATCAAAGAAATGAAAATGGGGGCGTTCTGGAGCGTCGCCCAGGGGTCGGACGAACCGCCGGCACTGATTGTGATGCGCTATGAACCGGCCGGCGCACCCGAGAAGCCGATGCTGGGCCTGGTGGGGAAGGGAATTACGTTCGACACCGGCGGCATCTCGATTAAGCCGGCCGATGGCATGGAGAAGATGAAATACGATATGGCGGGTGGCGCGACCATGATCGGCGTTATGCGCGCCATCGCGCTGCTGAAGCCGAAAGTGAGAGTGATCGGCATTGTGTGCGCCACCGAGAACATGCCTTCGGGAAAAGCGCAGAAGCCTGGCGACGTTCAGATCGCCATGTCGGGGAAATCCATTGAGATCATTAATACCGATGCGGAAGGCCGACTGGTGCTGGCCGACGGATTGCACTACGCGCGGCAACTCGGTTGCACGCATCTGGTTGACGCAGCCACTCTGACAGGCGCGGTTGTGGTGGCGCTTGGTTTTAACAATGCAGGAATTTTCGCCAATGACGACGACATGTACAACCGCTTCCACAGCGCGAACGTGAAAGCCGGCGAAAAAATGTGGCGCCTGCCGCTGGACGACGAATACAAAGAGCAGATTCGCTCGTCGATCGCCGACATAATGAATACTGGCGGGCGCTGGGGAGGCGCTATCACAGCGGCGATGTTCCTGAAAGAATTTGCCGAAGAGACCCCCTGGATTCATCTCGATATCGCCGGCACGGCGTGGATGGAAGAACAGAAGCCGTGGATTGCGAAAGGGCCATCGGGTATCGCGCTACGCAGTTTGGTGGAGTTCGTCAAGGGCTTCGCCTGAGATGCAGCTGCGAAGCTGGTGGAATGCTCACAAATATTTCTGCGCGGCAGACTTCAGCCGATGATCGGTAATCGATTAGCAGGTGATCTATAAAGTCCTGATCAAAAAATTCGCGACGGTGATTTTTCGCCGCAACCAGCAAGAGACGCTGCACGTTGAGGGAAATGAATCCGGTTGTTATAATCGTGAGCGCCCCACACGCATCCGCAGTGGAGAAATTTGGTTCGGTTAGGAATCCCGCCACATTCAGCGTGAAGCGAAGGTGTTCGCGGCCCGCGGCCCGCGAGTTTAAAGTGGCCAGGTAGCTCAGGTGGTAGAGCGCAGCCCTGAAAAGGCTGGCGTCGGCGGTTCAACTCCGTCCCTGGCCACCA
>Ga0182024_10020894_pt1 | contig 11928 bp, 11 predicted proteins | sample P32metaG_FD_120480 | JGI IMG/M metagenome (GOLD analysis project Ga0182024, IMG submission 120480) | Permafrost microbial communities from Stordalen Mire, Sweden - P3-2 metaG (Illumina Assembly) | ecosystem: Environmental > Terrestrial > Soil > Wetlands > Permafrost | place: Sweden: Stordalen... | reverse complement strand
CAGGCGCTGTGTTGTGAGTCATCGTCGGTCCTCCGTCCCTGCCGGGATCAGGACCGACCTTACCAACTACGGACGGGCAGTGTCATGCAGGCTTACCGAAAGGACACGTCAAAACCGCTATCGAGGATGCGGTGGGGCGGCTTTGGCACCTCGGCAAGCGCTATGTGTTAGGCCGCGCGACGCACACCGGCTCATTTCATCCCAAAGTGCTGATTCGTATTGGCGCAACGGAGGGAGCCGTGATGATTGGCAGCGGGAATCTGACGAGCTGCGGGTGGGGAGGACACAAAGAGCTTGGCTGCGCTTGGCTATTTGGGCCGAACCACGCCGATAGTGGCGGATGGCTGCATTCATTCCTCGACGAGGTGAGTTCCTGGTGTGCCAGCGATTTAGAGAAAGACGCTGTACGCCGCATGAAAGACCTTCCCTGGCTCGCGTTAGGATCAGCGGCTTCGTCTTTGCCGGTGCCGTTCCTCTACAGCGGCACACGCCGTTCACTGGCCGAAGCTCTGGCCCAGCGATGGGCCGGGCGGCAATTCTCCAAGGTGCGAATTTTCACCGGGTCAACCGACGAAGGCGGGGCTTTTTTGAGATGGGCGCATCGGACATTCGGGGTCCAGCGCGCCGTGATCGCACTTACGCCGTCACAGGCCAGTTTTTCCCTGGACAAGTTGGCTGACTTACCTCTTGAACTACGGCTCATCCCCATGCCGGGCACAACACCGCTGCACGCGAAGTTCTATTTCTTTGATGGCCCGGAAGGGTCAGCGGCCGTGATGGGCTCTCCAAACTGCTCCGCATCGGCTTGGCTGATACCGCCGGAACAGGGCGGAAATGTCGAGACAGCCCTGGTGTACGACTCAGCCAAAGCCGATGATTTCCATGATCTGCTTGAAGTCTTCGAATCACCCTCATCACCACCTGAGGACCTGCTGACTCAAACGAATCCGAATTCAGCGCAAGCCGGCTCAGGCAATAACTGTCCTTATGAGTTAGTGGGTTTGCGCTGGGACGCCGCGTCGCGCTGGATGATGGCGGTGATCGCCCCGCAGCCCGAGCCAGAAACCGCCGTTGTGCTGTTGGTGAACGCAAGAGAGAATCCCATGCGGGCCGGGAGCGGCCACGCGGATAATCGCTGGTTCTGTGAGGTTCCGGAAGGCATCGATTTTACCGCGGCGGCGTTTGCATCGATTCGTCTAGAACGTGGCCATCAGCATTGGCTGACTGGCATTCGCTGGATTGATCACCTAGCCGAACTTCATCATTCCACGCAAACCTCCAGGTTTCTCGACCCCATCAAGGGACTCGAAAACAGCGCTTCCCAGGCTGAACAGAGGCGGATCCTCGAAGATCTCCAACTGGTGGCGCAGGCTTTGTTCAGCGACTCGGCGACCTTTAAGGACACGGGCTTTGGCAGCTCGCAAGAGGCTCCCCTGGAGCCTGAGGCTCCTGCCCCTCCGGTCGATCCTGCATCGCTGGTTCGAAATCTTCAGGAGGCGGCGGAGTCCCATGTCATTCTCGGCGGAGCGGCAGCGGGCAACTTGTCCCTGACAGGCATTTTGCGGCTACTGTTCGATGCGGAGCGCGGGGGCATAGACATTAACGTGGCGGCCGACGACGAGAAGTTGGACGAGGGGCAGCCAGTATCTCCCGCTTCGCCACAAGAACCCCAGAAGAAAGCCTCGCAGGAGGATGTGCCGGAGAATCAGAAGCCGGTGGATGCCAAACTGCAATCCCGTCTATCAAATCAGATCGACGCCTTTCTTAAGACTTTGTCCGATCCTGGATTCGCCAACAGTTGCACTGCGACACAGATGATTCAGGCGGTCTGCTTTCCGCTGGCCGTCGCGCTTCGCGGCCAAAATCGTGGCTGGGTAAGCGCCGCTTCCGCAGAGCGGTGGGGTTTGACACTCGTCTCTCTCCTTTTTCGAGGTAGAACCACCAATTCTCCGGGGTTACTCCGCGCCGTTGAGCAGCGCTACACCGACAACGGCCAGACAAGTCTTTTCCGCGAAGTGGTCGGAGACGGGACATTGTGGATGGTTCTCATCTCGACATTGGGTAATTCACGGTGGCAAGGGGCCGGAACCTTCCTGGATAAGGCACTCGCGGTCCGGGAAGTGTTTAGGGCGCCCGAACTCATTTCATCCGCTCAGGTCCCTCGGCTTTCTGGGTTGTTGGCCCAGTTCAGGATCGAGGATGCCCGTGCTTTTCTCTCTGTTGTGGCGCCTGTTGTTTCAGAGTTGCTGGATTGTATCGAGAATCATGTCCGCCCGCTATGGGAGAAGGAAGCCCGCACGCAAACTGAGCGCTCAATAACCTATCGAGTAGGTGACCTGCTGTGGCGTGCCAGTGCCGGTTGGGCCGTTTGCCTGGAAGAGGCCACGGGAATCGACAACATTGAGGTGAGGCTGAGGGGAGAAATGAAAAAGGTCAAGGCCAGTTACTATGCGGATATTTCAGATCTGGCTAAGGGAGACCGGCGGCTCTCGGGGCTGCTTGGCGATCTCCGGACGCGCCTTGAATCACCAGCGGGCACGTTGCTGCATGCGCCGTAGGGATTGTAACGCAACGGAATAAACGCGATTATCACGTACTGAACCCGACGCCAAGAGGCGTCCGGTATCATGGCCAGCAACTCGGGGAAGCTGCAATCAAACAATCTGACTAGAGTTCCTTCACCTGCGCCGCGATCCCCGGATTGTTCGTCGCAGCGAGCGTCTTCACCTGCTGGGTGATGTAGTCGTCGCGCACGCCGTGCTCCCTGAGGCCTTTAACAATGTATCCGACATATTCAAGGCTGGTTTTCAGGTGCGGTGTCGGATTCTGTACTCGATAAGTAAGTGCAGTAATGATCGTGCGATTGTCCCGCCGAACCTCAATCGTCTCGCGCTTGTAGTTAGTACCTTCGCCTTCTATAGCGTCCAGGGATTTCCTGTTTTGTGCGACGGCAATCTTCCGCTCAATGAGGAAGTCTGGCACTTCGTAGAGTACGCCCCCCCACTCTGCTTTCAGGGCATGCCACGATATCCGAAGCGGCGCACTCTCGTATGGTGCTCCAGACATCGAAAGCAAGCTAGAAATCATCGACCGTCTCCGCTGTGCCGACGAACTTCGCGTCACCGCAGAGGCGATCCTTGCCGTTGATTTGGCTTTCCAAGCAATTGGAGCCGTACTGAAACACCAAAGCCATCTATTTCTTGCCCGCAGCTCGTACCCTCATCCGTCGAAACATCTCCGCCTGTTCAATTGCGTCATCGAGCGCGTTGTGAGTATGAGGTGATTTACCCTTCATCTCTGGCGCTATACGGCTTGACCGAGTGTCCTCCCACAAGCATCCGGTCATTCCCATGTAATATGACTTGATGTCGATACCCCCGAAACCAAATGGATTTTCATTGAGGTAGTGCCGAAAATAGTGGTTAACGAAGGCCCAATCGAAGGTGGCGTTAAATCCGACGAATACCAGTCTGCCGCTGGTCACAATGGACCCAAGCCAGTCGCGGAAGGCGACCATTGCCTCTTTTGGCTCGCGGCCAGCGCGCCCGAAGTCCTGGAGAGTCCGGCCGACAACCTTCATTGCGTCAGGGACGGAGTTTTCGTTGATAGGCCGGAACTCGACGTAAAAAGCCGTTTTGGGATCATCTACCGCCACAGCCCCTAGGGAAAGCATGCTGTACGTGGAGGGAATAGGTCCCGCGGCTTCGATATCGACTGATATGTATACTTCCTTCATGCAGCCTCCGTTAGCACTTATGGCCTCTTAACAATCGGTGGCCTGTTTATGTTGTTCTCCCAAAACTCCTGGAGGGACTTTCTCCTCTCCGCTATCGAGTCGCCTGGTTTCCAGAAGTGGCACGGTATCATTTGCTGGTCAAAGGGAAGTTTCGTCCCCACTTCCGCCGTCACCAAGACGCGGTTTGGGTTCCCCAGGGCATAGCCAAATTCAATAAAGCAGTTCGACCGCTCGCCGGTAACGTCCACTATAGCGAGCGCCGAAAAGTGCAGGCTCTCAAAGATAGCCACGTTGATGAACGCATGCTCGCTCTTGTCGGTGCCTACCTCAATTCGGTTCATCCCGGCTTCATCTACGATCGGGTCCACGATGTCACGAAAAAATGACTCCACCGCTTTAAACTTGGCGTTGTCAGGATTCAAGAGGCGCACATAGAAAGCGCTCGGTCGTGCCGTTTTGGAAAGAACACTTGTCATCCGATCAGCGATGTCGGTCGGAGGCGCACTGCCATTGCGTGTTGCCAGATCCGCCAGAGCAGTTCCTTCTGAGCCTGCAAAGGAAGGAGCGAAGCGGAAAAAGCGCTGCGGTTCCGCGCGGGATTCCTTTGCCAAACGTAGCGCACCGCCGGTACCGTCTTCTCTGCTCGCGCCGAGAACGAGGTCCAGAGGTATCACCGGCTTGCGGCGCGTCATATATAGATCCGCCGAATGCTCTACGCCAGTGCCTCCACCGAGAACTACCAGGGCATCGCCGAATTCTGCCTGGCGCTGGCGCAGGAAGACAGCTGCCCGAGAGCCTGGCATTATCGATTCCACGCGGACCTTCCCGCTTCTGAGCAGGGACTCGTAGAGTGGCAGCCGGCTATCGGGAATTTCGGACGCGGACTTCTCCGATGACACCAATACGATAGGCAGACTAAAGGCGGAAGGCCGACCCGCATGACCTCTTGCGATACAGTCAGCCGCGACTTCCAGCGCAGTCCAGTCGAAGGTAAGACTGGGGGCATCCGGCAGCGCTCCCTCGGGTCGGGGCTCCTTCCCAATGCTGACTACGATCCCGCCGCCAGCCGATATGATGTTCCTTACCAAGTGGCCGACAACTTCGTGCGCGTATTGTATGAGTGCAGGGTCGGTCCTTTTGCTCGCGGAGCCTGCAATCTGAATGCGGCGGCCAAGAAGGGGCAACGCAAGCGGCGAAGCGCCCGTGCCCGGCACCGTTGCCGGAAATGTCATACGTTCCTCATGCTGGGAGAGGGTTGCACGTCCTTAGCGGCTTGAATAAGGTCGTCGCTGGTCAATGCCCGTGTCGGAAAGGCCCGGCAGAGTGCATTAGGGAGAAATCTTGAGCGCAGGTCGGAGAATGTGAAGCCGGGCACACCGCCTCGCGGGCCGGTGAGCCGCACCAGTTCTCGCATCGTGTCGCCATTGATATTCAGGCCATCCAGATCCATGCGAAACAGTTCTTCACGTTCTTTGTCGGTCGGTCGGTTAAACGGCTCCACGCGGGCGGCGCGGCGTACAATGGCTGGGTCCAGAGCACTCTCTCTGTTGGTGCAGAGAAATACGACGACACGCCCGGAATGACGGCGAAGGTCGTCAACTTTCTGAATAATGGTGTTCACAGCAACCTTGTTTTCGTGGTGGCTTTGGACGGTTTCACGGGCAGACGCGAGTGAATCCGCCTCATCTATGATGAGGAAAGCGTGCCGTGTCTTTCCTGCCTGTTTGGCAACCGCGTCAAATGCCTGATTCAGCAGGCTGCTCATTTGCCCAACCTTACCTGACCCTCGAACGCGGGTGCTGAGTTTGAAGAGCATCGCATCGCGGCGAGCTTCGCGAGCCAGTCGGTCGCAGACTCCTTCGGCCGTGGCGGTTTTTCCTGTCCCTACGTCCCCAGCGAAGATTACCAGAGGATACCGATCCGCAATTGCTGTACACATCGCCAGATCTTTATGATGATGCTTCTTGCTCCACGCACGTAGCTCCTCTGGATCGGCAAGCAGGCGCAGATCGCGGTGGAGCTTTTCGTAGCGATTCTCAAACCCCACCAGTCGCGCGGAGGCTGCGGCGATAACATTATTCGGGAGCTCGAGCTCCAACTCAAAGAGATCTGCTATTTCGATTACTTCGGTCATGGGATACCTGCTTTGGCGGTTAAGTTACTTGTAGGTGCTTTTGACAACTCCCCACCCGTTGCTGACGTAATTGCGATCCGTTGCTCGGGCGAGAGATGGAAAGGAAAGGTCGGTATTTGACGGAGACCAGCCCGTGCTCAAGGCTTGGTTGAAAATGGCTCTTTGAGCGTCGGTGAGGTTACGCCATTTCTGACTGTACCGTACCACCATACAGAGCCGGCCGCCAGGCGTGCGAGGCCACAGGTTATTGCCCGGGCGTTGCGCAGTGAGCGTAGAAGCATCGGTGGAGACCTCGTACTTAGCGGCGCGAATCGGCTCGCCCGATGCATCCTGCAGTACGATGTTGGCTTCGATAAGGTAGCCCTTCTGCGCCATGAGCTTCACGTCGGCGGCGTAGGCCCTCGCTTCGTCCCGTGTAAGGAGGGCGGTTGACTGTGCATTCATATCCAGGTCGGCAGCGACGCAATCTATGACCTTGGCGATGTCGGCGATAGTGTAGGTTTCAGTTAGCGATTCCGTAAGAGACATGCTTACTCCTCGATCACAAATGAGCGGCCAAATACTTCCTTCCACAATTCCAAGGTCTGAACCTTGCCGCCGTGGTTGCTCGCATAGCTTAGCGTTTCCCAAGCTTCTTGCGCCTTGGCGATTATCGCGCCGCAGTCCGTGTCGGTAATCCTGCGCCCGACGTTGTTCTCCGCGTTGCAGGGGTCCAGGATTACGACCCTGTCTTTTGGGAAGGACTCCACTATCCCGCATTCCGCAAACGCGATCGGCTCTTTCAATTCGGACTGCGCGATGTACAGGAAGAAGCGCAAGAGGGCATCTTCCAGGGACTGCGGCGTGCCTTCTATGTCCTGCAAATGGCAAACAATCAGCTCGATGGTGAAGGAACGAAGGCTATCGTCGAGCTCGTGGAAATTTCTCCAGTATTTCAGCAGGCGCACCAGAGCAGTGAAATGCCGATGGGCATCCTTTCGCGCCCGGATAAATTCTAGCTGCTTGGTAACGCTGGTCTTGACGGGCGCATCGCCCTGAGACGAAGGTTGCCAGCCGAAATCGCCCGGTCCGTCGATGGGAATGAGCGGAACGAGGTCCATGGCAAGGCCGGAGTCGTGGAATTCGATGCCCAGCGTCCTCGGCTGGATGGTGAAATCTTCGAGCTTCTTGGTGGGATATATCTTTTTCAGGAGCTTGCGGATACGGTCATGCAGATTCGACAAATCGTAGCCTGAAGATCCGTTGGTATTCAGGAACACCGCCACGTCGGCATCCACGCCGAAGTCACCCTTGGGCCGCAGTACGGTTCCCTTGCGCAGCGAGCCTGTTTTGAGAAACTTTTTGATGTTGATAACGTGGTCTCCCGCACATGCGATAGAAAAACTCTCTATGAGACGATCAACCTGGGCAAGGTACTCCGCGCGCTTGCGTTTCTCAAGCTTCAACCGGTTATTTACAAAATAGTTGAGCTGGGTATCTGTCAATTGCATACTGATTCGCCTTCGGCCCTCGGCCCAATTGGTTCCAAACCCAACATTCTTGCTACCAGGGGCAAAGTAACTGCCCCAAGGTTTTGCAGAAGTGCAGGAAGGTGAAAATATTGGTTTTGGGCCAATACTGGACGACCAACCTCTATAGTGCAGTGTAAGCTTACAAAGCGAACGCTGTCAACAAAAACAATTTAGAGGTGGAGCTGCCCGGTGTCGGCGGCGTACAGTTCGTTGATCCTGATTTTCGCCACGATGGGATTTACGTCAAAAATGTCGGCCAGTGTCCGTACCGCAACTTCCGTTATTTTTTCGTCGAGCGTTACTGCGCCCAGCGAACCGGTCGGCACAAGATAAGGCTTTATGGCCTCCTGTACCAATGCTCGGGGACACAGGAGGCCGCCTATAGCTCGGTTCGCCTGAAATTCCCACCATCGGCCGTCGTAGCCACGGCCTTTCCGTTCTTCGCCCTGGACATCCCGGCAAAGGATTTTGTGGTCAGTATGACTGTCGACATCGAAAAGATGGAGGGGCTTTTCGTCGAGTGCAAAGAGGTATGCATGCAATAATCCGTGCCCGGCTTCATGCGCCAGCGTGGTCCTCACGCGGCGCTCGGCCACCTTGCCCTCTTCCGCGTCGAGTGCCGCAGCAACCACGATTGCCTCAACGCCGTTCTTGGTAAATTTGGTAAATCCCAATACTCCTTTGGGCAGGTCCTCATACTGCGGAACGACTCCAAAGCGCTTCTCAACAAAGCGATCAATGCGTATAGCTGCCGGCGAATGCGGGTAGAGACCCTGTTTCCGCAGTTCATCGGCGCAAATCCTGTCGATCTCGCTGGGTTCAAAATGAGGCCGCTCGGAGAACGGCCCCGATTTGGAGCGGAACGTTTTCATTTCTTGTGCTTCGGGTACCTCTCATCATTTTTCCGATTCGCAAGCTTCAGCAATTCTTCGGCACTGACCTTCTTGTCGATCATCGTCCTGAACGCCAGAGCGAAAAGGGGGTCGTTCTGCGTGAGGCGCTTGATATCGTCTATTGGTGCCCGCACATCCATCGCCTGGAGCTCCTCCAGCTTAACCTCAAGGACACGGGCAATTTCGGCCAGGACTTTCTCAGATGGATGCCGGCGCCCGAGCTCGATATCCGAGACAAAGGAGGCGGAGCAATCGAGCCGTTTCGCAAACTCTCGAAGCGAAAGGTCAATTTCGTCGCGGCGGCGCCGCATGAATGGACCTAAGCCTTCCATGCATGTAAGCTTATATAGCTTACATCACCATGTCAACACTTCTGGCTGCCGGGAGTCGCGGAGATCAGGGTTCCGACCAGATTGATGTAAGAATATCCTTTAAGGACGGGGATCAGCGAATCTGCTCGGGGTCGATGACAACTGGCCGTACAGAATGGCTGCTCGGCCACATGCCGCGCTTCTCGATATGCTCAAGGAGATCGCCGCCGTTCTTTTTGACTACCTGAAAACGGATTCCATAGTGCTTGGCCTGGGCCTCACCAAGTTCACGGGTGCCTTGCCATTCAACGCGCCCGAGGTCGCAATGAACTGCCACGAGCCTGTCCATGACGCCCGCTTCTTTCGCCAGGGCAACTACCAATCAAAGCTGAACGCAAGAACGTAATTGCCTTCAGGGAACCGTAGCTGTGGCCACCATACTTCGGTCTCCCCCTCTGCATTGGCGTTCATTCGATACATGAACAGTGTTGGGGCGTCCATGGGGGCCAGGTCCGCCTCAGCGCTCTGAATGATTCCATGACGCTCCGTGCGAACAGCTTTCAAATCGCGGTGCCGTTTGACGACCAGGTACGCCTTGTTCGTCTTGTTCTTTTCTTCCAGGACATCTAGAGCAGTACGAATCGCCTTAAGATCCCAGAGTTGCGCCCCCTGCTTTGGATCGACCTCCACTTTGCCGATAAGTTCCTGAAGCCGCTGCACGGTGATTTCCATGTAGGGCGGAGCGTCGCCGACGCCCGATAGTTGGCTGTCGAGCCATTCGGTCGCCTTCCTCGATTGGGCCGTGCGAAGTGGGTGGCGCGGATTGTAGCTGCTGCCTTCCACGTAGTATCCAATTGTGTTCGGGTCCAGAATATTGCTTCGCGTAGGCTGCCATTTCCCTGAAATATAGAGCCCCTCGAAGCAGCCTGCTTGGTATTTCTTTATAAGCTCACGGAGCGACTTCTCCATCTCATGGATGGATATGAAGTGCTCCGCCAATCGGGGTGGCAGGAACAGTCGCGTCACGCCAAGATCGTTGTGGCGGTAGCCGTACATGCGTGCATGCTGCAGAACAGTGTCCGCCCTCGGCGTTTTGGGATTTCTCCCGTAATAGCTCACCAGAAGGTTCTTGATCGTCACGCCGCGCCCCAGCTTGTTCCCTCCCACGAAGATGTTGAACACGGAATCGAGTTTGATCTCATCGCTCGTCGTTGCATTGATGAGCTTGATGTTGGCGCCGGGGATGTAAAAGCTGATCTTCGCGAGAATCTCTGAAAACGCGGGCAAAGACTGCTCCGTGGTCGCCAAATCGTCGTAGGCCGCCTTAAGCGCCTTTTCAACGGCGATGTATTTCGGTGATTGATTGCTCTTGAATGCGCTGATGACGTTGCTCCGGAAATCGTCCAAAAGGAGCCGCGTAAATTCATGGTCCTTGGTGCTCATGCTGACGTGGCAGAGAAAAGCGAAGTTGTCAGCCGGGCGGCTGATTACCTTTACGGCGGCACCTACAAAAAACGTGTAGAGCGCCTTTTTCAGACCGGCGGGCAACGCGCCGTTAGGTTTGGGTTGATTCGTCGCCTTGAGCAAGGCGACTTCGTCGATGTCAACATCCCTGAGCAAATGGGCGCTTCCTGACCCAAAAAAAGCGTCTCCCCCGACATATCCGGAGCCAGGCTCAGTCAGCACGGTGAATGTGGGCCGGTAGCGGTGACCAGGCATCTGAAGGAATAACGCCTGCGGTGTGGCCGTTACCTGCAGATAGGTGTTAACAGGGAAGAAATTCCGAAAGTCGGTGATCGCCTGGTTTATGGTGCTCACTTTCCCGCTTTTCTTCGCGGTGAAGGTGTTTAAGCTCGCCTGGTCCGCTTCATCGTCGATGATCAAGACTGAGAGCTTTTTGGATTTCGCCGCCTTAAAGGCTTCCAAAAGGCTTTTGAGCATGCTTCCGTTCTTAGAGCACACGATGCCAAACGGCTTTGCCTGGAGTTGCTTGCCAAAGCGTCCGGGATCTTTCCAATCTTTCTTGCCAAGAACGGTGATGCCGCGCAATGCCGCCTTGACGCGATCCAAAGTCTGTTCATAGAGCAAATCGTTGTCCGTGGTCAGCACGAGGATGCAGTCGAAACCGTTGTCCGCGGCCATGGCCGCCGAGACCGTCAGAATGCTCGTCTTGCCGCTCTGGATGAGTCCATAGAGAAGGCCATCGGAGGGCTCCTGGGGCTCCGCGCCGTGCGGATCAACCGCCAGCTCGATAATTCTGGAGGCTCTCTGCAGTGCGACGGCAATGCCTGTCTTTCCCAGATCTTTCTCTAAAACCTTCAAGACCTCCTGGGTATGGGGACCATCGGTTTTCAAGACACGGTGTAATCCAACTACCATGCTCTCCTCCTCCTCGCCGCGCATTGATAACGCCCACTGCTCGGCCATGTACACGTTATTAATAGCCAGTTTGTTCTTGGCCCTTTGAATCGCTAACGGCAATTCATCCGATTTCCCTATGAACTTGAGAACATCGATAATCAGAAACGGCGAATCTTCAAACTCGTTCAGCCGCCGGGTCAGTACACCCTGGAGAAAAGACTTGGAGCCTATCTCGATAAACTGGTCTGAAAACTGGAATCCGTAGATGAGCGGATCACCGACTCCCGCCGAAATCTCTCGGTCGTTGCCGGTGGCCACGACCCCCTCCGGCTGCCTGACGCACGGGGAAAATCGCAAAATTAGGCCGTCGCCCTTACCGTCCTGAATCCACAGATCTGAAGCCGTTCCGAAGAGGGGCACCAGGAACGCGGGAAGGCGTTGGCGGGGGTTTGCGAAGCCAAAGAGCGGAAGTCGAGAGGGACCTTTCATAGCAACCCCTCCCGGCGGTAGAACTCCCGGATCAGAAGGCGGATGGCACCGTGAAACTCGATTGGGCGCATGCCGATGTCGCCATCGTATGTTAAGGGGTGGGCGTGCCACACCGTCAAGATTGTTTTCGCAAGGGCGTCATCTTCTAGGAAGGACGTTGGTAGGACGACCGCCATGATGTTCGGTTGGATATCGATGCCGCCAGCAATTTGAATTTCAACGGCGGAACACCGATCATCACAGTCGGGGTCACGGCCTCCGTTGATGAGTTGATAGTACGACTTGGCGTCACTTTCGGCCGGCGAGAAAAGAAGACCGGGCTTGGGTTTATTTGACAGATACTTTTCATCGGTTTCGAAAAAACCATGGACGATCTTCCTGGCGCTTTCAATCACGGCCAGAACAGGATAATCCGCCAAGGCGTTGGCCCGCTGGATGGCGGGTTCGTACAGACCGGACTGAGAAGCGCCGCTGTCGAACGGATAAAGTCTCT
>Ga0182024_10020893_pt1 | contig 11928 bp, 14 predicted proteins | sample P32metaG_FD_120480 | JGI IMG/M metagenome (GOLD analysis project Ga0182024, IMG submission 120480) | Permafrost microbial communities from Stordalen Mire, Sweden - P3-2 metaG (Illumina Assembly) | ecosystem: Environmental > Terrestrial > Soil > Wetlands > Permafrost | place: Sweden: Stordalen... | reverse complement strand
GCGACGCGACGTACTCGGAGCGGAGCGCGCTCCGCTCCGAGTACGTCGCGTCGCGGCTCAACGGTCGCATCATATATTATGGGAAAAATGCGGCACGCGGGCTACTTGCCCCAGGTGCGGGCCACTTCCTCGGCCCGGCGCAGCGCTCGCAGGGCGTTGCCGCCGAGTATCTTGTGAATCTCCTCGCGCGTGCGGCCACGATTGAGCAGCTCCTGCGTGATGTAGGGATAGCACGATACATCCTCGAGCTGCCGCGGCACCATGTCGATGCCATCGAAATCGGAGCCGAGCCCGACGTGATCGATACCGGCCACGCGAATGATGTGCTCGATATGATCGACCACGTCGTGCACGCTCGGCTGCGGCACCGGATGAGCCTTGATCCACTGGGCGGCCACCTCGCGGTACTCTTCCTTCTTGGGATACTTCTCACGCCATTGCCGCCGCAGCTTCAGCAGCTCAACGTCGATGCGAGCCCCTTCCGGGTTGATGAATGACGGGTAGAAGTTGACCATGATCACGCCGCCGTTGCGCGGCAGCAACTTGAGCACGTCGTCCGGCACGTTGCGCGGATGATCGGCCAGGGCGAAGGCCGAGGAGTGCGACGCGATCACCGGGGCCTTGGAAATCTTCAGGGCGTGGCGCATGGTGTCGGCCGAGACGTGGGAGATGTCCACCAGCATGCCGAGCCGGTTCATCTCGATTACGACCTGTTCGCCGAACGGGGTCAGTCCGCCATGCTTCGGCTCATCCGTCGCGGAGTCGGCCCAGTCGAGCGTGTCGCTGTGGGTCAGCGTCATGTAGCGCACGCCCAGGGAGTAGTAGGTTCGCAGGACTCCCAGGGAGTTGTCGATGGAATGGCCGCCCTCGACGCCAATCAGCGAGGCGATCTTGCCCTGCTTGTGAACGCGCACCACGTCGTCGGCGGTGAGGGCAGTGGCAAAGGTGTCGGGATAGGCGCGGATCATGCGATGAATCTGATCGATCTGCTCCAGCGTTTCCTTGACGGCGAGGTGCGTCTTGGCGAGGCCGGCGTCCACGTAGGCGACCCAGAACTGGGCGCCGACGTTGCCCTTGCGCAGCCGCGGGATGTCGGTGTGCAACGCGGGCTGGAGCTGGGTGATGTCGTAACGGCGGAAGAAGGGATCGGCCTTGTCCTTGAGCTTCCAGGGCAGATCGTTGTGCCCGTCGATGAGCAGAGCGTCGGCGTGGATTTTCAGGGCTTCCTCGGTGAGCTTGATGGGCGTGCGCGACCGAGGTTTCTTGTCGGTTTTTTCGGCGGCGTCGAGAGACGACGTGGAAGCCCAACAGAGGATGGTCAGGATGGTGATCGAGCGCATGGAGAACCTCTAATGATTTCAGAATAATTTACCGCCACGTCGGATTCGTAGCCGAATTCGCAAGAATTCGGGGTTCCACGTCCGCCGCGGCTCACCCGAATTCTTGCGAATTCGGCTACGTAGCAATTTGGAACCACTTGCATTGTATGTTATCGCTTGCCAAACAGCCCGAGTCGAGTGCGCCGCAACAGGTGATCGGCTTCGAAGACGGCCATTTCATGATCGCGTTGGTACGCCAATTCCGCGTGCAGATCCGGCTCGCCCGCACGGATCGGCTGACGGTTGGCTGGGTCAAGATTGAGGTATGCGGCCACGTCGAGCGCTCGCCGGCCATAGCGCTGGGCCAGGTGTCGGGCGGCGGGCTCCGGCAGAGTGAATCGTTGACATAGGGTCGTCACCATTTTCGGCAAGAATTCGTGCCACGGTTCGCGCGGCGCCCCGGCGAGTGGAAAGTTCATGGTCCGGCAGCGGCCGCGTCGGCCCAGCAGCCGGGCCAGTTCGTCCGTGATGGTCTGGGCCAGGCGCCGATAGGTGGTGAACTTGCCGCCCGCCGCCGAGACCATGCCCGATGGCGCTTGCCAGACCTTGGCCTCGCGCGATAGCGACGACGGCATGGCTGAGCTGGACCGCAGCAAGGGCCGCAAACCGACGAAGCTGCCCAGCACGTCATCGACACCCAAAGATGGCTCGAAGTAGAAGTTGAAACCATCGAGGATGTAGGCGACGTCGGCGGGGTCCACCGTCAAGGAATCCGGGCCGGCCGTCGTAAAAGTATCGGTGGTGCCGAGCAGCGTTTTGCCCATCCACGGCAGCACGAAAAACACGCGGCCATCCCGGGGATGCAGCAGGAACAGTCCGACCGGCAGCCCGCGTTCGGGCACAACCAGATGGACGCCCTTCGTCGGCTGCAGATGCGGACCGGAGGGATCGCCGGCCAATCGGCACACCTGATCGACCCATGGCCCCGTGGCGTTGAGAACCAGCCGGGCTCGAATGCTGCCTTCTTCCTGGGAGACATGATCGTGCACACGGACCGCATCGATTCGTCCCTCGGACATGTCGAAGCCGACCGCCTCCGCGTAGTTGGCCAGCGTCGCTCCCCGTTCGGCGACCGAGAGCAGTACCTCGATGCACAGGCGGGCGTCGTCCATCTGGGCATCGTAGAACTCCGCTCCGCCACGCAGGCCAGTGGCTTTCAAGCCGGTGCAGGTATGGACGAGTTCGTGAACGCTGACGGGCCGGCTGCGGCGAATGTTGTCGCGGCCGGCCAGCAGGTCGTACAGCGTCAAGCCGAGCCGGCATTTCCAGGTCGGTAATCGGCCATCGCGATGGATGGGCATGAAGAAGCGCAGCGGATGCACCAAATGGGGGGCATTTCGCAGCAACAGGCCACGTTCGTGCAGCGCTTCGTAAACGAGGTGAAAGGCACCCTGTTCGAGATAGCGCAGGCCGCCATGTACCAGCTTCGATGACACGCTGCTGGTGCCTGAGGCGAAGTCGCCCTTGTCGATGAGGCCGACGCGCCAGCCACGCAGGGCGGCATCCAGGGCCACGCCGGCGCCGGTGATGCCGCCGCCGAGGATCAGCACGTCGTAGGTCCCGTCCATGAGGGCCGCGAAGTTTCGCTGCATACAGAGTATTGTACAATCTTACCTCGTTCCCAGGCTCAGAGCCTGGGAACGAGCGGTTCATCTATTTTATTCCCAGTTCCTTGAGTTGCTTCGCGTCCACCGTCGCCGGCGCGCCGGTCATGCGATCCTGGGCTCGCTGGTTCTTGGGAAAGGCGATGACGTCGCGGATGTTGGTGGTGCCGGCGAGCATCATGGCGAAACGGTCGAGGCCCAGGGCGATGCCGCCGTGGGGCGGGGCGCCGTACCTCAGAGCATCCAGCAGGAAGCCAAAGCGCTGCCGGGCTTGCTCGTCGGACATGCCTAGCACCTTGAAGAGCCGGGCCTGCGTCTCCGGATTGTGAATACGAATGCTGCCGCCGCCGCACTCATAGCCGTTGATGACCAGGTCGTACGCCTTGGCCCGCACCTTGCCCGGATCGGACTCCAGGAGTGCCAGGTCTTCGTCCATCGGAGCGGTGAACGGATGATGATTCGCGGCCCAGCGCTTTTCTTCATCGTCCCAAATGAACGACGGGAAATCGTAGACCCAGGCGATCTTGTATTCGCGCTTGTCCGGATCGAACAGCTTGAGCAGATTGGCCAGGTGCTGACGCAGGCCGCCGAGAGTCTGGCAAACGACATCTTCCTTGTCAGCGACGAAGAGCAGCAAATCGCCGGGTTGGACGCTGAGGCGCTGGCGAAGCTCGGCCTGGATCACGGGCGGCAGAAACTTCTCGATGCCGCCGACAAACTTGTCCGATTCCGCCTTGACCCAGGCACAGCCCTTGCCGCCCAGACGCTTAACGACCTCCGCCAGATCATCAATGTTCTTGCGCGAGAACTTGCTGCCGGCCCCCACCGCGTTGAGGGCGCGAACCTTGCCGCCGCTTTCCAGAGTCGAGCGGAAAGCCTGGAATTCAGTTTTGGCCGCGATGTCGCCGACATCCACGATCTCCAGGCTATAGCGCAGATCCGGCTTGTCGCTGCCGTACTGGAGCATGGCGTCGGCGTACTTGAGCCGGGCGAGCGGCAGCGGAATCTCCACGCCGATGCACTTGCGAAAAATGTCGGCCGTCAACGCTTCGATGACCCGAAAGATATCCTCCATCTCGACGAACGACATTTCCAGGTCAAGCTGGGTGAATTCCGGCTGCCGGTCAGCCCTTAGATCCTCGTCGCGCAGACAGCGGGCAATCTGAAAATACTTGTCATACCCGGCCACCATGAGCAGTTGCTTGTAAAGCTGCGGCGACTGCGGCAAGGCGTACCAGCTGCCCGGATGCACCCGGCTCGGCACCAGGTAATCGCGTGCTCCCTCCGGCGTCGAGCGGCCCAGCAGGGGAGTCTCCAGCTCAAGAAATCCCTGACTATCGAGGTTGTCGCGAATGACCTTGTTGAGCCGATGGCGCAGGGCCAGGACCCGGTGCAGCGACGGTCGGCGCAGATCGAGGAACCGGTATTGCAGACGCAGATCCTCGTTGGCCTGCTCTTCGCCGGGAAACTCCGTCACCTCGAAGGGCGGCGTCTGGCAGCGGTTCAGGATGCTCAGCGTCTGGGCCTTGACCTCGATCGCCCCGGTGGCCAGCTTCGGATTGGACTTGCCGGCGATGCGTGGCCGCACCGCGCCGTGCACGCTGAGCACGAATTCGCCGCGAACCTTGTCGGCCACGTCGAACATCTCGGTGTCGGCCGCTTCGAAGACGACCTGGGTGATGCCGTAGCGATCGCGCAGGTCGATAAAGATCTGATCGTTGAAACGCCGGGAGGTGTTGACCCAGCCGTTGAGCACCACGGCTTGACCGACATGGGAATCGCGCAATTCGCCGCAATGATGTGTACGCTGCCAGCTAGCCATGTTACCTCGCGAAAACGACGGTTCGGGTTGCCTTGAAGGATTATATACGGAAAGACTTGTTTTCGATCCCGAAGGGATCGCAGAAATTAGCCGGTGGTTGAGCGCAGCGATACCACCGGTTTGATCGCATAGCGCGGTTCCGACCCCGGAGGGGTCGCAGAAACCGCTGTTTCTCCAGCTTGATAAGATTTGAGGCGACCCGCTCAGGCATCCGGGCTTCTGCGACCCCCTCCGGGGTCGCAACAGTGCTATGCGGTCAAACCGGTGGTATCGCTACGCTCAACCACCGGCTAATTTCTATGATCCCTTCGGGATCAGCATTGCTGCCCTCGATTTGTTCTTTTTCATCCCGGCATCCTTTGCTATAAGGCAGGTGGTTTATACTCCGCAGGCTAAAGCCTGCGGCTACAAATCCGGAGGGTTCAGGGCCATGGAATGGATCGCGGAAGTTGGGGAAACCTGGCTAAGGACGCTGACCTGGGTTGTTTCGCTCGGGACGGTGTTTGGCCTGCTTGCCTGGTTGATGCCGTGCAACCGCCGCATGTTCTGGTGGACCAACCTGCGCTCGACGGCCACCGACGTTTGCTACTGGTTCGTCATGCCGATAGCCGCCCGTGTGCTGCGCGTCTATGTGCTTTCGGTGGGCATCACGATCCTGTTTGGCGATAACCCCGGGTTCGATGCCATTCGCGCCATGCCGCTGTGGCTGCAATGCGTCGTCGTCTTCCTCATGCAAGATGTGATGCTCTACTGGATCCATCGCGGCTTTCACACGCAAGTCGCCTGGGGCTTTCACGCGATTCATCATTCACCCAAAACGCTCGACTGGTTGGCGGCGGGTCGATTTCATTTGGTCAATTCGCTATTCTCGTTTGTACTGGTGGACATGATCGCCCTGACGATGGGCTTCAGCAACCAGGCGATCAATACGATCATACCGATCGGCGTCGTCTATTCGTGCATGGTGCACGCGAATCTCAACTGGACGTTCGGGCCGCTGCGTTATGTGTTCGCCAGTCCGGTCTATCACCGCTGGCATCACGTGGCCGAGGGCGAAGGGATGAACAAGAACTTCGCGCCGACGTTTCCGTTTCTCGACCTGCTTTGGGGCACTTATTACATGCCGATGGACCAGCGGCCGGAGAACTTCGGCAACGGCGAAAGCGATTTTCCGGAGGGCTTCGTCGGGCAGTTTTTTTATCCATTCCAGAACAAGAAAGCGCCGGCCCCGCCCACCAAAAAAACATCACCGAAAAGAAGGGCGGCATGAACGTTTAGCCGCTCGCCTCCGGCGAGCGCGGTTGTGCCCCAGCGCTCGCCAGAGGCGAGCGGCTCAACGGTTTTCCGTGAACGCACACGTCCCCGTCTATCACCTCCACGCGCAATCCCTCGAGCGCCAAACCCTCCGCGATCATCGCCACGCCCTGGCCCGCAATTGGCGACAGCGCTGCGCCCCCGATCAGCAGCGGCGCCACGAAAACATGCACCTCGTCAATCGCCCTCGCATCCAGGAACGCGCCCAGGACCGTGCTGCCACCCTCGACCAGCACGTTGGTCCAGCGTCGCCGACCCATTTCCTCCAGGAGTTCCGTAATGGCCGCTGCACGGGAACTGGCCGATAGGGTAAGGACCTCAACGTCAGGCGAGCATAACCCGGCAGCAGCCGGCGAGCGCGAAACCGCAAGCGTGGGGCAATCGCGAGCGGTGCGGACCAGCTGCGATGATAACGGCAATCGTCCCTGGCTATCGAGAATCACCCGGCAGGCGGTGCGCGGCCCCGGCGGCCGGGCGGTCAGCAACGGATCGTCGGCCAGCACCGTGCCGATGCCGACGATGATCGCATCCATCCGACCACGCAGTTCGTGCACACGTCGGCGCGAGGTTTCATTGCTGATCCAGCGGGAATCGCCGGTGCGCGTCGCGATCTTGCCATCCAGCGTCATGGCCCATTTGGCGTGCACGTACGGCCGGCCCCGGCACAGCAAGGTCAGATACGGAGCGTTGAGCGCGGTCGCCTCGCTTTCGCACAACCCCACTTCGACGGCAACGCCCCCGGCCCGCAGCGTCTCCGCCCCCTTTCCGGCCACCTGCGGAAACGGATCGCCCATGGCGGCGAACACGCGAGCGATGCCGGCCTGGATGATCGCATCGGTGCACGGCGGCGTTTTGCCATGATGGCAGCACGGCTCCAACGTCACGTAAAGATCGGCCCCGCGTGCCTGCTCCTTCGCCATGGCCAGGGCATTGACCTCCGCATGAGCCTGGCCGAACTTCTGGTGCCAGCCTTCGCCAACGATCTGCCCGGCGCGCACCACGACCGCTCCGACCAGCGGATTCGGCTCGACGTGTCCTCGGCCACGTTCGGCCAGTTCGAGGGCACGCTGCATCCACACGATGTGTTGATTCATGACCTAGCCGATCGATTGGTCTAGCCCTGGGAATCGCCCTGAATCAGAGAGCCGTAATGACGCATGCCAAGACTCGCGACGTCATCGGGGTAGCCCATAAATTCGTATGACAACTCGTAAATGCGGGCGACGATTTCCTGTGGCAAGCCCTTTTGAAGATCGTCAAAGGCTTTTCCTGCCGAGATGGCCTCGTGATCGGCGACAAACTTGGTTACGTCAATATGTTCATCGACGAGCAATTGGCAAATATCAATGATTTCCGCCATCCTGCTGGCACCGATCTTCTTCAATCCTTGGATCGCATATTCATAGGTGTCTCTCCCCCAGTTCACGAGGAACTGGAGATAGGCGCCGTTGTTGATGTCGGCTTCCAATCGCCATAGCGCCGCCAATTCGCGTCGCCAGTCATCCGGCAAAGACGAAAGGCGAGATTCATGGGCAAAAGTCTGTGTGTGGTACTTTCCGCAGGAACTGTACCAGTCCATCGCAGTCCCCTCCCGCTCAGCAATCCGGCAATCTGCAGCTCAAACAACTTGCTCGCCGACTCGCTAAAGCTCCTCTTTTTTGAGCCTCTCGAGGATCGCCCGGCGCTCTTGCAAATCCGTTTCGTCGCGATTACGGAGAAGGTAAGACCTGGTTTTAGCTGAGTAATGAGCCGACCGAGCCTCGTTGTGCAGGCGTTCCATCAACTGGATTTCTCGTTCGCGATGAGCAATGGCATGGCTTCGCTGCCCCTTCAGTTCGTGGAGAAGAGCCAATCCCTCCTCACGGATAATGGCCTGGTCGTTGGCGGGCAGCGAGCGCAAAATGGCCGCCAGCCGCTCAAGGTAACGCTCCGCCCTGCTTCTTTGCTTTCTCGCATAAAGCCAGTACCGCATCTTGCCGCAGACGTAATCCAGCTCACCCCAGCAGGTCGCAAAGAATCGCCGGGTGCTGCGCGGGTTTGAGACGCGTCTCGTCATTTGTCGAACCTCACGGCCGATGCTCAAGAAACAGGTGTCCCGTTGGCATCTGAGGAATGCATTTTCTTTTTTTTTCCGACAAACGTCGACTCAGGCAGAACTCGCCGAGGTCGCGTCGTTATTGTTTCGGTTGCCCGTAACTCGGCGGCGTGATTTCGCGCGGCCCGAATAAGATTTTCAGCGGCGTCGGCCAGGAACTTACCAATGACCCCGGTAACGTAGTCGTAGTCAGCGAACCGCTCCGCCAACCGCTTGATGATGCAGGCGTGCAACTCTATTTCATCGAACACATCCGCATCACTCGGAACAAGCAAAAATCGCAGGTCGTGGCCGACCGAGCGGCTGTAGTTGATCACGTCGCCGAATCCGAGTTCGCAATCTTTTGAACTCTCCAGTTTAGAAATCTTGCTTTGCGTGCACCCCAGCCTTTCGGCCAGCTCTTTTTGCGACAGCCCCGCTTTAGTCCGTAGAACGATCAAAGACTTGACGAACTGCCGCTCAGACAATCGCCCATCGAATTCACGAACGAATGCCCTGTCATCGGACAGCGCATCAACCAACTCGACGACGTTATCATAATGTGTTTTTTTCATCAGTAACATCCTTTCGTTTGCGATGCTCGTTGACAAAATACCGGCAAACCGGGACGTCATCCTTCTTTTGGGATCGTTTGTCGCCGATAGTGATCAAATGCAGTATTTCGGCCTCTGTGTCCGGAAAGATATAAAGTCGAGTTTGCGCAAGATTCTTGCCGCCGCCCTTCTGATCGATAGCTATTGCGCCTTGTCCTTCGTCATGCATGAAGCCATGCTTAATTTGCAACGGCTTAATTCCTTCATTAAGTGATTTACGTAAGTGTCCAAATTATCGAGAACCGCCTGCAGCTCGCGTGGGTTGTCCTTCTGGAATCGCTTGTGGCGCCGCTCATAAAGTTCGGTGGCCTGCAGTTTCCACATCAATAATACCACATTGGAATAAAAATGCAATGCAGAAGCGGCATTTATTCCGTTTTGGAATAAATGCCGCCACTATTCAAACAACTTGCTCACCGATTCATTGAAGTGAATCCGCTTGATCGAATCCGCCAAGAGCGGCGCCACGCTCAGCACCTTGATCTTCGGCAGCTGTTTCTCCGGCGTCAGCGGTATGCTGTCGGTGACCACCAGCTGCTTGATCGGCGCGTCGCGCAGCCGGCTGATGGCCGCGCCGCACAGCACCGCATGCGTCGCGCACGCATACACCTCGCGAGCCCCATTGATCCGGGCCACGTGGGCGGCAGTGATGACCGACCCGGCCGTCGAAATCATGTCGTCGAAGATCATGGCCACCTTGTCCTGCAGCGAGCAGCCGATCAGGTTGGCCCCTTCCACCTCGGTGGCGCTGGAGCGGCGTTTATCGACAATGGCGATGGAGCCGCCCAGCTTCTTTTGATAGATGAGGGCCCGTTTGACGCTGCCTTCATCAGGGCTGAGGACGACGAAATCTTCCTTGGGAATCTTCAGGCTGCGAATGTACTCGTTGATGACCGGCCCGGCATGCATGTGATCGACGGGGATATCGAAGAACCCCTGGATCTGGGCCGCGTGCAGGTCGAGGGCCAGGACGCGATTGGCCCCCGACGTGGTCAGCAGATTGGCGACCAGTTTGGCGGAGATCGGCACCCGGCCCTGGTCCTTGCGATCCTGCCGAGCATAGCCGTAATACGGAATGACGGCCGTGATGCGGGCGGCGCTGGCCCGACGCAGGCTGTCCAAAATGATCAGCAGCTCCATGATGTTTTCGTTGACCGGATGGCAGGTCGGCTGCACCACGAACACATCCCGGCCACGCACGTCTTCATCGATGCGCGCTAAAAACTCGCCGTCCGGGAAGTTCTGCAGCGTGATCTTGCCGAGCGGATCGCCGAGGCACTGGGCAATCTTCTCGGCCAGCGGCACATTGGCTCTGCCGCTGAATACCTTGAGTTTATTGTTGTGATTCATGGGGCCCGACCCGGCTGAGCATCAAGAGAGAAGCCGCATGGGGATTATGAAGATTTTCAGAAGGAGTGTCAAGGTTCCCTTGATCCGTCGCTACGGGATCGCTATGATGTAATACATCAGGTATTACAGGAGTTACGCATGATGATCACATTGCGGCTGAGCGATCCATTGCGAACGAAACTCGCCGCGCTGGCGAAAACACAGGGAATCTCGCGGTCCGAGCTGATCCGCAAGTGTCTCGACGACTACCTGGCGCGCAGCGATGCTGAACCGAGCGCCTGGGAGCTTGGCAAGGACCTGTTCGGCTGCTCGAACAGCGGGCAGGGCGATCGGTCCAGGCGAGCCAAGGATATTGCCAGGGAGCGCATTCATGCCCGACAAACCGAGAGGAATCGTCGTTGACAGCGGCCCCCTCATCGCCCTGTTCGATGCCGGCGACGACCATCACGGCCGCGCCCTGAGATTCGTACAGCGGACGCGGGCCAAGCTGATGAGCTCCATGGCGGCGCTCACCGAGGCGATGTACGTGCTCGATCATAGTTTGCTGGCCCAGAGAAATCTCCTCGCCTGGGTTTACAAGGGTGGACTGGCGCTCATCGAACCTGAATCCACGGATTTCGAGCGCATCGCCGAATTGATGGAAAAGTACGCCGACTTGCCGATGGACTTCACGGACGCGGTCGTGGTGACGTTATGCGAGCGGCTGGGAATCCACCACGTCGCCAGCGTGGACCACCACTTCGCCATCTATCGCTTGAGGGGCCGGACGAAGTTCGTGAACGTGTTTCTGGCGTCATGACAAGCCACTTGAAAGCCACGGAAGAATCGAGGACGTACTTCATCGGTCACGAACTTCTCGAATGGCGGGGACCCCGATATCAAGGATACCATGCTTCGCGCGGATTTCCTCGCGAATGCGGTCCATTTCTTCGCATGCCTTCTTCGCCTTTTCCGGATCCCGAACGCCTTTTGACGCGTCATCGATCGCTTCCTGAAGCTCGGCGAGGATCTCATGGGGAATGCCGGAAATTTTCGTGTGAATGATCATCGTCATAACCCTTGCGCCGCATGGGCAACGAAAGAGACCCCCATGGGTTCGGCATTGCGCGGGGACGGAAGCACGGCCTGGACTTCCTCGGATTGCACGTCGCGGAAGTGCAACGTCAGCTCCCAGCCGTTGCTCATCAAGATGGATTGCCGCCAGGTCGGCGGAGTTCCCGGAACCATTTCAATTTCGTCGTACTGCCAATCCACGGCGGACCCAATTCCGCAAACCGTTTCCGGCAACGAATCCTTGACGATGATGGGATCCTCGACCAAATCGTATTTGAAAGTAAGAATCGATTGCGGCGGCGTGTCCAGCTGCAGGATGATGACGAAGAACTGACCACGGCGTCCCATGCCGCGAATGATGGCGTCGTGCAGGTAGTAGCTGTCGTCGATCTGCTTCAATCCGCTCGGGAAAAACGGACGCACCGAATCCAGATAGGCGACATAGCCTTCGCCCGCCTGCTCCCACAGCCGTTCCTGTTCGCCGAGCACGTCGATATCGTTGGATTGTCCCATCAGAATGAGTTCGGGAGTAAAGTGCTTCATGTCATGTTCCTCGCCGTGCGCCGGGCCATTATTTCACGTTCCTCTGGCTCGGAATTCGATGGCCACGGTATTTGAGCAGCAAGCAAGCGAAAGAGCGCAGCAGCATGAGCCGGTCCACCTCGCCGCGCAACCTTGTCAATGCCTGCCGGTCTCGCTTCGTTAGCTCGCCGCGTTC
>Ga0182024_10020892_pt1 | contig 11929 bp, 11 predicted proteins | sample P32metaG_FD_120480 | JGI IMG/M metagenome (GOLD analysis project Ga0182024, IMG submission 120480) | Permafrost microbial communities from Stordalen Mire, Sweden - P3-2 metaG (Illumina Assembly) | ecosystem: Environmental > Terrestrial > Soil > Wetlands > Permafrost | place: Sweden: Stordalen... | reverse complement strand
CTACCGCATCGCGGTGGTTTCGATGAAGAAGGCGTTCCCCGGCCATGCCAAGCGGGTGATGATGGCGGTGTGGTCGTATCTGCGCCAGTTCATGTACACCAAATGGGTGATCGTGGTGGATGACGACATCAACGCGCGCGACTGGAAGGATGTGATGTGGGCGATCTCGACCCGCATGGACCCCATGCGCGATATCACCTTGATCGAAAACACCCCCATCGACTATCTGGATTTCGCCTCGCCCGAATCGGGGCTGGGTTCCAAGATCGGGCTGGACGCCACCAACAAATTGCCGCCCGAGACCCACCGCGAATGGGGCCGCAAGATCAGGATGGACGATGAGGTAATCCGCACCGTCACGGAAAAATGGCCCAAACTTGGGCTTCCCGGCAGCGGCAAACCGGTCTGGCCGCGATAGATTTGAGACAATTCTGCGTTTAGATTCCCCTTTAAGGCCAAATGGGGGCTTTCATGCGCACCATTCTTGCAGCGGCTGCACTGACCACCGGCGTGGCATTTTCCGGCGTGGCGCACGCGGCGGATTGTTCGCCGCTGCAAATTGAAAACTCGGTAAAGATGGTGCCGCTCGGGCGCACCGATCGGATATTGGTGCCGATCACTCTGAATGGCGTGGAAAAGAGATTTCTTTTCGACACCGGCGGCGCGATCAGCACTATCTCGGCCGCGACGGCGAAGGAACTGGGCCTTCCCCTCTATCACAGCCGGTATCGCCTCTTGAATTACCGGGGAGAGGATTCCTGGGACTTCGTTCAAGTCCATGAAGTCATTCTGGGCACCGGGAAGAATAGTGGCGTGCAGTTCCAAGTCGTTGATCATTTCGGCCCCCCCGACGGACCGGAGCCGTACGACGGCGTGCTGGCCTCCGGCCTCTTCGTGCATGACGACATCGATATGGACTTCGGCGCGGAACGCCTGAATTTCTTCTCTACCGATCATTGCGAAGGCAAAGTCGTTTATTGGCCGCATCAGGTTTTGTCCGTCGTTCCCGTCACCGAGGAGCAAGGCCATCTCGATGTACCGGTAACGCTTGATGGACATCCGTTGCGCGCGATCATCGACACCGGTGCGGGTCGGACTATGATGGACCTGTCGCGCGCGCGGCAGGCGATCAATTTCTCGCCTGAAGCGCCTACAACCGGGAACGCGCCGAAAGACAATCCAGAAAAGCAGATTTATCCACGCCGCTTTTCGAGCCTTTCCTTTGACGGCGTGACGATCCAGAATCCGCTCGTTATCATCCAACCTTTGCAGTTTGGCGGTGGGAAGACGGACGATGCAACGCTGGGCAGCCGCGCCGAGCACAAGGATGACCAAGCCAACCGCCTGAACGGCGACATCAGCATCGGCATGGACGTATTGCGGCACCTGCACATCTATCTCGCAAGCCGGGAATCCAAGCTCTACATCACCGAAGCAACTCCCGGGGAATCGGTCCTGTTCAAGGCCTCCGCCTCCCCGGCCGGCCCATAGCTTACGGCGTCTCATCTTTGCACTGGGCCCGAGCCGCGCCTATGATGGCGGGGTGAGGAATACATCCAGAGCTTTGACATGCCTGTCGGGGGCGGCTGCCTTGCTTATGCTAGGCGCGGCGTCCGCCCGAGCTGACGACTGCTCGGGAAGCCTGCGCATCCTCAACTCCGTGCAGATGCAGGCCACCACCGATCGCACCGTGATGGTAGTGCCGGTGAAGATCGACAATACCGACAAGAAACTCCTGCTCGACACCGGCGGCCTGGTCAGCCAGATTTCGCGCGCCACCGCCAGCAAGCTGGACCTGCCCGAGCGCTATCGCGAACAGCGCCTGTTCGACCTCGCCGGCAACAGCTCCAACGCCGAGACCACGGTGCCCAAACTGACCATGGGCAATCAGAGCCAGAGCGAAGTGCCCATGGCGGTCGCGCCCAATCCCGATCTCGGCACCTCGCTGCCCTATGACGGCTTGCTGGCCACCGATCTTTTCCCAGGCGACGATATCGACATGGATTTCGGCGCCCGCCGCCTGACCACCTTTTCACCGGACCATTGCCAAGGCCGGGTGATCTATTGGCCGGCCGATCGCATCGCGGTGGTGCCCATCGCCGTGGACCACAATCTCATCGTCGTTCCCGTCGAGGTGAATGGTCATCCCTTGAATGCGGTTCTCGACACCGGCTCGCAATATACGGTGATGAACATGGAGGTGGCGGACAAGCTGTTCGGCCTCACCCCGTCATCTCCTGACATGACCCCCTTGACCGAAGCCAATGGCGACAAACACATCACCGTCTATGGCCACCGCTTCGACAAAATGACATTCGAGGGCGTCGAAGTGACGGGCCTGCGCATCTTTATGTTGCCCAACCAAGTGGCGGTGCATGACCGGCCCCGTTCCTTGTTCCTGCTGGGCCCGCCGGTGCGCAGCCCCGTTTCGGGCGCGCGCCTGTTCCCAACCCCGGGCCCGCTCACCGATCCGCAGCTGGCCACGGTTTCCGTGCCGGATGTGATCATCGGCATGGACGTGCTCCGGCATCTGCACGTCTATTTCGCCGCCAAGGAAAAGCGGCTCTATATCACCGACGCCGTGTCGGGCGAATCCGCCCTGTTCCACTACAAGGATTAACAAGCGGGCGCTTGACGGCCTTCCGCCTTTGCTGCATCGGAAGGCCATGTCAAAGCCCCACGATCCCCAAAAAATCCTCGACGCCGTCCTCACCGCCGCCAGGCGCCAGGGCGCCGACGCGGCCGACGCACTCCTGGTGGAAAATGTCTCCGCCAGCGTTTCCTACCGCCTGGGAAAGCTGGAGGATGTCGAGCGCAGCGAAAGCGCCGATCTGGGACTGCGGGTTTTTGTCGGCAACCGGGTGGCGATGATTTCCTCCAGCGATTTTTCACCGGACGCGCTTTCCGCCCTGCCCGAGCGCGCCATCGCCATGGCGCGGTTGGCGCCCGAGGACAAATTCGCCGGCCTGGCGCCGTCCGCGCTTCTGGCGCGCGATTTTCCCAGCCTGGATTTGGAGGACAAGGAAGAACCCGCCGCGGAGATTCTGGTCGAACGGGCTCGCGTTGCCGAACAGGCGGGCCTGGCGGTCAAGGGCGTCACCAATTCCGAAGGCGGCGGCGCGGGTTTCTCGCGCATGGGCGTCGCGCTCGCCACCAGCGAAGGCTTTTTCGGACGCTATGCCGGCTCCAGCCACACGATCGGCGTGGCGGTTCTGGCCGGCGAAGGCACCGGCATGGAGCGCGACTACGATCAAGCCAGCGCCCGCCATGCCGCGGATTTGCCGAGCGCCGAAGCGATCGGCAGAAGCGCGGGGGAAAAGGCCGTGCGCCGGCTTAATCCCCGCAAGGTAAAATCCCAGAGCGCGCCGGTGGTGTTCGACCCGCGCGAGGCGGGCGGGCTTCTGGGTCATCTCGCCGGCGCCATTTCGGGCACCAGCGTGGCGCGCGGCACCTCGTTCCTCAAGGACCGGATGGGAACGGAAATCTTCGCGCCGCATGTGAGCGTGATGGACGATCCGCACCGGCGCCGCGGCTTGCGCTCCAAACCTTTCGATGGCGAAGGTGTGGCCAACGCCCGGCGTTCCTTGATCGACAAGGGCGTGCTCGCCAGTTGGCTGTTGGATTGCGCCAGCGCCAGGCAATTGGGACTTGCCACGACCGGCCACGCCGCGCGCGGCACGGGCGGGCCGCCGTCGCCCTCGGCCACCAATCTCTACATGGAAGCGGGGGCACTTTCGCGCCAGGCGCTGATCGCCGACATCCGCCAAGGTTTCTATGTCACCGAGCTGATGGGCATGGGCGTCAACGGCGTTACCGGCGATTACAGCCGCGGCGCCGCCGGTTTCTGGATCGAGAATGGCGAGATCACGTTCCCGGTCTCGGAAGTCACCATCGCCGGCAATCTGAAAGATATGTTCCGCAACTTGACGCCCGCCAATGATCTGGAATTCCGTTACGGCACCAACGCCCCCACCTGCCGCATCGAAGGCATGACGATTGCCGGCGCCTGATGACGATCTGACTCTTCTCGAAAGCCGCGTGCGCGCGGCGGGCAAGATCGCGCTTCAATATTTCGGCGGCAGCTACAAACGCTGGAACAAGGAAGGCGGCAGCCCCGTCACCGAGGCCGATCTGGCGATTGATGCGTTTCTCAAAACGGAATTGGGCCAAGCCCGGCCAGATTATGGCTGGCTGTCGGAAGAAAGCGTGGATGATCCCACGCGGCTGGATCGCGCTCGCGTCTTCGTCGTCGATCCCATCGACGGCACGGTCGCCTTCATGAAGGGCCGGCCGCATTTCACAATCTGCGCCGCTGTCGTCGAGCAAGGCCGTCCTATCGCCGCCGTGGTGTTCAATCCCGCCCGGGAGGAATGTTTCACCGCCCGCTCCGGCCTAGGCGCGCGCCTCAATGGCGCACCCATCCATGTGGGAGATACGGCGGAAATCGAGGGCATGCGTCTTCTGGCGGACCGGAAATTGTTCACCGAATGGCCGCCCATGGAGATCGAAAGCTTCAGCTCGATCGCCTATCGCATCGTGCTGGTGGCGATGGCCCGTTTTGACGCCATGATCAGCCTTACTTTTAAGCGCGACTGGGACCTGGCGGCGGCGGACCTTATCCTGACCGAGGCAGGTGGACGGCTGGTGGGGGCCGATGGCGCGGCGCTGCGCTACAACCGCGCCCAGGCGATCCAGGGCGCCACCATCGCGGCGGGTCCGGGGTTGATCGCGCCCCTGCTGGCGGGGCTTGCGGCAAAGAATTCGCTTAAAGCGGCGGCCAAATCCTTCTAAAGGACGCCCGCCATCCAGGAGCCGGGACAGCCATGACCACCTCCACGCCTAAGCAATTGCTCCATCTTGTATTTGGCGGCGAACTCACCGCGCCCGACAGCATGGAATTCAAGGATCTCACCAAGCTGGACATTGTCGGCATCTATCCAAATTTCGCCGAGGCCCGGCGCGTCTGGGCCGCCAAGGCGCAACGAACCGTGGACAATGCCCAGATGCGCTATTTCGTGGTCCATATTCACCGGCTGATGGAGCCGGACTTCGCCGACCGGCATTAAGCCTTTGAAGGATCAGGTGTTTGCCTCTCGCCGGAGCGCGGAACCCATGCTAAAGGGGCGGCGCATGACCTATCCCAAGATTCCAGAAGCCCGCTCCGGCGCCGTCATCCGCCGCCTGGTGACCGATTATGTGGGCGGGCAATGGGGCCTTTTGCTGCTGGCCATCCTCTGCATGCTGTTTGCTTCGGCAATGGGCGGCGGAATTCCCTGGCTGGTGAACAGCGTCACCAAGCAGGTCTTCATGCGCCATCAGGCGGCGCTGCTTCTGCCCCTGTCGCTGATGGCCTTTGGCATCATGGCTTTGCGCGCCGTCAGTCTTTTCTTCGGCCGGATGCTGATCGACTCGCTGGGCGAGAGGGCGGTGGCCAAGGCGCAAAGCGACATGTTCGGCCGGCTGATCAGGCGCGACTTGGCCGATCTCAACGCCGTGCATTCGGGGCAATTTGTCTCCAACTTCCTCTATGACGCCACCTTGATGCGCGATGCCCTCACCCAGGGCGTGGCCGCGATCTTTCTCGAGCTGGTGCAGCTCTTGGTCTATATCGCCATCGTGATCGCCAGCGACTGGCAATTGGGACTGATTTCCATGCTGGCATTGCCGGCGGTGGCCTGGGCGATGGAGCGGCTGGGCGGCTCGATGCGCCGCGCCGCCACCCGCGGCATGACCGAGACCGGCGATCTTTCCATCGCGCTGTCGGAAGCGATGGATGGACGGCGCATCATCAAGGCCTATGGGCTGGAGGCGCACAGCGTCGCGCGCGTGGATGCGCGGCTTCGGGCGCGGCTCAAAACCTTGTTGAAGGCGGTGAGGCTTCGCGCCGCCGCGGCGCCCTTGACCGACATTTTCGCGGGCTTCGTGATCGCCATTGTCCTGTTCTATGCCGGCTGGCAGATTCTGCATGGCCAGCTGACGCTCAACACCTTCGTGGGCTTCCTGACGGCGCTTCTTTTGGCCCAGCAGCCGGTCCGCAATCTCAGCCAGCTTTGGCCCACCGCCTCGGCCGGCATCGCAGCGGCGCAGCGCATGTTCGCCGCCATCGACGCCCGGCCTGCCATCGTGGATAGCCCGGGCGCGGTGCCGCTGCATGTGCCGCGCAATGGCGGTCAGGTGAAATTCGAAGGCGTGCGCTTCGGCTATGACGACGCCGCCATCCTGGACGGCGTCACCTTCGAGATTCCCGCCGGCGGCAAGGTCGCGCTGGTGGGACCTTCGGGCGCCGGCAAGACCACTATCTTCAATCTTCTTCTGCGCTTCTACGACCCTGACGGCGGCCTGATCGCCATCGACGGCCAGGACATCCATCACGTGACCCAGGAATCGCTGCGCGCCGCCATCGGCGTGGTGACGCAGGAAGCCATGCTGTTCGATGAAAGCGTGGCCGACAACATCGCGCTGGGCCGCCCGGGCGCGACCGAGGCGGATATCGAACGGGCCGCGCGCGACGCCGCCGCGCACGATTTCATCCAGGAATTGCCGAACGGCTACCAGACGCGCGTGGGCGAAGGCGGGCTTAAACTGTCGGGCGGCCAGCGCCAGCGCATCGCCATCGCCCGGGCGATGCTGCGCAACGCCCCCATCCTGCTGCTGGACGAAGCCACCTCGGCGCTCGATCCGGAAAGCGAACGCCAGGTGCAGGACGCTCTGGTGCGGCTCACCCAGGGCCGCACCACCATCGTGATCGCCCACCGGCTTTCCACCGTGCGCGACGCCGACCAGATTTTCGTGCTCGACAAAGGGCGGCTGGCGGAATCGGGCAACCATCAGGCGTTGCTGGCGCGGGGCGGCCTTTATGCCCAGCTCTACCGCCACAATCTCGCTGATGAAGGCGTGAGCTGATGGGGGGCACACCGCTGGGGCTTACCGCCTGGCGCTGGCTGGGCATGGCGGCCACGCCATTCGCGCCGCTGCTTCTCAATGAGCGCGCCGCCCGCGGCAAGGAAGAGCGCGGACGCATGCGGGAACGGCTGGGCCTGACCGGCCAGGCGCGCCCGGACGGACGCCTGATCTGGATTCACGGTGCCAGCGTGGGCGAAAGCCTGGCGGCGCTGCCTTTGATCGAGAAATTGCTGGCCCGGGAAGGCTCCGTGCTGGTGACGAGCGGCACCGTCACCAGCGCCGCCATGATGCAAGCGCGCCTCCCCAAAGGCGCGATCCATCAATATGTGCCGCTCGACATGCCCAAGGCGGTGGCGCGCTTCCTGGATCATTGGCGCCCGTCGGCGGGCCTGTTCGTGGAATCCGATCTTTGGCCCACGTTGCTGTTGGAAGCCAAGGCTCGCGGCGTCAAGCTGGCCTTGATCAATGCGCGCATCTCGGAAAGATCGGCGGCGCGCTGGCGATGGGCGCCCAGCATGGCGCAGGCGTTGCTGGGCTCGTTCGACGCCGTGCTGGCGCAGGACGAGGAATTCGCCGGCCGTTTCCGCCGGCTTGGCGCCCCCGAGGTGATGACGGTGGGGAGTCTCAAGGCCGATGCTCCGCCCCTTGGCTATGACCAAGCCAAATTCGCGGCGATAAAAAGCGCGATCGGAACGCGGCCCCTGCTGCTGGCCGCCCAAACCCATCCCGGTGAGGATGAAACGATCTTGCCGGCCCATGATCTTCTGCGCGGCGAATTTCCCGATCTTCTCACCATCATCGCGCCCCGGCATGTGGAGCGCGGTCCTGAAATCGCCATGCTGTGCGGCGGCCGCAAGGTTGCCCGCCGCGCCGCCGGAGAAGCAATCACGCCGGAGACTGCGATCTACATCGCCGATACCATGAACGAACTTGGACTGTTCTATCGCCTCTCGCCGTTCTGCTTCGTGGGCGGAACGCTGGTGCCCATGGGCGGCCATAATCCCCTGGAGCCGGCGGTGCTCCATTGCGCCATCCTGGCGGGACCTTCGCGGGCCAACTCGGCGTCGGCCTTCGAAGCGGTGCTGAGGGCGCAAATGTTCGGCGGCGTCACTAGCGCGACCGATATCGCCGGCGAGGCCAAGCGGCTCTTGTCCGATCCGGACAGCGCGCGCGCCGCGGGCCAGGCGGCGGCCAAAGGGGCGGCCACGCTGTCGGGCGCGGTGGAGAAAACCGTCGCCGCCCTGCAAAATCTTCTCGGTCCAAATGCGCGCGCCTGAATTCTGGAACCGCCGACAAGGCGCAAGCGCTCTGCTCGCGCCCCTGGGTGCGCTGTATGGCGCAAGCGTGGCATGGAAAGCGCGGCATGCGGCGCCCTATCGCGCGAAAGCCCGGGTGATTTGCGTGGGCAACCTCACCGTGGGCGGCAGCGGCAAAACGCCCGTGGCGCTCGCCATCGCGGAGCGGCTTGCGGCCAAGGGGCGGAAAATTTTCTTTCTCACACGCGGTTATGGCGGAAGCGAGCCGGGTCCTCTTCAAGTCGCATCCGGTGACAGCGCGGCGCGCGTGGGCGACGAAGCGCTGCTTTTGTCCCAGGCAGGCCCCGCCATCGTGGCGCGCGACCGCGCCAAGGGGGCGGTGTTCGCCGTGGCGCGCGGCGCCGATACGATCGTGATGGATGACGGGCACCAGAATTTCGCCCTGGCCAAGGATCTCTCTTTTGTCGTGGTGGACGGGGAAACCGGTTTCGGCAACGGGCGGATGATCCCGGCGGGCCCCTTGCGGGAAAGCGTGCGCCAGGGACTGAAACGCGCCGACGCCGTGATCGTGATGGGACATGGCAATCCCGATCTTCGAGGCTATCGTGGGCCGGTGTTGCGGGCGCGATTGGTACCGCAAGACGATTCCCTCAAGGGCAAGCGCGCGTTCGCCTTTGCCGGCATCGGCAGGCCGGAGAAATTCCTGGCCACGGTCAAGGCCGCCGGCGCGACCGTGATGGGCGCGCAATTCTTCGCCGACCACCATCCGTTCCGGAAAGACGAAATCACCGGTTTGAAGGCGCGCGCGGGCGATTCCGTGCTGGTCACAACGGAGAAGGATTTCGTGCGCCTGGCGCAGAAGGATCGCGCCGGCATCGCCGTATTGAAAGTCCGCGTCCTGTTCGACGATCCGGCAATGCTGGACGGCCTGCTCGATCGGACTGCTTGACAGTCCCGGGGGTCCGGGTTAGCGCCAGCAAGACATGGCCGCCCCCGCCCTCTCTCTGCCCCTCAAGCTGCGCTATGGCGCGGAAGCGGCGCTGTTTCTCGCTTTCATGGGTCTTTTTCGGATCATGGGCGTGGACGCGGCGTCGGCGTTGGGCGGCTTCATCGGCCGCAGCATCTTCGCCCGCACTCGCGTCACGGGACGGGCGCGGGAGAATCTCATCCGCGCCTTTCCTGAAAAATCCCCGGCCGAGATCAACGCCATCCTCGCCGGCATGTGGGACAATCTGGGCCGCACCGTCGCGGAATATGCCCACCTCGACAAATTCGATCTTGATGGCGCTGATCCGCGCGTCCGGGTCGAGAACGCGGCCATAGCCCAAAACGTGCGCGGCAAAGCGGTGCTCATGCTCTCGGGCCATTTCGCCAATTGGGAGATCCTGCCGATTGCCGCCGCGCGCTTCGGCATGGACGGCGCCATTGTCTATCGCCCACCGAACAATCCCTATGTGGATCGCTATATCGCGCGGGCGCGGGCGAAGAAGGGCTATGCCGAGCAGATCAGCAAGCATCATGGCGTCAAGCGCATCTTCTCGCTGCTGCGCGGCGGCAAGGCGATCCTGCTTTTGGCTGACCAGAAAACCAATGAAGGCGTGGCGGCGCCATTCTTCGGCCGCGACGCCATGACCACGGCCGCGCCCGCCCTGCTGGCGCTCAAGCTGAATGTGCCCGTGGTGTTCGCTTCCAACAAAAGGCTGGGCGGCGCCCGCTTTCGCGTCACCATGTATCCGCCGCTGGAATTCGTACCCACGGGCGATCATCGCGCCGATGTGAAAGCCATGACGGCGGCGATCAATCTGCGCCTTGAAGAGATGGTGCGCGCGGATCCGTCACAATGGCTGTGGATTCACCGCCGCTGGCCTACTACTTAGGCCCCCTCCGGCCTTCGCATCGCAAGCGCTGCTACGGCCACCTCCCCCACCAGCGGGCTACGCCCGCGCGGGGGAGGAAGGTCACGACTATGCTTCAACACGCGCGGGATGATAGGCCGGTGCCTCTTAGTCGAGGCTATCTTACTGCAGGTTTAATTGAAATCTGCAGGGCGAGGGCCGCGTGAGCGGATAGCCCGAGCCCTGCATTAAAGCGGATCTGGTTTAGGCTTCCGGGTCGAACGCGACGGGTCGAGTTTCACTTCGAACCAGTTCATCGCCCAGTGAAGATGCGGGCCGGTGGCGCGGCCGGTCTGGCCGATATGTCCGATCAACTGGCCGCGTTTGACCATGCCGCCCACTTTCACCAGCCTTTTGGACTGATGCAGATAACAAGTTGAGACGCCCTGGCCGTGATCGATCAGGGTGAAGCCGCCGTCCAAATAATAATCGTCCGAGATGGTGACGGTGCCGTCGGCGGGGGCGTGGATGGGCGTGCCGGTGGGAGCGGCCATGTCCACGCCGAAATGCGGCGCCATGGGAACGCCATTGTCGATGCGCTGGCTGCCGAACACGCCGCTTTCGATTCCCGGCGCCGGCCAATCGAAACCGGAGAGGAAATCGTCACCAGCCGTGTCGCGCTGGCGCGCGATATAGATATTCTCCGCTTCCTTCTTGATGCGGGCCAGCACTTCGGGCGGCGGCGTCACCGTCTCCTGCGGCAGGCCATTGACGCGCTCGATCTCATATTGCCTTGTCTTGGGCGTATAGGACCCCGTCTCGCTGCTGCCGTCCTTCCAGGTGATGGCGATGGAGCTGGGCTTCAACTGGTCATAGGCGAAACCGAAAGCGAAGACGCCATCGGGCGACAGGCGCACCTTCTCGCCATCCACGCTGACGCTGGCGCCCGCTTCGGCATAGCCCAAGGCGAGACTCCCCTGCTCCATCGCGCCTTTGATCACCAGGTGATTGCCCAAGGACCAAGCGGGAGTGGCGGCGAACGCCAGGCTTGTAACCAGGAATCCACGGCGGGGGATCAAGGGACCAAGCCCTTTTCCTGCATCCGCTTGGTGGCGACCGCGGGGCTGGCATAAGCCTCCTGCAAATCCACGCTCCAATAGCGCAAGGCGTCCAGGGGGATTTGCACCCCCGTCACCGCGCAGACGACATAAGCGCCGGGCTGCAGCACTTCGAAATCGCCATCCAGGAAGCGCAATTTCGCTTCGCCTTTGTCACGTTCCATACGGTTCATGGCACCTATCCTAGAACAAACTTCCCTGATCACTACCAGGCTTTTTGACGCGATGTTTGGCGGCGCCATCCGCCAGCACATGGCTATCACCGTCGGCGAAGGTCAGATGCAGATGTTCCCCCCGCTTGATCTCGGCGGCGCGGCGGCGAAGCTTGCCATTCGGGCCTTTGACCAGCGCGAAGCCCCGTTCCAGCACGGAACGATAGGACATGCCTTCCAGCACGCGCGCCAGGGAATCCAACCGGGCGCGATCCTTGGTGAGATGGACCCGCTCGTTGCGCAAGGCGCGCGCGCCCAGATTCGCCAACCGTTCGCGGGCGAGAAGGATGCGGTTCTCGATCGGCCGCGGCCGAAGCAGCGCCGAGGCCTTGACCAATCGCGCGCGATGAATCTGCAGATTGTGGCCCAAACCCAGGCCGAGGCGCTCGCCCGCCTGGTCCAAACGCTGACGGGACGAAGCGAATAATTGTTCCGGCCTGGGCAGCACGCGCGCCAACTGGGTGAGATGGCGCCGCCGGTCGGACAGCCCCTTGTCGAAACAATTGCGCGCCCTTCGACCGAGATCAGCGAGCTGAAGCTGCAAATCCGCCAGCACCGGCACCGCCAGCTCAGCGGCGGCGGTGGGCGTGGGTGCGCGCATGTCG
>Ga0182024_10020891_pt1 | contig 11930 bp, 11 predicted proteins | sample P32metaG_FD_120480 | JGI IMG/M metagenome (GOLD analysis project Ga0182024, IMG submission 120480) | Permafrost microbial communities from Stordalen Mire, Sweden - P3-2 metaG (Illumina Assembly) | ecosystem: Environmental > Terrestrial > Soil > Wetlands > Permafrost | place: Sweden: Stordalen... | reverse complement strand
TTTGCCGCCCTGCACGTCCATGGCGTCGTTCGCCACCTGCCGGCCCATTTCCGTCACGTGATACTTGAGCATCGCGGAGGGCACCGAGGGCTTCTCCCCGCCATCGATGGCGCCGGCGGTCACCGAGCGCGCTGCATCCATGGTGTACGTGAGGCCCACCATGCGCGCGATGACGCTCTCGACGCCCTCGAAATGGCCGATCGGCATGTTGAACTGGCGGCGAATCCGGGCATACGCGCCGGTCGCCCAGATTGCCGCCTGCGCAGCGCCGGTCGCGTTCGAAGGCAGTGAGATGCAGCGTCCCACCGAGAGCTGCTCGACCAGCATGCGCCAGCCCTGGCCCGCCATCTTCGTGCCGCCGATGAGAACGTCGAGCGGCACGAACACATCCTTACCCTGGATAGGCCCGTTCTGGAACGGAATATTGAGCGGGAAATGCCGCCGGCCGATGACCAGGCCCGGCGTCGCGCGCGGGATGAGCGCGCAGGTGATGCCGAGATCAACTTTCCCGCCGAGCAAGTGCTCCGGATCGAACATGCGAAACGCAAGTCCGATGACGGTCGCGACCGGCGCCAGCGTGATGTAGCGCTTCGAAAAGTTGAGTTTGATGCCGGTGATCTCCCGACCATTCCAGATACCGCGGCAGACGCTGCCGGTATCGGGAATGGCGGCGGCGTCGGAGCCGGCGCGCGGTCCGGTGAGCGCAAAGCAGGGCACCTCCTCGCCGCGTGCGAGACGGGGCAGGTAGTGGTTCTTCTGCTCCTCCGTCCCGTAGTGATGCAAGAGCTCAGCGGGCCCGAGGGAATTGGGCACCGCGACGGTAGAGGAGACCGTCGCGCTGCGGCTCGCGATCTTCGCGAGTACGCAGGAGTGGGCGTAGGCGGAGAACGCAAGACCGCCGTACTGCGTAGGGATGATCATCGCAAAGAAGCCGCGTGATTTTAAGAACTCCCACACGTGCGGCGGCAGATCCGCGCGGCGATGCGTGATGTCCCAATCATCAATCAAGCGACACAGCTCCTCGCATGGGCCATCGAGGAAGGCCTGCTCTGCGGCCGAGAGCATCGGTGCCCGTGCAGCGAGCAGCTTTTCCCAGCGCGGCGCGCCGGTGAAGAGTTCGCCATCCCACCACACGGTGCCCGCTTCGAGCGCCTCTTTTTCCGTCTGCGACATCGCGGGCAGAAGTCTGAGGTAGGTTTTCATGAAGGGCCGTGTGATGACTCTCTTGCGTAGCGGTACAAGATTGACGAGCCACAAGACGCCCATGAGCGTCCACAGAAAGCCCTTCCAGACGGAGGCCGGCGTGCTCACGCCGCCGAATACGGTGTAGATGCCGAGGAGGACGGTGAAGGTCAGCGTGAAAGCCAGGAGCGACAAGCGCCGGTAGGCGAGGAGCAGCACCGCGGCAATGAACGCGAGCGCGATGACTCCGCCGATTTGCGTGACGGCGTAGACGGCTGCCGCGACGAGCATGAAGGTGATGATTACGGCCGTCATGCTGCCGCGCGCGCCTGCGTGACCCTGATCGCGCGCACCAGTCGGCGCATCTTGCGCCGCGCTGCATGATGATTAGGGTAAGAGGTCACGCACACCGTCGCGCTCCTCGATGAGCTCGGCATGACTGGCATCGATGCACGCGCGGCTGAATGCGTCAATCGTCAGTCCCTGGACGATGTGATAGTCGCCGTTTTTGCAAGTGACGGGATACGAATAGATCACGCCCTCGGGAATGCCGTAACTGCCGTCGGAGGGGATCGCCATGCTGACCCAGTCGCCGCTCGCGCTTCCCAGCACCCAGTCGTGCACGTGATCGATGGCGGCGGATGCAGCGGATGCGGCCGAGGAGGCGCCGCGCGCCTTGATGACGGCGGCGCCGCGCTGTTGCACGGCGGGGATGAAACTGCCCTCGACCCAGGCGCGCTCGACCCGCGGTGCGGCCGGCTCGCCTTCTACGAGACAATGGCTGATGTCCGGGTATTGGGTTGAAGAGTGATTGCCCCAGATGATCATGCGGCGGATGGCCGTAACCGGCACGCCGGTGTTATCGGCAAGCTGGGCGACTGCACGGTTGTGATCAAGCCGCGTCATCGCGGTGAAATTGCGCGGATTTAGGCTCTTAGCATTCGCTCTGGCGATGAGCGCGTTGGTGTTGGCCGGATTGCCGACGACCAGCACTTTCACATTCCGCTTGGCCACTTCATCGAGCGCACGCCCTTGGGCGCTGAAAATCTGCGCATTGGCAAGGAGCAGATCCTTGCGCTCCATACCCGCTCCACGCGGGCGCGCGCCGACGAGCAGAGCGACCTCGCAGTCCCGAAAGGCCACTTTCGGATCATCGGTTGCGATGAGCCCATGAAGCGTAGGAAACGCGCAGTCGGCGAGCTCCATGAGGACCCCCTGAAGCGCCGCCAGCGCCGGGGTGACTTCAAGCAGGTGCAGCTTGATCGGCGTAGCCGCGCCCAGCATTTGCCCTGACGCCACGCGAAAGGCCAGGGCATAGCCAATCTGTCCGGCCGCCCCGGTGATCGCGACGTTGACCGCTTGCTTCATGAAGAGCTCCGCGCAGGAAGGGGATGGAGGAGGGGCGGATTCTACGTCCGCGCGGCGCGAAACGATCATGCGCCCAGGCCTGAAAAGAATTTCGCGCTGGGGGTTGACACACATCTAGTGTTGTAGTTAGATACAACACCACAGGGGTGCTGCAAGGTGTAGTCCCCCACGAAACCAGGAGAAAGCCATGAAAACATCCAAAGTGTCCAATTCGTTCGGTCTTAAGGTTCTGGCCTGTGCCGCTGCCTCCATCGTCCTCACCGTGGGCTTCAGCTGGTCCTTTGTCGAGTCCACTGCCGTAGTGTATGGGTTGGGACGAGAGGGCAGCCGCCCCACACTGAGCGTTGAAGGTGCCCACGGTGGCGCGCCGCTCGCCCCGTTCGGAGCGGCTGTGTCAGAGCGCTCTGCTACATTAGTGAGCTAGATAGGCGTCACGCAGCCCAAGGCAAACTCAATGGATCCGCAATGGGATGACAGCCTGCCGATCTACCGGCAACTGCGCGATCGCATCGTTGCGATGATCCTCGAGGAGGCGCTACGAGAGGGCGATCCGCTGCCCTCCGTTCGCAGCGTCGCCGCCGAGTTTCGCCTGAATCCTCTTACGGTGCTGAAGGGCTATCAGAAGCTCGTCGACGAAAAGCTCGTCGAGAAGCGCCGCGGCCTTGGGATGTTCGTGAGCGCCGGCGCCCGTCAGGCACTGATGACGGACGAGCGACAACGCTTCCTCGCGGAGGTTTGGCCGAAGGTATACGCCACTATGCAGCGGCTCGGGCTTTCACCAGCCGACCTGCTGCAAAGCGGCGTCGCAGCTCCGAGCACACCTTGGCCTTCAACAGCAGGACAGAACGATGACTCAAATCATTAAAGCGCGCGGGCTCGGCAAGAGCTACCGAGGTGTGCGCGCACTTGACGGGGTGAGCTTTGACGTCGAGGCCGGCAGGATCGTCGGCCTCATCGGGCCCAATGGTGCGGGCAAGACGACGGCGCTGAAGGCGATCCTAGGGCTCACACCTTTCGAAGGCGAGCTCGTCGTCATGGGCAAGAACCCTTATACCGAACGCGATTCCCTCATGCGCGAGGTGTGCTTCATAGCGGATGTGGCCGTCATGCCAAGATGGCTGCGCGTGCGTCAGGCGCTCGATTTCGTTGCCGGCGTGCAGCCGCGCTTCGATCGGGCGCGCGCGGAAGGCTTCTTGAGCAAGACCGACATCAAAAGCACCAGCCGCGTGCGCGAACTCTCCAAGGGCATGGTCACGCAGCTGCATCTGGCGCTCATCCTCGCCATCGATGCGCGCCTCTTGGTGCTCGATGAGCCGACTCTCGGGCTCGACCTGCTCTTCAGGCGGCAGTTCTACGACACGCTCGTCAACGACTACTTTGACAAGGAGCGCACGATCCTCGTCACGACACACCAGGTGGAGGAAATCGAGAATCTGCTGACGGACGTGATCTTCATTCAGCGCGGCCGCATCGCGCTGTCATCCTCGGTGGAGGATCTCGGCGCGCGTTACGTGCAGCTGACGGCTTCTGCCGAGCAGGCGCGCCTGGCGAGGCAGCTGCAGCCCTTTCATGAGCGCGAGGTGTTCGGCCGCGTCGTCCTCTTCTTCGACGGACGCTCGCCGCAGGAGCTGCAGGAGTTCGGAGAGATTCGCACCCCGAGCATCGCGGACCTGTTTGTTGCGAAGATGCAGGGAGAGGCCGCATGAATATCATGCCGATGCTGATTCGCCGCGAACTGTGGGAACACCGCTCGCTCTGGGTTGTACCGCTCGTGATCGCCGGTTTGATCGTGGTCGCCGCCATGTTCCCGCACGCGTCTATGCAGATAGACAGCGCCGATGTGGCCACGCCGCAAAAATACATGGACCTGTTTGCGCTCTTTCACTCCGCTATGACGGTTCCGCAATTGCTGTTGATGTCGGTTCTACTGCCCTACTATCTGCTCGACTGCCTGTTCGCCGAGCGCAAGGACCGCAGCATTCTATTTTGGAAGGCGCTGCCGGTGTCCGATGCGCAGACGGTGCTGTCCAAGCTCTTAGTAGCGCTCGCCATCGTGCCGCTCGGCGTGTTCGTGCTGACGCTCTTCACCGACATTGCCGCATCGGGAATTCTCGCCGTGCGTTTTCACGGCTCGCCGATGGTGCGCGCATTCCTGCGCTGGGACACGGAGGCCTGGCTGCACACGCAGGGGCGTATCTTGGCCGCGCTCGTCGTGGTCATGCTGTGGTACGCGCCCATAGCCGGCTACCTGCTGCTCGTTTCCGCGTGGGCGAAGCGCAGCGCGTTTCTCTGGGCGGCGATGCCGCCGCTCGTTGCCATGCTCATCGAGAGGATCGCCTTTGGCACGAGCTATGTCGCCAAGTTTCTCGGCTATCGCTTGCGGATCTCGGACATGCTCGGCTTCCAGCATGGAGCCGCCGGCCGGGCCGCATTGGCTGCCGGCGAGCACGCCTCGGGGATGCTCGACCGGATGAGGCCATGGGCGGCGCTCGCAAACATCGATTTGTGGCTGGGACTTGCGGCAACGGTGGCGCTCGTGTGGTTGACGATTCGCGTTCGCCGGCACCAGGGCGACGGCTGACCTAAGCCGATCGATCGCGGCTATCGGCTCCATGCACTCTAGCGATTGGTGTCGCAGCGTTGTTTGACGCAGAATCCGCTGCCACAAAGGTAAGATTCTGGAGCCCTCATGCACGACACCCGCAACGACCTGCCGGCTCGCACCCGCGCCAAGGTCATTGAAACGTTGAACGCGCGGCTCGCCGACGCCATCGACCTGGGCGCGCAGGCCAAACACGCGCACTGGAACGTCAAGGGTCCAAACTTCATCGCGCTCCATGAGCTGTTCGACAAGCTCGCCGAAAGCGTCGAGGAGCACATCGACGAACTGGCAGAGCGCATCACGGCGCTCGGCGGCACGGCGTACGGCACGATCGCAGCGGCGGCGCGCGCCTCCTCGCTTGCGCCGTACCCTGAGAACATCATCGAGGGCCTGCAGCATGTGGATGCCCTGGCAGCGCGGCTGGCGCAGTTCGGCAAGAAGGTCCGCAAGGGCATCGACGAGGCCGGCAAACATGGGGATGCCGACACGGCGGATCTGTATACGGGGATTTCGCGCGAGGCCGACAAGTATCTTTGGTTTCTCGAGGCGCATCTGCAAAGCGGGCGCTAGATGCGCGCACCTTAAAAAGTCCCGCACAATCCCAAGGGCGCATTGACGGACTATCTTGCCGCGCGCCGCAGCGCCGACAGCCTTGAGCTCGCTCTTAAGGGCGAGTGGCGTGCCCTGCGCCTGAAGGAGATCGGTGCAGAGCTCACCGCGCTCGACTTAAGCGGCGTGCGCACGCTTGCGATTGCAACGCAGGATCTGACGCTGTTCGATCTGTCGAGCGCCTGGCGACTGCGGGAGTTCATCGCCGCCGCCGAGCGCGGCGGCGCCAGGGTCAGCTTTCGCGGCGCACGCCCCGAGCAGCTGCAGGTCCTGGATGAGGCTCTCACCCGAGGCGACGTCAATGCGCCCGGCGAAGCGCACACCCACGAATCCCTCATCGAGCCCGTGACCGAGCTCGGGCATTACGTGGTGAGCGCCGCGCGCGACGCGCGCTCGGGATTGGCCTTCCTCGGACGGGTGGCGGTGGTGATGCTGGCAGCGGCGGGGAGCGTCAGGCGGCTGCGGCCGACCGCCATCGCGCGGCATGTCTACGACACCGGTGTCACCGCGATCCCGATCGTGGCGCTCATCGCGTTTCTCATCAGCGTCATCGTCGCGTTTCTGAGCGCGCAGCAGCTGCAAAGATTCGGCGCGGAGATCTTCGTGGTGGATCTGGTGACTATCGGCGTGCTGCGCGAGCTGGGGGTGCTGCTCACCGCCATCATCGTCGCGGGCCGCTCGGGAAGCGCCTTTGCAGCCGAAATCGGCGCCATGTGCCTGAACGAGGAGGTCGATGCGCTCTATGCCACGGGCGCCGACCCCTATGAACTCCTGGTGGTGCCGCGGATCCTGGGACTCATGATCGCACTGCCGCTGCTGACCGTCATCGCCGATGCGATCGGCCTTGCCGGTGGCGCGCTCCTGTGCCGTTTTCTCCTCGATATCCCGCTCACGCAGTACCTGCACCGCGTCAGCGAGTCGATCGGCCCCTGGACGTTCTGGGTCGGCGTGCTGAAGGCGCCGATATTCGCCCTGCTGATTGCGCTCGCAGGGACCTACAGAGGCTTGCAGGTGAGCGGCTCCTCGCGCGAACTTGGGCGGCTGACCACGGTCGCGGTCGTGCAATCCATCTTCATTATCATTCTGGCCGATGCGCTCTTTGCCGTCCTCTTCATGGAGATCAATATCTGATGCCGCAGGGCGCTTCCGTCATCCTCGACGTGCGCGGCCTCGTCAACCACTTCGGCGCGCAGGTGGTCCACGACGGCCTCGACATGCAGGTCTACGCCGCAGACGTGTTCGGCATTGTCGGCGGTTCGGGTGCGGGCAAATCCGTGCTGCTGCGGAGCATCCTCGGATTGGAGCATCCGCAGGCCGGCACGGTGTCGATCGGCGGACGAGATCTGGCGCGCCTTACGGATGCGCAGCTGCGCAGCGTCAAAGCCGACTACGGTGTGACCTTTCAGGCGGGTGCGCTCTACAGCTCCCTCACCGTTCTGCAGAACGTGCAGTTTCCGATGATCGAGCATCTGCAGCTGCCGGCGCAGGCACTCGATGCGCTTGCCATGATCAAGATCCGTCTGGTCGGCCTGCCCACGGAGGCGGCGGACAAGTATCCGGCACAGCTCTCCGGAGGCATGGTGAAGCGTGCCGCCCTCGCCCGGGCATTGGCGCTTGATCCGCAGCTCTTGTTCCTCGATGAGCCCACCTCGGGCCTCGACCCCATCGGCGCCGCCGCCTTCGATGACCTGCTGCACGAGCTGCATCGCCGGCTGCGGCTCACCGTCGTCATGATCACGCACGATCTGGACTCCATCTTCCGCAACTGCAATCGTGTCGGCGTGATTGTCGACAGGCGCATGGAAGTGGATACACTCGCGCGCATCGTCGATCACCCGAATCCGTGGATCCAGGCCTACTTCCACGGCGAGCGCGCCCGGGCGCGGGAGGCAAAGTATGGAGCGTGAAGCACGCTACGCCGCCGTCGGCGCTTTCGTGTTGCTGGTGCTCGCGATGGCGGTGCTGTTCGTGTACTGGTATGCCGAAGGCCATGAGCGGCGCGACTACACGCGCTACGAGGTCTACTTCGACGGCACCGTGAGCGGGCTCGCGCGCGGGTCTCCGGTGCGCTATCTCGGCGTCGACGTCGGCCGCGTCGTGCGCATGAGCATCGACCCGCGCAACTCGAGCCGCGTGGAGGTGATCGTCGACATCGACTCGAGCGCGCCAGTGTCTGCCACGACCCTGGCGGAGCTTTCCCTGCAGGGCGTGACCGGCCTTTTGTACATCGATCTCATCGTGAGCCCCGTCGGCCGCAAGCTCGCGGAGGCGGTTCCGAGCCTTGAGTATCCGGTGATTCGGTCGGCGCGCTCGAATTTTGACGTCTTCCTCGCAAGCCTTCCCGGACTCGTCAGCACGGTGGGCGAGGTTTCCGAGCGCTTCTCGCGCATCTTCTCGGATCAAAACATTGGCGCCATCGGCGGAGCGCTCGCCAACATTAATGAGGCGAGCGCGCAGTTGCCGACGACGCTGCGCGACATCAGGACTCTGACGAGCGAGCTGCGCGGCGCCTCGGCAGAGATCAGCGCCGCGGCCGTCGGCGTCCACTCGCTCACCGAGCGAGCCGGCCCGGAACTTATAACCGCCCTCGAGCGGGTGCGCGTGGTCGCCGACAATCTCGCCAGCACCAGCGCCAAGCTCGACGGGCTCGTGCAGGACAATCGCCAGGACGTACGGGTCTTCGCCCGCGACGGGCTGCCTGAGCTTGAACAGCTGCTGCGCGACGGCCGCGCCGCCGCGATTGAATTCCGCGAGCTCTCGCGCTCGCTGCGCGAGAATCCATCGCGCCTGCTTTACCAGAGGAAGCCTGAGGCGCTGGAGATCCCGCCATGAGGCAGTGCATTGCAGTCCTTACGGTGTTCTTGGCGGCGGCTTGCTCGGGGGGGCTGCGCAGCAATGCTCCCGCCTCGCAGACCTATATCCTGCGCGCGCACGCGCCGCAGATGCCGGCTGCGGCACACCCGGCGGCTGCGAGCCTGCAGGTCGCGCGGCCATTTCCCGCTCCGGGCCTGCACTCCAACCACATTGTCACCGTGCAGCCGGACCACCGCATGAACTACCTCGCGGCAAGTGAATGGGCCGCGCAGCTACCGCTCATCGTCGAGGCTCTGGCTGTCGAGCGGCTGCGCGCGACGGGCGACTGGGCGGCGGTGATCGACTCCGAGAGCGCATTCTCGAGTGAATATTTTCTGCAGATCACGATCCGCCGCTTCGAGGCCGAGTACACGAGCGACGCTGCGCCCACGGCGCAGGTTGCCTTCGACTGCGCGATCGGGCGGCGCGCTGACCGCGTGCTGCTCGCAAGTTTCACCGCGCAAGGTGCAGCGGTTGCGAGCGCGAACCGGGTGGGCGCCGTCGTTGCAGCGTTCGAGGAGGCGGCCAATACGGCCTTGAGCGAATTGGCCGCAGACAGCGCTGCAGCGGTCAAAAGCTCGCAATTCCCGTCCAATCCATGAGTCGGTAGAGCCAATAATGCGCCTGCGACGAGTCGGCGTACACGCCAAAGTCGGCGCTGTACTCAACTCCCAAGAGCGCACGATTGCTCCACAACGTCTCGAAGTAGTCACGCATCTGCAGGGCGAGCGGCATGCCGGCCCCGGTTTCAATCGCGACGTTGGCATTCAAATCATAGTCGGCAAGATTGCGCCGCGTGAGATCGGCCGAGCCAAGTGTGGCCCATAGCCGCGCGGCGCCGTAGATCATCACGAGCTTGGTGTGAAACTCCTCCCCATGGGTGCGATACCAGCGCACGTGGATGGCGCCGTCGCTCGCGGTCACGAGTTCGCTGGCGACGGGACCGTTGGGAATGCTCGATTCTCCTAGGGAGTCCTTATCCGGGTCCAAAACGAGCCGTACGTGCACGCCGCGCGCGTTAGCAGCGAGAAGCGACTCGATCACGTCGCGGTCGGCGATGTGAAACATCGCGATGTCGATGGCGTCGCCGTTCACGGCGGCATTGATGTGCTCGAGCAAGCTGACCTGTATCGCGCTTTCGGTCGCGATGCTGATTTTCGCAGCGCGCTCGTCCGGAATCACGGACTCCTTGGGAGGCGGGCTTGGTGCCGGGCCCATAGCGCCACGCCAACCGGAAAAACGCGCGATAGCGAGCTCGCTCGCCAAGAGCGGCGCGAGCACCGGGCCGCTCAACTTCGCGGCAACATTCGAATACGTGCTGCTCGCATCGCGCGGATCCGCCGAGCCGACGATGCCGACCAACCCGCCGTGGCCGTCGTCGGCGATGAGCGTGCGCCGGTGATTGGCACTCTCAAGCCTCCCGTGCCCCCTCCATCGGCCGATCGTCAAGCGCCAAAGATGGGCGCAAAGAAAACTCGCATCGCGCAGGCGCCGACGGTCGGTCACCACCAGATCCACCCCCGCGGCACGCAACATTGCGAAGTCATTCGAGGGCACGCCGCCGTCGGCTGTGTTGATGGGATCGGTGACGAAGAGGATGCGCAGCGCGGGGTGAGCGCGCCGCTGCTCGAGGAGCGCATCGCGCAGCTCCTTCGATAGTGCACGGATCGGCGCGGCGGCATCCGGCGCCGAGGCGGGCACATCATTGAATAGATAATAATCCAGTACGATGAACTCGCGCGCCGCATGCACGACCGAGAGCATCTGGTCGAAGATGGCCTGCGAAACGAGCGGGCGTCCGTAGGCGTCGGCCGCTGTAGTGTCCGCGATGAATCCGACCTGCGCCGCTGGCACGGGGTACCAGGCGGTTGCGATGCGTGTGCCCGGCGGCATCGGCTTCATCGCCTGCCAGAATGCGGTGCCGGCCCACACGGCGGCGATCGCGATCAGCGAAACCCTCCACAGCATGCGGCGCGGCCTGGATGCGATGGCGATGGGTCGCCTGCCGGCTGCGGCTTAAGCGCTACGGCTTGAAAGCCCTTCCGCCTGCGGCAGCAGATGGGCGAAGGGCAGTGTGCCGGCGGCCTGGCGCTTCAGGAGGGCGAGCAGGTCTTCGGCCGTGCACGGCTCCCCGAATATTTTGCCCTGCCCGTAATTGCAGTTGTGCTTGCGCAGGAAGTCGAGGTGGCGGATGGATTCGACTCCTTCGGCGACGACTTCCATGCCAAGGCTGCGTCCCATGTCGATGATGGTGCGTACGATGGTCGCATCACCGGCATCGTCGCTGACGTCGCGCACGAAGGACTGGTCGATCTTGAGGGTGCCGATCGGGAACTGCTGCAACGCGGACAAAGAGGAGTAGCCGGTGCCGAAGTCGTCGATCGACAAATGCAGGCCCATCGCATAGAGCTCATCGAGAAGGCGCACGGTACGTGCGGCGTCCGCCATCAAGGTCGTCTCGGTGATCTCAAGCTCAAAGGACGTGGGCGAGACGCCGTGACGGCGGAACACCGAACGGCAGCGCAGGATGAAGCTTGCTTGGCGCAGCTGCTTCAGCGACAGATTGAGCGAGATGCGACCAGGGTCCGCCACTTCGCTTTGCATCTGACGGTAGTCCCGGCATACGCGGTTCAGTACCCATTCTCCGACGTCGAGGATAAGGCTGGTCTCTTCGGCGAGCGGAATGAACTGCGACGGCGGGATGTCTCCGTGCCCCGGCAGCCGCCAGCGCAGCAGCGCCTCGGCGCCGATGATACGGCCGTTGCGCAGGTCGACTTTCGGCTGGTAGCGAATCACGAGCTCATCGCGCTCGAGCGCGCGCCGCAGCTTGCTCTTCAACATGAGCCTCTCGACCGCCGCCGCATTCATCTCCGGTGAATAGAATGCAAACGTATTGCCGCCGTTCTGTTTCGAGTAGTACATGGCCGCGTCCGCATTGCGGATGAGGTCGATGACGTTCTCAGCATCGCGCGGGCAGAAAGCGACGCCGATGCTCGCAGTCAGGAAGACCTCATGCTCGTTCAATTGGAACGCGCGGCTCACCTCGGTCAAGATGGAGCGCGCGAGGTGTGCGATCGGGCCGCGGTTGTCGACATCCGCGGGCAAGCCATCGACGAAGAGCGCGAACTCATCGCCCGCCAAGCGCCCGAGAGTCGTATCCTTCGGCAGCACCCGCGGCATGCGTTCGGAAAGAATCTCGAGCAGGCGGTCGCCGCAGCCGTGGCCAAACGTGTCGTTGACCTCTTTGAAGCGGTCCATGTCGAGATACAACAGCGCCACCACATGGCCGCTGCGCAGGCAGCGTGCGATGGCTTGC
>Ga0182024_10020890_pt1 | contig 11930 bp, 8 predicted proteins | sample P32metaG_FD_120480 | JGI IMG/M metagenome (GOLD analysis project Ga0182024, IMG submission 120480) | Permafrost microbial communities from Stordalen Mire, Sweden - P3-2 metaG (Illumina Assembly) | ecosystem: Environmental > Terrestrial > Soil > Wetlands > Permafrost | place: Sweden: Stordalen... | reverse complement strand
CTCCTCCGACTTGGCGGCTTGCTTGGCGGACGAGTAGATGACCGAGAGCAGATAGCGAATCTCCATGGCGTCGCCGGGCGAGATGGTTTCCTTGAGCATCGACAGGCACTCGGCCTCGCCCTTCTCATACTGGCTCGCCTGGGCCAGGATACGGATGCGCGAGAAACGCACGGCCATCAGCTCCTTGTCGTTGGCGGCTTTGACGGCGCTGTCCGCTTCCTTCAGGGCCTCGTCGTAACGTTCGAGCCGGGCGAAGGCCTTGGCCAGGTCGTTGCGGAACACGATGAGATTGGTGCCCTTGTCGCCGCGGGCAATACCTTCGCGGCACAGCTTGACGATGTCCTCGAACTTGCGAGCCTTCCACAGGACGCGCAGCAAGCCGCCGTAGATGATCGGCTCGTTGCCTTCCGTGGAGCCGGACAGACACAGGCGATAGAAGCGCTCGGCCTCGCCGGACTGCCGCTGACGATCGGCGAGCACGGCCAGGAAATGAATCGTCTCGAACTTCAGCTTTTCCTGACGCTGCTCGAGCCGCTGCATGCCAAAACGCACCATTTCCTTGCTCATGTCGGCGTCGTCGCGCAGGGCGCCGATCATCGCCTGCGCTTGCGGGGCGGCGTTGTTCGGCCCGAGTCCCTCGGAATTCTTGGCCCGCTCAAACGTCTTGTCGAGCAATTGCAAAACCTTGGCGAGGCCGGCGGTTCCGCTTTGTTTGTAGAGGCGAAACAGCCCGCGATACACGGTCGTGTCCGGCGCCTTTTCGCCCAGATCAAGGAACGTTTTCTCCGCCTGGACAAGTTGCCTGGCCTCGACATATTGCGTGGCCAGCAGTAGCTTGAGCCCGACGTTGTACGGATCGGCCTGTGACGCCTGTTCGAGCCAGGGCACGATCTGCGGCTTGCGGTCCAGCTTGGTGAGCAGATCGAGCTTGAGCTGATAGGCGTCGAGCCCCTGCGGCTGAAAACGCAGGTAGCCATCGACGGCGACCAGGGCCTGGGGGAAATTGTTTTGCTCGACGAAGATCTGGGCCAGGTTGAAGTTGATCCGGCCGGCGGCGGACGGCAGGCTCTCCTGGGCCTTCTTGAACGCGGTCACGGCCAGGTCGTACTGCTTCACCTTGCGATAAAGATGGCCGATGCGTTCGTAGACTTCGGACACGCGCGTGCGAATCACTTCCTTGGGCAACCCGAGATCGAGGGCGTGATCGGGATGCTCGAGAATGCGGGCGGCCTGGCTAAATGCGTCGGCGGCCAGCTTAAGCGACGTTTCGCTTTCGAGAATGTTGCCCAGCTCGAAATACATCTGGTGCAACATCTCGGGCTTGTCCTTGGCGCCTTCGGTGGCCAGGCCTCGCTGCAGCGCGGCCCGAGCCTGGGGCAGCTTGCCGAGCGCCTTGAGCAGGCGGGCGTGCACGTGCCACGATTCGAAATCTTCGGGGTCCAGCTCGACGACCTTGGTCGTGGCCTGGAGCGCCTCCTGGCCGCGGTCGAGCGCGATCAGGATGGGCACCTGGGCCTTGTAGACCGCCGCCGCCTCGGGATCGAGCTTGGCCGCTTGTCGGAAGGCGTTCAGGGCCTCCAGAATGCGATCATCGTTTTCGCACAGCAGCCCGAGCACGTATTGCTTGAGCGATTCGCGCCGGTCGAGTTCCTGCTGGGTCCGAGGCCGGGCGGGAACATAGAGCGCGGGCCGATCGTCACGGATCGCTTCCTGAGCGGGCGCGAAGCCAACCGCCACGAGCAGCAGAATGCCGACGAATCCGCAATTCTTTGAAGGTGACATGGATTTCATCCTTTGGGCAAGGCGAAGAACATGGGAAAGACCATCGACAAAGGTGTGAACATCCAGGTGCGGCGGGGATTCTACTCACAAGCGGCAAAGTTTGCCAAGACGAGTTGGCGGGCGAGGACGGATGAAGAATCGGCGAGTAACCGCCGATTACACGAACATGGATCGCGCACCTTATCAGCCGCCCTCGAACGACCTCGAAATACTCCCCGAGGATTGGACGCTCTCCATCGACGTCGGCCACTTATCCGCATTCGATAAATCACTCGACCCAACGATCCGCGAGGTTCCCCTTTCGTCGCGGCCACCGTGGACGCGCACCCTGGGCAAGACAGCTTTCGAAGTATTCACCCACGGCTGGCGCTTTCCCATGCCTCTCGAACCGACGCCAAGCGCCCAGGCCGCCGAGCCACAGCAGCCCGCGCCCAGCGAAGAATCCGCCAGAACAGCCCAGGTTCGCCGATCGCGCACCCATTTACGGCCCCCCAGCGACCTGGTCATCTTCAAGGACCGTCTGCTCTATCTGCTGCAGCCGCCGCTCGAGGATCTCTTCGTCGGCAAGCAGGTGAACTTGCCGTTTCAGCCCTATCCCTATCAAGTGTCGGGGATCGCGTTTCTGATGCCGCGCCATGCGGCTCTGCTGGCCGACGAAATGGGGCTGGGGAAAACGGCCCAGGTGCTGATCGCGCTGAGGCTGCTTTTACATGGCGGGCTCATTCGCCGGGCCCTGGTCATTTGCCCCAAGTCGCTGGTCGTCAACTGGACGCGCGAGCTGCGAATCTGGGCTGAGGATGTGCCATTCGAGGTGATCGGCGGCGACACGCAGACGCGGCGGGCCCAGTGGTTCGCCTCGAACTGCCCGGTCAAGCTGGTCAATTACGAACTGCTGACGCGCGACGCCGAGCTGGTGCACGATCCGGAGCTGCACTTCGACGTCGTCGTGCTCGATGAGGCCCAGCGCATCAAGAATCGCGAATCGAAGACGGCCCAGGTCGTTCGTTCCATTTCGCGCGATCGCAGCTGGGCCATGACCGGCACGCCCATCGAGAATCGCGTCGAGGACCTCGTCAACATCTTCGCCTTCGTCGATCCGGAGCGCATTCCGCCGGAGACGCCGCCGCGGCTGCTGCCGGAGCTGACGCGCGATTGCATCCTGCGCCGCGTCAAGGAGGACGTGGCCGTGGACATGCCGCCCAAGGTGATCCACGATGTTTACGTGGAACTGTCGCCGGCGCAACGGCTCAGCTACGATCGGGCGGAGAACGAAGGCGTCGTCCAGCTTAACGCCCTGGGCGACACCGTCAACGTTCGTCATGTATTCGAGCTGGTCATGCGGCTCAAACAGATTTGCAACTTCGACCCCGCGACGGGCGAGAGCGTGAAAATGGAGCAGCTGCAGGCCGACCTTGCGGAAGTGGCCGAGAGTGATCGCAAGGCCATCGTCTTTTCGCAATGGGTCGAGCCGCTCGAGATCCTGGCCGAGAACCTCCGTCCCTTCGGCCCGATGCTCTTTCACGGCAAGGTTGCCCCCAGAGACCGGACCGCCATTCTCGATCGCTTCCAGAGCGACCGGACCAAGCATGTGCTGCTCATGAGCTACGGCACCGGCAGCGTCGGGCTCAACTTGCAGTTCGCCAACTATGTGTTTCTGTTCGATCGCTGGTGGAACCCGGCCATCGAGGATCAGGCCATCAACCGTGCCCATCGCCTGGGCCAGAAGGAAACCGTGTTCGTGACCCGTTTCATCGCCCAGGGCACGATCGAAGGCCGCATCGCCGAGATCCTGGAAAAGAAACGGCAACTCTTCGCGGAAATGCTCGGGGAAGGCGGCTCATCGCCCACCTGGGACGATGACGCCGCCCAGGGGGGATTGACGGAGGACGAGATCTTCGGCCTGTTCAATCTCGCACCGCGGAGCGATCCGGGCAAGGGGATTGTGAAGTAAGCACGGGGGCGCCCGTAGCCGCATTCGCAAGAATGCGGGGAGGGCATGCCGGTCGGCGGAGAGGCATGGGGATTGCAGAAGGGCTGCTAACCCGCATTCTTGCGAATGCGGCTACGGCAGAATCGAGCACGATATATAGAATGAAGTAAGAAGCCAAACTCAAACTCCGGCGTACATGGTTACTGCGATGAATCCATCGGAAATTGAGCAAACTTTGGCACCAAGAAGCTACGCTGAAGTGGATGCGGCATTGTGTGAAGAGGCCGATTCTACTTTGTTGGTCCTCCTTGAGTGCCGCAATAAAAAGGTTGGTGACTGCGCTGCGGACGTGCTTGTCCGTCGTTGCAAGGTTGAAAATGTTGCCCATGGGATTTTGGAAGGTAAATTCCATACTACGATTGGCAAGAAACGAGCCCTTTACGTCTTGCACCGTTTTGGAAAGCGATTCAACCGTGCACCTGCGGCATACGCTCACTTGCTCGGCGATAGGAGCAAGTCTGTTGTTGACAGTTCGCTATTTGGCTTGGCGTTCCTCCAGGACAAAAGCGCAATTCCGATAGTGCGTGCGGCAATGCAACGGCATGATCGGTCAAAGCCTTTGTATTTGTTGTTCGACAAGGCAGTGGATGCGCTGGAACAGGAAGACCCATTCATTTATTCGCCGGGTTTTCACGACGCTGGCGATGCGTGGCTTCTTGATAAGGTGAAGTTTGGAAGCAGGATTGGTTAGTTGAATGCGATTTTCTGGCGACGTCGGTTGCGTCGACGAACGGCTGGGTGGCACGCGTGGCTCGCTTGCAAGGTATCCACGCCCTTCGGAGTACCTCAGGGCGTGCCACCCAAGAATTTGTCCGGATAATGTTCGATTTGAAACCCGCATTCTTGCGAATGCGGCTACGGCGGTGCATAGAATTGGCATCATGGATTGGAACTTTCTTCTCAACATTGTTGTCGCGTTGGTTCTGGGCACCATCATCGGTTTCGAGCGACAATGGCGGCAGCACCAGGCGGGGCTGCGGACGAACGCCCTGGTCGCGCTCGGAGCCGCGCTGTTTGTGTCGCTATCGCGTCTCATGGACGATTCCCAGAGCCCCACGCGCATCGCATCGTACATTGTCAGCGGGCTCGGCTTCCTGGGCGGCGGCGTGATCTTGCGCGACGGGCTGACCGTCAAGGGCATGAACACGGCCGCGACCCTATGGTGCACGGGGGCTATCGGTACGCTGGCCGGGGCTGGATTCCCATGGCACGCGGCCTGTGGCACCATCGCGATCCTGGCGGTTCATTTGGGCCTGCGCCCGGTCGTTCGCTGGATCGATGAAAGGACCAAGTTGTCGTCCGATGTGGAGACCTATTATCGCCTTCGCTTGACTCGTACCAGTCGCGAAGGATCGAGCCTGGAGGAAGCGAATCTGCGCACCATCCTGCTGCGGCACGTCGCGGGGCATGCACGCATGAGCCTTCAGGGCATTACCACGGAAGAAACGGATAAAGAAGGCAAATCGATTGTGGCTGACATTTATGCCTCGGAGCGCAACGACCGTGCGATGGAGGAAATCGTCGCTCGGCTCAGCATCGAACCCGACGTGAAAGCCGTGAGCTGGCATCGCGTCGCCGGTTAGTTCTGCAACGCTCCGTAGCCGGATTCAACCGAGCGGTAGCCGCGTTCGTGAGAACGCGGGAAACTCGCAGAGCGGGCGGCTCCTGGTTGGTCGCGAACGTGGAGGGGAAGCCCGTCCTGCGTGCTGCCACGATCGTTCCCGCGGTCATGAAACAATGCACGATCTGTCACGGCGGCAAGGAAGGGCGACTCCTCGGAGTGATCGTTTACGAAGTGCCCATCAAGTGACATGACGAAGCTCGGTTGCAAGGTGACCACATCGTGGGTCGGCCTTCCAGGCCGTCCCAACGGGCCAGGAAGCCCGTCCTACGGTGATTTAGCTCATTGTATTCACAATCGTGAAATGCTCTAATCCAGCTCCAAGCCAAGCACTTCGAGACCTGGAATGGCTCGGCGCAATTCCAAGGCTCCGTTGGGGGTTATCCGGCCACGGTTCACATAGAGTTTGCGCAGCTGCACGAGCCCATTCAGGTGCTTCAGACGATCATCCGTCACTTTCGTCCTGCTCAGCCCGACCTCGTGCAGTTGCGTGAGGCTGCCCAGTTCCTTGAGCCCGGCATCGGTCAACGGCGCGCCGTCCAGGAAAAGAGCCTTCAGCTGTTTGAGCTGGGCCAGGTCCGTCAGGCCCTCGCCGGTCAGCTCCGTTCGCACCAGGCCCAGTTCGGTCAGCTGAGTGAGCCCGGCGAGGCTCTTGAGCGACGCTGCCGTGAGCTTGGGCGACATCCAGAGATCGGGGATCCTGTCTTTCTGGTTGTAGCGGACGCCTGTAACGCCGCCCAGCGTGAGGTCGCGCAGCCGGGTGAGCCCGGCGAGATGCTTGACGCCCGCATCCGTGAACTTGGGGCCGGTCACTTGCAGTACTTCGAGCTGCGTCATCCGGCCCAGTTCCAGGAGACCGTCGTCGCCGAAAGTGGTCGCGCTCAGCAGCAGCGTCTTGAGCTGCTTGAGCGGGAGCAGTTGCTTGAGTCCCGCCGCGGACACCGCTGATTGGTTCAGGCGAAGCGCCCGCAGATCCGTGAGCCCGGCCAGTTCCTTCACGTTCTCCAGCGTGACGTCGGTGCCGCTGAGGTCCAGCTCCTGGAGACGGCTCAAGGAACCCAGCTGTTTCACGCCCACGTCCGTGATCTTGGTGGCGCTGAGATCCAGCTTCTGCAATTCCTTGAGCTGCCCGACGCTCGTGAGAATGGGGTCGGTCAGTTCCTTATCGCCGAGGGCGAGGTCGCGGACCTGTGTGAGAGAGGTAAGCTCCTTCATGCCATCGAGGGACAATTTGTTGTCGTAACTGCCCAGCTCGAGAGTGTGCAGGCTCTTCAGGCCGGCCAGTTCCTTCAGCCCCGCGCCATCGACCTTGGAACCGCCGAGATGGAGTTGCCGCAGATCGGTCAGACCGGACAGGTGCTTGAGCCCGCCGCCAGTGACGCCGGTCGAACACAGCCGGAGCCATTGCAGTTTCTTGAGGCCGCTCAGCTCCTTGAGCCCGCGGTCGCCGACTTTCGTGTAGCAGAGATCGAGATGGCGGAGCTGGTCGAGGCCGGCCAGGGCTTTCATACCTTCGTCCGACACGCGCGTGCTGAACAGGTTGAGATCGTACAGGTTCTTGAGATTGCCGAAGCCCTTCAGGCCGTCATCGGACACCAGTGTTACGTCGAGCCAAAGGAGGCGCAGATCCTTGAGCGCGGCCAGGTGCTTGACGCCTTCACCGGTCACCGATGGGTTGCTGGACAGGATGAGGTAGCGCAAGCTTGTAAGGCCGGCCAATTCCTTGAGGCCATCGTTCTTGAGATTTTGGCACAGGCGCAGGGACAGGCCGTGCAGGTTTTTGAGGCCTTTCAAGTGCTTGAATCCGCTGCCTGAAATCTTGGTGAACGATAGATCCAGGTCTTGCAGTTGCGGCAAATTGGCCAGTTCCTTGAGGCCGTCATCGCTTGCGCTCGCCACCAGGTTGAGAATCTGCAGGTTCTTGAACCGTGCCAACGCCTTGAGACCTTCTTCATCGCCGTCATAGTCCAGGCCAAACGGCACGTTCGGAGCTGGCAACTTATCCAGACCATCCTTGATTTTGTTCCATTCGATGGAGAACCCGGGAATCTCGCCCGGCGTGGGATGTTTGGCCCCCTGCGCGGAAGTGTCCGCGTTCGCAGCTCTCTCCCGGCCGACTCCTTGCATCCAGCGGAAGTTGGCGCCCGCTTTTTCCCAGGCACGTTGAACGTCGGGCGCTAGGGTCCGGGTTAGCGGCGCTTGCGGATCCGCCTGGGAAACGGTTGCAGATGCAACGAGCGCGGCGTAACCGACGAAAAGGCTCTTCATGAACGGCTCCGTGGTACTGGGGTTGCAAGTGAATGATGATTGCCGGCGCTTTCGAATGGGCACATGGCAATCGGCGGCCTATCGAAGATTATGGCCAAGGTGGAGCGTCGTCCACATGATATCGCTTGCGGCTTCGCATCTGCCATACGACCAGCCGCAAACGAAGCCCTACGCTTGCGCGGGCACCAATTTCTCTTCATCCCCCGGATCGGTACCATTGGCTTCCGGTGCCGGTGAGGCAACGCCTTGAGTGACCTTGCCGCCTTCGCCGACAAATGCCCAGCTTTTGCTGACCATCATCAGGGCCGCGGCGCTGAGGAAGCCGGCCAGGGCAAAAAGGATAAACCCGCCCGCGAAGGTGCCGGTCCATTGCCTGAGTCCGCCGAGGATGGTCGGCAGCAGGAAGCCGCCGAGGCCGCCCGCCGCCCCGACGATGCCGGTGATGACGCCGATCTCCTTGGGGAAACGTTGCGGCACGAGCTGGAAGACGGCGCCATTGCCCATGCCCAGCAGAGCCATGACGGAGAACAGCAAGGTGATCGATACCACCATCGAGGTCGGCAGCGCTTGCAAGAGCAACAGAACTCCCGCCCCGGCAAAGAGGGCCGTCAGCATGCGGATGCCGCCGAAGCGGTCAGCCAGGTAGCCGCCGATGGGCCGCAGCAAGGACCCGGCAATGACGCACAGTGTGGCGTAAGTACCCGCCTCTTCGGGACTGATGTCCGGAAACTGGATTTTGAAGTACCGGTTGAGAAAGCTGGCCAGGCCGACGAAACCACCGAAGGTTACGGAATAGAACACGCAGAACCACCATGTGTCCTTTTGCCCCAACACCTCGCCGTAGGACCTCAATGGTTTGGGGGCAGGCTGCTGCGGGCTGTCCCTGGCAAACAGCACAAACACGATCAGCGTCAGCACGATGGGGATCAGGGCCAAACCGAAGACACCATGCCAGCCGACCAGGGGAATGAGACGCGGGGCGAAGAACGTCGCCAGGGCAGTGCCGCTGTTGCCGGCCCCGGCGATGCCCATCGCCAGTCCCTGGTATTGTGGCGGATACCACCGGCTCGCCAGCGGCAAGGCGGCCGCGAAACTCGCCCCGGCCACGCCCAGCAGCAGTCCAACCACCAGGATCTGGGGAAAGCTATCCACCCACAGCCAACCCAGCAGCAGTGGGACGAGCGTCAGGACCAGTCCGAGGATGCCCGTGCGGCGGGCACCGATCCGGTCCGTCAGCAGTCCCAGCACGATGCGCAGGACCGCGCCTCCCAGCAGCGGCACGGCGACCATCAAGCCGCCCTCAAAATCGTTCAGGCCGAAATCGAGGGCGATGGCATTGGCCAGGGCCCCGATCAGCACCCAAACCATGAAGCTGGCGTCGAAATAAAGAAAGGCACAAAACAAACTCGGTGGATGCCCAGCATTCAGAAAATCACGGACTCTCATGGAAAAATCGCTCCGTTCAGTAGGTCAGGCTTTCCAGCCTGACGTGCATCGTGTCACAAAACATGGAGAAAGCGCAGCAGGTAAGCGTTGACTACGAAACAAACGAGGCTGGCAATGGCGGCGGGCCAGATGACCGAATCGTCGTCGCCGAGATACGCGTTCATGGTGGCCGAGAGCAGCCAGAGTTGCAGGACCACGACAATCAGCACCAGGCACAGGATGCCATAAATAATGGTCAATCGCTGTTCGCGCGTCAGAGGCTGCTTCATACGCTACGGGCCTCCACGCGGGTCGCATAAATAACACCCTCGACGATTTGCAGCTCGATGCGCATCAGCGGGCGCCGCGGCGGCCCCGCGATCGGCCGGCCGCTGGCGAGGTCGAACTGGCCGTTATGACAGGGGCAATGCAGACGTTTGTTCGCCAATTCCGGAACCACGGCGCAGGACAGGTGCGTGCATTTCTGGTCGTAAGCCACGAAGGTCTCGGGCGCCAGGCGGATCAGCAAACAATCGTCATCTTCCCCCGGATAATGGAAAGCCAGCGTGTCGCGTTCGCGCATTTGCTCGACGCGGGCGATGGCATGCCACGGCGGCTGTCCGCGGTTCTTGCGATACCAGTTCTGCACGATGATCCAGAACTGCCCCACCACGAAACCGAGGCTGGTCAGGCCCAGAAACTTGGTGAAATCGCGCCGAGCGACGTAGTGCTCGTCTGAGGCCTGAATGGGGAAATGCTCGTTCATGCTTGTTTCTCTTCGTGGGTCAGGATTCCGATCGGATCGGAATCCTGACCTACTCGGGGCTGTACATGCCGTCGGTCAAAACGTTGAGCGAAACGGTCCGGCCGATGCCGTGCTCGCTCATCGCCTCGGCAACGTCGATAAAGCGCGTTTCCACCGGGCTCCGGGGCACCATCATGTTGACCTTGGTCTTGATCGCCTGCTTGCCGAACTGGAACTCGTTCACCGCGGCGCTGCGGGGCCGGGCTTTTTCGATCTGCTGCCGGGTGCCGAAGAACAACGCGCCGCTCGGACAAACCGAGGCGCACATCGGCATCTTGCCCGCCGAGGTGCGGTCGTAGCACATGTCGCATTTCATCATCAGCTCAAGCTCCGTGGCCATTTTCGGAACGCCGAACGGGCAGGCCAGCACGCAATTGTTGCAGGCGATGCAGCGCGGCTTGCGGGCCGACAGAACGATGCCTTCATCGCTCTTCTTGATCGCATCCGCGGGACACACCTCGGCGCAGGTCGGCGAATCGCAATGCATGCAGATCACCGGCACCGTTTGCGGCGACACGGCTCGATCGACATACTCCAGGTGGATCATCGGCGTTCCCTTGTGCGTGTCGCACTCGCTGCATGCCTGCACACAGGCCTGGCAGCCGATGCAGCGGTTGGGGTCGATGAAGAATTCATGCTGGTCGGCAATGGCCATCTTGGGTCCAATCTTGGGGACTTCTCCGTAGCCGCATTCGTGAGAATGCGGGCTGGCATATCCCCGACTTCCGGCTCTCCCCCGCATTCTCACGAATGCGGCTACGGATTTACTGTTGCGCCTCGAACTTGCCATGGTAAGCGGGCGGTCCATACTGGCGCAGCACGCGCACGGCACACACCTTGTACTCGGGGATCTTGGATATCGGGTCCTGCGCGTCGATGGTCACCTGGTTGATGCTCCTGGCCCCCGCCCAGTGGTAGGGAACAAAAATCGTATCGGGCCGAATCGTCGTCACAATCTGCACACGCAGCGTGCAAACACCGCGGCGCGATTCGATGCGGGCCCATTCGCCGTCCTTGATGAAAAGCTTGTCCGCGAGCTGCGGGTGCATCTCGATGAGCGGCTCCGGATACTGATCCACCAGCGGCCCAATACGGCGTGTCTGCGTTCCGGACAAATACTGGCTCACCACCCGGCCCGTCGTCAGAATGATTGGATATTCCTCATCCACGTCTTCCGCCGGCGGCGAGTAAGGAGCGACCACGAATCGAGCCTTGCCGTCGGGGAAGTAGAATCGGCCCTTGCCCCTGGCGATAGGATTCCACGAGCCTTCCTCAAAAAGGCGCGGCGTGCCGGGATGGTCGTCGGCGGGGCAGGGCCAAAAAACGCCCATGTTCCGCTCGATCTTCTCATAGGTGATTCCCGAGTAATCCGCGATGCCGCCGGCGGTGGCGCGGCGCAATTCCTCGAACATCTCGTGCGGGCCGGCAAAAGTGAAGCCGCGCGATCGGCCCAGCCTGGCCGCGATGTCCTGGATGATGCGCCAATCCTGCCGGGCCTCTCCGGGACATTCGACCGCCTTGTTGATCTTGATCACGCGCCCCTCGGCGCTGGTCACGGTACCTTCGTCTTCCTCGTGCAGCGAGCCGGGCAGCACAACATCGGCAAAGCGAGCCGTTTCGCTCATGAAAAAATCGATGGTGACGAAGAACTCCAGGCGCTGCAGCATCCACTCGATGAAAGCCTTGTTGGGCAAGGAAACGACGGGGTTGAAGCAGATGCTGAGCAGCCCACGAATCTCGCCGCGATCGACCCGCCGAAACATCTCGTAGACATCCACGCCGCCGCGGGGCAGTTCCTCCACAGGCATGCCCCAGACGCCGGCCACGTGGGCGCGATGTTCGAGGTTCTCGATGTCGCGGGCCCCAGGAAGCTGATCGCATTTTTGTCCATGTTCCCGGCCGCCCTGGCCATTGCCCTGGCCCGTGATGGTCGCATAGCCGCAGTTCGCCCGGCCAATCCTTCCCGAAGCCAGCACGATCTGGATCGCGCCCAGGCAATTCTGCACGCCGTGCGTATGATGCTCGATGCCGCGCGCGTG
>Ga0182024_10020889_pt1 | contig 11930 bp, 15 predicted proteins | sample P32metaG_FD_120480 | JGI IMG/M metagenome (GOLD analysis project Ga0182024, IMG submission 120480) | Permafrost microbial communities from Stordalen Mire, Sweden - P3-2 metaG (Illumina Assembly) | ecosystem: Environmental > Terrestrial > Soil > Wetlands > Permafrost | place: Sweden: Stordalen... | reverse complement strand
GCCGATGGGTCACGATAGACGGCTTTCTGGATCGGAAAGCGTGATTTGCACCGCAGAGCGTCACCTGCCGCCAGTCTTCGACAAGAGAGAGGCGTTTTCGCACGGTCTGCTTGAGTTATGCACCAAGCCGAAACCGGCCATTCCTGCCACCGGACTTCTTCACCGTGGCGGCGCTGCCGCATGGCACACCGCCATTACGGTGTCACGCAGCCAGCGATGTGCTGGGTCGGCGTCCATGCGGGGATGCCACATCGCTGATATAATGATCTCCGGCGTGCGAACGGGAAGTTCGAAGCTGGCAAGGCCTGCCGTGAGTGCGTCCGCACCCACCAGCGCGCTGCCGAGACACGACTGCGGCACCAGCGCAACCAAGTCCGATTGACGTGCGATGCGCAGAGCATCCGGGAAGCCCGGCACGACAGCGACGATCTCTCGTCGGAGACCGAGCTCCTTCAGGGCGTCGTCAACCGGCCCCGTAAAATTCTCTTTGCGCGATACCACAACATGCTTGCAGGCCGCATAGCGCTCGGCGGTCACGGAGCCTACCAGCAACGGATGCCCTACCCGAACCGCGCCAAGGAATTTGTCGCGGAAGATGAAATGTGTGCGCACCTCCGGCGCGAACTCTCCGAGCACCCCGATCTCAAGATCGATCTGTCCTTCCCGGAGTGGACGAGCATCTTTGATAGGCTTGGGCGCGAAACGCAGGCAGACTCGCGGCGCCGCGCCGGTGACCCCCGCGACCAAGGGGGCAGAGAACTGTTCTACGAACCCCTCATTGGCGCGAATGGTGAAAGTCCGCTCTAGCGTCGCGATGTCCAATTGGTTGGTCTGCGGGCTAAGAACAGTTCGTACGCCACGAGTAAGCTCATGAACCTGGTCGCGCAGTGCGGCTGCGTGGGGTGTCGGCACGAGCCCGCGTCCGGCGCGCACGAGCAGCGGATCACCCATCGCGGATCGAAGCCGCGCGAGCGTCCGGCTCATGGCGGATGAACTCAAGCCGAGGCTTCGAGCCGCCCCTGTCACGCTGCCTTCGGCAAGCAGCGCGTCCAGCGCAATAAGTAGGTTCAGGTCCACATCATCCATGGCCAAACCCTATTCCATTCGCCATTTATGGCCTAGCGTCTGATGCAACTATATTGTGCATCCTGTGCGTCTGGCGCCGGTCGAGTGGGGCGATCATATTCGTTGCCGACCTCATTAAGGAAAACCATCCCCATGCACCCAACCACTTCACGCGACACTAACGGTACGATCCTCCTCGTCGGAGCATCACGCGGTCTTGGCCTCGCCATGGCCGCCGAGTTTCTGAAGAAGGGGTGGAACGTCGTTGGTACGGTACGCGGCAGTGCCAGAACCAAGCTGCACGATCTGGCAGACGAACATGATGGCCGCATCGAAATCGAGTCCCTCGACATAACCCAGCCGGATCAGATCGCGGCGCTGCATGACCGTCTCTATGGTCGCAGCTTCGACATCCTGTTCCACAACGCTGGAACCGCCAACTACAAGGACGAGGCCATCGCGAACGTGTCGACGGATGAGTACGTGCGCGTGATGGTCGCGAATGCACTGAGTCCGATGCGCGTCATCGAGGGATTGCAGGACCTAATTTCTGCGAACGGCATGATCGGCGTCATGTCGTCGGGACAGGGTAGCATCAGCAATAACGAGAAGGGCGGGCATGATGTCTATCGCGGCAGCAAGGCCGCTCTGAACATGTATATGCGAAGCTATGCAGCCCGCCATGCCGGAGAGCCGCGCGCCTTGGTATTGATGGCTCCTGGCTGGATTCGTACCGAATTGGGAGGGCCGAATGCGCCGTTCAGCATCGAGGAAAGCATTCCGAAGGTTGTGAACGCGCTTCTCGCCCAGCAGGGCAAACCCGGTCTGCAATACCTCGACCGTGAGGGGCGCACCGTTCCTTGGTGAGCTCTAGTCCGAGCTGCGTCATTCTCCGCCGAGGCCGCAGAACACACCATAACAATTGAGGGGATCAGTGAAGCTGATTGGTATTGAAGAGCATTTCCTGACGGCTGAGATACGCGAAGCCTGGAACGCCATCGGTCTGGATGCGGTCGATCCGAGCGTCGCGTTTCATTCCGGTATGATCGAGGGCCGCCTGCTCAATCTCGCCGAGCAGCGGCTCGCCCTGATGGACGAAACCGGACTGGACGTTCAGGTTTTGTCGCTGACCACACCCATGCTGCACGACCTCGGGCCGGAAAGTATCGAGATGGCGCGGCGGGCCAATGACGCCTTGGCAGCGGCGGTTGCACGCCATCCGACCCGCTTTCAGGCGCTTGCCACACTGCCGGTGGCCCGCAAACCACCCAATTCAGTCCCATAGTGCATAATTCAACACTTTCGCTCGCTTGTTTCGGCCTCGAAAAATCAGCGAATTACCCTGTGCAGAAATCAGGGGCAAATGTCCGCTATCCCCCCAGAGCGGTCGGTCGGTTGCTATAAGGGGAAACCCTCGCACACCGAAATCCGGCCCTTACTGGTCGGGAGCCTCATGCTGAGGGGGTGGACGCCGTGGGCGTGCGGCCCCCATCCGAGACTGACGGCTCCCCTACCCCCTACCGCCTGCATAGGTCGAAGCACTTCCCCGGAGGAAAATGGATGAGCAGACGGCAGGGGAGAGGAATTCAGAGGCCACTTGGACGGCCGGGAGTAGTTACCGAAGATGGCCCAGGCCAACGCCCAGTATGCCAGCCTTGCGCCGCAACGCGCCCACGGTCCGCTTCATCACCTTTGACACCTTGACGACAGGCGTCCTTGCCTTCGAATGCGCCTTGAGCGTGCGGAAATCTTCTTTCGTCCACGGTCTGACGGCGCGACGTACTACCTTCTTCACGGCCTTCTTAACTACCTTCTGAGATGCTTTAGCCATTCATTGATACTCCGGTTGAACGCGGCGCACGTAATGTCTGTACGTGGCGATAGCAAGGCAGCGCGTTTCGACGGTCACGGAATTAGGTTGCAATTCGCTCATGCGCGTTTTGCCCCCGGTTGAAGAGGAGATACGCCGCTCGATACGTGAGATGCGAGCGAAAGACCCGCTCTTCACCGTGTCGCATTTGCGAGACGCTCTCGCCGAGAAATTCAATAAGGGCATTTCACGAAAGTATGTCGCCAAGCGCGCCGACAAGGTCGCGCGGCAAGGCGTTGTAGACATCGACCGGATGCGAATTGAAGAGCGCCTTGACTTCACCCGTCAGAATTATCATCTGACGCGCAAGGAGCTTCTCAAGACCGACTACTGGAACCCCGACGCCGCGTCCCTCGACGTGGCAAGCCGTTCGCCCGCGACCGCATCGAGGCCGCCAAGAACATTGTGACGATGGACCTCGCGCTGCTCAGCGCCGAGATCGGCAACGCGCTCTGGCGGATCCGCTCAACAACCCAGGCGCAGTGTCAGCTCGCGAGGGCATGCTCAGTTGACTCCCTCAGGACATAGCCGCGGCCCCAGACGGTCTCAATGTAATCCTTGCCGCGGCTGGCGCTCGTAAGCTTCTTTCTGAGCTTGCAGATGAAAACATCGATGATCTTTAGCTCCGGCTCATCCATGCCGCCATAAAGATGATTGAGAAACATTTCCTTCGTTAGCGTCGCTCCCTTTCGCCGCGCAAGGAGCTCCAGAATCTGGTATTCCTTTCCCGTCAAATGAACCCGGTTGCCGCGCATTTCCACCTGCTCGGCATCGAGATTGATAACGAGATCCCCTACCGCGACGATCGACGGAGCATGACCTATGGACCGCCGTACGATTGCGTGAATGCGAGCGACAAGTTCATCCTTGTGGAAGGGTTTTGGGAGGTAGTCGTCGGCGCCAAGGCCTAGCCCCTTGATCTTGTCTTCTATGCCGGCAAGTCCGGAAAGGATCAGCACGGGAGTCGCGACCCGCGCCATGCGAAGAGAACGCAGCACTTCGTATCCGGACATATCGGGCAGGTTCAGATCGAGCAGGATGATGTCGTAGTCGCGGGCTTTGCCCAGGTCGATCCCTTCCTTGCCAAGATCTGTCGTATCCACACTTAAGCCTTCGGCCTTGAGCATCAGCTCGATGCTCTGCGCCGTTCCGCTATCGTCCTCGATCAGCAACACGCGCACGTCAAACCTCCTTGCGGGTTAAGCGGGCTGATACGGAACGTTTACAAAGTGTGTAAACAAAGATTGAAGCAGACTCTCGAGAAGCCGGTGCATCCCGATAAAAGACTCTGTCGTGAAGCGATTTGTTTTCGCCATCTAACGTCGGCCAAGATGGCGGCCTGTTCGATACCGCTACGGGACGGCCACATCTGACGACATTTGCGGGACGGAGAGGGGAGGCCGCTCAATAGGGTGGGACAGGACTATTCCCCTAGCTTCGGGGCCTGCGTAGTGGCGGCGCTATCCGACCAGCGAATGAAATAGGTTTGCAGCCGGCGCTTCTCAAGTTCTGCCGCAATCGATTTCAACATTTCGTCTTTCGCTTCTGCGTTGAAACCGGAAGACCTTGAAAATCTTGGCAGCTTTGTCACAACGCGAAGCACGTCATAAGGTGTGCCGGTCTCCTCGATAAAGGCTCTCTCGGCGTGCGGTATCTCGACTTCTATCATCGGCGCTGTCCCTGTTTTGGGCAACGACAGCGTGTGTACAAAATCCTGACAAAAACTGAAAATTAGAAAAAATACTTGAACAGAGGCGCCACTCCGTAGCCAGCAACGCCGCCCTTTCGACCCTCGTCCGAACGCCGCGCTGCGGAAGTGCGCCCCGGCGGATGGCCCGCCAACCTGCTTCGTCATCTCTCGGCGTAGCTGGCCTTTGACCGTAGCCTGACACCGTGATCGGCTCGTCGTTTGATGTTCGATATCCGAGAATTCGCACGCATGGGCACGGGCCGCCTCTCGCTCCTTGATTGCGCTTGGTGAGAGATATCGACATTCGCGCTCGCACATTTGGACACGAAACAGCTGTCCGGGGTAATGATCTCGCAAAGCGAATCAGGCCGATTTGCTGCGGGGAAGCAACATGCATCTGTCGGACGAGGGGCTGCTTGTCATTTTGGCCGTCGGGGTCATCGCCGGCTGGTTGGCCGGAAAGGTGGTGCGCGGCACGGGGTTCGGACTGGTCGGCGACGCCGCGGTCGGTATCGTCGGCGCGCTCGTGGGTGATTGGCTTTTGCACCGACTCGAATTTCATTTCTGGTCGGGTATCATCGGCCTCATCATCAACGCCACGATTGGCGCAATCGCCCTTCTGCTCGTCTTACGGGTGGTGGGAGCAAGCAGGTGGGGTGGACGCTGATAAAGAGAAGGCCGCCCTGTCATGGGAGCCGCCGGAGTAAAGGAGGTCAATGAAGGTCGCTTACGGTCTGCTCGATGACCTGCCTTTGCCAGAACGGCGATCGCCGTCTGGCACGGCTTCGGACTGGAGCGGGGTCGCGAGCGCGTCGGCTGTGGCGACCTTCCTCCTCGTTCGCGCGTTCAGGCGTGATGATTCCGCCTGACGCGCTGGAGAAACAGCCATACTTGCGGCTCGCCGCCGTGAGCGTCGTCGCCGGCGCTCGCCGCCTCGCTCGACGACGGGGCGGCAATCGATGCGGCGCGTTATGACGCTGCCCGCGAAGACGCGAAACGCATCGGCGCCTCGTTCGTCGTGGCCATGTCGGAGCTGGATGCGGTGCTTGCCCCTGCCGCCTTCGATGAGGCGCCGCTTGGTCTCGACGCCACCGGCGATCCCGTATTCTGCCGGCCCTGGACGCTGCTGCAGCTGCCTTGTCTCACCCTACCGGCCGGGTTCGGGCCGCACGACATGCCGATCGGCGTCCAGTTGGTCGCCGGGCCGCGCTGCGATGCTCGTCTGCTCGCGATCGCCCGCTTCGTCGAGGCCGGCCTTGTCATGAGGAAGGGTAAGCCTCCCCCGCCCTGTGCGCGGCAAGATCCGCAAACGTCTCGCCCGTCTGAGCAAGGACGGCCGCTTGGCCCGTCACGGCCTCATAGAAGTCGCCGATCACTATGAGGTGCGCGTGCACACCAAGATCAAGATCTGCGACAGTCCTGCGGTCGCCATCCTCGAAGAGGCGGACGGAGCGTCCGACACATTGATTGTTATCGGCGTCGCCACCCGGCCGAGCGAAGCCTTGCTCTTCGGCAATACCGCCGATCAATCGCTGGAGAACGGCCGGCACTCGCTCCTAATAGTGACTAGCTGAGCCCGTCCGTCGCGCCGCGTCGGCGAGGCACGGGCTGCCCTGCGACCACAAGGACCACCGATACCGCTGTTTTGCGGGCAAGTTCCTTGGTTATACCTCGACTTCGCCCTCGGCCTTGCGCGGCATCGCTTTTAGTCGGGAGCAGTTGGCGCCCCCCTTCCTGCTCTGAGCCGAGCAAGCTGGTATTTGGCGGCGGCGCGCTTCTCCGGATCAGCAGCAAGGGCCGAGCACCAAACGACGACACAGACGCTTCGCATCTCCGAGATGACCGCGTAAAGCCGAGAGTCAATCGGTTTGAATGCCGGCAAGTGCGGCACGCCCGACGCATCCCACTCGCGAGGTCCGAGGCAGGCAGTTTCAAAGTCCGTCCACAAGGGGCCGCTCGGCGTAATGAAAACATTCCCCATATGCGCGTCGCCGTGGATCGGCACATTGCGGATATCGAAAGCCGCAAGAGCGCTGCTCAGCCGCTCGTAGGTCCGCATGAGGAAAGTTCGATCTTCGGAGGCAACGTCCGGCAGCGCGTCCGGGCGCCGCAGCAGCGCCGCGCATTCCTCGATCCGCTCAGCATAGGAGGGAAGCTCGCCAGGATAGTCGGCAAGCGCATCATGCACGCGCCGCAAGGCATCCGCGGCGCTTGCGACCTCTTTATGATCGTCGTAGTCCGCCTGAACATGATCGATATGGGGCCACAGCGTCACCGTCATCCCTTCTTCGACGAAAGGCGTCGATGGCATGGCATCGCTTGGCCCGACGACCGGCGCGCCTTTCACGGAAAGATAGCGCGAAACGGCGAGCTCGCGAGCACTGGCCGCGAAGCTCTCAGCGTCCGCCGGCGCGATGCGGGCGACTGTCGCTATCTCCGGCAGCAGCAGGCAGATACGGCGAGAGCGGTAAAGGACGATGGGATCGGGCTTTACAGCGTTCCCTCGGCCCGTCGCCTTATCCACCGCGCGCAAGGCGCGCGCCAGAACCTCATCCTCAGCCACGCTGGCCTCCGCATCATTCCCCCTACGCTTTTACGCCATGCAACGCCACATGGCGATCGAGGACCGAAACTCATGGCACGCCATGCGGATGAGAACCTAGACAATTCCGACGCGAGAGCCCGAAGAATGTTTCGTCCACGAACCTCGACCGAGGGGCGCGTCCCCCAAGCGCGGCTGCCGCCCTGATGCCTCAGGAAACCTCTACCGATGCGGCTGACATTTCCATCACCTCGGCGGCGGTGGCGAGCGGCTGATCGGCGACCGCCGCCCCGCTCATACGCCGCGCGGCGAGTTCGGCAAACGTCTCACCGGTGCTGACAAGCACCACGGCCTTCTTAGTCATCGCTTCATAGCGGCGCACGATCACGTCAGCATAGAGCGGATCAATCTCGACGCCTCGGCAAATGCGGCCAGCCCTCTCGGCCGCAATCAGCGTCGAGCCAGATCCGAGGAACGGGTCGAGCACAATGTCGCCGCGGCGGGTGAGGTCTAAAAGGGCGTCTTCAATCATCGCCCTCGGCTTGACGGTCGGATGATCCTTCAGGCCCCGACGAGCGTCCGAGCCCAGCGACGATGCGCCAGGATAGGTCCATACGTTCGAGCGCCAGCGGCCCTTTTTGCCGAGTTCGACATTGTTGACGTTGGCCCCGGCGCCTTTCCTATATAGCGGCAGGAGCTCATGCTGCGACCGATAGAGGCTGCCCATGCCGGCGTTGGTCTTTGCCCAGACGACAAGGTTGAGAGGGCTCAAGTCTAATTTTGCGGCCGCCGCGATGACAGTGGGGTAGCCGCGCCAATCGATGAAAGTGCCGAGGACGCCGCCATCACAGAGGTACGAATGCGCCGCGCCCATCCAGGCCTCGTTGAAAGCCAAATATTCTTCGCCGGTCATCTCCCCCGACGCCATCTTAAATTCTCGATGACGGCCGCCCGTTACGTGGCCGACGACGAGGACGTTGTAGGGTTCGTCGGTAAACACGAGGCGCACAGCCGCATCGCCGTCCATCAGGCGGGCGAGAATCTCGGGATCGGTCGCGTCGCCGCAGATGAGTCGATGTAGCCCAAGCTGGAACAGATCGCCGAGGTGCGCAATCGGAGCCGCCTCGCCATCGGGCGCGAGTGGACCTTCTTCAATCGCCTCGTCCTCTGTGCCTAGGATGATATGGTCGATTTCCGGTTCCGAAAACCCCGTGATCTCAATCGGCGCCTCAGCCAAAATGAGTTCCTCGAATTCGATTTTCAGTTCGTCCAGATCCCACTGTCCTTTTTCAGCCAACCGATTTACCGCAAGCTTCAGCGTGCGCTGCTGAATCTCCGACAAATGATCGATTCGAATACAAGGGACGCGATCGAGGCTTGCCTGCTTGGCGGCTTCCAACCGGATATTCCCATCGATAACGATATTGCCCTTGCCTATTAGAAGGGGAACGCAAAAGCCTAGGGCGCCTATCGCCTCAGCGACCTCGCGAACATGGGCCGGATCGCGCCCGCGGAGCTTTCGCGCCGACACACGCAATTCATCCAGTGGAATGGCCACTAGTTCAAGGAGCGGAAGTGGGTCATTTCGGGTAGCCCGTAAAGGAACCACCGCTTCGGCAAGACGCGCCAGACTCTGGCGCCGCCGACGGCTTTTACCCTTTAGCTGGCTCCTCAACGATTGCGGCGATGCGAGTTGGTCGCGAATATCAACGGTCATGTCTGCCTCGGCGCTGCTTTCCTGCGCATTGAGCTAGGCGAAGGAATGCAGTCACAGCGGATTTCCGAAGAGAAGGTCCACGTCGCAACGGGCGTCCTCGACGCAAACGACGTTTTTGGGCGAGTCCACGGCAGTGCGCCGCGGCACGGCTAAACGTCCCACTTCATTCTCAGCCATTGGATTGAGACTTCCCGCCCCTAGTGCGCGCCCGCCACGCGCCGACAATGTGCATGACTCGGTCACGCAAGTGTTTTACCTCGGCGATGTCCTGCTCAATGATGTCACGACTCGACTCCATCTCGGGGTCCTTCAACAAATCGGTCATGACCTCGATTTCGCTTTCAAACTGGTCGACTCGATCGGACAATTTAGCCCACCTGATCTTCTCCTCCTTAGTGAACGGTCCTTTGACGTGGACCTCGCCAGTTTTCATATCGATGACGATGTCGTCTGGATGCGGCAACGGTTCGGGTCCGCTAACGCCACGGACCTTACGATCCTCAAGTTCGCGGTCCCAATCGGCCTTGTAGTCGATCATCACTCGCAGATACTCGTTGTGCATATGCTTGTAGGATCGCTCGGTCTCGGAAAGCATTTCGACGAACAATTTCTGCGCGCGATCCTTACCGCTGGCGGCCTTCATGCTTATCGATCGAACCACCGTCCGCGCGATCGACATTTTGATCTCTCGCTTCCCGTCTTTCACCTTGACGTCGCGGTAGGCTTCCTCAATGAGGATCGTCTTAAGCCGCTCTTCGTTGAGAGCCGGGAGCTTATTCCGTGCGCCCTTTGGCCTACCCTTGGGATTGCCGGATACGCCGGGCTTGAATTGTGAGGCCTGGGGAGGCTTGCGATACCCGGCCTTGTAAGCCGCAGAGGCCGCGTCGGGCGCAAACACTTTATGCGACAGCATATGGGCCTCCGCGTCGGACAAAATGACGGACGCGCACACACGGCACCTCTGCCATGTCGAGCAGTTCTGCCGCCGCAAACAGCGCATGCCCGTTAAGAATGCGATCGTCGTCATCGATCAAGATCGGATTCAGGAAGCCAAAGCGCCGAATACCTTCGCTGATTTGGCGAACCTTATTTGGGGGATGAATGCGAGCGCCGCGCCGAGGCGTCAGTCGCTCCAGGGGGAACATCTCGATGGCGCTCTGGATCAAGGCTTCCATTCCTTCGTCGAGCTTGATGGCCTAGGCCTAACTTACGACGAGACCAACTTGTCGTCAAGACAATACTTATGATATCGTTAGATAATATGAACATGATGACGGGAACTTGCAATGACCCTTGGCACGCGACTTTCCAAACTTCGACAGCAGAAGGGACAATCCCTACAGAGGGTTGCTGACGCCGTCGGCGTGTCGAAGGCTCACATTTGGGACCTTGAAAAAGAGCGAACCGCAAATCCGTCGATGGGTCTGGTGACAAAGCTCGCGGACCACTTTGAGGTATCGATCGCCTCGTTGCTCGGTGAAGACGCGCCGGGGAATGACGCAGATGGGCGGCTCGCTCGCATCTTTCGCCAAGCCGCCAAGCTACCGCCCGCGGACTTGGTTTTTCTTGAGGCGATCGTTGAGTTTTTGGTTGCAGGCAAACATCGAAGCTGACCAACCTGGCCCCCCAGTGGCAATTCTTTGTGCGACGATTTCTAGAACGTCGAACGTTCCGACCTTGTGTCTGTATAGGCCTAGGCGACCAGGGCGCGGCGGAGCACTAGCCCTCACGGTTCAATTCCCGTGATCAGTCGACTACTTCGCCAGTTTTTTTAGAGCATTCCCTGTTCCGCTCGGCAAAAATTTGGAGTATTTCGAAGGTCAAAGCTTTGACATTAGGACGAAAAATGGTGGTGAGAGCAATCTAGGGGCGGCCCATATTCGAGAATATTCCCTGTAAATTCCCTGTAAACCGGGAATAGCCCCCTCGGAGACAAGTTTGCGCCGACTGCGTCCACCACCACTAAGTCCCTGCGAGCGACGGCGATTCGTGGCGCCCGTGAATCTCTCGACATTACCGCGAGTTACCGAGGCATAGGACAGTCTGCGTGAGCGATTTCACGCTCTGTCGCGCGTTGGACGCCCCAAAAGGCCCCGAAGTCTCTGCCGGCAAAATTCCGTTTCCTAAAAGGCCGGAAGCGCGCCCCACCCAATCGACGGAGAATGCGCGCGCAGCGAAGATTGCTATTGATCGATGATATGCTGGCCGGCTGGCCGCCGAGGCCTGCAGCTACCCAGCGCGCTTACATCGAGGCGTCAGCCCGAGCGCGGTCCACTGCTGGGACCAAACCAACGGCAGATCCATCAGGCGCTTGACGCCGAAACCGCGCGGCAACCGTCCTCGATCGCCGCCGCGACAATCGGCGGTGCGACTAAGGCAAGCGACAGCGTCATGCGGATCGAACGTTCGGTCTTGCCCTCGCGGGCGGCAATGGTCGCCGTGGTCTGATCGGTGTGACGCGTCAGTTCATCAAGCCAGCGATGGGCGTCGCCGAGCGCTTCGGCGAAGACAGCCCGCGCCCTGACCCGCATCGGACGGATCGCGGACCCGATAGAGTGGTCCAAAGATAAACCCGAGGATCGCAGCAAGCCGATCGCCGCACTAGTGCTCGATTCGTCGAAGGATATTCGGTATCTCCTGCAGCTCCCCGAGTTCGAAGATAGACTCACGACCTATGCACAAATTTGCGGAGAGTATTTGCGCGGCACCACAGTCATGACTTATGGGACAATCGACACGAGTGGACTGGACGCTTCGGAACTCGAGCCGCTCGAGAAAGACGGCTTTTTCCTATCGAAGCGTAAGGTGAGATCTCTTTTCCAGGACGGTGAAACTGTTGAGCTAATCAAAAGGATCGAATTGCGAATCGGATTGTTCCAGCCTTCGGCGTCCTAGGAGTCGAAATGCAGATTGAAGTGGACCCCGGATTTAGGACCAGCGGTTAAGGTGTGAAGCGTCCTGCTCTGTCGCAGCGATGGAGCGAGAGATGACGAAGTCACGCAAGAAGTTTGACGCGGCGTTCAAGGCGAAGATAGCGCTGGAGGCG